>Ga0207701_10002823_pt1 | contig 17926 bp, 9 predicted proteins | sample KBSSwiSSwithPhiX_FD_184294 | JGI IMG/M metagenome (GOLD analysis project Ga0207701, IMG submission 184294) | Switchgrass rhizosphere bulk soil microbial communities from Kellogg Biological Station, Michigan, USA, with PhiX - S5 (SPAdes) (version 2) | ecosystem: Environmental > Terrestrial > Soil... | reverse complement strand
ACGGAGGTGCAACGCAAGAGCGTGCTCGATCGCCAGCGCGCGATCACCGCCGAGCTGACCAGCCGCGGGAACGGCGTCGCCGGCGCGCGCTCGCCCGACGAGATCGAGCAAGAGCTGCGCCGCCAGGTGTTGTTGCTGTGGAAGACCAGCGAGCTGCGCCTGGTCAAGCCGACCGTGGCCGATGAGATCGAGAACGGGCTGGCCTACTTCAAGAGCACTTTCCTGGAGGTCATCCCGCGCCTGTACGCCGCGCTGGAGGACGAGCTGGGCGCCAGCGTGCGCCTGGCGCCGTTCCTGCGCGTCGCCAGCTGGATCGGCGGCGATCGCGACGGCAACCCGCACGTCACCCACGACGTCACCCAGCGCGCGGTCGAGCGCCAGGCCACGCTGGTGATGGAGCACTACCTGGCCGAGGTCAACGCCCTGGGCAGCGAGCTGGGGCTGTCGTCGGAGCACACCAAGATCTCGCCCGAGCTGGCCGAGCTGGCCGCGCGCTCCCCCGATCGGGGCGCCAGCCGGGCGCACGAGCCGTTCCGGCGGGCGCTGACCGGCGTCTACGCGCGGCTGGTGGCGACCGCGCGCGAGCTGGGCGCGGGTAGCGCGCGGGCTCCGGCGGCGCCCGCGGTCGGGCCAGCGCGCCCCTACGCCACGCCGGGCGAGCTGCAAGCGGACCTGGAGGTGATCGCGATGGCGCTGGCCGGCGACGGCGCCGCGCTGATCGCCGAGGGCCGGCTTCGCCACCTGCTGCGCGCGGTGACCACCTTCGGCTTTCACCTGGCGCCCATCGACCTGCGCCAGCACAGCGGCGTGCACGCGCGCGTGGTGCGCGAGATCTTCGCGCGCGCGACCGGCCGCGATGTGTACGAGACGCTGTCCGAGCCGGAGCGCCAGGAGGTGCTGCTGCGCGAGCTGGTGACGGCGCGCCCGCTGGTGTCGCCGCACACCCGCTACGGCGAGGAGACCACCGAGGCGCTGCAGACCCTGGAGGCAGTGGCCGGCATCCACCGCCGCTTCGGCGCCGAGTCGGTGCCCAACTACGTCATCTCGATGACCGGCGGGCCCAGCGATCTGCTGGAGGTCGCGCTGTTGCTCAAGGAGGTCGGGCTGGTCACGCCCGGGCAAGAGCCGCAGGCGGCGGTCAACATCATCCCGCTGTTCGAGACCATCAAGGACCTGCGCGCCTGCGGCGGCATCATGGACCAGCTGTTCGGCCTGCCTTACTACCGCCAGCTGCTGGAGAGCCGCGGCGAGGTTCAGGAGGTGATGCTGGGCTACTCGGACAGCAACAAGGACGGCGGCTTCCTGACCTCGAACTGGGAGCTGTACAAGGCCGAGCGCTCGCTGGTCGAGGTGTTTCGCAAGCACGGCGTGCGCATCCGCCTGTTCCACGGCCGCGGCGGCACCGTGGGTCGCGGCGGCGGTCCGAGCTACTACGCGGTGCTGGCGCAGCCCCCGGGCAGCGTCAACGGCCAGCTGCGCCTGACCGAGCAGGGCGAGGTCATCGCCAGCAAGTACGCCGACCCGATCATCGGCCGGCGCAATCTGGAGACCCTGGTCGCCGCCACCATGGAGGCCACGCTGCTCGACGGCAGCGATCTGGGCGCCGACGAGGCCCGCTTTCACGAAGCGCTGGAGGAGCTGTCCGAGCTGGCCTTCCGGGCCTACCGCGACCTGGTGTACGAGACGCCGGGATTCATCCGCTACTTCCGCGAGGCGACGCCCATCAACGAGATCAGCGACCTCAACATCGGCAGCCGCCCCTCGAGCCGCAAGAGCTCGGACCGCATCGAGGACCTGCGCGCCATCCCCTGGGTGTTCAGCTGGGGCCAGTGCCGGCAGAGCATCCCCGGCTTCTATGGCTTCGGGACGGCGGTGCGGCGCTATCTGGAAAAGGATCGCCCGCGCCGAATGGCCATCCTTCGCGCCATGTATTCCCGCTGGCCTTTCTTCCGCACAGTCGTCGACAAGCTCGATATGGTGCTGGCCAAGACCGACATGGGAATCGCCGCCCGCTATGCGCGGCTGGTGGGAGACCGCAAGCTGCGCACCGCCATTTTCGGGCGCATCCAGCGCGAGCACGAGGACACGCTCAAGGCCTTCTTCACCATCACCGGCACCAAGGTGTTATTGCAGAACAACTTGACGCTGACGCGCAGCTTGCGGAACCGTATTCCGTATATAGATCCACTCAACCACCTGCAGGTCGAGCTGCTGCGGCGCCTGCGCGCGGGCCGGGGCGATCGGGATCTGCTACGCCGGGCAATCCACCTCACCATCAACGGCGTCGCTGCCGGCCTGCGCAACAGCGGGTAGCCCGAACGGCCGGGCTTCTGACGCCGGAGTGGGGCTCGGGACGAGTCCGTACACGACCGTCCCGTCGGGCAAACGCGAGGTTTGGGTCTCGCCATTTTCAAATTTGGGCGTAAGCTAGCGGGCAGCGTCGAGTCGATTGCCTCACTCCCTCCGGTACGTGCTGATGGCAGGTCTGGATCCAAGGTGGCCGAGAGATTCGTACGACACATCAGCAACAGGAACAGGAGAGAGCGCTCATGGGAAAGAGACTGTACGTCGGTAACCTTTCGTACTCCGTCAACGAGACTGACCTGCGCGACGCCTTCACGGCCGAGGGCTACGAAGTCGCCGAGGTCAAGGTCGTGATGGACCGGGATACCGGCCGCCCGCGCGGCTTCGCGTTCGTCGAGTTGACCACCGACGAGGGGGCCAGCAAGGCGATCGAGAACCTCAACGGTCGTGACCTGCAGGGCCGCACGATCACCGTCAGCGAGGCGCGCGAGCGTACTGGCGGCGGTGGCGGGGGCGGCGGCGGTGGTGGCTACGGTGGCGGCGGTGGTGGTGGTGGCCGTGGCGGCAAGGGCGGCGGCGGCGGCGGCGGACGTCGCTGGTAGCAGAACAGTAAAAGCGACCGTCACCAACAACGCGCGGGGGGATCGTGCCGGCTGACCGGCGCGGCCTGCCCGCGCGTGTCCGTTACTTGCGCAGCTGCGACTGCATCTGGTCGACGGTGGTGTTCCCCTCCCCGGGGTGCTCCGCCAGGTAGGCGCCGAGCAGCTTGGCGAGATCGCGTTTCTGGGCCGGCGTCATCTTCACGATGCGCGGCTCCTTGGGTGGCTTTTTCTGGGCCTTCTGATCGGCCGCCGAGTTGTCGGCGCCGTTGTCGCCGTTGCGCTCGCGGGTGTCTTTGCGGCCGCTCGGCGATTCTCCGGACTCGTTGGTGCTCTTCTCTTGCCGCACGCGCTGCCGGCGCTGAGCCTCCTCGGCCTTCTTGGTTTCGGCCTGGATCTCCTTCTCCAGCTGCTTGGCGCGCTTTTCCTCGCAGCCCTTGGGCTCGCACTCACCCGGACAACCGCAGCGAGATTTCTTCTCGCAGATGCACTGTCCCGGCGCCCCCTCGCGGCACCCGCAGGCGTTGAAGGCGTTGGCGGCGCCGGCCGGCCGCACGCCGATCGCGCCGATGACGCCCATCGCCCCCGCGGCCAGCAGCGCCAGGAACGTCTGGGATCGGATTGGTGTCGGCATGTGACGCTCCTCCCTGGATTATCTACGTTTATCTATCACGGGACACCTGGGCCCTGAGAGGCCCCCCCTCAGGGGGTGGCCGGCGGGGTCGCCTGGGGACCTTTGATGCGGCGCTTCGAGACCGGTTTGAAATCGGTGGGCGATGCCTCCTGGGGGTGATCGACTTCGTCGGGCGGCGCCTCCGCCTTGCGCGCCACCGGGCAGCCGTTGGTCGCCGGGTCCTTGGTCGCCGGTCCAGCCTTGTCGGGGCAGTGGTCGTCGGGGTCGGCGACTCCGTCCTCGTCGCTGTCGATGAACGGGCAGCCGGGCCGGGTGCGATCGGGCTGCTCTCCCGCCGGCGTGGCGGGGCACACGTCGTCGCTGTCGGGCACGCCGTCGGAGTCCTCGTCGTTCTCCGGGCAGCCGGGGCGAAACAGGTCCGGGTGTCGGCCGGCCGCCACTTCGGGGCACTGGTCGGCCTCGTCCGCCGTGCCGTCGTGGTCGGCGTCCTGAACCGTGAAGGTAAAGCGGCGCACCGGCTTGCCCCCGTTCGGCGATCGCGCGCGCTCGGCGGCGGCCGCCTTCGACCAGGGGCCGATGTGGAAGGTGCCGGACAGGCCCAGCGCCCAGGAGCGGCCGTCCAGCGCGCTGGAGGACGACGGGTTGATCACCTGCCCGTAGCGGAACAGGGGGCCGATGCCCAGGCCGGTGACCACCGGCATGTTGACCTCGAAGCCGACGCCCAGGTCGAATCCCAGGCTCACCCGGTCCTTGGTCCAGGCCGGCCCCAGCGCGGCGTCGACGAACGCGCGCCCCGCCGGACCCTGCCAAGGCTCGAAGCGACCCCCGACGCCCGGCATGGTCGCGTGATTGGCGCCGGGCAGCGACCAGTGGCGCAGCAGGACCTGGACAGCGGTGTCCGGGCCCAGGTCGTAGCCACCGCGGATGGTGCCCAGGAAGACCGAGCCGCCGTCGGGGGCGTCGACCCGATAGCGCGTCACCACGCCGCCCAGCCCGATCTCGGCGCCTATCGAGGAACGGTCGGTCCAATCGGCCCGCGCCCTGCCGCCAGCCAGCACCGAGGTCCCCAAGGCGCATAGCGCCAGGGCGCGGCGCAACCAGCCCGCGGTGGCGCCTGGTTTTGCGGTCTTCCGCGGGGTCCGGCGCCAGTTGCTGAGTAATCCTAGGTCCCACATAGTTGCACATTGTGCCCCAGTGAGCTACAGCTAGGAAATTCTTGGGGTGTCATTCGCTGCGGACCTTCCATCCGCTGCCGCAGCGAGTTGGCTCGGTCGTTGCTCGGATTTGAGAACTGCGAGGGCCATCATGAAGACTAGCGATATTGAAGTCGTGCCGGCAGTCAGCGTGCGCAGATCGCTCACCACTCCGGGCGATATTCGGTCTGACATATCTTTCCAGAACGATATCAATGGATTACTGGCGCGGATCGAGGAGGCCAAGCAGCCCTGGACCGCGGCCTCCCGGCTGGTCTCCTTCGGGGCGGTGACCGCTCCGGTAGCGCAACCCAAGCGCAACAGTGTCACTGTTCCGCTACGTGTTTTTGACGGTGGTGCCGTCAATCGGCCGGCGGTCGAGGCCCGGGCCGCTGCCCCGGTGGCCAAGCCCCAGCGCATGCGCCGCCGCGCCTAGCCTGCCTGGCTGTTGTTCCAGGACGCGGAAGGGGTGGGGTGCTGACCTGCCGGCGGCGCGCGGCCTAGGCCGCGACCGCACTGGCGGTGGCGGTGCCGATCTTCTCGCGCAGCACGAAGTACTCATCGCTGAGCGCGAAGCGAATCAGGTCGCGGAAGGGCTCGTGATCGCGGGCCAGCAGCAGCAGCTCTTCGGGCGTGGACTCCGGCCCTGATCCGCTGCTGCGCTCGGACAGCACGAAGCGGGTCGCGGTCCGCAGGTCCCCGCACAGCAGCAACCCGGCGCGATTGCCGGTCTGGTGGACCACGGCGCGCCAGCGGACCGAGCTCCAGGAGGTGGAGCCGAGCTCCTGGAACAGTTCGACCAGCCGCTTGGACACCTTGTAGGGCACGTTCTTCTTCAGCTTGGCGGCCAGCTCCTCGGTGGCGTCGCTGGCGTTGGCGCGCCGGCGCGAGTGGCGCGGGTGGAAGGCCTTGAGCACGCTGGAGAACAGCTGGGTGAACTGCTTGGGCCGCACACCGGCCGCCAGGATGTACTCGGGACGGGTGAGCTCGATGCCGCGCCCCAGCTGGAACCGCACCTCCGCGTGCGGCGCGTTTTCGGCCAGATGCGGGCCGATCACCAGCGCCGGCGGCGCTTGCACCACGATCTGCACCTGATCGTCGGTGGGCGCGGCGTCCGGCCGGATGAACAGCGCGGTCTTCTTGTTGCCCAGCGCCTTGGCGATCTGGCCGTAGATCTTTCCGATGTCCAGGTCCGACATGGGCGAGATCTTGTCCTGCGGCGCCAGCCCCAGGTCCTCGATCCGCTGGCCGATGATCCCGGGCGCGCCCTCCGACAGGCAGGAGAAGATCTCCCCCATCAGGGTCGCCTCGGGCGGCGCCAGGTAGCTCTTGCGCTCGCCGGCGTCGATCGACCCGGCGTACGGGTCGTCGGCCTTGAAGCTGGGCGCCGGGTGCGCGTCCAGGAAGGCGATCTCCTCGGCCTGCGCGCCGCCGAACAGCGACAGCACCTCGAAGCAGCAGCGCGCGCGGTCGGTCAGGCCTCGGCGCGCGTAGGCGTTGCCCAGCGCGCGCAGCGAATCCGAACGCGAGAGATCCTCGCCGATCAGCACGCGGTGGTTGCCGATGGCCGACTCGGCGAACTCGGGCCGATCGCCGTAAAGCTCGCTCAGGGCCAGGCGCGCGCTGACCCGCCCCGGCTGGATCTCGACCACCCGCTCGTAGGCAGCCAGCGCGACCGTGGGGTCGCGCTTGGCCTGCAGCTCCCCCAGCTTTTCCCAGAGGCGCGCGCGGATGTCGATCGCCGCGGGGTCGTTGGCGACCGGCGCCAGCGTGGGCAGGGTCTTGCGCAGCAGCTTCTCGAGGTCGCCGTTCTTGCCCATCGTCGACCACACCTCGGCCAGGCCGGCCAGCGCGGCCTCGTCCTGCGGCCGCTCGTCCAGCGCCTGCTGCAGCAACCGGCCCGCCTCGGCGGTGTCGCCGCGCTTGGCCAGCAGCAGCGCGGCCTCGCGCCGCCGCACGGCGCGCTCGCGGGGATCCTGTACCAGATCGATGAGCAGCGACGAGGTGCGGGTGGCCACCTCGTCGTGCCCGGCCTCGCGCTGCAGCTTGAGCGCCTTCTCCAGCAGGGGCACGTGCGCCTCGGACGGAGGCGTGAGCAGCTTGATCGCCTCTTCGTAGGCGGCCAGCGCCTGGGTGGCGTCGCCCAGGTCCAGGTAGCGGTCGCCGACCTGCTCCAGCAGCGTCGCCCGCTCGTTTCGGTCGCTCGAGGCCTCGGCCATGCGCCGCAGGTAGATCGCGGCCTGCGGCTTCTCGCCGCGCTCCATGGCCATGTCAGCCAGCGCGCGCAGCGACGGCAGGTGGCCGTTGCGCAGGCGCAGCGCCGATTCGTACAGCGCGATCGCCCGCTCTGGCCGGCGCAGCTTGATCTCGGACTGCGCGCCGTGTGCCAGGGCGTCGGCGACCTCGTCGGGATAGATCGCGGCGTCGGGGTGATCGGCCAGTCCGGCCAGATGCAGCGCCGCCTCGCGCCACTTGCCAGCGCGGAAGCGGTTCTCGCCCAGCGACAGCTTGGTGACCAGCTGGCCCGGCCCCATGCGGTCGGCCTCCAGCAGCTGCCGGTACGCCTCCTCGAGCTTGCCGAGCTTCTCGTGCACCTCCGCCAGCCGCTGGTACAGGCGCACCATCTGCTGGGGCTGGCCGCGCAGCTTGCGCACCGCCTCGCTCAGGCGCTTCTCGGCCTGCTCCCAGAGGTTTTCCTTGTAGTAAATGTCGGCGACCGCGATCACCGCCGGGATGTGGTCGGGCACCAGGCTCAGCGCCTCGTCGAGATAGCGCTGCGCCGCCGCCGCGTCGGCGGCGCCCTCCCAGGCGGCGCGGCCGAGGTCGGTCAGCACCGCGGCGCGGGTCTCGGGCGCGTCGGCGGTCTCCAGCTGCCGCAGCAGCACCGTCTTGGCCTCTTCCCAGGCGCCCTGCGACGCCAGCAGCGCGGCCAGCGAGCGCAGCGCGTCGGCGTTGCGCGGATCCTCGCGCAGCGCCTCTTCGAAGCAGATCTGCGCCTTCTCGGGCGCGCCGATCTGCTCGCGGAAGACCCGGCCCGCGTCCAGCAACGCCGCCACCGCCTCGGGCTTGCCGGCCAGCGCCTTGGCCTCGCGGATGCGGGCCTCGGCGTAGCCGGAGAAGTCGTTCTCCTTCAGGTACAGACGCGCCATCGCCGCCAGCGCCGACGGGCTGCTGGGTGCGGCGGCCAGCGCGGCCTCGACCTCGGTGCGCGCGCCGCGCGCGTCGTTGAGATCGTCCAGCTTGAGCAGCGACAGCTGCAGGCTGAGGTCGGAGATGCGCGCGCGGGCGGCTTCGTCGTCGCCCGCGGACCGCTCCATCTCGATCTTCTGCGACAGCACCCGTGCCGCCTCGTGCGCCAGGCCCGCCCGGCGCAGGTTGCGGATCAGCGCCGCCATCATCTCGTCGTCCTTCACCGCATCGACGCCCAGCTCGCGCAGGCAGGACGCCGCCGCCTCGGGGTTGCCCAGGCGCTCTTCCAGGATGCGGGCGCGCCGGCGGACGATCTCGCGCCGCTCGTCGCCGCTGGCGCCGGCGGCGCGCCGGCCCAGGATGACTTGTAGATCCTCGTAGTGGCCGTGCGCCTCGTGCAGCCGGTCCAGCGCCGCCAGCGCCTGCGGATCGTCGGGGATCTGCTCCAGCAGCGCCTCGTAGGCTTCGACCGCGCGCTCGGCCAGCCCCAGCTCTTTCTCGTAGACGGTGGCGATGCGCAGCCGCAGCTCGCGCACCTTGGCGCGATCCCTGGTCAGATCGGCCTGGTGCTGCAGGCTCTCGACCACGTTGGCCCACAGGCCGACGCGCGAGTACAGGCGCACCAGCGCCTCGTAGGCGCTCACCCGCTCGGCGGTCGAGGCGGCGCGGTCTTCGTCGTCGGTGACCTCGCCGTGGTTGCGGTCCTCCTCGGCGCCGGTCTCGGTCACGAAGCGCTCGAGGGTGTCGATGGCCTCGTAGGGCTTCTCCAGGCGCGACTCGTAGAGCTCGGCCAGCTCACGGAACTTGGCGCGACGCTCGGGCCCGTGCGGCAGCGATTCGGCGGGCCCGCTGGTGCGCCGTTCCAGCAGGTTCGACAGGTCGCCCCAGCGCTCCTGGTTGCGGTAGATCTGCTCGATGCGATCCAGCGCGGTGGCGTCGTCCGATTTCAGCCCCAGGATCGCGTTGTAGAGCTGCTCGGACTTGTCGACCTGGCCAAGCTCGTCGCGGAAGCGCGCCACCTCGTGGTGCAGCGCCACCGCGTTCTCGATGGGGCCGAACTCGTCGACGGCGCTCAGGTAGATGTCGGAGACGTGGTCCCACTCGTTGTACTCGCGGGCGATGCGCTGCAGCTCGGCGCGCACCGTGATGTTGCTGGGATCCAGGTTGAAGGCCCGGTCGAGCGCGCTGAGCGCGCGCGACACGTCGTGCTGGCCGCGCTCCCAGACCTCGGCGATCTTCAGCAGATAGGCGTGCCGGGTCTTCTGGTCGTCGGCGGGCAGCGCCTCGTAGGCCTGCGCCAGCTCTTCCCAGGGCGTCTCGAACTGAACGCCGAAGCCCGGACCACGGCGGGCGCCCCCCGGGGAGGGCGGCGGCAGCGAGGCTGGCAATGACGGCGGCGCGGGCCCCTCGGCCGGCGCCTCGATCTCGTCCAGGATCTCCTCGTCCCCGATCTCCTCGACCGCCAGCGCGGCCTCGTCCTCGACGACGTCGGCCAGATCCACGTCTTCGCCGTCGTCGTCCTGGTCCTCGCCGTCGAGACCGACCGGGGGCGCGGAGGAGATCTCCGTCGCTGCGTCGTCAGCGTCGGCGCCCGCATCGGCATCGGCATCGGCATCGGCGGCGTCCATTTCGGACGTGCCCTCGCCGTCGTTCTCGTCGTCCAGCTGATCGTCTTGTCCGACCAGCCCCTGCACGCCCTCGCCGTCGGTGGCCTCGGCGATCTCCGTGTCCTCGTCGAGCGCGTCCAGCCGGCGCGCCACCTTCGCGGAGATGGCCGGCGCCGGTTCGTAGCGGCCGATCAGCGCCGCCAGGCGCCACAGGTGGCCGGTGATCTCGGCGTCCTCGGGCGCGAGCCGGAAGGCGTTCAGGTAGGCGCGGAAGGCCCGGATCGGATCCTTGACCTCGTGCTCGACCAGGTAGGCGGCGTTGCGCGCGACCGCCAGCTTGGCCGAGTGGTCCTCGGCCATCGCGAACAGCTGGCCCTGCACCTTGAGCGCGTCTTCCCAGCGCGAGGTGATGCGGGCCACGCGCAGGATCTCCTCCTGCGTGGTGTGGTTCTCGGGCGCGAGCGCGAAGCTGCGCAGGTACTCGTCCATGGCCCCCGAGGGATCGTCGAGGTGGCGCTCGCGCACACCGGCGCGCAGGCGCAGCAGCTCGACCCGCTCGGCGGTCTCCGGCCGCGCGCGCGCCACGCGCGCGTAGACGTCGAGCAGGCCGACCCAGTCCTTGGTGTGCTCGGCCAGCCGCTCCAGGTTGGGCAGCAGCTCGCGCCCGGCGGGGTCGGCGTGCAGGGTGTCGCGCAGGATCGCGAAGGCGCGCCCCGGGTCGTGCAGCCGCTCCTCGCAGATGAGGGCGATCTTCAGCGCCGCCGCCAGCTGCTCGAACGGCTCGGCGGCGCGTGCGCGCGCGCCGTCGTAGATCTGGATCAGATCCTCGTAGAGGCTGTGCTTCTCCGCGACGCGGTCGACCAGGTGTAGCGCCTCGGCGTCGGGGTTCTCGTTGTAGGCGCGCTTGTACCACTCGAAAGCCAGGCGCGGCTCGGCCAGCTCGTCCTCGCACAGGCGCGCGATCTCCAGGATCAGCAGCCGGCGCGCGGCCGGGTCCTCGGTCTGGTCGAGCAGCTTCTCCTGCACCACGATCAGGCGCTCGAAGTTCTCGGCGCCCTGATACAGCGGGGCCAGCGCGCGCAACGCCTCCGGGTTCTCGGGGTCGATCTCCAGCACGCGCTCGAAGGCCGCGGTCGCCTTCTTGGGGTCGCGCAGGCGGTCACGAAGGATCTGGGCGACCTCGAGCGCGCGTGGCGTGCGCTGCGCCGGATCCTCGATCAGGAACAGCTGCCGCTCGGCGACCTTGACCACCCGCGCCCAGTTCGCGGTCTTCTCGTACAGGGCGCGCAGGCGCTCGTGGGCTTCCCAGCTGCGCGGGTTGAGCTCGGCGATCAGCTGCTCCAGCGCGCGCGCGGCCTCCTCGGGGTTGCGCAGCCGTTCATCGAAGATCTGGGCGCGCAGCAGGGCCATGTCGACCGCGCGCACCGGGTCGCGGGCCAGCGGGATCTGTTTCTCCAGGATGCGCACCAGCGTGGCCCAGTCACCCTCGCCGGTATAGATGCGTGACAGCGCGTCCAGCGCCTCGGTGTCGGCGGGCAGGATCTCGCAGATGGTCTCCCAGCAGCGCTGCGCCCGCCGGATGTCGTGCAGCGGGCCTTCGGCCAGCGCCGCCAGCCGGCGCAGGTAGGCCGCCTGCTCCATGGGGTCGGCGACCGCGCGATCGACCTGCATGTCCAGCACGCGCGCCAGGTCGCTGTGCCGCTCCAGCGTGGTGTAGATCCCGGTCAGCGCGTCCAGCGCCTTGGCGTCGTCCGGGTCGAGGCGGGCGACTTCTTCCCAGCGCGCCGCCGCGCCCGGCAGGTCGTTGAGCTTGGACTGCTGCAGCTCGGAGATCCGGCGCAGCAGGGCCAGCTTCTCGTCGGGGTTGGCCGCGTACTTGGTGTGCTGCTCCAGCACGTGGACCAGCTGGCCGGTGTCGCCCGACCGCTCGAGGATCGCCTCCAGGCGGGCCAGGGTGTCGCGGTCGCCGGGGACGCTCTGCAGGATCTCGAACGCCGCCCAGGTCGCCTGCGGCAGGTCGCTGAGCTTCTCGTCGTACAGCACCACCAGCCGGCGCAGCAGGCTGACCCGCTCCTGCTTGGCGGTGATGACCTCGATCTGCTCGCGCAGCACGCGCGCCAGGCCAGCGAAGTCGCCCTCGCGCTCGAAGATCTCGACCAGCGCGCGCAGCGCCACGGCGTCGTGCGGCTCGGCGCGCAGGATGTTCCGGTAGATCTCCACCGCCTTGGCCGGCGCGCCCAGCTTCTCCCGGTGGATCTGCGCCACCCGGCGCAGGGTCTCGGCGCGCTGGGCCGGGTCCTCCTGCAGCGCCGCTTCGCGCTCCAGCAGCTCGGCCATCCGGTCCCAGTTCTTGCCCTTGAGCAGCAAGCGCCGTTGCGCTTCGCGCGCGCGCGCGTAGCCGGGCGACAGCTCCTCGACGCGGCGCCAGGCATGCAGCGCCCGCTCGCTGTCGCCCAGGTTCTTCTCGGACACGACCGCGATCTCTTCCAGCCGCCGCACCTGCTCGTCGGACGGTCCGCCGCGCACCCGCGCGCGCTCGAACGAGAACTCCAGCAGGTCCGCCAGCGCGGCCCAGTCGGCCTTGTCGCGGAAGTGGTCGGCGTAAGCGGTCAGCGCGGTGGGATTCTCGGGATCCAGCTGCAAGATGGCGTGCAGGTAGACCGCCGACTGATCGCGGTCGCCCAGGCGATCGCGGTACAGCGCGGCCAGCTCGGTCATGATGCGGACCCGCTCGCCCGGATCGTCGATGGCGCCCAGCTGGCGCTCGCGCAGCTCCGCCAGCTTGGCGAAGTCATGGCTGGCCATGAACAGCTCGACCAGCCGTGCCGCCGCCGGCCCGTTGGGCGGCTCCATGGTGGTGATCTCACCGTAGACCCGCTGCGCCTCCGCCGGGTCGTTCATCTCGCCTTCGGCCAGCTGCGCGCGCTTGTATAGGAAGTCGATGCGCTCCGGCTCGGAGGTCGCGGCCGAGATGCGCTCGCGGTAGTAGCGATCCAGCTCCTGGTACCGGCGGCCGTCGTAGTAGACCCGCTCGAGCAGCTCGGAGGATTCGGGATGCCCGGGCACCGCCTGCAGCGCGCGCCGCAGCGCCGCGACCGCGTTGTCGGCGTCGCCGGCTTCCTGGCGGCGGCGCGCCAGCTGGAAGAAGATCGCGGCCGCCTTCTCCATGCCGTCGGCGCCGATCCAGTTCGGGTTGGCGTAGATCGCCGCCAGCAGCTCCAGCGCCTTCTCGTCGCGCGGGCGCAGCCGGATCACTTCCCCCAGGCGCTGGGCGGCCGCGTCGAGCTCCTCGAGCTTCTCCGCCAGGACCCGGCCCAGTCCCAGCAGCAGATCCGCGCGCCGCTTGGCGTCGGTCGTCCCTTCCAGCTCCAGCTCGTAGAGGCGCACCACGGCGCGGTAGTCGCCGAGCGCGCGGTAGATCTTGCGCGCCGACTCGATCGACTTGACGTTGTCGGGGTTGAGCTTGCCCGGCCGCTGCGCGTTGCGAACGTTGCGTTCCAGCTTGGCGAAGTGATTGACGAACAGCTGCTGCATCTCGGACTGCAGCTCGGCGATGCGCGCCGGGTCGCGGGTGCGCGCCACCGCGGCCGCTTCCATCTCCAGCATCGTCATGTAGTCGGCGGTGCGGCCCTGTTCGCGGTAGATGTCCTTGAGGCGCGCCGCAGCGCGGATATGGGTGGGGTCGCGATCGACCGCGTTGGCGAGATCCACCTCCGCTCCCTCGCCGTCGCCCAGCTGGTCGATGCGCAGCTCTGCCGCCAGATAGAAAAGCTCGGCGGCTTTGGGGCCATCTTCGATGGCCTGCGCGCGCGTCTCGTACAGCGTCACGAGCTTGTCGTGCTTTTGAGCCTGCCGATAGGCTTTGCGAAGCGCGACGAAGGCTTCGGTATCGGCGGGATTTCGCTGGAGTGCTGTCTCGTACTCGCGAACAGTCGGCATCGTGAGAACCTCGTCCCAGTCGGCAGTCGTCGTCGACGCTGCGGCTCGATGACTCGGGTGCCGAAGGTAGCACTAGCCATCACGGAATGAAAGAGTGTGCCGCCAGGGCAAGATAACGAGATCGTTGGCGTTTGCGATCACCGCTCGTGTACGCCTTGTACGATTTCGGCTCACCTTTTTCGCTGTCGGTCACACCGATCGGAAGCCCCTCGAACGACGCAGGGTTACCGAAAATTCGGCTTCCCCCTCTGCGCTTCGGCTTCGGCTTCCTCCTAAGACGTGGCTTCGCTCTCTCCGTTGCGGGGCGGGCGGTGAGGCGAGGACGGGGAGGGGGTGTTCCCTCCGCGGGGACGCGCTCTTAGGCCCAATGCCGTTCGGATAATGAACGCCAAGACGCCCAAGACGCCAAGAGTTCCAGGGTCCGGACAGAAGGCCGAAGCTTCACCTGGATCGGCGAGAGAGCCGGACTGTTGGAGTCCGGACTTGGCGTCTTGGGCGTCTTGGCGTTCACTATCCGAACGGCATCGGATCTAACGGTGGCGCCGACGCTTAGTGATAAAGGAAGACGATCTCGACGCGGTTGCTCTTGGCGCGGGGGGCGGGGGCGGTCTTGGCGTCGGCGGAGGGGGCCGGGTCGGCGCTGACGGTCATGCGGCGGGGGTCGACGCCGCGGGCGGCCAGCGCGGTGGAGACCGACTGGGCGCGCGCTTGCGACATCGCCAGCAGCTCGCCCGGCTTGCCTCGCGTCTCGGTGCGGCCAAGCACGTGGATCGGATAGGTCGGGTACTTGTTGATAAGCACCGCCAGCGAATCCAGCAGCGGTTCGTGACCGGAGCCGAGCGCGGTTTCTCTCTTGTTGAACAGGTCCTGCACCGAGATCACCAGCCGCTGCGAGTCGCCGATGCGCTCGATGCGGACGGCGACGCCGGGGATCGCGGTGGCGTCGCGCTGCAGCGCCTCGTCGCGGGCCCGGTTCTGGGTGGTCTGCTCGGCCTGTTCGTAGGCCGGCTTGGCCAGCTCGGCCGCGCGCTCGGCGTGCTGCCGGGCCACCTCGGCGCTGAGCTGGGCTCCCACCAGATCGCCGGCCTTGATCTCGGCTTCCGCCTTCTTCAGCATGTCGGCGGCGGCGCTGTAGGGCGCCTGCGCGTAGCGGTTGGCTTCGACGGTGTCGGCGGTGCGCAGGGCCAGCTGCGCGGCCGCCAGCTTCTGCTCGGTCGCCAGCTGCAGGCTCAGCTTCTGCTTCTCGGCCTGCGCCTTCTGCTGCTCGCTGGACATCTGCTGCGACAGCCGTTCGCGGTCGGCCGCGGCCGCCTTCTGCGCCGCGCCCAGCTTCTGGCGCAGCTCCAGCGCCTCGGTCGCGCTGGCCAGATCCTTGGATGCCGTGGCCAGCTCTTCCTCGGCGTCGGCCTGCTGGTTGCTGAGCACCTGGATGCGGGCCTTCATCTGTTCCTGCTCGGAGATCGCCAGCGCGGTCTTGAGCTTGATCTGCGCCATCAGCGCGTCCCGGCGCGATTCCTCGAGGTCGTTGGACTGCCACTCCTCGCCAGACTTGATCGCCAGCTTGTCGGCGGCGGCCACCAGCTCGGGCGACTTCTTGGCGGCGTCGGCGACGCCCGGGTTCTTGCGTATGCCTTCGAACATCTCCAGCTCGCGCGGCTTGGGCGGCGTGGCGCAGGCTGCCAGGCCCAGACAAAGCGATAGAGCTGCGAGGAGAGTCCGGTCGATCCGCTGGCTGGTCATGTCGTCGGCACCTCGAGCGCTTTGTTCTTGATCTGGGTCTCCTGCAGAGCCTTGCGGGTGGCGTCGATCTTGGAACGCAGCTCGCGGACCGTGAGCTCGCGCTTTTGCACCTGCAGGCGCAGCTTGGCGGCGCTGATCTTCTGGCGAATGAGCTCGGCTTGCGACCGGCAGCGGTCCAGCACTTCCCGCACCTGATCGTACTCGTGTTTCGAGCGCAGGCCCCAGGCCTCGTCGAGCCAGGTGCGCAGCATGGTGATCTCTTCCGTCGTCGCTCGCGCCTCGTCCAGGCGGTCGAGGTCGCTCACCCCCGCCCGCTGGGTCTCGATCTGCGTCTGCAGATCGTCCTCTTCTCCGGCGGTCGCGGCGCGCCCGTACAGGCTCCCTGCCAAAACCCCGATGACCATCGTGATTCGCCCAAGCCGACTCCACCGCGTGGTCATCAACAGATGTTCTCCTTAGTAACAGCCCGATTCGGTTGAGGGTAACGCCGCCTTTTCACGGGGCAAGACCTTATGCCGCAGCCCGGCCAAGTTCAAGCGGCGCGGGGCAGACGGCACCGAAAGTCCCCGGCCCGGTGGCCGCCGAGCGGATGCCCGCGGGCCCGCGAGGGGCTGATTTTCAACGTACACGTGCACGTGCACGTCGGGGTGCACGTGCACGTTTCAGTACACGACTGCGGAGCCGGAGCTGCCTACGGGGTCGCGCAGCCCTTCTTCTTGGGGTTCTTGCAACAGCCGAGGGCGGTCTGCGCCTCTTTCACCTTGTCTTTGGCCGCCTTGGCGTCTTCCTTGCTCTTGGCCTTCAGCGGCTTCTCACACTCGGATTTTTCCTTGCCCTTCATGTCCTTGCAGCTGGACAGATCGGGCTTGGAGGCGGCCTTGGCCGCCTCCTTGGCCTCGTCGACCGCCTTCTGCTTCTCGCTGCAGTCCGGGGCATCCGCGGCTGCCGCGAGCGTCGAGAATCCGAGCGCGAAACCGGTGAGCAACACCATCAGCGTCCGTCTCATCATCGTTCTCCTTTGTGAAGTCATCGTGCGGGCAATCTCCAGCTTGGGCCGCGCGGAATTCTAATGGAGCCCGATGAATTAACAACGCGGAGTGAGTGGCGCCCTGGGCGGCTCACTCGCAGGCGGCGTCGATGCACATCCCGCCGGCGCCACAATCGCTGCTGATCCGGCACTGCGGGGCGACCTCGTGGGCCGTCACGCAGTAACCCATCTGGCAGACGCTGCCCGAGGAGCCGACGCAGCAGTCGACATCGGACAGGCAGGGCGTGCGGCAGACCGCGTCCACGCAGTCATCGACGGTGACGTGGACGCCCACGCAGTCGGCGCTGGCGCGGCACTGGGGGCTGGGACCGGTGTTGGGCTGGCAGATGCCGCCCACGCAGCGATCGCGCCCCTGTGCCGGGCAGTCGACGTCGGTGGCGCAGTTGGCGTGGCAGGTCCCGTTGATGCAGGTCCGGCCGGCGCCGCAGTCGGCGTTGAACACGCACTGGCCACCCGAGGTGGTGGGGGCGCCGCAGAACCCGCCCGTGCAGACCTGGCCGGTGCCGCAGTCGCTGGCCGACTCGCACGAGCGCTGGCACTGGCCGTCGGCGCAGCGACCGGTCAGGCCGCACTGGTGGTCGAACTGGCAGACCGGGGTCGGGTGAGGATGGCAGTTGCCGGTCCCCGCGTCGCAGCCGGGGGTGATGCCCCCATCCCCGGCCTGGCCCGCCGCGCCGCCGGCGCCGGTCGCGCCCGCCGCGCCGCCATCGACGCCGGGGCGCGATCCAGCGGCGCCGCCGCTACCAGTCCCGGCGTCCGCTGCCTGCCGGCCGCCCGTCCCGGGCACGCCAGCGTCGGCGATCGCGCCGCCGCCGCCGGCCGGGCCACCATCGCCACGCATGTCGACGCCGGCGTCGATCGCTCCTCCGCCGGAGCCACCGGAGCCGCGCGGCGGCGGCACCGGCGGCTTGGCCGCGCAGGTGCCCCCCAGACAGCTATAGCCCTTGCCGCAGTCCGAGTCGTAGAAGCAGACCCGTGACGGGGTGTTGTCGCTGCACCATCCGTCGTGCGTATCGCAGCGGTCCCTTTCGAAACAGCCGCCGAGCGGCAGCGCGATCGCGATCATGGCGAGTAGACCAAGCGTCTTCATCGATGAGCTCCTTGTTTGAAAATGGTGCCGGGCTCGGATCGTGCTGCAGAGTGGCTGACGGCCGACGGCCGAGCGATCCATTGCGGGGTTTGGGTAGTGGCCTGCGCTCGTCGCAAGCCACGCGCCAGGTTTCGCGTCTGTGATCCAGGCAACAGCCCCCACCCACTCACCGGCGGAAAACCTGGGCCGTGCCCTCGCGGAGGCAAGGTGTCCGGCGGCTGGAGTCAGGTCGGGGACGACGGTTGTTGCGGCCCTTTCACAGGTGCCTGTGGTGCTTTTCCCTGCCCCGCGGTTTCAGATACACTCTGCACCCGTGGAGACATCCATCGAGCTCGGGTACGCCGGCGTGGTGATTGGGCGGGTAACGGTCAGCGGCGAAATCGATGAGAACGGGTTGTTCCTGCCGCTCCCCGATCCGCTGCCGGTCGGAACCAGGTTGAACCTCAAGATCGACGGTCGCGCGGCCGACGCCCGGGTGATCGCGGTCTCTGAGTCGGCCGAGCCCGGCAAGGCCGGTATGAAGGTGCGCATCGGCCCGGCCGGCGCGGCCGCCGTGCCCGCTGCCGCCGTCAGCGCGCCGGTC
>Ga0207701_10002822_pt1 | contig 17934 bp, 12 predicted proteins | sample KBSSwiSSwithPhiX_FD_184294 | JGI IMG/M metagenome (GOLD analysis project Ga0207701, IMG submission 184294) | Switchgrass rhizosphere bulk soil microbial communities from Kellogg Biological Station, Michigan, USA, with PhiX - S5 (SPAdes) (version 2) | ecosystem: Environmental > Terrestrial >... | reverse complement strand
CGGCGGGTGGGTTGCGCCGGCGCAGCAGCACCGTGTAGCCCAGGATGGCGTTCAGCGGCGTGCGCAGCTCGTGCGAGACGGTGGCCAGGAACTCGTCCTTGGCGCGGTTGGCCAGCTCGGCCTCGCTGCGCAGGACCTGCTCGCGCGCGCGGGCCGCCTCGGCCTCTTTCAGCGCGATGGCGTTCTCGATCGCCATCGCCGCGCGCCGCGCGAAGTCCTCGGCGAACGACAGGTCGTCCTGGGTGTAGCGGCGGTCGGACTCGGCGTAGACGAAGCTGAGCGCGCCGAACACCCGGTCGCGCACCCGCAGCGGGACCACCATCCCGGAGCGCAGCTGCAGATCGCGCAGGATGCGCCGGTGCTCGTCGTCGCGCGCCGCGCGCTCGACCAGCTCGGACGGGACTTCGGGGTAAAGCTCGGAGCGGCCGGTGCGGATCACGTTGGGCACTCCGGTGGGCGCGTCGGGATCGGGTGGGTAGCGCTCGCCCAGCTCGCGGGCGAAGCGGACCTTGTTCTCGTCGACGTGCGCGACCGCGACCTGCTGCGCGGCTCTGGCGCCCGGCTCGATCAGCTCGACCGAGCACCAGTCGGCCAGCGCGGGCACCGCGAAGCGCGCGACGGTGGCCAGCGTGGCCTGGTAGTCGATCGACGAGACCAGCGCCTCGCCGGCCTTGGCCAGGAACTCGGCGCGCGCCCGCTCGCGCTTCTCGCGCGAGACGTCGCGGAACACCATCACCACCCCGCGGATCTCGCCGCTGTCGGCGCGGATGGGCGCCCCGCTGTCGTCGATGGGGATCTCGGTGCCCCGCTTGGAGCGCAGCACCGTGTGGTTGGCCAGGCCCACGATCGCGCCCTCGCGCAGCACCTTGGTGACCGGGCTCTCGACCGCGGCGCGGGTCTGCTCGGAGAAGATGCAGAACACCTCCTCGAGCGCGCGCCCGCGCGCGTCCGCCTCGACCCAGCCGGTCAGCGCCTCGGCGATCGGGTTCATGAAGGTCACCGACCCTTGCGCGTCGGTGGCGATGACCGCGTCGCCGATGCTGCGCAGGGTGGTGGCCAGCCAGCGCCGCGCGTCGTCCTCGCGTTCCAGGCGCGCGGCGCGCAGCAGCGCCTGCGCGCAGTGGCTGGCCAGCGTCATCACGAAGCGGCGCTCTTCCGCGGTGAATCGGCGCGCCGTGTAGTAGCCCACGCCCAGCAAGCCCAGTGATTGCCCCTCGGCGATCAGCGGCACGCTCCAGAAAGCCTGCGCGCGCGGTCGGCTGGCCGGCGTGGCGGCCAGGTCGGGATAGATCTTCTCGTAGTCGGCGGGGCTCTCGATCCACAGCGCCTCGCCGGCCCTCATGCGCTTCATGAGGTCGGGGTTGCCATCGCTGTCGGAGATGCGGCGGATCTTGTCCAGGATCTCGGGCGCTACCCCGCGGTCGGCGATCAACTCCAGGGCCCGTCCGGCCTCGTCCAGCTGGTACAGCGTGCAGGTGTCGGCGCGCGCACCGCCCATCCCGTGCTCGACCACGACCCGCGCGACCTGGGCCCGGGTGCGCGCCTCGGCCAGCGCCGACGCCAGCTCGGACAGCGCGTTCAGCTGCCGCCTCGATTCGTCAGCGGCGGCGCTCAGGGCGCGTGCGTGCGTTCGCTCGCGCTGCCAGGCCAGGGCGAACAGCCCGCAGGAAAGGACGACCAGCAAGATCGATCCGCCCACGACGCGCCGGGCCGACGCGTCGGCACGGTCGCGGTGCTGGGCCAGCGCCCGGGTCTCGTCGGCGCGCAGCACCGCCACGGCGCTCCGGAAGGCGTCCATCCGCTGCTTCTGCTGGCCGGCGGCCAGCGCGGCCATCGCCTGTGGCCGCTGCCCGGCGTCGACCAGCGCGACCAGCGCACGCAGCTGGTCCATGGTGGCGTTCGCCTCGCGCTCGGCCAGGTCGACATGGGCCAGCGGTCCATCTCCGGCGGCGATCAGGTTGCGCACCAGCGCCGCCTGCTGGCGCTCGCGCGCGCGGGCGGCCAGGTACGGCTCCAGAAAGCTGCGGTCGATACCACCGACGTAGCCGCGGGCGCCGGTCTCGGCGTCGATGAGCAGCTGTAGCCAGCCATCGACTTCGTGCCGAACCTGCATGGAATGATCGGCCAGGCCGGTGGCCGTGGCGTAGCTGGTGACCGCGACCACCCCCAGGCCCACGACCGCGGCCAGGGTGAGGGCCACAGCCAGAAAGATCCGTGCCGCCGTCGGCCGGCGCGGAGGCGACTCCAGCATGGAACCGGTAAGCTGCCTCATCGATGCGCCCCGATACAAGTGAAAGACGAGCGCCGGACCCGCAGCGTCAGGTCGCCCGCCCCCTCCTTCCTTGAAACGGGCGCCGGCGATCCCCGAGGGCCGCCGTGCTATAAGCGCCTTCTTCTCGCTGGAGTCGGACAGGTGGTCGCGGCGGGGCCGCGAGGTTCCCGTCGAGGAAAGTCCGGGCTTCGTAGGGCAGGGTGCTGGCTAACGGCCAGTCGAGGTGACTCGAAGGACAGTGCAACAGAAAGCAGACCGCCGGTCCCGCAAGGGGCCGGTAAGGGTGAAACGGCGCGGTAAGAGCGCACCGCCCCTCCGGTGACGGAGGGGGCACGGCAAACCCCACCCGAAGCAAGACCAGTCCGGGATCGCGAGGGCGACCTCGCCGGCGTGGCCCGCGCCGATATCAGATCTCGAGTAGGTCGCACGAGCCGTCCGGCAACGGCCGGCCCAGAGGAATGACCATCACGGCGGCAACGCCGACAGAACCCGGCTTACGGACGACTCCAGCGAGGAGGTTTACACGACGCGCGTCGCGGTTCGTTCCACCGACGGCCGACGATCCGACCCGCTGGCTATGCGGTCGCTGCGGTCCGGTGCTCACATAGCGGACTATGCTCCGCTCCGGTCCTCGCGCCCGCTACGCCATCGGGCCGGCTTGTCGGCCGCCTTCTAACTCAGGTGATCCTCGACGGATCTGGCTACTGCCCGGCTTAGCTGCCGGAGCCGGCTTCGGCGGCTGGGTCCTTCATCAGATCTTCCCAGTAGATGATCCGGTGACAGGACGGGCAGGTCTCGATGGTCTGGCCGCGCTGGAGCGTGTTGTAGAGCTGGGGCGGGATGTTCATGTTGCATCCCTGGCAGGTTCCGTTGCGCACGCTGACCACCGCCAGCCCGCGACGCATCCGGATGGTGCCATAGCGCTTGAGGACCTCCGGCTTGATGCCGGCCGCCAGCGCGTCGCGCTCGGCGCGCAGCGCGGCGATCTTGCCCTCGAGCTCGCTCATGCGGGCGCGGGCGGCGTCATTGTCCTTCTGCAGCGAATCCTTCAGCGCCTGCACGTCGCTGGCCCGGTCGCCCAGCAGCTTCTTCTTGGCCTCGACGGCTTCCACCAGCTTGGCGATCTCGCCTTCGCGTCCGGCCACGCTCTCGCGCCGTTGCTCGATCTCGCGCTGGGCCGCCATGTACTCCTTGGAGTTCTTGGCCTGCGTCAGCTTGTGCTTGGCGCCGGCCACCGACTGTTCGTCATCGGTGAGCAGCCCTTTCTGCTCGGCGTAGTAGCGCTCGGTCTCAACCAGCGCCGCGCGTTCGGTGGACAGCATCGTTTCGACGCGGGCCAGATCGTTCTGGGTAGAAGCGAGCTTCGCGGGGATTGCTTTGAGGGCGTTCTCCAATTCTTGGATGCGGGCGTCGTGTTGTTGCAGCTCTTCCAGCCGCCTAAGCTGATCGCGCAAGGGTACTTCCTCCGTGAGTTTCTCTTTGGTTCGACTCTGCGTTTGCCGCGACGGGAGAGCCATCTCCCAGGTTGGCGCTGGCGACCGCCTCAGTGGTGGTGGGCCCACCTGGATTCGAACCAGGGACCAGGCGGTTATGAGCCGCCAGCTCTAACCGCTGAGCTATGGGCCCATCCGTGCACGAAAACGCCGTCAACAAAGAACGTTGAATCTACACGCGCGTGAAATGTATGTCGAGCCCTTCCACGACGGTGGAGCGGTCCCGCATTTACTTTGGCGTCGCGTCGCTTCGTTTCGCTTCGCTTGCTGCGCGCCACGCCGCGTGCTGGTCGTCAACCGGTCGCGGCACCGGGCGCACGCAGGGACTCGGCGGTCACCACGCGATTCCGCCCGCTTCGCTTCGCGGCGTAGAGCGCCTTGTCAGCGGACTCCAGCAGGTCGGCGGCCCCCACGAACGGAAGTTTGCCGCCCGACGTCGCGCACCCGAGCGAGATCGTCACCCGCAGGGTCTGGTTGGAAGAGATGGGGTGAACGGCCGCCTCGATCACCTGGCGCACCCGCTCGGCCACCACCAGCGCCCCTTCGGGGTCGGTCTCGGGCAGCACCAGCACGAATTCCTCGCCGCCGTAGCGGGCCACCAGGTCGCGCGGTCGCAGCCGGGTCTTGAGCCCGTTCGCTACACCCATCAGCACCTTGTCACCGGCCGGGTGGCCGTAGGTGTCATTGACCTTCTTGAAGTGGTCGACATCGATGAGGATCAGCGACAGCGGCTTTGCCGAGCGCGCCACCGCCTTGAGCTCGCCGTCCAGGAAGGCGTCCAGCCGCGCCCGGTTGGCCAGGCCGGTCAGGACGTCCTTCTGGGATTCCTCTTCCAGGGCGCGGGTCTTGGCCTGCAGCGTGTCGATGGCCTTGTGCGCGGTGGCGACTTGCCGCGAGGTGCCGAGCGAGACCATGAGCAGGGTCTCCTGCGCCTCGTCCAGCACCGCGGTGATCTGATCGGGTTTGCCGAGGTCGATCTCGAACAGCGAAGAGACGTCGCCCATGGCGGCGGCGATGCCGGCCAGCACCGGGTCCAGCTGCGCCGGACCCAGGTTCAGGAGGAACTGAGCCTGCTCGCGCGCCAGGACGGTCGCGTCCTGGGTGTCTTCTCGGACCCAGATGTCGGCCAGCAGGCCGGAGACCGCCACCACCCGCGCCATCCGCACCACCTCGGGGCTGGTCCCCTCGGGCGCCGGCAGGCCGTGGCTCAGCTGGACCGAGAGGCACAGCGGCGCGGGCAGCTTCCAGTTCGAGGTCAGCCAGTGACCGACCTCGGCGTGGTCGGCGCCCAGCTCGCCGCGTTCGAGCATCTCCAGCACCACGTGGTCGCCGCCAGCCCGCTCGGACAGCGGGGCGTACAGGTCGGGCGCGACCCGGGCCAGCGCCAGCCGTCCGATGTCCTGCAGCAGGGCCGCCAGGAAGGCCTCTTCCTTCACGGGCCCCAGTCCGGCCGCCGTCGCCAGCTCACGGGCCGCGACGCCCGACAGCACCGATCGCCGCCAGTAGACCTTGAGATCGATGCCGGGCTGGCTCTTGCCGCGCATGTCGGCGGCCAGCGAAAAGGACAGCGCCAGCGTGCGCACCGCGTTCACGCCCAGCAGGGCCAGGGCGTGGGGGATGGTCCGCACCTGCTGGCGCAGGCCGTAAGACGGCGAGTTCACCAGGCGCAGCATCTTGGCCGACAGGGCGGGATCGTTGGTGAGGACCTTGGCGATCTGGCCCAGGTCCAGGTCTTCGCTCTGGCAGAGGCGCAATACCTGGAGCGCGACCGCCGGAAGGCTGGGGAGGTTGGAGCACTTCTCGAGCCGCTCGCGGATCTCCGGCTGCATCCACCCTAGTTCGGCAGTTGGGGCCGCCTCTTGAGCGGCCGGCGGCGCCGGACCAGCAGGCCGATCAGGGCCAGCTGCGCCAGGCACAGCGCCGGCGCCGACGGCTGGCCCGCCAGGTCGCATCCGCACCCCGACTTGGCTGGAGGCGGCGGGGAGGCCCCGCAGACCTCGGCCGGCCACAGGGTCAGCCCGGCCAGGTTGTCGCACACCTCGCGACAGACCTCTTGCACGCAGGGCTTGACCCGCTTGACCTGGTTGAAGGTCAACAGGGGCTGAAAGGTGACCCCTTCATCGGCGGAGACGCCGAGCGCGAAGTTATCCTTGAAGTTGTCCCCCGCGCCGTAGAGCTTGCCGTCGCGCACGGCCAGCGCGCGCAGATGGGGCGGCGCCGGCGCCGAGCCGTCGGCGAGCCGGGGCGGAAGCGGGAGCGGCTGAAAGCTGGCGCCCGCGTCGGTCGAGCGAAAGGCCACCCCGTTGCCGCCGTCGAGCCCGCCCAGCAAGAGGGTACCGCTGGGCAGGCGGACGAACGCCGTCAGCTGGTCGCTGACCGAGACCGGCTCGGCGAAGCTCTGGCCGCCGTCGCTGGACACCGCGATCTTCTCGCCGTGGGCCTCGGTCACCCGCAGGAACAGGCGCAGGGGGTTGGTGGGGTCGACGGCGATGATGCGGAAAGCATTGGCGCCCAGCGACGTGGCCAGGGTCATCGAGCTCCAGTGGGCGCCGCCGTCCGACGAGCGCCCGAGCAGCGGTTCCAGCATCCCGGGCACCGTGCCCATGGTGCCGTACATGGCCAGGTAGACGGTCGCCGGGTCGCTGGCCGAGCTCTCGACACCCAGCATGTCGCCGCCCACCGGCGCGGTGTCCAGCGCCGCGCCGAAGGTCAGGCCGGCGTCGTCGGAGCGATAGACCGAGGAAGGCACGAAGCTGGCGGACGGCTCGGCGCCCACGGCGAAGATCCGCGCCGGGTTGGTGGGATCGGCGAAGGCGTCGCGCGCGTTGACGGTGGCCAGGGTCCCCCCGGCGCGCGTCCAGGTGCAGGCGCCGTCGTCGGAGTAGAGCAGGCCGTGGTTGATCAGGACCGCGAAGAGCCGGTCGGAGGGCGCCGCCGCCTGCTGGTACAGGATGGTGTTGTCGTCGACCCGGGGCTCGCAGGCCCACTCCCAGGTAGCCCCGTCGTCCTCGGAGATCACCAGCCCGAAGTTGGTCGCCAGCACGATGCGATGGGGCTGCGAGGCGGGCAACAGGATCTGCAGCGAATCCGGAAAAGCGCCATCGGCTGACGCCCGGCCCGCCAGCGCGAGGACGACGAAGGTGAAGACCAGGACGGCGGCCGCGCGCGAAGCGCCAGACGAAGCGCCAGACCACGAAGCGGACCACGAAGCCGACCACGAAGCCGACCGCGAGGGCGAGGATGACCATGCCAGCGACGGTCCAGCTGAGGTTGGCAGTGCGGTCGAAGGTGACTTGTGTGCCGGCGCCATTGTATGTTGTTGAACCTCGAAATCGGCGTGGGGCGTTCCAGTGCTGCCATACTCGCCGGCCAGGCCCACCCCATGCGCAAGATTACCTTCGAAAAGCTGGTGCTGCCGAACGGCCTGACCGTGATCTTCCACCAGGATCGCTCCAGCCCGCTGGTCGCCGTCAACATCTGGTACCACGTCGGCTCCAAGGACGAAGAGCGGGGGCGCACCGGTTTCGCGCACCTGTTCGAGCACCTGATGTTCATGGGCTCGAAGAACGCCCCCTATCCCTCGTTCGATTCGATCATGGAGAGCTGGGGTGGCCACAACAACGGCACCACCAGCAACGATCGCACGAACTACTACGAGATCGGTCCCACCAACCTGCTGGAGACCTGTCTGTGGCTGGAGGCCGATCGCCTGGCGACGCTGGCCGAGGTGATCACCGAGGAGGAGCTCGAGCGCCAGCGCAAGGTGGTGCAGAACGAGCGCCGGCAGTCCTACGAGAACCGGCCCTACGGGCAGAGCGAGCTGGTGATCCCCGACGCCATGTACCCAGAGGACCACCCCTACCACTGGCCGACCATCGGTTCGCACGCCGATCTCGAGGCCGCTGGCGTCGCCGACGTGCGTGCCTTCTTCGAGCGCTTCTACCTGCCGTCCAACGCCAGCCTGGTGATCGCCGGCGATGTCGACATCGCCGCCGGTCGCGCGCTGGTCGAGAAGTACTTCGGCTGGATCCCGAGCCGGCCGTCGCCGGTGCGGCCCGCCCCGGCGCCGGCCGTGCTGGTGTCCGGCAAGGAGATCACCTTGACCGATCGGGTGCAGCTGCCGCGCCTGCGCCTGTGCTGGCATTCGCCGGCCCTGTTCGCGGGCGGCGACGCCGAGCTGGACCTGGCAGCCCAGGTGCTGGGCGGCGGCAAGTCGAGCCGTCTGTACAAGAGCCTGGTGTTCGAGCGGCGCATCGCCCAGGACGCCTTCGCCTACCAGAGCTCGCAGATGCTGGGCAGCCTGTTTCACGTCGGGGTCACCGCCAAGCCCGGGGTCACCCTGGACCAGGTCCAGCGGGCCGTCGACGAGGAGCTGGCGCGCTTCGCCGCCGAGGGGCCGACCACCGCGGAGGTCGACCGCGCGCGCAACTCGCACCTGGCCGATTTCTACAAGAGCGTCGACCACCTGCAGACCCGCGCCGACATCTTGAACCACTACGAGCACTTGCTGGGCGATCCCGACGGTGTCGACCGCGACCTGACCCGATACGAGGCGGCGGACCGGGAGTCGGTGCGTGCCCAGCTGGCCGCGACCGCCGGCTTGCCCCGCCTGACCCTGCGCACCGTTCCTGAGAACGGAGCTGGCGCGCCTGAGGAGGGCGCCAGCGCCGGTCCCGACGCCCCGCCGGTGGTCGCGTGATCGCGACGCCGCCGCACATGGCCGCGCAGCCCGCGGTCGGCACGCTGCCGCCGTTGCGCACGCCAGAGATCACCGAGCTGACCCTGGGCAACGGGCTGGACGTGGTGGCCATCCCCCGTTCGGTCGCGCCCATCGTGTCGATGAGCTTGATGGTGCGCTCGGGCGCCGATTCCGACCCGGCCGGGCGCGAAGGGCTGGCGTCCTCGACGGCCGAGATGCTGGACGAAGGCGCGGGGACCCGCAGCGCGCTGGAGGTGGCCGAGGAGCTGGAACAGATCGGCGCCGACCTGTACGTGGGCGCCGGCCGCGACGGCTCGCAGCTGACGCTGCAGGTACCCGCCAAGGAGCTGTCGCGCGCGCTGGCCATCGCGGCCGACATCGTCATCCGTCCGCGCCTGACCGAGGAGGACTGGAGCCGGGTCCAGCACGACCGCCTGACCGCGCTGGCGCAGCGGCGCGACCAGCCCGAGGCGGTGGCCAACGTCGTGTCGGATCGCACTCTGTTCGGCCAGGGCCACCCCTACGGCCACCCGGTCGACGGGCTCGAGCGCAGCGTGCGCGAGCTGACCGCGGCCGATGTGCGCGCCTGTCACGATCAGATGTGGCGCCCCAACAACGCCAGCCTGGTGGTGGCGGGTGACCTGGATCTCGCGGCGCTGCCCGGCGAGCTGGAGCGCGCCTTTGGCGGCTGGCTGCCGCGCGCCGTACCGGGATCGCGGCCCACGACGCCGTTTCCGACGCTGCCGCGGCTGGTCCTGATCGATCGCCCGGGCGCGCCCCAGAGCATCATCCGCATCGTGGGTCCGGGCGACCTGCGCAGCTCGCCCGACCGTCCCGCGCTGGGCGCGCTGAACGCCATCCTGGGCGGTAGCTTCACCAGCCGCCTCAACTTCAACCTGCGCGAGCAGAAGGGTTACACCTACGGCGCCGGGTCGAGCTTCGGCTTCTATCGGCGCGCCGGGTCGTTCACCGCGCGCGCGGCGGTGTTCACCGAGGTGACCGCGCCGGCGGTGACCGAGTTCCTGCGGGAAATCTCGGCCATCCGCGAGGCGCCCGTGACGCCCACCGAGCTGACCAAGGCGCGCGCCACCCTGCTGGGCCGGGTGGCCGAGGGGCTGTCGACCTCGGGCGGCATCGCCGCCCAGTACGCCGAGCTGCGACTGTACGGGCTGCCGGTCGACGAACCGGCGCGCTTCGTCGCCACGCTGGAGAGCGCCAGCGCCGAAGATCTGCAGCGACTGGCGCGCCGCCACCTCGATCCCGAGGGGATGGCCATCGTGATCGTCGGCGATCGCGCCGCGATCGAAGCCCCCTTGCGCGCGCTGGGCCTGCCCGCGCCGATCTTGCGCGACGCCGACGGCGATCTGATCGCCGGTTAGCTGGCTAGCGAAAGTGCAGCTTGGGCGACACGCCCAGCAGCATGCCGTAGCGATCGCTGCCCTGCAGAAAGCCGACCAGCGCCACCAGCGACAGGTCCACGCGGTCGCTGGCCGAGAAGGTCAGGCCCGCGCTGGCCATCAACTGCCCGGGATCCGGCGAGAGGAAGCGAACGCCGGACAGCTCGCCGGTGACCGAGAACCGTCCAGCCGCGTCCAGGTCACGCTCGAGGTCCAGACCCAGCTCGAGACCTACCGGCCGGGGGCTGATCGCATCGGGGTGCGGGTCGGCGAAGGCGCCGGCGTTGAGCACCAGATGGGTGGCGCCGCGGGTATGACCGATCAGGAGCAGCGCCTCGCCGCCGATGCCGCGGGTGCCGGCGGCGGCCGGGAACTTGGGACCGAGCTGGACTCCCAGCGCCCAGGCGGAAGGTGAATGGGTATCCTCGTCGCTCCAGTCGAACAGGCCGATCTTGGCGGCCAACCACAGGCTGTCGGGCGCGGGGTAGTCGAAAGAAAAGGGCGCGCCGGCCGTCCCCTCGATGGCGTAGGCCGCGTCCAGATCCAGCTCGAGGTTGGGCAGCAGTCCCACGTCGAGCTCGAGGTCGGGCACCACCACCCGGGCCGGCCCGCGGCTCTGGATCGCCCCGACCTGCAGGTCGATCTCCACGGTCCCGGTCTTCTCCAGCTCGAGGTCGGTCGGCTCGAACAACGGCCGCACCCCCCGCCGCGCCAGCGCGGGCGCGGCGGGCATCGCTGATCCTCCGAGAGCGAGCGCCAAGGCCAGCCAGCGTCGCAGTCGCAAGGCTTGCCCTCCCTGACCCTCCCCCGCGCGCGCGGGAGGGGACCGCAGGGAGTCAGATCTGCTCATCCTCTTCGGGGCCCTTGCCCTGGCTCACCGCCTTGACCAGGACCTCGTCGAGGTGCCCCAGCAGGTCTCGGTTGCCGTCTTGCTGGTAGCTGGCCAGCTGGCGCTGGAAGTCGGGCAGGCGCTCCAGGAACTCGCCCAGGCGTTCGCTGGTGATCTCGTCGGCGTACAGCCCGTAGCCTTCGGCCTCCAGGTAGCGGGCGTTCAGGACTTGCTCGAACTGCTTGCGCACCGGCACCGCCAGCATGGGGCGCTGCAGGTAGACGGCCTCGCCCATCAGGGTGAACCCGCCGCTGGCGATCACGCCGCGCGCGCTGCGCAGGTCTTCGATGAAGCCCGCCTCGCTGAAGGGGCGGTAGCGCAGGTTGCCCTCGATCACCTCCTCGCGCAGGTCGCGGCGCAAGCCGTAGACGCGACATTCCGATCCGCATCGCGACAGGATCTCCGGGAGCGCCGTGTTGGATGTCGAGGTCTGGTAGACCAGCAGGTGGTCGCCGCCGCCGCCGCCCTGGCCCGGCCGGCGCGCCGCCAGGATCTCCGGGCGCAGGATCGGAGGGTGCAACGTGGTGCGCTTCTTGCGAACCGGCGGGTAGAAGAACGTGGTGATCAGGTAGTGAAAGGCGCCCGCGACCTTGGGCTTGATCACGGTCTTGGCCAGGCGCAGGTCGCCCTCGTGGCCGGCGATGATCTCCGGCGCGTGGGCGCAGCGATTGAGCATCTGGATGTTGTCGACCGACACCACCGGGATGTCGCGGTTCTTGGCGAACAGATAGCTCCAGCTCTCGAAGTCGGAGATCACCACGTCGGGCTTGAACTGGTCCGCCAGCTCGAAGTAGGCGCGGATGTTCTCGGGCCAGCCTTTGACCGCGCCCTTGAGATTGGCCAGCAGGGTGCGGAAGCTGTCGACCTCGTTGTCCTCGTAAACGATGCTGTAGCCCCAGATCTTGCGCACCGCGAGGTGATCGTTCGCACGCGCGACCAGGTAGTCATAGGCCCGGCCCGAGACCACGACCTGGACGTCATGGTTCTGGGTGAGGTGGTCCAGGACCACCCGCGACCGCATCGCGTGGCCCATGCCTTCACCGACGACCCCGTAAAGGATTCGCATGAGTTGGTGCCCGCCGGCAGCGTACGCGACTTTACCGCAACACCGCCGGAGAAAGCGCGGGGCGTCCTCAGGCGCTGGCGGCCAGCATCTGCGCGGGGGCCAGGCGCATCGGGATCGAAACCCGGCGCAGCAGGGTCTGGCGCAGCTTCTTGCGTGCCCGCATCAGGCGCGTGCCCACGGTCGAACGCGGGATCAGCAGGCGCTCGGCGATCTCGTCGTACGAGCACTTGTCCAGCAGCCGCAGCTGATAGACCTCGCGAAACGGGCTCTCCAGCTCCTGCAGGGCATCGGCCACCTGTTCGTCGCTGATGGTGGCCCAGTCCGGCTTGGACATCGCCTCGGGCTCCACGGTGGCGACCACCTCCTCGTCGATCGGCTCCAGCCAGGGCTCGCGCGCCTTGCGGCGGCAACGGTCGATGAACAGGTGCTGCATGATGGTCATCAACCAGACCCTCATGTTCGATCCTGGTTGAAAGCTGTCGTAGCCGCGCAGCGCGTGCTCGAAGGTGTCCTGGACCAGGTCCCAGGCGTCCGGTGCGCAGCGCAGCAGCCGGACCGCGCGAGAATAAAGCAGGGCTTCGTACTGGTGGTCGGCAAGTTCTTTGACTGACATGGGTACTTGCACTGGCAATCGACGTGCCAGCGCCCGGAGCCCCCTCGGGTGGGAATTTCCGTCACGAAAGGGCGTTCAACACGCGGGATGCGGGCCTCGACAGGACCAATCGACGCCACGCTGATCGACCGCCTGCGCAAGTCGAGCACCGGTCGAGTTGTCCCGACTGCGCAACTTGCGCAGGTCCCTCTTGCGGCCGGCGGTCCTGGCCGGCCATACTGGGCCGCCGAACGGGGAGTCGGCCTAACTGTGCACACTACGGTTCCCGGTAGCCAACAATCGGTCACCGAGGCGAATGGCGCCGGGCTGTTCCTGCTGGTCGTCGGATCGGACTCGTACAGTACGTACACCCTGCCCCAGGACGGCAGCGTCACCATCGGCCGCGGTGAGACCAACCAGGTGCGCGTGGACGACCCGCTGGCCTCCCGCAACCACGCGCGGCTGCACGTCGGCGCGGCGATGCTGCTCGAGGACCTGGGCAGCGTCAACGGCACCCGGGTCAAGGATCAGCCGGTCAAGCCGGGCGAGCGGATTCCGATCGCCATCGGCGAGACGATCCTGATCGGGGCCTCGGTGCTGATCATCCAGCAGCGCGCGCGCAAGCGGCCGCCGCTGCTGCGTCCGGAGACCCTGCGCGACGATCGGGCGATCAGCGCGGTGCTGGCGCCGCCGCAGGACCAGGCCATGCAGCGCATCCACCAGCTGGCCGAACGGGCGGCGGTCGGGACCATCAACGTCCTGGTCACCGGCGAGACCGGCGTGGGCAAGGAGCTGCTGGCCGAGACCGTGCACCGCCTGTCGCCGCGCAAGGATGGTCCGTACGTCTGTCTCAACTGCGCCGCCCTGTCCGAGACCCTGCTGGAGAGCGAGCTATTCGGACACGAGCGCGGGGCCTTCACCGGAGCGTTCCAGGCCAAGGCCGGCCTGCTGGAGACGGCGGCGGGCGGCAGCATCTTCCTCGACGAGGTCGGAGAGCTGCCGCTGACCACTCAGGCCAAGCTGCTGCGGGTGCTGGAGACCCGCGAGGTCAGCCGCCTGGGTAGCCTGAAGCCGCGTCGGATCGACGCCCGCTTCATCGCAGCCACCAACCGCGACCTCGAGGCCGAGGTGGCGCGCGGCGCCTTCCGTCGCGATCTGTACTTCCGGCTCAACGGCATCACCCTGACCATTCCGCCGCTGCGCGAGCGCCGCTCCGAGATCCCGCACCTGGCCGGAATCTTCATGCGCCGTATCTGCCGCGAGCTCGGGCGCTCCGAGCCCCAGCTGCCGCCGCCGATCCTGGCCATCCTCGACCAGTACGCCTGGCCCGGCAACATCCGCGAGCTGAAGAACATGATCGAGCGCGCGGTGCTGCTGTGCGACGGCCCGGCCATCGGCCTCGACCACCTGCCCGCCGACAAGATCGATCCCGCGCGCGCGCCCAAGCCGACGCCGTCGCCGCAGCAGCCGCTGGCCGCCTCCGAGCGCACCCGCACCCCGACCCAGGAGAACGAGCGCCAGCGCATCCTGGACGCCCTCAATGCCTGCGCCGGCAACCAGAGCCGCGCGGCGCAGCGCCTGGGCATCTCACGCCGGACGCTGGTGACCAAGCTGGACACCTACCGGATCCCTCGCCCCAAGAAGGCGATCGACGAGGAGTAGCAGCGGTCTAGCTGTTGCCCTTGGGCTCTTCGTCGTCGCTGAGGTAGGCGAAGGTTCGTACCAGGTTCACGATCTGCTCGCGTTGCGCGGCGCTGAGGTCGATGAACTGCAGGCCCATGCCCGGATTGATGTTGTCGTAGCTGCCGGGGCGATAGGGGTTGACCCACATCACCCGGCCCTCCAGGTTCAGCTGCGGGCCGCCGGGCGGGGTGAAGCGCAGGTTGATCACCGTCCCGGGAGGTTCGGGAGCGTTGGTGCGGATGAAGATGCCCATCGCGCTGATGTCGGTGATGTACGCGAAGAGAAAATTGTCGGCGCTCTTGTAGTCGACTTCGATGTCGACCATCACGCGGGTGTGCACGCGCCGGTCGGCGCCCGAGCGCCGGCGCTCGGCGTGGACGTTCACCTCGCGGCGTCGTCGGTCTTTTCCTCTGCGGGTCGGTGGCATGAGATCACTTGATTTCGATGGTGCCTAGGCGGACCCGGTCGGAGCCATCATTGGTTCCGCTGGTGACCTTGAGGCGTTTGCCCTCGCCCCCCGGCCAGAAGCCCATCAGCACAGTGTAGCTGCCCGCGGGGGTGGTCATCAGGGGAACGTCGACGTCGTAGTGATCGCGGATGTATTCCCCCGGCAGCCAGTAGGCGGTACCGAAGGTTTTATTCAGAGGGTCATGGTCGCCAATGACGCGTGGCGCGGCCGGCCCGTCGAAGTGCACGAAGATCTTGAAGCCGGCCGGCGGCCGCGCGCTGACCCGGAAGATCAGGTCCAGCGGGATCTTGCCGGGCCGGCGCACGCTGGCCGGGAAGTCGGCGCCGACCAGCTCGATGGCGTCGGCGAACACCGCCGAAGTGTTGATGCGCCAGGTCCAGGGCGGCCGTTCGCCGGCCTGCCAGACGCTGGTGCCGGGCGCGGGCGGGGTGGGCGCCATCCAGACGTCCTTCTTGAGGGGATTCACGTCCGGCTCGCCGGGGGCCAGCCGGTTGGACAGCAGCAGGAAACGGGACGACGAGGCGTCGACGACGTAGTAGTCGACCTTGGCCGACTTGAACCCGTTGTCCAGCGCGGCCAGCTCGTCGGCCGACACCAGCGCGAACACCCGCGCCGGATCGTGCAGGAACTCCACCAGCTTGGCCTGGTTCGGCAGCTCGACCATCGTCTGGCCGGTCCCGTAGAAACCCGAGCCCTTGCCCTCGACGCGGTAGCGGCCAATCTTCTCGCCCGACTTGGCGAACTTGGCGAAGGACTCCAGCACCGGCTTGAACGAGAAGTGGGTCGACAGCGCGGGCACCAGGTACTGGGTCAGGAAGAACGCGAACGCCACCGCCAGGCCGACCGCCGCCTGCAGGCCGTAGCGCCCGCACAGGTCGATGATGCGCTCGAAGCGGATGCGCCAGGGCCGGGCGCCGACCAGGTCGCGTCCCGGCAGCTTGCCGAGCGCGCGCCCGCGCGCCGCCAGGCCGGCGTAGACCCCGCCCGCGATCAGCAGCGCCAACCCCAGAATCAGGTTGCCGACGTTGACGGTCGCCGGCCAGCGCACCTTCTCCGCCAGGTGCACCGAGACCAGCTCCTCGGGGGTCAGGAAGAAGTCGCGCGCCACCACCAGGGTGCCGGTCAGGATCAGCAGGCCGGCCACCGGCTCGGAGCGGTTGCCCTCGAGCCCTTCGTCCAGGAACACCCCGATGGCCAGGGCGATGGCCGGCAGCGCGGTGTAGCGCCCGTCGCCGAGCACCAGCACCAGATACGCCGACAAGGCGAACCCCAGCCCGGCGAAGAAGAACAGGTACAGCTGGCCAAAGGCGAGCCGGGCGTTGGTGCGCGGCGGTCCGCCGGCCGCGCTGCCCGCCGCTTCGTCGTCCAGGCGAATCAGCGGCCGCGCCAGCGCGAACACCGCGACCGCGCTCCAGGGAAACAGGCCGAAACCCAGCTGGCGCACCAGATATTCGAAGGTATGCGCGGGCGCCCCGGCGCGCGCGGCGCCGCCCAGCAGCACCGAGTACTTGCCGGCGACGATGCCGGTCATGGACAGGATCAGAAAGACCGTGGCCACCAGGCCGAGACCGATCATCAGGGGCCAGGCGGTCGACCCGATCTTGCGCCCGGCGGCGATCTGCGGCCCGATGCCCGCCGCGGCCAGGTCACCCGAGCCGTCGCTGGGACGCTCGGCCGAGGCGCTGAGGCCAAAGCCGACCGCCAGCGCGCCGAACAGCGCGGCGCTGGGCAACACGATCCCGATCAGCGCGCCGCCGCCGGTGTAGCCCAGCGCCATGCCGGCCACGCCGATGCCCAGGTCGACCAGCCGCCGCTTGCCGTCGGGCGGCCAGGCGTAGCGCCCGAGCCCGCCCATGGCCAGCGCCAGCGCCGCCATCAGCGGCGCGTCCGAGGTCAACTGGCGGGCCTCCAGCACGAACATCACCATGCTGCCCAGCACCAGCGTGCCCAGCAGCCCGGCGCGCCGGCGGAACAGCCCGGCGCCCGCCCAGTACACCGCCATCAGCGCGATCAGCGCCGCCAGCGCGCCGAACAGCCGCGCGCCCATCTCCTTGGCCCCGAAGATCTCGATGCCCAGCGCGGCCAGGAACGGCCCCAGCGGCTTGGCCGCGGGGTAGTGACCGGCGGCGGTCGGATCGGTGAGGTGACCCGAGCGCTCGATCTCCCGCGCCTGGTCGGCGATCTTCAGCTCCGAAGGGTCCCAGAATCCAAAGCCGCCCAGGCGCGGCAGGCACAGCACGATCGAGAACAGCAATGCCCAGGCCCAGCACGGCACGCGACGAAGACGATCCATCATGTCAATGAGCGATTGTTGGGGGTGTGAGGCGTTGGTGTCAGTCGGTCGCGCCGGCGTCGCCCCCGCTCGCGCCCCCGGTCCCGCTACCCCCGCTGCCACCGGTCCCGGTGCTGAGACCCCCGCCGCCATAGTCCACGCAGGTCAAGGCGCCGGCAGCAAAGCTGAGACCGACGTCGCACTTGTGCCCGATGTAGGGATCGCAGTACGGGGCCGCGGTCGCGCAGTCGTCGCTGGTGCCGCACGACTCGGTGGCCATGGCCCGGGGAACGCAGGTGTTGGTGCCGCTGTCGCAGCGCATGGTGGGGATGCAGGGAATCGTGGCGCTGCACGCCTCGCTCTGCAGGGCCTTGGCCAGGCAGGTGGGGGAGGAAGCGCCGGCCGCGTTGGCACAGTAAGAGTCGGCGGGGTTGCACACCTCGCCAGGGTTGGCGCAGCCCTGGCCCTTGTTCTTCACCACCTTGGTCGAGCACTGGCCCTTGTCGCAGATCTTCGCGTCGACGCCGCCAGCGCAGTCGTACTTCACGGTGCAGGTCGTGGCCGAGTCGCCCTGGAATACGTAGGCGCAGATGTTGTCGAGATCGGCCAGGTCGGTCGGGGTGATAGTGGTCTTGGCGTAGACTGTGTTGGCCTTGTTCACGCACGAGGCGACGGTGCCGGGGCGGAACTTGCGCACGGCGGTCGTCGAAGACGCCGCCACCGTCAGGCACAGCGCCTTGCGCTGCGCCACGCAGTTGGGCTTGGTGACGTTGCCGCACCTGGAGACCACCTGGCATTCCTTGTCGGCCTTCTGGGCGCAAAGGTCGTCCGGGGTGATCGGTGTCGCCGACCCTCCGCCGCCACAGCCGGCCAGCAGCGCGGTGCCCAGCGCGAACGAACCCAGTACTTTCCACGTCGTGGTCTTCATCATTCCCCCGAAGGTTGACGCGCAGTTTCGCCCCGTGCCGTCTCTCAGGTCAAGGTGAAGCAGCGCCGGTGCAGCCCCGGTCACGGACGGATCGCGCGGGCGCCGTGAGGCACCGCGGGGCGCCCGCCACCTGGGAGGACCTGCAGGCGACGGCGACGCAGCTGCAGTCCCAGG
>Ga0207701_10002821_pt1 | contig 17938 bp, 12 predicted proteins | sample KBSSwiSSwithPhiX_FD_184294 | JGI IMG/M metagenome (GOLD analysis project Ga0207701, IMG submission 184294) | Switchgrass rhizosphere bulk soil microbial communities from Kellogg Biological Station, Michigan, USA, with PhiX - S5 (SPAdes) (version 2) | ecosystem: Environmental > Terrestrial >... | reverse complement strand
CCTTCGGTTGTTATATTAAAAAGTATTTTTGGGCGCAGCTTTATTAATAGAACCATTATACCGGGCAGAAGGAATGGAACTGGAGAACGAATCCATTGGCACATTACTGGCACAAAGGGACGAAGCAGCCTTTGAACAGATGTTTAAAACTCATTTTAAACGGCTGCATGCCTACGCCTTTACTATACTGCGGGATGAAATACAGGCGGAAGAAATGGTGCAGCAGGTATTTTTCAAGCTTTGGGAAAGAAATGAAAATCTTTCATTGACCGGTTCTGTTTCTTCTTATTTATACCGGGCAGTGCATAACGAAAGCCTTAATTATATTAAACATCAGAAAGTAAGATCAAATCACCAGTTGAATGTTGCTTATAGTATGAAAAATGAAGTGGAACATCCTGCAAAAAAAATAATGGCCGGTGAACTGGAAAAGAAAATTCATTTGGCGTTGAATGAATTGCCGGAGCAATGCCGCACTATTTTTCAAATGAGCCGCTTTGATGAATTGAAGTATCGTGAGATCGCTGATAAATTGGGTATATCTGTAAAAACAGTAGAGAGCCAGATGAGTAAAGCATTAAGATTGATGCGGGTGAAATTGGTTGACTTCCTGATATTTATTTTATTATTTATTCATAATTAATACCACAAAGCTGGAACAAAATTTTTACCATATTGATGATGACCTGCTGGTGAAACACCTGTTGGGTGAAGCATCTCCGGAAGAAGAGCAAGCGGTGATAGAATGGATGAAGGAGAGTGAAACACACCAGGAATATTATAACCAGTTTAAAAGGATCTGGGATCAGAGCAAAGCTCTTGCCTCTGGATCAAATGTTGATGTCAATAAAGCATGGGAAAGATTTCAAAACAAGGTTGCCGGCAAAAATGAATCCGTTAAAATTTTAAAGTCGAGTTTTTCCTGGCTAAGAGTTGCGGCATCTATCATTTTGATAGCGGGGCTTGGTATTACCTTATTTATGTTGGTTAATAAAAATACTGAGCCGAAAGAAATGGTTGCTCAAACCGGGCAAAATGTTTTGATTGATACTTTATCGGATGGTTCTGTAATTACACTTAATAAAAGATCAACTGTTACTTATCCTTCTAAATTCAAGGGCAACACAAGAGCTATCGCTTTGAAAGGGGAAGCTTTTTTTAATGTGGCACCGGATAAGAAAAAACCATTTATCATCTCAGTGAATGATGTACAGGTAAGTGTAGTAGGGACATCTTTTAATATAAAAAGCGAAAATGGGAATACAGAAGTTGTAGTGGAGACCGGTATTGTACAGGTTACTAAATCTGGTAAGACAGTTGAATTAAATGCTGGCGAAAAAATAATTATGCCTGCAAACGACAGCAGCGCTACCAAAGAAAAAGTGAGTGACAAACTATATAATTATTACCGCAGCAAAGAATTTGTTTGCGATGAAACTCCTTTGTGGAAACTGGTGCAGGTGCTTAACGAAGCTTATGATTCTAAAATAATCATTGGCAGAAAGGAATTGAATGATAAGCGGATCACCACTATTTTTTATAATGAGTCCCTTGAAAAAATATTGGAAATCATACACCTCACATTTGATATAACAGTTATCAAAAAAGAAGACGGACAGATCATTTTACAATAACCCATATCACAATTAATGAAACTCGGTACGGTTTTTAATTTTATCATTCTTTTTATTTTTATCAGTTCTGCATCTTATGGCCAGGCTATTCTGCAGAAAAATATTTCGCTGGATGTAAACAGGCAGCGGCTGGATAATGTGCTTGAAATATTGAGCAACAAAGGCGATTTCTATTTCTCCTATAATTCAAACATAGTTAAGAAAGACAGCCTCGTTAGTTTCAGGGCATCCAATAAGACAGTGAAAGAAATACTCACGCAATTATTTAATAACACTTACGAGTTTAAAGAAAGTGGTAACTATATTATCATCCGTAAAGCACCTATCAGGATGACACTGGTGACACAAAAAGGTGTAACAGAAGAAAAAATTTATTCAGTGAGTGGGTTTGTGTATGATGAACAATCAGGCGCTGCAATTAATGAAGCAAGTATCTACGAAAAAAAGATGCTCGCTTCGGCACTAACCAACGAAGAAGGTTATTTTAAGATAAAACTCAAGAGCAGCAAATCAAGCACGGCTGAATTGACGGTAAGCAAAGAGTTTTATGAAGACACTACAATAAAAATTCAACCACGGGTTGACCAGCAACTGTCTATTACAATGATGCCGGTTGAAATTCCTGGAAATAATGTGGTGATAAAACCGGAAGATTACCTGACACCGGATTCAGTACAAGTAATAACAGATACAACGGCAGCGGAGCAACTGCCTGTTACAACTGATTCCATCAAAGTGCAGCAAACCGGTGTTGGAAGATTTTTACTTTCTGGTAAACAAAAAGTACAGAGTCTCAACTTAAAGAATTTTTTTACGACACGTCCTTTCCAAATTTCACTTGTTCCGGGAGTAAGCACTCATGGCCAGTTGAATTCACAAGTGATCAATAATTTTTCATTGAACATATTCGGCGGCTATACTGCAGGAACAAATGGTTTTGAAATAGGTGGTCTGTTTAATATTGACCAAAAAGATGTGAAGTATTTCCAGGCCGCCGGTTTATTTAATTCAGTGGGTGGGGCAGTAACTGGTTTCCAGGCTGCTGGCATAAATAACCTTGTGCAGGATAATGTATATGGTTTCCAGGCAGCCGGCATTAATAATTTTGTAACTGGAAAAATGCACGGCTTCCAGGCAGCCGGAATATATAACCATGTATCAGATAGTGTAAAAGGTTTCCAGGCCGCAGGCATTGGAAATTTTTCTAAAGAAAAAGCAAGCGGCGTGCAGATAGCAGGAGTTGCTAATATCAGCAATAGAGAAATGAACGGCGTGCAGATAGCAGGGGTTATTAATTATACCAAAAAATTAAAAGGTGTGCAGATCGGGCTTATTAATATTGCCGATACCTCTGCAGGATACAGTATCGGTTTGATCAATATTATCATAAAGGGCTATCATAAACTCAGTTTTTCTGCCAATGAGATTGAAAATGTGAATGCGGCTTTTAAAACAGGGAACTCAAAATTGTACAGCATACTCAAGGCGGGTGTAAATCTGAGTGACAGCAACAAGGTTTATTCTTTTGGCTATGGTCTTGGCAGCGAATTATCATTAAATAAAAAGAAAACATTATCTATTAACCCCGAACTGAGTTGTCAGTATCTCTACCTCGGTTCATGGGATTATACCAATCTTTTAAATAGGTTCGATCTCAACTTCAATATCAAACTTGGAAAATATGTTTCCCTGTTTGGTGGTCCTTCTTATTCAGTTTATGTAACTGATCAGAATGTAGCTTTCAGCGGCTATCGGTTTCCTGTTCCTCCTTCATCCTACAATACCACAAAATTCAGCAATAAGGTTACTGGCTGGTTTGGATGGAATGCAGGAATAAATTTCTTCTAAAATAATGTTAACGCATAGGGGTAGGTCTTTCTTTAGTTGTTATACTCACAAAGAATTATTTATAACCATTAAAGAAGAAGATGATGAGACTTGTTTTTGTAATCGCCTTATCCTTATTTGTCATTACCACAAATGCTCAGTATTCACAGCAATTCCGCGGCACGGTAACAGACCAGGTGCTGCAACAACCACTTGCCGGCGCAACTGTTACTATTAGTCCACTTGGTAAATCGGTTGTGACCAACGAAGCTGGCGTTTTTCGGTTTACAAATATTCCTGTTGGTTCTTATCGTATCAGTATTTCCTACGCCGGGTTTAAAGAAGGTGTATTGGAAAATATTGCAGTTAATTCCGGTAAGGCAACAGTGATTAATGTTTCACTGGAAGCATTGATCCATACGGAAGCAGCAGTAATTGTAAAAGCCGGTAGCAAAAAAAATAAACCGCTGAATGATATGAGTGCGGTAAGTGCAAGAGCATTTACAGTAGAAGAAACTCAGAAATATGCGGCTGCTGTTAATGATCCTTTGCGTATGGCTACAGGGTTTGCAGGTGTCTTTGCTGCAGATGATGGGAATAACAGTATTGTTATCCGTGGCAATTCTCCAACCGGTCTATTATGGCGCATGGAAGGAATGGATATCCCTAATCCAAATCATTTTGGTACACCGGGCAACAGTGGCGGCGGCATCTCAATATTAAGTTCGCAACTACTTTCAAATTCAGATTTTGTTACAGCAGCTTTTGCTGCAGAGTATGGCAATGCATTAAGCGGTGTGTTTGATCTTAGATTGAGAAAAGGTAACAACGAGAAAAAAGAATATACGTTGCAGGCTGGTGTGCTCGGATTAAACGCTGCAATGGAAGGACCTTTTTCCAAAAAGTACAAAGGGTCTTATCTTATTAATTACCGTTATTCCACATTGACATTACTTTCGAAAACCGGTATTTTGGAGGACAATGGTGCTACTAAGTTCCAGGATTTGTCTTACAATTTTTATTTTCCAACCAACAAACTTGGCACATTTACTTTTTTCGGTTTTGGCGGATTAAGCGATCAGAAATTTAATGCCGAAGAAGATTCATTAAAGTGGGAAACTAAAAGTGACAGGTACTCTTATACATTTTTATCCAATACCGGGATGACAGGTATAACACATTCTATCCTGGTGGGTAATAAACTAAATATCAAATCAGGCATAGGAATTTCAAGGACTAAGGTCGGGTATGATGAACATTATACTGAAGACGATTATACATCGACAAGCACTTACTTTGATAAGTATAAAACGGATAAATTAATTTTTAATTCAACGCTCAATTATAAATTCAGTAACCGGCTGAACCTGCGTGCAGGTGTTATTGCTGATCTGATCAAATACAATTTTTACCGGCTTTCAAGTGAACATGAAGGTGATCCATTGCAGGAGGACCTGAATACTTCCGGAAAAACATCTACACAACAAGCATTTGCACAGTGGCAGTATAAGCCAACTAATGATATCACACTGAATGCTGGTGTGCATTATTTCCGCCTGGCTCATAATAATACTTCATCTGCTGAGCCGCGTTTTTCTGCTAAATGGAATATTAATAACAAGAGTAGTGTTGCTGTAGGGTATGGACTCCATAGCCAGATGCAAACGTTGAGTGTATATTTTGCTGAACAAAAACTAGCGAACGGAACTGTTGATATGCCAAATAAAAACCTGGATCTGACAAAGTCGCATCATTATGTGGTTTCTTATAGCTACAGGTTAACAAAAAATTTACTTGCTAAAGCAGAAATATATTATCAGCAATTATTCAATGTACCTGTCAGCATTTACGATAGCAGCAGCTTATCTACGCTGAATATTCTGAATGATTATGTAGTGGAACCAATGGAGAACAGTGGGAAAGGCAAAAATTATGGAGTGGAAATTTCATTAGAACGTTATCTCAAAGATAATTTCTATCTCACCTTAAGTAACTCGTTCTATCAATCGAAGTATACTGCAAAAGACGGGGTGGAAAGAAATACTCGTTTCAATGGCAATTATCTTATTACGTTGATCGCCGGGAAAGATTTTATAAGCGAAAGAAAATCAAAAATATTTGGAGTTAACCTGAAAACGATCTACGCTGGCGGCCTTCGCACTACGCCGATCGACTTTGACGCTTCACAGCAACAAGGCTATACAGTGTTAATAGAAAAAGACGCTTATAGCTTACAAAATGAAGCTTATTTCAGAGCTGATGTCGGGATAAGCATGAAGTGGAACCGGAAAAATATTACCAGCACTTTATCACTGGATATACAAAATGTCACCAACCGTTTAAATGTATTTGGTCAATGGTATGATAATGAGAAAAATAAAATTGTTACAAGTTATCAAACCGGTTTGATCCCAATCCTGAATTATAAAATTGAATTTTAAAATTTATCAAAAACAGAAATTAAATAAAAATGAAAAAACTATTTTTTATGTTAGCAGCAGCCGCAGCTTTACTTACATGTTCATCCTGCAAAAAAGTGGTGGGAGAGGGAGACTTACAAACAGAAACACGTAACATCACTGATTTCTCAGGTGTGTCAGCGAGTATTGGGGGAAAGATCTATTACAAAATTGATCCGGTTTATAAAGTTGAAATAACGGCACAACAGAATATACTTGATGTAATACAGGCCACTAAATCAAATGGGCATTTGTTACTAAAAGTGAAAGACGGGGTACGCATAAAATCAAATGAAGAAATAACAGTTAATATCAGCGCACCAACAGCTGACTACCTTCATCTCAGTGGTACAGGTGACCTGGCAGTAATTGGGACTATAACTTCTGCAAACCTCGATATGAGCATCAGTGGTACCGGGAATATTACAGTACTGTCTGTAGCAGTAACTGATAAAATAGATGCCGATATCAGTGGCTCTGGTGATATTAATGTGCAGTCAGGTGTGGCAAAAAATGAAGACCTGAGAATTAGTGGCAATGGTAAATTAATAATGGACGGAGTTGTTGCTGAAAAAGCAACAACCCACATCAGTGGTTCTGGTGATATGCAGGTTAACTTGTCACAAGCACTTGATGCAACTATTAGCGGAAGTGGTTCTGTTTATTATCGTGGGCATCCACTGATCAGCACAAGTATTTCGGGTTCTGGCAAAGTCAAACCGTTATAATTAAAAAGACGGATTAGGTCTCAGCAATTAATAAAATAAAGGCTGCCGGTTATGGCAGCCTTTATTTTAGATGTTATTTTTTTTCTTCAAAACCTCTCTTACTTTCGGAGCGATCTTGGTTCCATAGATCTCTATTGATCCCATCATTAGTTTATGTGAAGGTCCACCTACATCCATATGGGCTGAAAAACGAGTGAGGCCAAACAGTTCATGCATGTGCAAGATTTTCTCAATGGATTCATTGGCATCGCCAATGATTAAATGTCCATTGCTGCCTCTGCCGGTCACGTATTGTTGTTGCTGATAAGGAGGCCAGCCGCGACTGCGACCCACTCTATCCATTTGTGCAGAATAGATCGGGTAATACTCATCAGCAATTTGTTTACTGTCGTCACCAAAAAGTGCATGCATGTGTACGCCCACCTGGAATTTATTCATGTCATGTCCATAATGATCGTACACTTTTTTATAATACTCAAACAACGGCTTGAATTGTGTTGGGCTGCCTCCAATGATCGCAAAGATCACAGGCAATCCATGTTTGCCGGCACGCAATACTGACTCCGGCGTGCCTCCAACAGCGATCCATATATTAAGGTGATCATTAACTGCACGAGGTAATACTTGTTGATTGTTTAGCTCAGGTCTGAATTTACCTTTCCATGTAATGGGGTTTTCTTTATTTACTTTCAATAGCAGTTCTAGTTTTTCTTCAAACAGGTTATCATAATTATCAAGGCTATAACCAAACAAAGGAAATGATTCTATGAAACTGCCACGGCCGGCCATCAACTCAGCACGGCCATCAGAGATAAGATCAATTGTAGCAAAACTTTGATAAAGTTTTACAGGGTCTGATGAACTTAAAACTGAAACTGCGCTGCCCAGTTTGATATTTTTAGTAACGGTAGCTGCTGCAGCAATAATTATTTCAGGTGTTGATACAGCATAGTCAGGACGATGATGTTCGCCGATTCCATAAAAATCAAGGCCCACTTCATCCATCAATTTTATTTCTTCTATCAGTTCCTTCAATCGTTGTCCTGCTGGCTGTGTTTCTCCATTCTTATTTATATGCAGGTCGCCAAACATACCAATACCTAATTCCATATCATAGATTTATAAGCGAAGTTAAGTTGAAGCATTTTTTTATTTTGCCTTATCTTTCTCATTAAATATAAAACTTGTTATGATAAAGATCTTCAACCCTCGCACTGTTCTTGTTTCAATTGTTATCCTGTTTATATCCTTGCTGGGTCAGTCGCAGGTAATACAAACTGGTACAAAAAACAATACTGTTGATTATGAAAGATTAGCAAAGATCGATGGATTGATAAATGAATATATCAGCAAGAATTGGTTGACAGGAGCTGTTACGATCATTATTAAAGATAATCAGCTGGTACAATATAAAGGATATGGATATGCTGATGTCGCTTCAAAGAAACCCATGCAGAATGATGCCATCTTCCGTCTGGCATCGCAAACAAAAGCAATTACCAGTATAGGCATTATGATCTTATATGAACAGGGGAAATTATTACTTGATCAACCCATATCAGATTTCATTCCTGAATTTAAAAAACCAGTAGTATTGGATAAATTCAATGATGCAGATAGTAGCTATACCACTATTCCTGCAAAAAACGAGATCACTATTCGCCAGTTGCTCACACATACGTCAGGTCTTGATTATCCAGATATCGGCAGTTCAAAAGTAACAGGCATTTATGCAAAGAATCATATTCCTGTCGGTCTTGGTTATTTTGATGATATCCTTTTGGAAAAAATGAAAGCGTTGGGCAAGCTTCCTTTAAGCTTTCAACCAGGTACGAAATGGCAATATGGATTAAACACAGATTTGTTGGGATGTTTAATAGAAGTGATCAGCGGAATGAACCTGGAAGATTTTTTCAGGAAAAATATTTTTGAGCCGTTGGGAATGAAAGATACTTATTTCAATGTGCCTTCTTCTAAAGCCAATCGTTTGGCAACAGTTTATACGGAGGATGCATCGAATAAGATCATTCCATGGAGTCATGAATTTCGCAACATAGATCCTGATTATCCCATCATGAAGAAACATTATTTTTCAGGAGGCGCCGGTCTCTCATCCACCGCATTCGATTATGCCATCTTTATGCAGATGTTATTAAATGGTGGTAAGTATAACGGTCATCAAATTTTGGGAAAAAGAACAGTGGAAATGATAACGAGTGGTCAGCTAAAAGAGGGATTGTTTGGGGACGATAATATGGGATTGGGATTTGGTATTACGTCAGAAAAGACTGCCGCCAAAGTACCACGTAATGCAGGTTCATTTTCGTGGGGCGGGTATTTTGGTACAACCTACTGGGCCGATCCAAAATCTAAACTAGTTTGTCTTTTCATGACACAACAGAATCCCAATAGTCATGGTGACATTGAAACGAAGTTTGAAGCAATGGTTTATTCAAGTTTCAAATAAAAATTTCTCTTTTAATATTCTTTCAGAAAGGAAATAATTTTTTGATTGACCAGTGTTGGCTTTTCCAGGTATGGCAAATGGCGGGCATCATCAACAGGAAAAAAATCTACAGGTAATATTTTTCTAAGTGAATCGCTATATTGAAATGAAACCGTTTTATCTTCTCTGCCCCATATTAATAAAATTTTTTTCTGAAGACCGCTAAGCCTATGGTAATTTGAAATAATAGAATCAGGAGAATAATTATTTCTTGTGGAGATCAATGCATGCCTGAATCCTTTGTATTGCATCTGAACTTTGTATTTATCTACCCAACCTGGAAATTGTTCGGGGTATTTAAAATCATCTAATTGTCCATTTGCCTGTTTTTCATGATCGATCGCCATCTTATAGTTTGCGATCATTTCCGGCGCATCTATTTTACCGAAAGCATAAACAGGATCAATCAAAATTATTTTATCGATCAATTTCGGATAATGCGCCGCAAAGTCCGAAACCACGGCACCACCGAATGAAACGCCTGCTAAACTTACCGGAGTTTGCAATTTGAGTGAAGTGACCAGGTCGAGTAATTGAGTTCTATATAAGACAGCATCATAAACAAAATTGGGGCGATCAGAAAATCCTCTGCCAAATTCATCATAGCGTATTACATGAAATCCTGCTTTTACGAGACTATCATAGGTCCCATCCCATATATAATAGGGAACGCTGAAGCCATGAACCAGTATAATGACTTTGCCAGTATGAACTCCGCCGGATTCATAATGTGTAATGCCACCGGTTAATTCAATAAATTGGCCGCTGATATTTTTTCTTGCAGATGCATTCATTGTTTTAGTTTCCTGGTTGTTGATAAGAAACTTAACCCAGAAATAAATTCCAACAAGTACAAGGATCGCAAATAAAAGAAGCAATATTCGTTTGATGATTTTCATGAGTTCAATATAGTGAAAGTCCTATTTATATGGAGAAAATATGATAACTGCCACGGTCTCATAAACTACTTTCAGCTTTATTTATCTCTCTGTAAAATCCATATCTTTTCCATATGATTCTTTCACAAATAGTGCAGCTACAAAGCCAGTGACCATTATTATAATAACAGTTACTCATGCACCAGTAACATAATCATTAAAGACATTTTGGCTTCGTAAAAATTGAAACAGTAACAAAATCAAAGGAAGAAAACCCCTTACCACGTTAGGAATAGAGATCGCAGCAGTTGCTCTTAATTTAGTACCAAACTGTTCAGCACTCATCATTATATATAAAACTGAAATGCCTAGAGCAGACCCTATTTAAGCTTACAGGAGTTAGTATTTTCTTTTTCACACCTTCATTGTTTTTTCATTATTTTTTTTATATTCGGTTTTAGACTTTACTGAACTGCTTATAATTTCCTGGACAATTGTTGAAACCTATAGCCGAACATAATGATGATAAAAGACTGGAAACTCTGTTTACGGAAATATTCCGTCAACATGAATTCAGGCTTTATACATTGGCTCTGCAGCTTACCAAGTCTGATCAAACAGCCAAAGACATTATACAGGAAGTGTTTTTAAAATTGTGGGAGCATCGAAGGAATATTCATACCATCATCAACATGGAAGCTTGGTTATACAGGCTCACAGAAAATAAAGTGATCGATTTTTTACGAAAAGTTTCAGCAGATAGCCGATTAAAAAAAACAATCTGGCATCAATTGCAACAAATAATCAACGAAGCTGAGCTATGCATTGCCGCAAAAGAATATAACCAGATCATTCAAAAAGCCATTGATAAGCTCCCCCCTCAGCGTAAGCTTATTTATCGGTTAAATAAGGAGAATGGCATGAACTACAAACAAATTGCCGATGAACTCCAGATTTCAAAGCATACGGTTAAAAACCAGCTGTTTGTGGCTGTTCAGTCAGTAAGGCGTTTCCTTTCTCAAAATGTCCAATTGTTTTTTCTTTCAATTTTTTTTCTGATCGGATAGGAACAATTCCTTTTTGCTTCGTCATAATGCATGAGGCAAACCCTCGTTGCCAAATATGGAAGAAAGATTAAGTTACCTTTTTAAAAAATACCTGGACAATACCTGTTCGGAAAAAGAACTGGAAGAATTCCTTTCGTATGTGCAAAAAGCCCATAACGAAGAACTTCTCCGGGAGCTAATTAAAAAAGTTTATAGAAACCAGGAGAAAGAAGGTATCAATACTTCCACGTATGTTGACGAAAACGGAGATCTGGTATTGAATGAACCCAAATGGATAGCTTCCTCACAAGTTCGTGTAAGACGAAAACGGTCATTGCTGCCTGCGCTCGGTTTTGCGGCTTCTGTTGTAATTGTTGCAGCAATAATATGGATAATGAGCGGGGTGAACAGAACAGTAATTAATCCAAAAACACCCGTTGCTTCATTGACCCGGAAAACAACGGACCGATCTGAATCTAAATATTTGTTGTTGGAAGATGGGACTAAAGTATGGTTGAATGCTGCCAGCACATTGGAATTTCCTGATCACTTCAATACGACCAAACGGGAAGTTTATTTATCGGGGGAGGCTTTTTTTGATGTTCAGCATGCTGATAAGATCCCTTTTATTATATACACCGGGGATATCGCAACCACAGTATTGGGAACGGCTTTCAATATAAAAGCCTATCCAGGACAAAAGAAGATCATTATTTCCGTGAGCAGAGGAAAAGTGAAAATAAAACGCAAAGACGGATGGGAAACGACGCTTATCCGCCGGCAGCAGGTAAAAATAGAAGAAGCGGGAAGCGATATTTCAGAAAAGAATATTCCGGAAAATGAAATTGCCGGATGGCAGCAGGGAAACCTGGTTTATGATGATGAAACGCTTGAAGATATAATGGCTGACCTGCAGCGTATTTATAATGTCAATATCCAGGTTGCTGATTTATCTATTAACGGTTTAAAAATTTCTACTTCATTCAAAAGAGAAATAGGAGTGGAACAGGCCTTACAGGTTTTGTGCAGGCTGACAGATACCAAATTGATAAAAACGGAAGAAATTTATCTTATACAATAACAAACCAAAACAAACTGCTATGCTCACAAACAAATACCCACCCGGATAAAAGCATAAAAAATGGCCGCCCCGGTTGCGACCCCGGAACGGCCGACGTTTTAGAATAACCCCTTTCTTGAATTATTAAAACAATCAAATCTATGAATTTGTATGTAAAAAAGCACACTTGCAAAACGCTGTGCTATGTAGGACCTCAGTGTCAGAACTGGGTTTTACGAAAACTGACAACCCAAAAAATACTTATGAGAGTTTCTATCCTGGCCATGTTCCTTTCAGTAAGCGGAATTTTATTGGCCGAAAATGGCAGAACACAGGACCTGGACAAAGTAATTGTCTCGGTAAAGTTCAAAAACTCCACATTAAAAAATGCTTTCCATAAGTTGGAAGGATTAACCAAATTTTCATTTACATATAAAACAAGTGATGTAGCTCCCTATACCAATATCAATTACCAGGCATCGCATATTTCTCTTGCAGCAATCCTGAATGAACTTTTGCTGAATACAGGATTGAAATACGAATTGGTTAATTCCAATATTGTCGTTAAAGAACAATCCGGCCAACAATTCAAATTGGCGAATAACGAATCTCCCGCTGATCTATATGACGGTGTGATCAAAGGGACTGTTGCTGACGATAAAGGAATTCCTATCCCGGGTGCTTCTGTGAAAATTGAAGGAACCAATTTGGGTGGAATAGCAAACGCTAATGGCGAGTTTGTGATTGCAGGTGTTAAAGCCGGTGATTATACTATAAGAATAACCGCTATCGGTTTTGAAGACCAGGTAAGAAAGGTATCTGTAAAAGATAATGAAGAACTGAATGTTGGTCTCCAGATGAAAATAAAAGACAACAGCCTTGAAACAGTGATGGTTGTTGCTTATGGCACTGCAAAGAAAGGCACTTATAGTGGCGCTGCTTCGGTGATCAAGCAAAACGATATCAAAGATGTGCCTTCTACTTCTTTTCAGAATGCCCTGGTGGGCAGAGCAGCCGGTGTGCAAGTAACTACGGCAAGCGGTGAAGCCGGCGCTACCCCCAGTATTCGCATCAGGGGTGTTGGCTCTATGAATGCGAGTAATGAACCATTATATGTTATTGATGGTGTTCCGATGATTTCAGGAGACCAGGGTAACCTAAGCAATTCTTATATCGGCTCCAATAACATCATGAATACGTTAAACCCAGCCGATATTGAAACTATTACGATCTTAAAAGATGCAGCAGCTTCTTCCCTGTATGGTTCAAGAGCAGCCAACGGTGTGGTGGTCATCACTACCAAACGTGGTAAAAAAGGGAAACCAGTAGTGCATTTGTCTTCATCCATCGGAATAACACCGGGATGGGCCACCGACAACTATGAATCAGGAGGTGTACAGGATCAAATAAATATGCTATACAGGGTATTGTATGACAATAAAACTTCAGCAGGACAAACCGCAGCCCAGGCCAATTCCTATGCACTTTCGCAAATCAATACCAAGTTCAATAAACATGGATATAAATTTTCAACCGCGGGTACAGCCCTTTCCGATAATGTAATCATAAGTGGCATGACTGATGGAATTGTAAACCGTGAGGGCACTTATTTTGATTGGGACAATGCATATTTTGGAACAGGTACTTATAACACCAACGATCTCTCTGTAAGCGGCGGTGATCAAAATACAACCTACTATACTTCGTTAAACTATACAAAAGACCAGAACAGGATCCGGATAAATAAATTCGATCGTATTTCAGGTCGTGCTAATATATCACAGAAGGTAGGAAAACACCTGGAGTTTACCACCAATATCGGTCTTGCCAGGAACGAGCAGTCTGGCTTTAACGATTCCAGGAATACAGGAGCTAACTACTTCTTCCAGGTAAGAAACCTCTTATGGCCTTTTTACTGGCCAACTGACTACAAAACAGGTCAGCCGTTTACTGCAAGATTTGGAAGCCTCGCACAGAACAATATTTATTATAATGATCAATGGGAGAACAGTTCCGTCACCAAAAGATTTTCTGCAAACGAAACAGTCCTGCTTAACATTCTACCGGAATTAAATGTTAAGTCGGTTTTCTCTTATGATAACTCCGAAATCAAAGATCATTTGTATTACAGCGCCATTCACTACAACGGTGTTTCCACCAATGGTTACTTAAACGAAACGAGTACGACTGTTTCCAAACTGGTTTCTTCCAACACAGTCAATTACACAAAAAATTTCGGACAACATGGGTTTACATTATTAGGTGGTTTTGAAGTAGAGGAAAACAAGACAAACTTCCAAAGTTCAACAGGCACAAATCTTCCCTCCAGTGCATTGACCACATTATCTCCGGCTGGTGCTTTTACGGCTAGCGGGTATGAGTATGGCAATTCAATCGTTTCCGTTTTATCACGCCTGGAGTACAATTACAAACAGAAATATTTCCTCTCAGGATCTTTTCGCCGGGATGGTTCATCAAAACTGGCGCCTGAAACTCGTTATGGTAATTTCTGGTCAGTGGCAGGATCCTGGAAAATCAACAACGAAGAATTCATGAATGACATTGATTTTATTAGTAATTTAAGGCTAAGAGCTTCTTATGGCATCAATGGTACATTGCCTTCACAGAATTACGGGTGGAGATCATTAACCAATTATACGCTTCGCTATAATGGTAATGCAGGTGGTTACCTGTCTACCAATGCCAACCCTGATCTTACCTGGGAAACGAATTACACCACCAATATTGGTTTGGATTTCGGTCTTTTCAAACAAAGGTTAACGGGTACTATTGAATATTTCAACCGCGATTCCAGGAATCTTTTGCAGGATGTTCCTATTTCAACAACTACAGGTTTTTCCAGTGCATTGGCAAACGTAGGCGAAATAAATAACAAGGGTATAGAAGTAGAGCTGGGTGGAGACATCATCAATAACAAATCAATCAGGTGGAGCGCATCTGTTAATGCTTCATTCATTCAATCAAAAGTTACCAAATTGTATGGCGGCAGAGATATTATTTGGTATGATCCAACAGGTGGTGACGCCAGGGCGCAGTTCATCTACAGGGTAGGTGAGCCTACCCTCAGCTATTATGGCTATGAATGGGGCGGTGTGGATCCAAAGAACGGCAACAACGTTTGGTATGTTAATAATCCGAACGATTCAAAAGCAGGTGACTTTCTATACAATGACAGAGGAGCTACTTATTCATTTAACAAAGCAAATTACAAGATCATTGGAGATGCAATGCCCGATGTATATGGTGGATTTAATACAGACGCATCGTATAAAGGCGTTACAATTGGATTAAACTTTATTTATAAAATCGGCGGCAATTTGTATGATGGAGCGTTCAAGGATGTTTCTGATGATGGTTATTACTGGGAAAGAATCAGGTCAGAAACTGTGTATCCTAATATGTGGACACGTGAAAATACATTTGGTACCGTGCCGCTTTTGAGAGGCACTGACCTTACCGATCCGATGCAATACAGCACACGTCAGATGAGCAGTGCCAGTTTCTTTCGGTTAAAGAATATCAACTTGTCTTATGATCTACCCAGGAGTTTGATTGGTAAAATCGGCCTGACCAGTGCGAGAGTATTTTTTAACGGAAGTAATTTACTGACCTTCTCAAAGTACAAAAATGCCGATCCTGAAGTAAACCAGTATGGAACCCGTGGATGGGAAACACCCATCGGAAAGATTTACACATTCGGGCTCGATCTTAATTTCTAATCTATTAAACATTTTATAAAATGAATAATAAACTAAAAATACTTGTAATCTGCATGCTCGCACTTGTTTCGTTTTCATGCAAGAAAACACTCGATGTGCAGCCTACCAACCAGGTAGATGCAAGTACTTCAATAAAAACGCCTGCCGATGCGCAGATAATGATCAATGGCATTATGCGCAGCATGAGTAGTTCGGATTACTATGGAAGAAATTTTATACTCTATGGCGACGCAAAAGGTGGCGATATGACAATTCCATCACAGGGAAGAGGCAATGATGCATTGTATACGTTTAATCACTCCGCCTCTAGCGGTAGTTACTCCGGTTTCTGGTCGCAGATATATTTTTCCCTGCTACAGGTGAATAACCTGCTCCAAAACATTGGCCAGTTGGAAACGGGCGGGGCCACCGGGTATGGCAGTTATAAAGGACAGGCATTAACACTTCGTGCGATCATGTATTTTGATTTGGTTCGCCTTTATGGAAAGACTTATGACCTTGACAAAAACGCATTTGGCATTCCAAACATAACAACACCATTAAATTCATCGGCACAGCCTCTCAGGAGTACGGTTAACGAAAACTACACTCAAATTTTATCCGACTTAAAAGCGGCCGCTCCATTATTAGGTAAAACGAAATCCAATGGTTTTGTGAATTATTATGGCAACCTTGCTATGCAGGCCAGGGTTTATCTATATATGAAGGACTACGCCAATGCTTTAAAAGCAGCAGAGGAGATCATCACGAGCAATGTATATACGCTATATAGCAATGCAGCCTGGGTAGACTCCTGGAAATTACAGTATGGTTCAGAATCCATTTTTGAAATCGGTGTTTACCCGCTCGAAGGAGACTTGGGCGCAAATTCCATAGGCGCTTACCACAGGAAGAAAGGGGATGGGGGAAGTACAATTTTAGGCTGGTTCATAGCTAGTGATTATTTTCTAAACAGGCTAAAAGAAGATGCTGCGGATGTAAGATGGGGTGTTATGAATACAGATGAAATTTCCACTACAGCCAACCCTCGAAAAGGAGCCTTGTATAAATACAGCGGCAGCATTTTGTTGGCTGGTGATGGTAAATCAACCAGTACAGCAGTAAATCTTAAAGTGATCAGGCTATCTGAAATTTACCTGATTGCTGCAGAAGCTGCCCTATCTACTGATGCTACGAAAGCGGCTACTTACTTAAATGCGATCCGGAAACGTGCACCTACCATGGTCCCCGCTACCGCAGCAACAGTAACCGTTGATATGATCCTCGATGAAAGAAGCAAAGAGCTGTATGGCGAAGGGCAAAGATTTTTTGATATGATACGATTGAATAAATCTATAACATTCAATGATGAAATTATCGGCATATCGGTAGCTACTCGTCCGAAAACAATTGACAGAACATTTTATAAAACCCTGTTGCCGATCTCTCAGACAGAGATTAATGCAAATCCAGGCATGCAGGCACAGCAAAATCCCATGTATTAATAGAGAGAGAGCCGTGCAATAGTAATATTGTGCGGCTTTTTTTTTAAAACGGTGCCCTAATTTTTTAAAGATGTTTCCCGTACAGACTAATCAGAAATTGGTCATTACCTGATAAGCCCTTCTCTTATTCCCCCTTGCCCAATCTTTTTTCAATCCAATCCTTTGTAATAGTTGTAAGCAGCTTTATAAAATCCTGTTTGCCGGTTTTAAAACCATGATTGGCTCCTTCTATTTTTACCAACTCTGCAAGTGGAAGTGATGATGTTACCTTTTCTATCAGTTTCCATGTGGCAAACTCATCTCTTGAACCTTGCAAAAATAACATCGGCGATCTTACATCTTTTAAATGTTCCGCCCTTTCAATGGAAGGTTTACCTGGTGCATGTAGAGGAAAACCATAAAAAACAATTCCCTTTACATGAGCGTTTGGATGCACTGCAAGACATTGTGAAGTCATTCTTCCGCCAAAAGATTTTCCTGCAACAAAAAGCGGAAGCTTTGGAAATAATTTTTGTGCTTTTAAAATTGCTGCTTCAATTGTTTGATGAGCAACAGCGGGAGTATCTAGTCTTCCTT
>Ga0207701_10002819_pt1 | contig 17952 bp, 14 predicted proteins | sample KBSSwiSSwithPhiX_FD_184294 | JGI IMG/M metagenome (GOLD analysis project Ga0207701, IMG submission 184294) | Switchgrass rhizosphere bulk soil microbial communities from Kellogg Biological Station, Michigan, USA, with PhiX - S5 (SPAdes) (version 2) | ecosystem: Environmental > Terrestrial >... | reverse complement strand
TCGCACCAACGGCAAATTCAAAACCGGTATTTTTCAAATGACCAGGAATATTGATCCAATACGTAGAGGCAGGTGCCGGTTGAATCGCTACACTTTGGAACAAGATATCAGTAGTAGTCTTGTCATAGTAGTCGAACGCTCCGTAGATTCTTCCATTAAGAAGTGAGTAATCAATTCCGATATCATAAGAGGTTGTTGTTTCCCATTTAAGATCCGGGTTCGCCACATTGACCTGGCCCGCGCTGTTGTACGCGCTGAACCCGAATTGCTCCTGGGAGGCGCCCGAAGGGAATTCCTGGTTCCCTGTTTTTCCCCATGAAGCTCTGAGTGCAAGGGATGAGAACAGGCCTCCCTTCTTCATGAAATCTTCATTACTGAGCAACCATTTTCCGGCGATTGAAGGGAAATAACCATACTTATTGTTCTCACCAAACCGGCTGGATCCATCAGCCCGGAAAGTACCGGTCAGGAAAAACTTATTGTTATAGTTTAATATTGCCCTGACAAAATAGGATTGAAGTTCAGTCGTCGGATCAACATAGGTGGATGGCAAATTTTGAGTATTCCCATCTTGCAACATTGCAGTATAGGGAATATCGATAATGTTGTCTTGCGTCAAATTGGTGTTGAATCCGGCCGCTGAAAAAGTATTGGTTGCATAATCCGATTTCCAATATTCATACCCAGCCAAGGCATTCAGGTTGAGCTTGCTTGTGAGATCGGTAGTGTAGTTCAAAGTATGCGTAAATGTTTGCGATGTTAGCTGCGCATTGGAGATAGCCGCAATCCCCTGGCCTGACAAGCCGGAATAACCTTGCAGCCAACCATACTCGTTCGTGTTTCTATAACCTGCACTGTGGTTGACCGCATACAGGAATTTATAATCAAGTCCTTTCGCTAACCTGAAGGTTGCAGCAATATTGCCCAAATACGTATTGACATTTGCGACATCCTTTATACCGTCAATCAGTGCTAAAGGATTACCAGATCCATTAGTTGGAAATACAAAGAAGCCGGTTGCCGGATCCTTGAAGGGCCTTGTAGGATTCCATTGCAACACCGAACTGATCAGGTCTCCCTGCGAACCCACCTGGTTGACTACTGCGCCAATGTCCTCCCGTGTATGGCCGGCGATCAAACCAAAGTCAATTGTCAATCTTTTGTTCAAAAATTTGTATTGGCCACTGAAATTTCCAAGATACCTGTCAAGTCCTGTGGCTTTGATAATTCCTGGTGTTTGTGACCCAAGGAAGGACACCCTGAACTTTCCAGTTTCATTTCCACCACTAAATGCGATAGAATAATTCTGTCCCACGTTCTTGTTGATCACCTCATCCTGCGCATCTACGCCGCCGCCGAAATCTAAACTTGAAGGATTTGGCAGGCCATATTTGGATGAGTTTATTCCAGACCTGAACTTACCTACATCGAGGATCTCATATTTTTTCATATAACCAGCAAAAACACCAAAACTTGTCGCGAACTCAAGCTTGGTTGGACCAGATGAGCCCTTTTTGGTAGTAATTACTATTACGCCATTTGCACCGCGTGAACCATAGATTGCTGAGGACGAAGCGTCCTTCAGTACGTCAATGGATGCAATATCATTTGGGTTAATATAAATAAGCGGATTGGACTCAGGAGCGGGTCCAAAGGCCCCTAAGCTTATGCTTGGCCTTGCAGACCTTCCATCGAGGATAACCCCGTCAATTACATAAATTGGGTTGTTACCACCGCGAATGGAGTTGTTACCGCGGATTTTTACAGTCGTCGCAGCGCCAGGCTGACCACTGTTCTGAGTGATCTCCAACCCTGGAACCTTGCTTTGTAACAGCTGGTCCGGTGAGGTGATCACACCTTTATTAAAGTCTTTGGCCTGCACCGTTGAGATCGATCCTGTAACATCCCTCCTTTTGGATGTACCGTACCCGATCACAACAATTTCATTCAGGCTGGCTCCGGTTGCAACAAGTAAAACGTCAACCGTTGTGATACCGGTTATACTTACTTCCTGGGTAGCATAACCTACCGAGGATATAAGCAACGTATTAACGTTGTCTGGAACATTTAAAGAGAAGGACCCGTCTGTCTTTGTAGTCGTACCGGTACTGGTACCTTTAGCGACAACGGAAACTCCCGCAAGACCCTGACCATCCTTGCTGTCCGAAATTTTTCCAGTAACTGTTTTTTGTGCGAAAAGAGATGGTGTAAGACTCAAAAGCAGTACAGACAAACCTATACCGCGTAGCAGTTTGTTTACAAGCATAATCGTTAGTTTTTCTTTAGATTGCCTAAATTTAGGCAATATGTATAATTCACACAAAAAAAAATTTTTAGTCCACTTTTATGTATACTAAAGATGACTCGACCCGGCTTCAAAAAGCTACCGTTTCCTTTTTAAAACAAATTGAAAAAGGAGTCCCCGAGGATAAAATTGAAGGTCTTCGCGATGTATTGCGTTTTCATGAATACCGCTACTATATATTAAATGACCCACTTGTTTCGGATTACGAGTACGACCAGCTTTTTAAAACGTTGGAAAAAATAGAGATAAAGTATCCGAAGCTGATCACTGCCGACTCACCCACACAACGTGTCGCTAAAGGATTGACCAAGGTGTTTCCAACTGTCCAGCACCTGGTACCCATGCTATCACTTGATAACTCTTATAATAGCGATGACCTGGTTGATTTCGATAGAAAAGCAAGGGAGGCGACTGGGGTCAACAAGATAGAGTATTGCGTGGAACCAAAGTTTGACGGGGGTAGTTTGTCATTGATCTATGAAGATGATATGCTTGTTCGGGGCGCGACACGTGGCAACGGCGTTGAAGGGGATGAAGTGACAATAAATGTCAAACAAATAAGATCTATTCCGTTGTCTGCGAAATTCTCGGCGTATGGCCTACAGCAGGTCGAAATAAGAGGAGAGGTATTGATCAATAAAACCAATTTTGCGAAATACAACCAGCAAATGATCGAACAGGGATTTGCTCCGCTGGCCAATGCAAGGAATGCTGCGGCCGGCACATTGCGGATTAAGGATCCCGAAGAAGTGAGGAAAAGAAATCTTGAGGTTTTTGTTTATAACATCAGTTTTTATACAACGAAAAGGTCTGGAAACAAATCCGACATATTGCAAACACATTCCGGATCATTGGAAATGCTTTGGAACCTGGGTTTCCGCAGCCCAAAAAAGGAAATGAGGGTTTTTAAGGGAATTGACGCTGTTATAAATTACTGTAGCGAGTTCGAAGCAAAGCGCGATGACTTGCCTTATGAAATAGATGGCATGGTAATAAAGATAAATGATGTCGAGTTACAGGATCAATTGGGCATGACCAGTCATCATCCAAGATGGGCCATTGCATATAAATTCAAAGCAAGGCAGGCAACAAGTAAACTATTAAATGTAGAATACCAGGTTGGAAGGACGGGTTCGATCACGCCGGTAGCAAAGATCCAGCCCGTACATATTGGAGGGGTCACCGTCACGTCCATTTCGTTATTCAATGAAGATGTGATAAAGGAAAAGGACCTGAGGATCGGTGATACGGTATTGGTGGAGAGAGCCGGCGATGTGATCCCGTACATAGTTAAATCGATGGCCGAGCTGCGAACAGGTAGCGAAAAAAAGATCTCCTTTCCAAAAACCTGTCCTGTTTGTGACAGCAAACTATTCAAGGAAGAAGGGGAAGCAGCCTGGAGGTGTAATAATATTGAGTGCCCGGCTCAGGTTGCTGAAAGAATCATTCATTTCGTCAGTAAAGATGCGATGGATATCCGGGGGCTTGGTGAGGCGAACATTCGAAAGTTCTATGAGCTCGGTTTACTGAAAGATGTTCCGGGTATTTATAAACTAAATTTTAAAAAGATTGGCGAACTCGAGGGCTTTGGTCAGAAGTCGATCGATAATTTGACGACAGCTATAGAGAATTCTAAAAAGCAACCGCTGCATCGGTTGATATTTGGTTTGGGTATTCGTTTTATTGGTGAAACATCTGCAAAAACATTAGCCCAGGCTGTTGATCATCTACTTGATTTTAGAAAATTTTCGTTGGAGGATCTCCAGAACCTGGAAGATGTTGGGCCTAAAGTAGCCGGCAGTGTTCATCATTTCTTTAGCAACAAGGACAATATCGCCATGCTGGACGAATTGGAAAAGATCGGGCTGCAGTTGAAGAATCAAAAAAAACAGCATGTTACCGATGGCAACTTAAGCGGGCAGACATTTCTATTTACTGGAACACTGCCTACTCTGAAACGAGGCGAAGCAGAATCAATGGCAGAGTCAAACGGCGGACAAATACTGAGTGGCGTCAGTGCAAAGCTTAACTACCTGGTTGTTGGTGAAGACGCCGGGAGTAAATTGGACAAAGCAAAAAAATTAAATACAATAAAGATCATTTCAGAAGATGAATTTTTGAAATTGCTTGGGAAAAAGTAACTGCAATTGCCCATCAGGTTTTTAACTTTCAATATTCAAAGTATTTCTGAAGTTTCCGGTTGCAATTTCTCTTTGGGCCTAGCCGATAATTTTTCTTTCATCCATTTTTCCATGCGGTGATGTATTGGAACCAGGATGGCGGCAACCGCCACTAATATCAAGAGCATCCATATCTGTGATTCATGTGTCCAACTCCCGATATAGGGATGGATCAATAAGACGATAAATTCAAAAAGGAAAAGCAGTGATAGTACTCCGAGAAATTCAACCGTTCTAGACCTCACTTTTCTTTTACCCAACAGCAAAACAAGGAACAAGAATGAGGGAATAAAAATGGCGATTCCGGCCAGTTCAAGGTTTCGTTTTCTTGCTTCGGCATCTTTTCGTTTTTGTTCGGCAATATCCATTTGTCGCAGCTGTTCATTGAATGTCAGCATCTGAATTTTCTTTTCTTTTTCCCGGCTTGTAAGACTATCCTTCGCATTCATCGCCATTTCCTGGTACACAAAAGCACTGTCTAGTGCGCCCTTTCTTTTGAAAAGCGAAGAAAGTTGTTTTGTTATTTCTGCCAGGCTTAAAGGAGAGTTCATCTTATTTGCCGTAATCAAAGCCAGCCTGCTGTAATATAATGCCGAGTCATAATGACGAGTGGAGTCAAACGCTTCGCTAAGAAAATAGTACGTACTATATAGAAATAAAAAGTTGCTGTCCGTCATGAAGGTGGGCAGAGCTTGTCTAAAATAGGCTTTAGCAATATCATATTGTTTCATTCTGGAATTTACCATTCCAAGGTTAAGATAAACCGCTGCAACAACATCGTCATCATTTAGCCGCAGTGAAATTTCCAATGCCTGGTTGAAATAAATCCGGCTCGAATCCAGTCGCTTGAGATTGTAATAGGTGTTACCTGTATTCAGCAGGGCTACTCCGAGCTCGTGGTCAAAATGAATTTGCTCATAAATTTCTCTGTTCTTAAGAGTATAAGGTAACGCTTGGAGGAAATCGCCCTGCAACGAATATACTCCCCCGATTTCATTATTACAGCCCGCAATTAATTTCATATCGCCAAGTACTTCACTTTTTTTTAAAGCCTCTAAAGAATATTCAAGTGCTTTGGAATAATCTCCAGCCATAAGAAATGCCCAGCCAAGATTACGCATGGCCTCGATTTCACCCTTCTTATAGTTTGTCTTTTTCGCCAACATCAACGCGTCATTGGCATACTTCAACGTAGAATCTGGCTTTGATTCCGCATAGTTTTGTGCCAATTGATTCACCAGGTTAATGCGCGTCGTATCGTCCCGCGCAGCTGCTAAAAGTTGCCGGACACTATCAATGCCTTTCTGAGCGGACAGATTTATAAGCAGGAAAATACCTATAATAAAGCAGATAGTTGTTCTCATGATGGCTAATTGTAAATGAAATATAAAGCAAAACCGTCCATAAAAGAAGTTTCTCATTTTAAAATCTTCACTCTATTTTAATTAACAATGAGAGCCACGCGATGAAAAATATTTAAATTGAAAAGCTAATTCCTTACAACAATGGTACAATCGTCAACTCTCAAATTCTTAAAGGATCTGAAAAAGAATAACAATAAACCATGGTTCGATGAGCATCGCAAACAATATGAAGCGGCAAAAATTGATTTTGAAAACTTCATTCAATCGATTCTTGATAAACATTCAAAAAATGATGCTGACCTGAAAGAACTTATAGCAAAAAAATGCGTGTTTCGCATTAATCGTGACGTGCGTTTTTCAAAAGATAAATCTCCATACAAGACAAACCTCGGAGCCAGCATGGATAAGGGAGGAAAGAAATCAGGAATGGCGGGTTACTATTTTCATTTGGAACCTGGAAAAAGTTTTTTAGGCGGCGGCCTTTGGCAGCCTGAACCCGATAAACTAAAAAAGGTAAGACAGGAGATTGATTATTGTTTTGACGAATTCAAAAAGATTATTTCATCAAAGAAATTTAAAGCCATATTTGGTGATTTGTACATGGGCGAAGGCATCCAACTGGCCAAGGTGCCGCAGGGTTTTGAAAAAGACAATCCCGCTTCTGAGTATTTAAAATTCAAAAGTTGGCTGGTGATCACCGATATCAAAGACGCAGATCTCACGTCAAAAGACCTGGTGTCGAAAACCGTGGCGGCATTTGGCATAATGCAGCCCTTCGTAAAATTCCTAAACAGACCGTTGGAATAGAGGCTTTTACAATTTTGCAACAGTATAAAAAGTTAACGCTCTTGCACACTAAGGGAAAGCGTATTAACGTTGTATAATAAACCCGTACAATATGAAAAAAGCTTTACCCCTGGCTCTTTTTTCCGCCCTTGTGATTTGCTCCTGCAGTCATAAGAATTACGTATCGTATTTCGACCAGCAAACAGCTCATCATAAGATTGTTGCTGTATTGCCCGCCGAAATGATCTTCACCGGTAAGCAACCGGAAAACATGACCTCTGAGGATATAAAAAAAATTGAAGAAACAGAGAGTAGAAATTTTCAATACGCTTTGTACAATAGCATCCTGAGACATGCAAATTCAAACAAATATTACACAAGGATCAATTTGCAGGATCTCGTCGTCACGCAAAAACTTTTAGAAGATCACGGTCTCACTTACCAGGATACCTGGAAAAAAGATGACAAAGAGCTCACCAGTCTGCTCGGCGTGGATGCGGTCGTAAGAATGCACATTCGTGAACAGAGATACATGAGCGACCAGGCTTCGTATGGGATCAGTGTCGGAAAGCAAATCGTGTACAACACCGGCTTAGGATCGAAGATCCCGCTGCCATCGATACCCGATAAAACAAATGATATTTATGCAAGCTGTGATATTGTAAGTAACAATATGACATTGTGGAACGATAACTATAAAGGTTCTTCCAACTGGAATACCCCCGCTAACCTCGTTATTGAAAATATCACGGATAATTTCGGAAGACATTTTCCTTATAAAGAAAGGCGATAAAGCATTCTTTGCTGGTTCCTAGTGATCAGCAAGTCTTCTTTACTGGTACCTTTTTTGACTCCTCTATACCGGCAACTGAAACAGTTGCCTTTTCGTTTCAAAAGAGGGTGATGCCAAGAAAGACGATAAAATATGTATTGACGATTATTGTCATTGTTTTCGGAGCGCTCATTACAGGTTATTTTATTCTTAATGCGGTCATCCGGAACCAGATCAGGCAAAAGTTGACTAATCTGTCATCATCTCTTGCAATAAGATTTTCAAAGGTGCATGCAGATATTTTCTCTTCGACCGTTTCCTTTGATAGTCTCGATATAAAATTTATTCCTTACTACAACCGGCAACAGGACATACATCATTTATCTTTTCCCAGGGCATCCTTAAATGGGATCAGCTTTCTGAAATTTTTATTCAGTAAAAAACTTGAGGCGCGTGATCTTCTCCTGTGTGAGGGAAATATTCAGTTAGATTCCTTTCTTATTGAAAAAAAAGACTCAGCGCAATCGACCGTTCTTCGTGAAATAACGTGGCCATTTAAAAAACTTTATATCACGAATGTTGAATTGAAAAAAGCGAACATATCCCTTCATTCTGAAAATGAGGAACGCAAGTTTGCTAATGCCGACGTCACTGTTAAAGGTGTTTCACTTAGCAAACCGGGCGAGCCACCTTCACTTAATGATGTTGATCTTCAGTTATCCGATATAACTTTTCAATCGGCGGCCTACCGTATCCACCTTTCGACGTTAGCGGCTAGTAGTAGCAGAAAAATAATGAAGATAGATTCGTTGCATGTGTCGGCCGGCGAAAATCAAAATGATATTACAATCGCCTCCATTCAGATGATAGGTATTGACATAATGGAATTACTAAACGAAAAGGTCCTTTCCGCGAAAAGCTTAACTATCGACGAAGGCAAAATTGCTCTATTTCGTACTGCAAAATCCAAAATCCAGGTTGGCCCTTGGGACCTTAAAAAAATTAGTATCGCTAACCTTAACGCCAGGAATTTATCGGTGCGATACAAGGACAGAGAAAATGAATGCCGTTTTGTGGCCCACGTCGAACTAAACGGAGTTGACATTGATCCCTCATTTAACATGGACAAGTCCACATTCGGTACTGTTGATGGTGACATATCGGGCTTCCATTATTTGGGGAATAACTATCGCAACGTTGAAATAAAAAAGATAAAGCTTGACAGTGAAAAAAAATTGATCCAGGTAACTGATATCAATATTGCAACACTGATCGGGAAATATGAATTGGGGAAAAGGCTCGGTCACCAGGCAGACTGGATGCAGGCTCATATTTCCAAAGTTGATGTTCTAACCCCAGATTTTGCCAAACTACTTCAACAAAAATTATTTGCCGACAAAATAAAAATCGGCGAAAGCAACGCTTATATATTCCGGGACCGACGATTGCCACGAGCGGAAAAAAACATTCCTCTTCCGGTTGATATCATCAAAACAATTCCGGTTGATATTCGGGTTAAAAACTGTGAATTGGCGACGTCCGCAGTCGAATATGAAGAATATCCAAGATCAGGATATGGAAAAACGGGTGTTTTAAAAATTGAAAAAATAAATCTTACCTGGTCACCGCTGATTACTCATTCCAGGTCCTCCGATCCTACTTATATGACGATGACTGTCACGGGGGCTATTATGGGTTCAGGAACCACACACGGCATCATTATGATGCCATTACAAAAAGACGAGCCTTATTTTATTAGGGGTGCAATCGAAAGATTAGAACTTACGAAACTAAATTCATCATCAGAAAATCTTGGTAAGATCAGGATCAAATCAGGCTTCCTTGATTTTTTGTCGTTTGATTTTACTATGACCGGGCAGCGGTCAACCGGGAAGATCATCGGCGCCTACCATCATCTTGTCATCCAACAATTAAAAAAAAATACTGAAGAAAAGAATGTCGCGGACTTTGCGTCATTCGCACTACGGCATGCCATCATCCCGCCGAATAAAGACGCGTCGTTGCCAGAAAGAAAACGTACCGGCAAAGTAGACTATCAACGAGATCCAACCCGAATGGTTTCTTATTATTTTCTTCAATCATTGTTGATGGGAGTTAAGAAAAGTTTTACACTCGGATTCCTTCTTCCAAAGTAATGGGCAATTTCTTACTTACCAATTATCCTTCATTTCACGCCCATATGTATTATTCTTTCATGCAAAACTTTTTATGTTTTAATCACCTGGGTTGTTAAGCTGCCACTGGCTTGAATGTTGTTTTTAAATCGTGGTGTTAAGAGCCATCATATTCAATAATAAAAATTGCATTTTATGAAAAAGATTTTTTTAATAATAACAATGGCTTTTGGATTGACAATGGTATCAGGTGCATTTGTTGAGGCCACGGCGCAGGAACATCATAGCGTCAAAGTAGAACACAAGAAGGGTTGGAGTCACAGAAAAAAATATGCTGTGATTGGTGCAGGGGCGGGTGCGGCAACCGGCGCGTTGATCAGTAAGCATCATGCCAGAGGCGCAGTGATAGGGGGTGTAGTTGGCGGAGCCAGTGGTTATCTTTTAGGACGGCATAAAGACAGGAAATATCCATACAGAAGAACATACAAAACTAAAAGAACAGTTCATTAGCAAAAATGGAAAACCTAAATAAAACACAACCCGGATATTTGTCCGGGTTTCTTTTTGTACCCGTTAATGACTTAATTTTCCTGCCAACACCACGATATTTTTGAAATGTTGTTTTTTCGCCTGGAGGTTAAAAATTTCGGTGTATATAATATAGGTACCGATCGGAAGTTTGTTTCCCTTCTCATCAAGTCCATCCCAATTCCATTGACCACCTGCTCCCAATGTTCCGTTCTTCACAAGGTAGCGCACAGGCCTTCCGTCAGCATCATAAATAGTTATGTTTGCAACATCGCCGGGGTCAGACAGTTTGTACTGAACAGTCGCTACATCATCGTGTCCGTCATTGTCAGGGCTGAAAATTTTTGGTACGACCTCGATGGCAGCGTCAATGGGCTGGGTTTGTTTATACTGAGAATTTTGATAGGACGGAGTGCCGTAACCCGCGGTCGATGCGGCGCTATGCCAGTTCGCTGCGTCCTGGGACGGGGCTGAAGGGTCAATTCTTTCCAGCGATACTCCTTCCGGATTTTCAATTAATTTAAAATGCCAATGGTCATTGTATTTTACTTCATCCACGATATCACCTTGTCCAGTCAATAATATGACATCACCCTCTTCATCAGGGTACGAAGGCAGTGAGGGCAATTGAATCACAGCGTCGGGGTTTTTGACCAGGTAGTTTATTTCAAGGCTGGCAACATCTTCAGTAATGACCAGGTAATCGCCGGGGAAAATATAATGTGGATCGGAAGAGATTTGCCTGATTGAGCTGATCAGGTTAGTGGAGTTGCGATTAGCAGCATACAATTTTGATGCGTCAACAATTTTGGAGCCTGCGTTATACAACTCCACGTAGTCAAAACCATTGCTTCGTGGATTAAAAAGCATCTCATTGATCACGATACCAGGCGATGAGGCTTCAATGGGTAATCCTACTCTCGCAGTATTTGCGGTGTTGATCGCGTTGTTCCTGCAATCTGTTACATTGTTAATGGTAAGATTGTAAATCATGCCGGATAATAATGCACTGTTCAAAGTCAACTCCACTGAGTTAAATACCGGAGCTATCGTTACTGCGTTCATGATAGACAAGCCTCCATCAATATGATAATTCGCAATTGTTGCTCCCTGCAAACTATCAATTGGTTCATCAAACACTGCGACGATCGTGATGCTATCAAGGGAAAAAACATTTTTCAATTTTGGCCCGCTTTTGTCGTCGTTGATATCATCAATAGAATTTCGTCGTCCCGGTGTACCACCTTGCATATCTGCACTTGCTTTCCAGTTACTGACGCCTCCACATGGATTTCTTGTATCGATCATTTCCAATGTCCATCCTCCCTCCTTTTTCAATTCGTTCTGGTACCATGCACCGGAATATGCAACTGCATGTATAATGCTGCCGTTTGCAGCCATTAAAAAAATCTGATCGCCATCATTATCAAGAGAAGGAAAGCTGGTAACAGAGATTACAGTCCCAAAGACAGACATCGCGGCGGCAGCGCTACCCGTGCAAATGATGACGAAACTATCTGGCTTCAAGTTTAGATCGGGAATTGGGCCACTTTGTCCGCCGGCATCTCCAATTCGCCAGCCCACCAGATTAATAGAATGATCACTGGCGTTCTTCAATTCGATCCATTCATTGTTTGGTAACCCGATTTGCGGGCTTGGGTCAGCCATGATCTCATCGATAATCACGTCATAACGGCTTTGGGTATAGGCAAGAAAAGGAAAAAAGATGAGCAGCAACCCGGTTTTGGCAGCATTCATTTCACAAGATGGTTTAACTATATAAAGTTAATATCTTGACCGGTCTCAAAAAAAGAGGTTTTAAATTTTGATGGAACCGTTTACCGTTCTATTTTTGCAACTCGTTATGCAAAACTGTAAACATACAAAGCGCACAAAGAAACACTCCTGACGGAAGGTTTGTAGCGTTATGTATGTAACCATAAAAGACAGCAGGCCTTCCAAACGGAAGGCCTGTTTTATTGCCCCTGCCCCTTAAGGGAGCAATATTTTTTAAACATAAACTCTTTCGAAGGGGAGAAAGACGAAAAATTTATGAAAGTAGCTGTTGTCGGCGCTACCGGCCTTGTTGGTTCAAAAATGCTCCAGGTGTTGGCGGAGAGAAATTTCCCCGTTTCACAGATCATTCCCGTGGCTTCTGAAAGATCAGTTGGTAAAGAAGTAGAATTCAAGGGGAAAAAGTACAAGGTAGTAAGCATGTCGGACGGTATTGCGGCAAAACCCGACGTCGCTATTTTTTCTGCAGGAGGCGGGACATCGCTCGAGTGGGCCCCCAAATTCGCAGAAGCCGGCATCACTGTAGTTGACAATTCATCTGCATGGAGAATGGATCCTACAAAAAAATTGGTGGTTCCCGAGATAAATGCAGATGTGCTGACTAAGAATGACAAGATTATCGCCAATCCAAATTGTTCAACAATACAAATGGTGGTAGCACTAAACCCGCTCCACAAAAAATATAAGATCAAAAGAGTTGTTGTAAGTACGTATCAAAGTGTAACGGGTACCGGGAAAAAAGCAGTTGACCAGCTAAGAGGAGAAAGAGAAAGGGAAGTAATGGGTGCAAATGGTCGTGAATATGACATGGCTTACAAGTACCCGATCGATCTCAATGCCATTCCACAGATCGATGTTTTCCTGGAAAATGGCTACACAAAAGAAGAAATGAAAATGGTGAATGAAACAAAAAAGATCATGGGGGATGATTCAATACGTGTTACCGCTACAACCGTTCGCATCCCGGTAATGGGTGGTCATAGTGAAAGTGTGAACATAGAGTTCGACAATGAGTTTGACATGGAAGAAGTGAAAACACTTTTATGCAAAGCGCCGGGTGTGGTACTCGTTGACGATCCTTCGAATCAAAAATACCCGATGCCAATGGATGCACACGAAAAAGATGAAGTTTTTGTAGGAAGACTGAGAAGAGATGAGACGCAGCCCAAAACATTGAACATGTGGATCGTTTCTGATAACCTTAGAAAAGGTGCTGCTACGAATGCCGTGCAGATCGCAGAATATTTACGGGAAAAATCCCTGATCTGATCATCGTTTGCCTTTTAATTTTTTCTCAACTATTTCTTTTCGTTTTAGCCACTTATCTATCGGGTCAGGAAAATGAAGCTCTTCTTTTTTCTGCCCCGATACCTTGATGATCGCACTACTGAGCTGTTCCAGCTTCCTATCACTTACCCGTTTAGCCAGTGAATGCTTGATTCGATCCTTAAAACTCTGCTGGAAAACTTCGATCCCTCGTTTTATTACACGCAATTCATTCTTATAGTCTTTTTGTTGCCGGTAAATGATCATCAGTCTTTCAAATGCAAATTTATCGGCATAGTCCTCCCTGATATTTTGTTCATAAAATCGGACAGCTTTGTTGCTGTCATTTTCCTCTTCAGCTTCTTTGGCTGTTTTGTTCCTTTCTTCAACTTTCAGAACCAGCTGGTAATTTTTTGCCATATTCATTAAAGGTAAAAAACACGTTGTGGTTATTTTTTCAATAGCTCAGCTAATTTTTTAAAACTCTCATAAGGTCCTTTGTCCGCAAAGGAGTTCACCAGCCAGGCAGGAAGATTTCCACCCGGGTCGGCCTCAAATGTGTAAACTATACTTATGGATTTTGAAGTGGGCATAGTAACATACCAATTGATCAGAGAATGCACAACCCTCACCTTGCCTTCCTTTTCAGGAACTAACCTGTTTTCATTTACGGACGTCACTTTCACAAATCGCTGCAAGCTGTCCCTGACTATTTTTAAGTGTACTACGGCATCGCGGTTTTCCATCGGCCAGGGAATCGAGGTCTCGGTATAATAATAGAGATCGTAAGGAGAAAGTTTCTTAATCAGGTAGGATGTCTTTGTGTTATATACCCAATCTTTAAGATGGTCGATATCTGTCAAAATAGCGATGAGCTTGTCATAAGTTCCCACAAGCGTACATTCAACCTTTATGCTTTTGAATTTTGATTTTGGATTTTCGGCGAGGTAAACTTTTATCCCGCCTTTATTCTTATCCAATTTCCAGTTCTGTCCAACGCCGCGTAAAAAAACGATAGTAAAAAGCATTGTACAGATTAATCTAACCATGGGCTTCATCAGTCGGGTTTATAATTGTCCTTCTTAATATAACGGATGAAAATAAAACTTATTGGGAGAATAACCGCGTGCGAAGAAGTTTACGCTTGAATGGGCGCCGGACATCGTCTTTATACTCTGGAAAAACGCAAAGGCCGATAGAAATCGGCCCTTTTTTAAAATCCAATATCCTATGAAAAACCATTTCTTATTAGGCAAATTAAAGACCATAAATATTTTAAAGCGAAATCAACAGGCCAGTCGCTCCTGTCATTAGAAAATGGGGAATTCTTTTCTCAGCTTGTCGGGAACAAGGCCTCACTTGCCCGATATCAAGCGTTTCCTCCGGTTTGTCAAAGAAATTATTTAATGGCGCCGGTATCCCGTTTTTTTGTGGTTGAAAAAAGAAGATGTTAGTCTTTCAAAAATTAATTCATCTTAAAAAATTTTTTTATGAAATCTTATAGCAAAAGAACTTTCACTTGGTCACTCCTTGTTATGCTTTGCGCCACTTTATTTTCTTTCTCTGCAAAAAGGGGTGGCGACAGCTTCGAAATTGTCTTAAACGGTAAGAGGGTGCTTCAACAATTCGTGTATGTCTCAAAAGGTGTTCAAACGATCCAACTGACACCAACCTCAGACAACGACAAACTGGATATTTATTACAACCATTGTGGGCAGGTTGGCAAAAACAGGTACATCACTATCAAGGATGATAAAGATCAGCCACTAAAAGTCTGGAAGATCGCAGACGCTGTTGACAAGAATGGGGCGATGTCATTTAAACTAAAGGATATTTTGAGCCTGAGAAAGAATAAAACGGACAAACTCAATTTGTTTTACAGTTCGAGTGAACTTCCTTCAGGAAGAACGCTGGCAACGATTGCAGGCGAAGAAACGGGTATAGCCAGGAAATAGCACTAGCTTTTGGAATCTGGGAAAGGAAGTCGGAAACGATTTCCTTCCTTTTAACCACAAGGCATATAAAGGCATACATGGTTATCCGGCGTACCCTCTTAAATGCCTTTTATCTTTTATATGACTGCTCTCTTGTGTTTTGGATTCTATGCAAGTTCACAAGAGTAATTTTTGAAATTTTTCCAGCTCGGCAAGCTCCGGAGCAGAAAGGGATTCGTTATTCTGGTATTTTGATTGGAAAAATAGGACTCGTTTGTGCTGAGGATATTTTTTTAAAATGGCGTCAATGATACCTCCTGTCTTTTCATTTTTTTCGTAAAGTGGTTTTGGCGGCGGTGCGGTTGATTTGAAGCGTGTAGGTCGTTTTAAAATTTCGGCTTCTAATGTCGCCAGCCAATTTGGTGGTATTGTTCTGATTCTTTCAGCTTTCTTATAAAGACCTTCTAATTGTTTTTTACTAAGTCCTCCCCGTTCCTCGTATTGTACTGATAAACTTTGAACAAACGACGAGTTCGGATATGCTTCCCTTGAAGCTTTCAATACCTCGCTGATGATGTCTACGTCTGGTTTTTTTCTATACATGTTTTATTCATAGATGACTCTCTTGCCAAAAGGCATGAGAGAAATTTCCAGCAGTTTGAAATGTTGTTTGCCCCAGGGGATACCGATTATAGTAAGACACAAAATAACTCCCATTACAATATGCACGATAGCTGTATATAGACCGCCACACAGGATCCAGATGAGATTAAAAAGAATATTCAAACACCCCATGTTATTACTGTCGCTGACAACCCTTTTACCAAATGGCCATATGACCAACGCTGCTAATTTAAAGCATTGCAAGCCCCACGGAATGCCAAATATGGTTATACATAAAACAAATCCACCAAAACAATAACCCAGGGCTGCCATCAGCCCGCCAAAAATTAACCAAATGAGGTTCCCTAGCAAATTCATTTATAAAAAATTGTTTTTATTAAATCCACGTTCTGCGATCAAATCTCCGATCTCTTTTGACGTTCTTTTTAAATTTTCCTTTGTATGGGAAAGGGCCTTTGCAAGTTCTGTTTCCTCACTGTCGATGGACAATAACACATCAAAGTATTTATCCAGAGATTCAATTCGATCAGGTGGAATTTTTCCTGCCAGCCCGATCACAGGAATTCCTCTTTCCGTGGCGCGTTTCGCAACACCAAATGGTCCTTTACCTTGTAACGTCTGTATGTCAATGCTCCCTTCCCCTGTAATAACAAGGTCTTTGCTCTTCAATGCCTCATCAAATTTCGTAAGTGAAAGGAAGTAGTCAATGCCGTTTACAAGTTTTACATCGAGGAAAGCGGCTAAACCGGCGGCCATTCCCCCCGCTGCACCACCACTTTCCAGCGAGTTTATATTTTTACCCGTTTGTTTAAAAATAATGTCACTCAGCCTCGTGAGTGAAGCTTCCAATTTTTTTACATCACCGGCGCTCGCACCTTTTTGCGGACCAAATACAGCGGCGGCGCCCTCTTTCCCCAGCAAGACATTTTTTACATCACAAAGGACAAATATTTTGCATTGCTTCGCTCTCTCATCTACTAAAGAAAGATCAATTGTTTCCAGGTCCAGAAGGGTTTCGGGTATACCGGTCAACTCCTTTTTATTCTTATCTAAAAACCGGAAACCGAGTGCCTGTAATAATCCGGCAGCTCCGTCAACCGTCGCGCTTCCGCCTACGCAGATAATGATCTTGTCCACTCCCCTATCAAGGGCGTAGCTGATCAGTTCACCGGTACCGAAAGAACTTGTATGTAAAGGATCCAGTTCATTTGGCTGCAGTAATCTTAAACCTGATGCATTCGCCATTTCAATCACTGCCGTTTTGCCACCTTCAATCAATCCAAACGAAGAAGGGATCTTTCTCATCAGGGGATCATGCACAACTGCGGGGATCGAATACCCACTATAATATTTCACTATTAGCCCGGCTGTCCCATCACCGCCATCACCAATGGGAAAGCAATTGATAGTGCATTGAAGGTTGCTCTCCTGCAATCCCTCCCTGATCGCCTCCGCAACGTCTTCGGCAGCCAGGCTGTTTTTAAAGGCATTTGGTGCAACAAGAATTTGCATTGAACTATAATAACAATAGTGACAAAATATAAACTACCAGTAGCGTTACTGATCCCAACAGCAGAGTTGCGACAGAATATGTTCTCAACATCGTTTTCATTTCCAATCCTGAAAATTTCGATATTACCCAGAAGTAAGCATCGTTTGCATGCGAGATCATCATCGAGCCGGCTCCCATTGATAAAACAGAAAGTAATCTTCCTTTGTCTGTGTCCAGTCCCAATGCCGGCAACAGTGGTAAGATAATTGAAGATGCTGTGATAATGGCGACAGTGGAGGAACCCTGGGCTGTCTTTAAAATAAATGTAAGCAGGAAGGGAAAGAAGATGCCCATGGCCCGAAGGTCGACTATACCACTAAACTGCTCCCCGATCCGCGCTGCAGCAAGTACAGCACCGAAAGCGCCGCCCGCACCAATAATAACTAAAATCCCTCCGGCCTTCTCAGCACTTTCCTGTAATAATTTACTTCCATGCAATTTTGTCAACTTATGAAAGTTGCCGAGAGCTAACACGACTCCGACGGATAGTGCGACAACCGGTTCGCCTAATACAGAAGAAATTGTGTGTAAAAAAGAACCCTCGTTTTTCTCAACAACAAAAAAGGAATTAATGGCAATAAGAATGATGGGAACAATTACGGGAAGGAACGCCTTCAGTATCGATGGTGAAGGACCATGATCAATATGATCTGCCGTTGCAGCCACGTGCGGCAAGTTTTTTCCGGCATAACGCGACCACAAATGACCTATG
>Ga0207701_10002818_pt1 | contig 17955 bp, 16 predicted proteins | sample KBSSwiSSwithPhiX_FD_184294 | JGI IMG/M metagenome (GOLD analysis project Ga0207701, IMG submission 184294) | Switchgrass rhizosphere bulk soil microbial communities from Kellogg Biological Station, Michigan, USA, with PhiX - S5 (SPAdes) (version 2) | ecosystem: Environmental > Terrestrial >... | reverse complement strand
AGGCCGGCCGGATGGCGGTGGCGGACTGTAAAAGAGATTTCGCGCGCCCATTTCGGACTAAAGCGCTTTGGCCGCGCCTCGAGCAGTTGCGCGCGCAAAAAACTCAGGCGGTTTGGCGAGACGTGCCACCACGACGATGCGATTGATCTCGCCCCGCAGATAAGCGCGCAGAAATTTCGGATAGTCGCGGAACGACACGCAGCCATTCGATTGGCCGCTCGGGCCAAGCATGTACGAATGCGCCAGGATGCCGTCGCGGTTGAACATATTTGCCTCGTTCACGGGCGTGAGCCGAATGGCTTGCACGCCATGGAACAGCGACTCCCGGAGCGTCAGCTCGTAGGTGTTCGGCGGCGTCGCGCCGCGGTTTTTCTTATGCACGTAGTTCGGATCGTCCATGAAGGCACCCAGGCCGGAGTGCGCTTCGAGCCGCTCCCCGTTCGGCAGGTACACGGCCTGAGCCGTGATGTCGTAAATCGCCGTTCGGGACGCGCGGGCGTCTTCCTCCACCTTGATGCCGAGGTCCTGGACCGGGCCGAGGGCGGCCAACTGCGGCCGTGGCCGAGGCAGCGGCAATGCCTGGGCATCATCGGGCTGCGGCCGTTTTTCGGGGCGCCCTCCCCCCGATCCAACATCAAGGGCGGCGAGCTTGAAAGACGCCATACCGATGGAACCTGTGATGACAGGCTCCGCGAAAATTTCTTCGGCCATGTCCATTGAATCGGGAACGACCAGGGCCAACGCACCAAGGGGATTCAGCACCGGCGTATCAAAGGAGCGCTTGGTTGTCGGCGGCGATGACTTCGCAACGACCGTTAGCGGACTTACAATGCCGGCGGATCGCGCGGTCGGCGCCAGCCGGCCCACCGGTGCAGCGAGTGCGGTCGCCGGCCGAAGATCCGATCGGTCCCGGATCGCGGCAGTCAGCAACCAACCGGCTGCGTGCATGGCTGTTGTCACCGTCATGACGACGGCAGCCACCGCGGCGACGCCGCCGATCACGGTCTTGAGAATGATCCGCCGACGCTTGGATAAGGAGTTGCGCGGCCTCGCCATACGGACGCGACGCGAGGACCTGACTGCAAACGCCATCGAACGCGCTACCCGACACCGAAGGACTTGGTTAACAGTGGCGGATGATGGTTAAGCAGACGTAAAAAATGCCGGGCGTCGACGTCGCCCCGAAGACCCGGCCCACGGCCGCTTCGATGCATGACCGGAAATGCTCATGGCACGCCTGAGTTTTCCGTAAGCGCGTCCGGCTCCATCGCGGCCGGAAAATTCACGGGCTACCAACGTTTACAGTGAATAAATGGTTACGGGCTATTTCTAGGCAATCTTTGTCGCGCAGCCGGGATCAGCCCATGTTTCGTGTATTCAATTGCCTCGTCAGCGAGCATGACTTGCGGCTGGTCGTCATCGCAGGATTGGTCTGCTTCTTGGCGAGCTTCACCGCCATCAGTCTCTTCGGCCGCGCCCGCGGTCTCTCAGGCCGCGCGAGAGCGAAATGGATCGTGGCTGCAGGAGCGGCGACCGGTTGCGGAATCTGGGCCACGCATTTTATTGCGATGCTGTCTTATGACCCCGGCATTTCAATTGCCTACAACATTGAACTGACGGCGCTCTCGCTGATCTTGGCCGTGCTCATTACCAGCCTGGGCCTGAGCGCGGCTGTTTATATCAAGGGGGGATGGGGTGGCGCCATCGCCGGCGGCATCGTCGGAGCCGGCGTCGCCTGCATGCACTATTTGGGCATGGGAGCGGTGGACCTGCCGGGACGCGTGACCTGGTCGATTGATCTCGTGATCGCCTCGATTGTTCTTGGCATGCTGCTCGGTGCCGTTGCGCTCAGCATCGCGATGAAACGCAACGACATCCGTTCCAGCCTGCTGGCTGCGCTGTTTCTGACGCTCGCGATCGTATCTCATCATTTTACCGCGATGGGTGCGGTTGAGATCATTCCTGACCCAACCCGAACGATCACGGCGCTATCACTGTCTCCGACCTCGCTTGCTTTGGCCGTCGCGAGCGCGGCCATATCGATACTCAGCATGAGTCTTGTCAGCGCGTTCGCCGACCGCCGCGTCGGCGACAAAAGCCTTTTGCTCACCACCGCGTTGAACAACATGACGCAGGGCGTCATCATGTTTGATTCCGATGAGCGGTTTGTCATCTGCAATGATCGGTACCTGGAGATGTACAACCTCTCGCGCGACGTGGTGAAGCCGGGTTGTACGCTGCTCGATATCATTCAGCATCGGGCTGCTACCGGCAGCCTGACCCGCGCGGTCGAAGAGTATCGCGCCGACCTGGTCACCAGCATGGCGCAGGGCAGAACGCTGAGCGCCATCGTCGAAACTCCGACCGGCGCTTCTATTTCAGTGGTGAACAAGCCCATCCCTGGCGGCAAGTACTGGGTCGGAACCCATGACGACATCACGGACCGCTTGACCACGGAACGAAAGAGCGCTGCCCTTGCCGAACAGGATTCCCGCCGGGCAACGGTCGAAACTGCGATCCAATCGTTCCGGGAGAGTGTCCAGATCGGATTGCAAACGGTATCCGATGGCGCGGCCGCAATGAAGTCAACGGCGTCCGAGCTTTCGTCATTATCTCAAGACACCGCACGCCACAGCGCCGATGCCATACAGGAGTCTCATACGGCCTCGGAAAACGTCGAAATCGCTGCGGGCGCGACTGAAGAAATGTCAACATCGATTCTGGACATCGATCAGCAACTGGCTCAAGCCGCCAATTTGGTGGGCGACGCGGTGATCGAAGCCGAAACCACCAACAAAGAAATCATGGTGCTGGCGGATGCGGCGCAGAAGATTGGCGACGTGATTAAGCTCATTCAAGACATTGCTCAGCAGACCAATCTCCTCGCCCTGAACGCCACCATTGAAGCCGCCCGCGCGGGACAGGCCGGACGCGGTTTCTCCGTTGTCGCTTCCGAGGTCAAGGCGCTCTCGGTGCAAACCGCAAAGGCGACAGAGGAGATTTCTGGGCAAATCCAGGCGGTTCAGGCCTCATCCGAAAGCGCCGTCAACGCCATTCAACGAATTACCAGCCGAATGAAGGATATCAACGAGCATACCGCCTCCATTGCCGCGTCAGTGGGACAGCAAAGCGCTGTCACCAGTGAGATTTCGCAAAATGTCACAAAGGCCGCCAAGGGAGCGAAGGTCGTCACGGCCGTTCTCGATCAGGTGATGAATGCGGTGACGAAAACCAGCGACTCGGCCGGCACAGTGCTCACCGCATCGCAGTCCGTCCAGGACGCAGCTCGGGCATTGCAGGCGAAAGTTGAGGATTTTCTGAAGAAGGTCGCAGCCTAATCCGGCCGAAAAGCTATAGTTGGGAACCGGATGGCCCGCACCGGCATTACAACGGTCGAGACCCAGGCTCTTCACGAGGTCAGACCATGCGGACATTCCTCAAAGCACTTTTGCTCGTTGGATTTGGCGCGATACAAGTGTTGGAAGTCGCTCCCAGCGCCTCAGCCGCCGACCTTGCCGTGACACCCGTCAAACGGGTTGGCGTCCGCGTTATCCATCATAGGAGCGCGGTCGTTCGCGATTATGATGGAACAATGGTTGTCCGCCGCGCCCATCGAGTGGTGCTTCGAAATTATGACGGCACTGCTCTGGTGAGCACTCAATACGATCTGTACCCGGTCCAGCGAGGCGCGCCTACGCGCTACCTGAATGGACAACCAGTCCTTCCTCATTATCCGAGGGGATGGCCTCGCGTCCGAGCGTACAGCCTTCGCTACTCATAGCTGCAAGATTTGGCCGCGGGGCTTGCCTTCGCGCTGCCGTGGTTCGCTCAGCTACCGGCTCAGCAGGTAGAACCCGCACACGAGCAGGACAAGCACTGCGGCAACGGCCAGCACAAAGAGCCTCGGAGAAGGTCCGCCATAGTCATCCGACTTCTCGTATCCGGTTGTCATCAGCCCCACCCTACCCATGAGCGCGGCGTCATTATTATCCGCTCTTGAACCATCCACTCGCTTCGACACCGGCCGCTGTACTAGCAAATCTGCTGACGCGGGCTTCATCAAAGCGGCTGCGTCCTTAACAGCACCCTGCTCCCATTGCTGAAAGTCTTGGACGTCCAGAATGACCGGCTTCGACCATGTACTTGCGCTACAAAGTTATTTGGCTCGGGATGAACCTTGTGTTCACGACGGCTAGAAACCGCCGTCATGGGTTCGCGGGCCGGCGAAGCTGAAGGCATAGGCTTGCATGCCATCCTGTTCTTTTGGCTTTGCGGCCACGTGAACCTTCCTTTTGTGAGGTGCTTTGACGGCGATCTTCGTCGCCTCTGGCGCCTTAGCCGAATCCGCGTGCGAAACGGCGGCATCCGCCGCGGCAAACCGCACCTCCGGCGAAGACATATCCGGGGCCGGCGCTTGCGGCGCGCGCAAGATCGGCACGGCGGCGGCCCGCTCGAGCTTCGCTGGCGCTGTTTCCAACCGAGCCGGACGCCGCTCGTACAGGCCGCTCGCCAAATAGATCGCGCAATACAGCAGCGCTCCCGTAACGACGAGGTACGACACGATCGGCCGGGGGTACTCAATGGGCTTTAAATGCCGGTTGGAATAGGACGGCCGGGGATACAGCGGCTGATCGTACAGATTGATGATCCGGTTCCGACTCACAGTGGGGCCTCATCATTCTCGGCCCCGATCCGGAAACTCGCCACCGTGAGCTTTGGTTCCGCTGCGCCGGATCTCGTCCGGGCACACCACTTCACTGCACAAAAAAATGGCCCCGGGTTTCGGGGCCGAGTCTTACGCCTTTGTGTGACAAGTTTTCGTTGGCGCGTTCAGAGCGTCAATCACAGATGCGGCGTGTCCTGAAGATCAGGCGGCCGCTCGGTGTTTCGACGCGCTCGCGCACGACGCGGCAATCCGCGCTGCCATACGCATGATAGCCGTTGGTATAATGGCGATCACGCCAGCCATAGCGAGGACCGACGCCCACTCCGAAGGGGCCTACCTGGACGCCGACGCCGCCGGGGTCAGCGCCTGCGTAGAATTGCGCGGATGCCGGCGTCGCCATAAGCGCAGCCGTCAGAGCTGTTGCGACGAGAAGAGTTTTCATAGCAGTCCTCCTGTTCTCTCGTTGCGTGTCATAGATAACGCATGGCGGCGTCGATGTTTCCCGATCAGAATCAGGGAACTAAGGACGATTTTCCTGTGGTGGGGAACCACGTTGAGCAACTGCGCGTTTGATCGGGTGCGTTGCGGCCCATCCACCGGAGAAGCGCTGTGTCTTTCAGTCGAGAACAACGATTGATCATGACCGCCGCATTTCGACGGGCGTGGAAGACATTGTTGGTGGATGAGCGCATCACCGCGCAGAATATCGAATCAATTCCAACGATGCTGATGGAAGCGATCGTTGATGCGGCGCAGGACGGTGAACGCGACGAACAGCTTCTCGCGGCCGCTGCCCTCGGTAGGATGGCGAACCACGAGCGTGATGAATCAGACAGTGGTTTGCATGTCAGCTTCGACCGGTTGCATTAGCCATCACGAGCCGGCGCGACAACGGTGCCGGAACGCCAAATTGGACAGTGCGTTATCTAGCCACGAGAGGAGCAACAGCGGAGGTTCCGTATGCCAGTCCTTCTGATTCCCATTCTGTGGACGGCCGGCGGCGTTGCAGTGCTTGGCGGCGGCTACTACGTGATCACCCACATGATCCATTGAGGGTCTGCCTCCGATCCCCAACGCCAAAAGCGGGATCGTGAATGGCAGCACCGCGAGGCGCAGAACATGGAGGACGCCTCGCGCGAAGGACCCGGCTCAGTTGGGGCCGGGTTCTTTGCGGATATGCGCTATCTGAACCGTGCCAAAACAGGTTCGATGACGTCATCGAGCGGGACCGACACGAACGCGGCGATGAGCGCCAAAGCGCCGATCGCGGACAACGCCAGATCAGTTGTCATGACGTGGTGCACCTGAGGGGGAGAAGCCCCGGTGTTTCACTAACCGCCCAGGGCTTGCAACGGTTCCACCTGGTGTCACCTCATTGTCCAACGGCTCGAGCGCACGAACCCCGCTATAACGACGGTTTGGGGGGCTTTTGCGCGTCCCGCGCAGGAACTGCGGACCGTCGGGCCGCGTTGATTCAGCCTGGAGATGGCCGAGCAAGTGGTAGGCCGTCTTCACGGAGCCCCCGGCCGGTCGTCCCCACTAAAGCCGCCGGGGGTTTCCCGTGGACGGACTGCGCGCCCAGTCTGCGCGCCCGGCCAATTATCTCATAGTCCTGGCCGGTTACCCCCGAAATTTACCCTTCATTTACCAAAGGCCGTCATCCAATGGCTGCCATATGGCCAAATTCAATTTCCCCGCGAAAGTCCGGATCGGCACCAAGCTCGGCTTCTCTCTCGGCTTGGGCGTGGTGCTGGTGGCCGGCATGATTGTCAGCGAGCAGATCAACAGCAACATCATCGAAGCGCTGGTCGCGGCCGCGGACAAGCAACAGGCCAGTGTCAACGAAAGCACCAACACCGAAGTCCTGATGCAGAAGGCGCAGATCGCCGGCCGCGATCTTCGCATGGCGCAATCGGCGGCGCAGGTCGACAGCCTGCTCGTTCAGTTGCAGCAGGTCGGCCGCGAGGCCGATCTGGTCCTGTCGAGCCTCGACGCGCTGACTGTGACGGCCGATCAACGCAAGCGCTTCACCGACCTCAAAGAGCTTTCGGCCAACTACATTGCCGCCTTGAGCGATATCGGTGCCAAGCGCGTTGCCATCCTTTCGCTGTTCATGAAGCTCGACGAGGCGGAGACGAAATGGACCCGCAGCATGAACATCGTGATCAACTCGGAACAGTTTTCGTTCCTGTCCAACATGAATGCGACCGACTCGCTGATCCGGGAAGCCGAATCCGCGTTCAAGGACGCCCGCACCGCCGCCTGGCGCTACTTCGTCTTGAGTGAATCGTCGCAGGTGCTCCGCATCGCCGGCGCCGCCGACCTGGCCACGCGAAAGCTGGGCTTTGCGCGCCGCGATGTGACCAGCGATGTGGTGGCGCGCGGCATCGATAGCCTGAGCGCCATCGTGCCCGAATCCATCGCCATCTTGAAATCGATCACCGATACCATCGATCTGCAAAACCGCATCCAGGCTGAGCATGTCGGTCCGGCCGAGGTGGCGGCGCGGCTGCTGCTCGATCGGGCGGTTGCGGTCTCGACCGAGCTCAGCGACCGGGCGACGCACGACGCCGCGGCCGGCGTCGCAAAGGCGAACCGCATCCGTCTCGCGGTCGGCCTTGCGGTCACGCTGCTGTTGATTGGCACCGCGATGTTCGCCGCGATCGCCATCGGCAAGCCGATCCGCCGGATCGGCGAAGTGCTGATGCGGCTCGCCAACGGCAACACCAGTGTTGCCATTCCCTACACCGACCGTGGCGACGAGATCGGCGACACCGCGCGGGTCGCGGGTATCTTCAAGGACAACCTGCTGCGGATCGGCGCGATCGAAGCCGAGCAGAACGCGGCCGAACAACGGCAGCTGGCCGAGCGGCAATCCGCCATGCTGGCGCTGGCCGATACGTTCGAAGCGACCATCGGCGAGATTGTCAATGCGGTCTCCTCCACCTCCGCCGAACTGCAGACCGCGGCATCGACGCTGACGCAAACCGCGGACGTCACTCAGGAGCTGACGGTCGTGGTCGCCTCCGCCGCCGAGCAGGCATCGAGCAACGTTCGCGCCGTATCGCAGTCGGCCGATGAAATCTCGGCGTCGACCGGCGAGATCAGCCGGCAGGTGCATGAATCCCGCGATATCGCCCGCCAGGCCGTGCAACAGGCGCAAGTCACCGATCGACGGATCACGGATCTGTTGCATGCCGCGAGCCGCATCGGCGATGTGGTGAACCTCATCAGCGCCGTAGCCGCACAGACCAACCTCTTGGCGCTCAATGCGACGATCGAAGCGGCGCGCGCGGGCGAATCCGGCCGCGGCTTCGCGATCGTTGCCTCCGAGGTCAAAGTGCTGGCGCAGCGCACCGCCGAGGCGACCAAGGAGATCAGCGCCCAGATCGCCGGCATCCAGACGGCAACGCGGGATTCCGCCTCGGCGCTGCAGGACATCGGCGGCACGATCGGCCGCCTGGCCGAGATCGCGGCCGCCATTGCCGGCGCGGTGGAAGAGCAGCACGCCACCACCCAGGAGATTTCGGTCAGCGTCAGGCAGGCGGCGAACGGCACCTCGCAGGTGGCCTCCAGCATCCTTGACGTCAACAACGGCGCGGCCAAGACCGGTGCGGCGTCGGGTCATGTGCTGTCGTCCGCCCGGCTGCTGGCAGCGGAAAGCGCCAAACTCAGGCTCGAGGCCGGCAAGTTTCTGCAAACGGTCCGCGCCGCTTAGGCCGACGCTCGCCGTCTTGGCGGCGAGCATCGCAGCATCCGGATATGTCCGGTTGCGGACATCCCAACACGGGCACGTGAGGGAACCCATTCCGCTCGAACGCTGTTTGTCTCGGCAACACCGAGTAACAGTGATGTCGCCTGCGGCTCCGATCATCGTACTTGTCCTTATGCTGGGCCTCTTGGTGGCGATGACCCGGTTCGGCGTGGCGCGGATCGAAGCCGCGCATCCGCCGGCTGGCCAATTCATGGAGGTCGAGGGCGTGCGGCTTCACGTCGCCGAGCTCGGCCTTCGCCGTGGCAGCCCGGGCGCCGAGCCCGCCGTGGTGCTGATCCACGGCGCCAGCGGAAACATGGAGGATATGCGGCTCGCGCTCGGCGAAAAGCTGGCGGCCTCCCATCGCGTGATTTTGATCGATCGTCCCGGCCACGGCTGGAGCTCGCGGCCGGCCGATGACAGCTATGCGTCGCCGGCGCGCCAGGCCGGGCTGGTCACCGAGGCGCTGAAGCAGCTTGGCGTCCGGCGCGCGATCCTGGTCGGTCATTCCTGGGGCGGCGCGTTTGCCACCGCCTATGCGCTCGCCTATCCCGAGCGCACCGCGGGCCTGGTCCTGCTCTCCGCCGTGACGCATCCGTGGCCCGCCGACCCCGGCTGGTACAACAATCTGGTGTCGTTGCGCGGCATCGGCCCGCTGTTCCTGCGCACCCTCGTCTATCCGTTGGGATCGTTCCTGATCGATGGCGGTGCACGCAACGTGTTCGAGCCCCAGGCGGTGCCTGACGACTACGCGCGCCGCGCCGCCATCCGGCTGGTGCTGCGGCCGAAGACATTCTTCGCCAACGCCCGCGACCTGGCGCTGCTCAAGGGCTTCATCGCCGCGCAGGTGCCGTCCTATGCCAAGCTCCGCGCGCCGACCGTCATCATCACCGGCGACCGCGACACCATGGTCCCGCCCGAAATCAATGCCCGCGCGCTTGCCGCAACCTTGCCGCAGGCGAAGCTGGTGTTTCTCAAAGGCGTCGGACACATGCCCCACCATGCCGCGCCCGACGCAGTGGCCGCAGCGATCGACGAACTGGCGTCGCCGCGCCAAACGGCACTCGTGCCCCGGCGCGAAACCAGAGCGCTCGTCGCCATGCCAGCCTGATCGGCGTCCAAGCCGCGGTTTTGTCAGCGATGACGACCTCGGGTTCGTTTCGCCAAAATGCTGTGGAACGTCGCGGAGGCGACCTTTGAGGGCGGCCAGGAGTGGTGAAGGCGACGTGTCGCCGTGGAGAACGAGCGCATCCGGCCGTTGCTGGCCAAGCTCGAAAGCTTTCATAGTGGGGCTGAGCGGCATCGCTGCTGCAATATGCAGCTTCCGCTCAATCGCGCGGCGGAGTCTAAAGTTTCTGTCAGTCGCTCTTGGGCCAGTTTACCCCGGGGGCATACGGGTCCGTGTCGCGGCTATACGAATACGGGTCGCGGCTATATGGGCGGATCGCTGAACCGCTGGACGTTGTCGCGCGAGACTGCGATTTCACGGCACTCTTGGTGTCGGACATCCGCTTGGCGGCAACGCTCGGTCCCGAAACCGCAAGCAACAAGCCGCCGGTAATCGCCACGACGCAAAACCTTGTCGTCCTTCGTCGCCAATGCCGATCGATCTGCTGGCGTCTTTCATCAGGCACAGCAAAAAACATTGCCTTATTTTGCAACTCCTGTGAGCCCAAGCGATTATACGCAAGTACAATGTTTTTCCGGGCGTGGCCGGGCACCTTGGAACGGGAGGGGATCCGCCGCAGTTCAGTCGGCCATCTTCCCCAATCAGCGGCGTGTCGATTATGTGGCGCATGATGACTTGCGCGATGGTGTAAAGCAGGCGTGGAGCTGCCCCATGCGGAGCTTACCGGCGTTTGTAATCGGCCTCATGCTGATCTCTGGAACCGCGTCAGCACAGGATTGCGGGCCTTTCTTTTGGTTTTGCCAACGTCCGGCTGAAGCGCGCATTCAACCGCCCCTGGCGAATGAGCCACCGAGCCCTCGCAGTTGGGATGCGAATCTGGACCAGCAATCGACCGGCACCTATGGGCGCATCGATCCAAGCTACTTGCGCAGGGCGGTGTACTACCCGTCTACCGAAACGCCGGGCACCATCGTCGTCGATGTTCAAAATCGTTTCCTTTATTCCATCGAGGGAAGCGGACGCGCGACCCGCTATGGCATTGGCGTCGGCAGGCAGGGCTTCAGCTGGTCCGGCGTCGCAACCGTCCACGACAAGCAGGAATGGCCGGACTGGTACCCGCCCAAAGAAATGATCGAGCGCAAGCCCGAGCTCATGAGACAAATAAGCCAGCTGCAAAGCGGACTTGGTGTGCCCGGCGGCCCGACCAATCCGCTGGGTGCCCGTGCCTTGTATCTTTGGCAGGGCAACAAAGACACTCTCTACCGGATCCATGGCACAAACGAGCCGTGGACGATCGGCACCAACGTTTCCTCCGGCTGCATCCGGATGCTGAACCAGGACGTCATCGATCTTTACCGGCGCACGCCGGTCGGAGCAAAAGTCGTGGTCCTTGCTTCGAATGATCGGACTGCGACCTCAGTGTCAGCGACGCCCACAACAACAGGGACGAGCCCTCGGCCGCGGCGATAACGCATCGGTAGCACACATGCGCGGCTCTCGCGCTTGCTGTGCTTTGGTGTGGATTGGCTCATACCCACGCATAATCGAGATTCTGGGATCACCAGCATTAAATGCACTCATCAAACCTCTAATTTTTCGGAGGCGTGACCTCCATGAGCAAGCCAACAAATTTACGCACCCAATCAAGGCTGCATTCGGTAGCACTGCTTGCCGCGTGCTCGTTGTTGACTATTGCAACAACTGCTCTGGCCCAGCAAATCACCGGCACGCCGGGATCGCCGAGCGCCACCACAACGCTGGATGGCCGATACGTTCCGAATCCACCGGCACCCTTCGGCGGCGTCATCAATCTCGACGCCACGCACTCGACACCGTATTGGCCTCCGACGGTCGTTCCGCCGAAGGGAGCGCCGAATGTGTTGCTGATCATCACCGACGATGTCGGCTTCGGAGCGCCGAGCACTTTCGGCGGCCTTATCCCGACTCCGAACATGGACCGCATCGCAAATGCGGGTCTGCGCTTCACGCAATTTCATTCAACGGCGCTGTGCTCACCGACGCGGGCGGCCCTGATCACTGGACGCAACCATCATTCGGTCGGCTTTGGCGTCATCACGGAAACCTCGACGGGTTATCCCGGCTACAACAGCGTCATCACCAAGGACAAAGCGACCATCGGCACGATCCTCAGGGACAACGGCTACGCGACTTCCTGGTTTGGCAAGAACCACAACACACCGTCGTTCCAGGCCACTCAGGCCGGTCCGTTCGATCAGTGGCCCACCGGCATGGGGTTTGATTATTTCTTCGGCTTCATGGGCGGCGAAACCACCCAATGGCACCCCGGCAATCTCGTTCGCAACACCACGCCGATCTATCCCTATGTCGGCAAGCCGGGCTGGAACCTGATCACCGCGATGGCGGACGACGCCATTGGTTACGTGAACCAGCTCAATGCACTCGCGCCGGAGAAGCCCTTCCTGCTCTACTACGCACCGGGCGGCACCCATGCGCCGCACCACCCGACGCCCGAATGGATCGCGAAGTTCAAAGGCAAGTTCGACATGGGCTTCAATGCCGCACGCGATCAGATATTCGCCAACCAGAAGCGGCTTGGCGTCATCCCTCAGGATGCAAAACTCACCCCGTGGCCGGAAGATATCCTGAAGAAGTGGGACGACCATTCGGCGGACGAGAAGAAATTATTTGCCCGCCAGATGGAGGTCTATGCGGCGTACCTCGCCTATACCGATCATGAAATCGGCCGGGTAATCCAGGCTGTCGACGACTTGGGCAAACTCGATAACACGCTCATCATCTACATCAGCGGCGACAACGGCTCCAGCGCCGAAGGCACGCCGCAAGGCACGCCGAGCGAGATGACCAACTTCAACGGCATCAACGTGCCGGTCGCGGACCAATTGAAGTTCTATGACGTCTGGGGTTCGGACCAGACCTATCCGCACATGGCCGTGGGCTGGACCTGGGCCATGGACACACCCTTCAAATGGACCAAGCAGATCGCGTCACATTTTGGCGGCACGCGCCAAGGCGTCGCAATGGCCTGGCCGAACCGGATCAAAGACGCCGGCGGAATCCGTAACCAGTTCCACCACGTTATCGACATCGTGCCGACCATCCTCGAAGCAACGGGCGTCGCGGCTCCCCTCCAGATAAACGGGATCGCGCAAAAGCCCATCGAGGGCGTGAGCATGGCCTACACCTTCGACAAGGCGAATGCTGGCGCGCCGTCCAAGCGCACCACACAGTATTTCGAAATGTTTGGAATGCGTGCGCTCTACCACGAGGGCTGGATGGCCTCGACCACGCCATTCCGGGCACCGTGGAACATCACCGATCCGACGCCCAAGGACGTGGTCAACGGCGTCAAATGGGAACTCTACAATGTCGCCAAGGACTGGACCCAGTTCGATGATGTAGCGGCGGCCAATCCGGTCAAACTCAAGGAACTGCAAGACCTGTTCTGGGTGGAGGCGCAAAAGTATCAGGTGCTGCCACTCGATGGGTCGGTCGCTTTGCGCTTCCTGGTTCAGCGCCCGAGCGGCACGGCCGGACGCTCCGAATTCCACTATACGAAACCGGTGACCGGCATCCTCCCCGGCAACGAACCGAGCATTTTTAACAAATCCTACGTCATCACTGCCGAAGTCACGGTTCCGGCGGATGGTGGCAACGGTGTGCTCGTGACCGATGGCGGACGTTTCGGCGGCTATGGCCTCTATCTTCTCAAGGGCAAGCCGGTTTTTCTTTATAATCTGCTCAGTCTGAAACGGTTCCGCTGGGAGGGCGCGCAAGCACTCACGCCCGGCAAGCACGTCATCACCTTCAGTTTCAAATACGCTGGGCCGGGCGTCGGCAAGGGCGGCACGGGCGTGCTGTCAGTTGACGGAAAAGAGGCGGCGCGCCAGACGATCCCGAACACTGTTCCGGTCACTTTCGGCGTGGACGAAAGCTTCGATATCGGTTCCGACACCGGCACGAGCGTCGAAGACAAAGACTATCAGCCACCGTTCGCGTTTAACGGCACTCTGAGCAAAGTGACCGTCAAGTTGGAGCCGGTGCAGATGAGTCCCGAACAGCAGAAGGCAGCGCAGGACACAGTGGGCAAGCGCGACTAGTCGGAATTAGCGGGGAGTTGGTGGGATGGTTATTCGAATAGGCGCAGCGCGCGTTGCGGTGGCAGTGAGCCTTGCAACGCTATTGTTTATTCCAACCGCGGCAGTTGCTCGGTCAGGTGGTGTAGGAATTGGCGCACGCCACAGCTTTGTTGGTTCACCAGTTATGCAGCGAAACCTTATGCGGCGACACCGTGCTTTCAATGCCTTCCCCTATGGGGGCTATGTTGCGGGGACGTTGTCGAGCGCCTCCTACAGCGAGAGCGACATACCTCCCCTCCAAGCCCGGGAGTTTCCACCAGAGCCAACGCGCGCCTTAACTTGTCACCGGAGTCGAGAAACCATGGCGGTTCCGGCTGAGGGCGGCGGCGAACAACAGGTTAGAGTCACTCGATGTTAGCTGCCGCCATTCGCCAAGCAGTTTGAAGGTGGCGCTATCGCGGTATGCCTAAGGCTGCTGCTCGACGCGCGGCGCTATACTCCGAAAGCAGACATCCGGCGGTTGGGGCGGGATGTCCGCTTTGCGCCAAAGGCAGACATCGGACTATGGACCGAGAGGCGCAAGCGCATTGCGCAGCGGGGTACTCGAAATTTGCATCATCCCTTCGAATGGTTGATCCAATTCCAGGAATAGAAAAATCGCGCTAGCAGCCGACATGGCAAACAAAAACAACGCGCCAATGACAATCGAATTAGGTTGAGAAAACAGGCCGAAACTCACGAAGATGATTGTGAGCCAGAACACCAACACCACGAGGAAAGGCGCAGGTGTTGAACCGCCTTTTTGCGCGAAAAGGAGCAAACGTACTTCCGCGAGTTTGACACTGGTCTGAATTGCCTGATCCTTCAAAGAACGCTGAGCATCGCTCGTAGGTGTGAGAGCTTGAACCTCCCGAAGAAATGTTTCAGCCGCACTGCTTGCTTCGAAGACTTCTGATTTCACAAAATTGGAAGTGTGCTCGAGCCAAATTCGGTCGGTTGCAGCGGCAATTCCGCTTCGGAACTGGTTGCGCACTGCTTTGGTCTCCGGTCCATACTGCGCCAGGAGGTTGTCGAGCGCGATCACGGTGGCGGTCAACTGTCTGACTTGAGAGCTTTGGGTGTCGAACGAAGACTTGGCAGAGGCGACCAGCAAGCCGAGCACAAGCGCGGCGAGCGTCCCGATGAGGCCCGTACCCAGCCTTACTACATCCTTTGCATCCGCACTGAGGCTTTGCGCCGGCAATAACACGCCAAGCAACGCGCCGCCGAACATGCACAAAAGTGCGACAAACGAAATCGCCCAGGAACTCATAATGTGCCTCCAACTTCACATTCCGAAGGGCGAAAGTCGCTCAAGAAACCAATAGCCAGCGAGGCCGACACCAATAGGATACCAGCGGCTGCATATATTTCTTGATCATCTTTGGTAGTCCGATCCATCTCGACAATTCGACCGCGGCGAATATGCCGCGATCAGGCATTCATCGCACGCAGTGTGCCTAGGTCCGACCATACGTCGGTATAGCACGACCGCTGCTTTGGTTAGGTTGCTCGATTTCTCAGCAAAGCGCACGTTACCAACGTTCAATGGAGCCTGACCTCCTGCCGCGCGACGTCACCATGCCGCGAGCGTTAGTCAGATTTTTGCTCCAGTCGATTGCTGACGGTGACAAACAGGCCATGAGGGTTCTTTCGCGCGTCACAATGTCCGCGTTTACTGCTTCGTCCTGCGCCTCACCGGGAATGAAACGCTAATCGCAACCAGCGCATGGAGTCTGACATGACTTTTCCGGTTACTGCTATCGCTTTCGCTGCCCAGTTTGTTGTCGCCGCGGCCGATGGCGTGCCCGATATCAATTATGAAAAGGGCTGCCGTGCTTCGGCCGCGGCCGAAGCAAGCCTTGGAATAGTCGTCGATAACCAAAGCATCAATACCTGTATGGCGGAGGAGAAGAACGCCCGCGATAAGCTTGGCCAGCAATGGGCGCAATTCCCGCCCTCTGAACGGGAACATTGTGAGCGGGAAGCAGCCTTGGGTCAGATGCCGAGCTATGTCGAATTACAGACATGTCTGCAAATCGCAAGCGAAACAAAAACTCTGCCCAAACTACCAAGCTTCATCAGGAAGAGCTCGTCGCTTAAGTAGCGCGCCACGCGGAGCCAATCGACACGTCTACGAGCCATCTCGGGTTTCGATGCATCGGGCGAGGAGCCTCTGTTGCATCACATACAGGAGGGCGACGTTATGTCTGACTGCATCCTTGTGAACAGACCGCCGAGCATTCGAGAAAGTTTGCGCAAGACGTTCCGCGGCTTGCACACGCGATCCTGTGCCGCGGTCATCGGTATGGCGACGCTGATGTCGCTCTCGCTGGCGGGTTCAGCCAGCGCACAGGCGCAACCGCCGGCGCAACAGAGGCCGAACATCGTCGTCATCATGGGCGACGACATCGGCATCTGGAATATCGGCGCTTACCACCGCGGCATGATGGCCGGCCGCACGCCGAACCTCGACAAAATTGCCGCCGAGGGCATGCTCTTTACCGACTATTACGCCGAAGCGAGTTGCACGGCGGGCCGCGCCAACTTCATCACCGGTCAGTTGCCGATTCGCACCGGCATGACCACCGTCGGTCAAGCCGGCGCGCCGACCGGACTCCCGGCGGCGGCGCCGACCATCGCAACCGCCTTGGGCGCAATGGGCTATGCCACCGGCCAGTTCGGCAAGAATCATCTCGGCGACAAGAACGAGTTCCTGCCGACAGTGCACGGTTTCGACCAGTTCTTCGGCTATCTCTATCACCTCGATGCGATGGAAGACCCCTGCCATCCCAACTACCCGCAGAACCTGCGGTCGCAGGTCGGTCCGCGCAACATGGTGCGCTCGGTGGCGACGAACGTCGACGACGCGACGGTCGATCCGCGCTGGGGCAAGGTCGGCAAGCAGAAGATCGAGGACGCCGGCGAGCTGTGCCCGAAGCGCATGGAAACCGTGGACGACGAAATCCGCGATGAGGCGTTGAAGTTCCTCGACAAGGCCAAGGCCGACAACAAGCCGTTCTTCATGTGGCTCAATCCGACCCGCATGCACATCGTCACGCATCTATCGGACAAGTATCAGAAGCTGCGCAACTCGACCAACGGCTGGTCCATCCATGAAGCCGGCATGGCGCAGCTGGACGATGACATTGGCCTCGTGATGAAGAAGCTCACGGACATGGGTGTCGACAACAACACCATCGTCATCTTCACGACGGACAACGGAACCGAGGTCTTCACCTGGCCGGACGGTGGACAGACACCGTTCGCGCAGAGCAAAGGCACGGTGATGGAAGGCGGGTTCCGCGCGCCGGCCATGATCCGCTGGCCGGGCCGGGTGCCCGCAGGCAAAGTCGAGAACGGCCTCATCTCAGGGCTCGACTGGTTCCCGACGCTTCTGGCGGCCGCCGGCAATCCCAACATCGTCGAGGAGCTGAAGAAGGGTAAGCCGCTCGGCGGCACCACCTACAAGGTCCACCTCGACGGTTACAACCAGATGGACATGATCACCGGCAAAGGTCCGTCGAACCGGAATGAAATCTGGTACTTCGGCGAAAGCGACCTCGGTGCAGTGCGCATCGGCGACTACAAGTATCGCTTCATCGACCAACCCGGCGGCTGGCTGGGCGCAAAGACAAAGGTGGACATACCCTACCTGACCAACCTTCGCCTTGATCCATTCGAGCGTACGGGATGGCCGGAGAGCGGGACCAAGACCGGAGCGCAGCAGTATTTCGATTGGTTCAAGTACGAATTCTGGCGCTTCGTGTTCGTGCAGCAGCAGGTCGAAAAACTCGCGATGACTGCGGTTGAGTTCCCGCCGATGCAGAAGGGCGCGAGCTTCAACCTCGACGCCGTCAAAGCGCAAATCGAGGCGGCCAGACACGCGATGGGCAAGTAGTGCTTCGATAATTGTCAAGACGGACGGCCCGCGAATGAGCCGTCCGTCTTAAACCTCCGACAATCATCCACTTCTCAAAGGTTGCGGACATGACAACGAAACAGTCGTCCGGCGTCAGCCGTCGCATCCTGGTTTCGACTTTGGCTTTGGCCCCGGCCCTGATCGGTCCGTTGCGACCGCAATTGGCGCGGGCTCAAAGCGACCCTCTGCCGTCCTGGAATGACGGCGCGACCAAGCAATCCATTATCAACTTCGTCGCGCGCGTCACCACGCAGGGCGGCACAGACTTCGTGCCGGAGGCTGAACGCATCGCCGTGTTCGACAACGACGGCACGCTGTGGATCGAGCAGCCGATGTATGTCCAGTTCGCCTTCGTGTTCGACCGCG
>Ga0207701_10002817_pt1 | contig 17956 bp, 20 predicted proteins | sample KBSSwiSSwithPhiX_FD_184294 | JGI IMG/M metagenome (GOLD analysis project Ga0207701, IMG submission 184294) | Switchgrass rhizosphere bulk soil microbial communities from Kellogg Biological Station, Michigan, USA, with PhiX - S5 (SPAdes) (version 2) | ecosystem: Environmental > Terrestrial >... | reverse complement strand
AAAAGAGTTATTACAGTTTTCCCTGACAGCGGAGAGAGATATCAAAGCCAGGGAATATTTGAGTGAATCGTAAATAGTTAATCGTAAATCGAATTGACGATTCACGATGACGATTCACGATTCACTATTCACGATTCACTATTTCACGATTCACTAATATGGGATTTGCCACTATTGCAATACACACCGGCTCGGAACCTGATGAAGCAACTGGCTCAGTCACAGTTCCCATTTATCAAACTTCAACCTATGCGCAGGATGCCTTAGGTAAACATAAAGGCTACGAGTACGCTCGAACTCAGAATCCAACCCGGTCCGCTGTCGAACGAAACATCGCTGCACTTGAAGGCGCGCGTTTTGGTTTTGCCTTCGCTTCAGGAATGGCGGCGATTGATGCCACGTTGAAACTCGTCAAAGCCGGCGAACATGTTATCGTCTCGGACAATACCTACGGTGGTACGTCTCGACTCTTCACAAAGATTCTAGCGAACTACAATATCGAGTTTGACTTCGTCGACACTTCTGATCCACTCAACGTCGAGGCTGCGATAAAACAAAACACCAAGATGGTGTTTTTGGAAACGCCGACAAACCCGGTGATGATCGTGACGGATTTGCAGGCCGTTAGCGACATTGCTCATCGCGTTGGAGCTCGCGTCGTTTGCGACAACACATTTATGTCGCCTTACCTGCAACGACCACTCGAATTCGGCGTAGACATCGTCGTCCATTCAACGACGAAGTATCTCAACGGGCACTCAGATGGAGTTGGCGGAATCGTGGTGCTCAACAACGAAGAAGATGCAAATTGGATCGGCTTTGTGCAAAACAGTGCCGGCGCAATTCTTTCGCCTTTTGATTCCTGGCTCGTGGTGCGCGGAACAAAAACGCTGGCGCTGCGAATGGAACAGCATGACAAATCGGGACGTGCTGTGGCTGCTTTTCTGGAAGAACACCCTAAAGTGAATAAGGTCTACTATCCAGGGTCAGCGTCACATCCGCAGCATTCATTGGCGCGCAGACAACAACGCGGATTTGGTGGAATGGTCGCTTTTGATGTTGGTTCGTTCACCAACGCGCGAACAGTGTTGGAATCTGTGAAGTTATGCACCCTGGCAGAAAGCCTCGGCGGCGTGGAAACCCTGATATCGCATCCGGCTACAATGACTCATGCTTCGGTTGACGCTGATAAGCGCGAACGACTGGGCATCACTGATGGACTTGTTAGAATCTCCGTAGGCATTGAAGATACAGACGATATAATTGCGGATATCGAGCAGGCCCTGGACAAGATTTAGTCAGACTGAACTTTTATCTTGCCTCGAACGCTGGGGCGAACTACATTTTGTGCGGAAACTCGACGGGTGACAGTCAAGTATAGACAGGTTACAATCACTTCGTTCTCAGCCTTTATCAGACTCCTTTTATTTCGCTCTCCTTATGATTGTTGAGTTATACGCCAAATCAGATGTTGGCCGTGTCCGACGTGGCAATGAAGACAACTTTCTGGTTCTAGATCTCTCAACCGAGCAGACCTGGACCGGCACTGACGGCACCAACGCACCCGACAAACTCAGGCGATTTGATCTTGGCACCAAAGGTCTCGTCCTTGTTGTTTCAGACGGTATGGGTGGAGCGCTTGCCGGTGACGTCGCCAGTCGGATGGCTGTTGACTCAGTTCGCGAGATGCTTGTGGGCGCAGGCGGTGAAGAGCCGTGCGATCCTTCAATCGATCTAGTCGAGTGTTTGAAGAACGCTACTGTCTACGCAAACCTGGCGATACATCTGCGCAGCCAGGAAGACTCCCGTTGCGCTGGAATGGGAGCGACGTTTACTGGAGCTGCAGTAAAGGGAAATTCATTGGATCTGGTACAGGTTGGCGACAGTCGTGGTTACGTAATCCGCAGGGGCCAGATTCGACTAGCAACGAAGGACCAATCACTCGTTCAGCAGTTAGTCGACGTCGGCCAGATTAGCGAGAGCGAAGCGGAGACTCACATGTTTAGGAATGTGATTTTGCAAGCGCTTGGCGCACAAAGTGAGATTTCGCCAGTCACCGGCAAGATTCGACTCCGACAAGGCGATGCTGTTCTGCTTTGTAGTGATGGACTTTCCGGAAAACTACGCGCTGAAGACATTCAACACATCGTGGCGAATAGCGATGGCGACCTTGTTAAGGCCTGTGACGGATTGGTTGAAGAAGCGAATAATCGCGGCGGCGAGGATAACATCACGGTAGTTCTCGCCAGGTTCCTTGGCGACGACCTCGAAGAACCCTCCAACGACCGAATCACAATCGAGCTTCCACCACTCGAAGAAGACAAGACCCTGGACGACACCTACGAAGCGGATACTGAACCGCGAATCTGAAGTATTTAAGCTTGTAGACTGTAGATTTCAGCTGGTTTCAAACCAGTCTGCTGCGGACCTCAATCCAAACGACAATCTGAAATCCTTTCACTCCCTGCCTCTCCAATCCCGCTCACCTTCAATTCGCTTAACGTAGATCGATGCGCCTTCGATACTTTCCACACAAACGCGTTCACCGGCTTCTAAAGGAGGTTCGCCTGGCGCGGGGTACGCTGTCCACGTCGACCCGAAAACCTTAACGGCTCCCTCCTGCAATGCGCCTCGACTAGAAGAAACTACAGTGCCAATTTTTCCAGGCAAAGCATCAACACCGCTACGCAGCGACTGTCCGGATTTCTCCCTTGAAAAGTACTTGATAAAGATGGTTCGTGAGGCCGCTGTTAGTCCACTTGAGACAATTGCAAAAACCAGGAACTGAAGAGCGAGACTATCGATACCGACGATGCCCAAAAGCGCAGCAGCAAGCGCGCCGATACCGAACCACAGCAATACAAATCCCGACGTGAATATCTCGGCGACGATGAGAACAAGTCCGAGTACGACCCAAAAAATCCAGAGCCAGCTAGCCATTTTGTGATTTGCGCTCCAGGAGCTCCGTAGTGTTTTCCGTCACACTTTTTGGTTGAACAAACATGGAAGCATTCGCTTCAGGAAGTTCCCGAACGTCTTTCAACCCAAGTTCGGTTGACGACGCTTGTCCTTGCTTTAGGCGACTGCGCAGGTTCAAAGCAAAAAAGAAACTCAATGTCTGATACACCGAGATAATCAAACAAAACGTCGCAGCAACATAGACCGACCACTTGGCTGTCTTGTCGCCGAAGTACGTTAAGTACAAAGCGATTGCCGCAGCCGCACCAAAGATGGCGCTCAAAAGGTTGAAGACGATCATTACCGTCATCCGCTCTTCGGGAGCCCCAGTGCCAATCCATTTGCCGCATTTACGACAATAGGTCTTTGCAGTTTGTTCTGGCGTTCCACAGTTTGAGCAGTACATCTTTAACCCTTGAACATATTCTTCACCACGAACCAAACATTGGCTGGACGTTCAGCCAATCTACGCATGAAGTAAGGATACCAGTGTTTTCCGTATGGCACATAGATCCTCATGTTGTAGCCGTCTTGCGCCAGTTGGCGTTGTAGATCGCGCCGGATGCCGTAAAGCATTTGAAACTCAAACTTGTCCTTACCGATTCCCTCTTTATTCGCAAAGTTGACGGTGGCATCGATCATCTTCGGATCATGAGTCGCAACCCCGTGATACGTACCGCTCGCAAGCAGCAGTTGCATAACCCGAACGTAGTTATCGTCGACATCCTTCTTATCAGGAAACGAGACCTCGGGAGGTTCGTTGTAAGCACCTTTGCAGATGCGAATCCGCGCCGGCAGTTTCACTAGTTCCTGCGCGTCGGCATAAGTGCGTCGCAAGTACGACTGCAAGACTATGCCGACATCGTTAAGACCAAACTCAGCGCGCAATCGTTTGAAGATATCAATCGTCACCTGGGTAACAGCAGAATCTTCCATGTCTACGCGCACAAAAATCCCACGTCGATGCGCCTCCTCAACAACCCGGCGAACGTTTTTATAGGCGAGTTCATGATCAAGACCAAGGCCAAATTGAGTTAGTTTGATCGAGGCGTTTGAATTGATCCTGGTCTCGTCGATCTTTGAAAGAATGTTCAAATACTCGGAGACTTCCAAATCCGCTTCAGCAGCGCTACCTACCGACTCGTTGAGATGATCGAAAGTTGCGGAACAGCCTTCCGCATTTATTTCCTCAATAAACTTAACTGCTTCATCGATACTTTCACCCGCAACAAAACGGGTAGTGAGCTTCTTGAAACTTTTGAAGCGAGTAGCGAAATCTTTTAGTCCTTCGTGACGGGACAACCACAATAACGAGCTTCTGCTTATCATTTGTTATAAGTGTTCAATGATTGGAATAAAAGGTGCTGCTTCCTGTGTGGAGTAAGACATTTGCGGATATGACTCTTTGAGGCTGTGTTATTCTTGGCGGCGTTTTGCGGTCCATACTGACGAGGGCCTGATTGAATCAGGTAACTCAAAGGGACAATTCTCATGCGCCCAAAGTTGGTTGTTGGCGTGTCATTTCTTGCGGCGCTTCTTGGCGCGGGTTCATGCATTGGAATTGTGCTAGGAATCTCCTCTTCTCCGAATCCGGCGTCGCGGCCTGGTCTAATCGTTACCGCATCGCTCGTACTGCCGGTTGCTGCGATAATCTTCGCTTCCTTTTTTGTCTACCGCCACACCGCTCGTCGCCGAAAACTACAGGCGTTCGTTACAGCAATCCTTGCGACAATCCTAACTCTCAGTTTCTTCGTCCTCGCTACAATCTTAAATGCACGCCGGAACAACACTGAACCTCCCGCTGTTACGCCGCCACACTCAGCGAATTAGCCGCTGATCGAATTCAAGCCAATTTCCTTCTGGACCGGACGCAATGCATCGATTACAAAGCGAATGTGTTCATCAATGTTCACGCCGAGTTCCTCTACGCCTTGCTTGATATCGTCTCGATTAACCGATCTCGCGAACGCTTTATCTTTGAGCTTCTTCTTTACGGACGATACCTCCAGGTCATCGAGGCTCTTAGAGGGTCGAACCAGTGCGCACGCCACTAAAAAGCCACAGAGTTCATCTGTGGCAAAGAGGGCTCGAGCCATGTCGGTGTCGCGAGGCACTCCAGTGTAAGTGGCGTGTCCCATGATCGCTCGAATAATTCGTTCTGAATAACCGCGACCACAAAGAATGTTCGCACCGGTAAACGGATGCTGATCGGCCGTGGGAAACATTTCGTAGTCGAAATCGTGAAGTAAGCCAACCATACCCCACTCATCGACGTCGGCCGTCGCATCACCATACTTCGCGGCACTGGCCCTCATGGCTGTTTCGACGGCTAGCGCATGTTTACGCAAGCTGTCGCCTTTGGTGTATTCGCAGAGCAGTTCCCAGGCTTCAGATCTATCAGGCATTTCCACTATGACAGGCTATTTGGATTGATTTGCCAGAACGGCATCAAACTAGCACGGAGGCTGAGCGAAGGGCAAAGGAGCTTTTGAACTTGGGTCTTTGGTCTTAGGACTTTTGTCCTTCGGACTTTGGATACATATCTGAGATCTTACTTGGTGTCGGTCGACTGATAACCCGGCTTGGCGCGGATGACTACGCCATTGCGTGTCGTAGTCACCTTGATCTTTCGATATTGTTCATCTCGCTCTTTCTTTGTCGGATAGTAGCCAATGGAATACTGAGTACGAAGTTCAGCTGCTATCTTCGCGAAGGCGTCTGGAAGTGAGCCGAGCGTATCTGCGAGCATCAGCCTGCCACCGGATTTGTCTGCGAGCGCCCTTAGATAAGCATCGGCCGTTGAATAAGCCATGTCGAGCATTGCGCTGATCGAATCATTAGGTCGCGGTGAGCGGTGAATTGTACCGGGAGTGCCAATCGGGGGATCAGAAGGCAATCGGCTCGTGGATGGTGGATTGGGAATCTCATTAGGTGACGAACCGGGATTCGGATATCGATTCTGATCCTGGTCCCTCTGCTGTTCCCTCCGCCGACGCATGATCTCTTCCGCTGACGGGAGACCTAAGGGTCCCGTCTTCGAGCTACCCGAGGTCGGTATGGGATTGTCGCTGGGAAAAGTCGTTGGAGTTGTTCCTCTCGGTGGTGCTCGTAACACGTCGGTGGTTGGCAGTGTCGTCGGACTTATTTCATTAGATTGCTCACGCGCAATTCGTTCGGTCGCAGCACGAGTATCGTAACGGATTGGATAGACAATCACGCCCTCTTCATCAAGCCACCGCAGGGTTCCCTTATACGTCGATTCGTCGCTATGCCAGTCAACTCCATCGGTGAAAATCACAATTGCCCTGCGCCCCTTGATGGTGCGTAGTGAATTCAAAGCCAATGTCATTGCATCGTAGACTTTGGTTCCCTGCCCAGGCCTGGTTTTGTTGATAGCGTCTTTGAGAGTGTTTCGGTCGCTCGTGAACTCGTTGAGGTCGCGAACCTGATCGTCAAACGAAATTACCTTCACGCGATCTACATTTTGTAGTTGCTGCACAAAGGCAAACGCCGCGTTTTTAATTTGGTTCAGCTTGTCTTCGGTGCTGGCGCTTGTGTCGAGCATCAGCACAACATGGAAAGGAGCTGACACCTGCGCGAAGAACGCGATCTCCTGTTTTACCCCATCCTCCACAATCTCGAACTCTTCCTTTGTCAAATCGCTTATGTATATTCCTCCACGGTCAGTAGCGACGACCGGAACGGTGACCAGGTTAGTGTCAGTCTTCAGAGTGTCGATATCCTGCGGTTCGGTGGGCACGACTTCGTCAGGCCGAGGTACTTCTGGCATCGGCGTCGCGCGAGGCTTTGGACGGGGTGGTCTCGTTTGCGCAAAAGCAGTAAGACACAAGGCTGCGGTGACCACCAGTGCCAAACTGAATCGAACTATTAGTGAAGGCATGTAATTCTCCTCACCCAACTCTGTGACCTGATTATGAAACTTAGAGACGAAAGACGAAAGGAAATTGTGACGTCGGTAGGATGGCAGTGGCTCGTGATGCGTTTGCTGTAAATTAGTGCTCTTTGGGTTTTGGCCTTGGGTCTTGGAACTTTGTGTTGGCTAGCGATCTTTGGAATGAAGGCAAAGTGTCAAATATCATAAGGTCAAAGACCTGAGACCCAACCCCCAAAGACCAATGCTTTAATCCAATTTCGCAATTCCCCGCAGCATCCTTTAGAATGCCCTCGCCGGCCCGATCGCGAAACCCGTAACCGAAATTTTGTGAAGTCCTTACTCCTGGCAGTCCTGGCGGCTTATCTGATAGCCGCGATTCATTCCATCCTGGCGTTCGTTAACAAACGTCGCTCGGTTCAACGTGTGGCCGAGTGGTCGATGGCTGCCGGATTTATTTTGCACACCGCTGCCTTGCTCGCCGACTGGGTAATTGACGGTCATTATCCTTTGTTCTTTTTAAGAGAAACTCTTTCATTCCTGGCTTGGGCCCTTGTCGCTGCGTACGCTCTTATCCTTTATCGATATCGCGCCCAGGCATTGGGTGTCTTGGCTATGCCACTGATCTCGGCATTGACCTTTACAGCGATGCTCACGACAACTGGCCCACAGGACGCGCCAGCAGGATTCTCAACAACGTGGTTATTTCCAATCCACACAACATTGCTGATCTTCGCGTACGCTGCTTTCTTTATCGTCTTCATGGCGAGCGTCTTGTACCTGCTTCAGGAACGCGAGCTCAAACTAAAGACATTCGGGGCGATCTTTCATCGCCTGCCATCACTAACCACCGTTAACCAACTTGCAACCCATTCGGCTGTGCTTGGCTTGACTCTGCTAACACTTGGCATTGCGACAGGAATGCTTTGGTCGGCGGCGCGTGATGGAAGAATCTGGCACAACGATCCAAAAGAAATCTTTGCCGTTCTTACCTGGCTGCTCTATTTCCTACTTCTGCTCTATCGATCGAGCGCGAGTTGGCGAGGAAAGAACGCCGCCTGGTTAGGGGTCGCCGGGTTTGCCCTCGTGCTCTGTACGTTTTTCGGAACGCGTCTGCTCGGCGGTTATCACGTGTTTGGATAACACAGACTGAAGTGTGTGGCACTTAGCGATATGTCGATCGTCTTAGTCGGAGTAAATCACAAGACCGCACCCGTCGAAGTGCGCGAACTACTCGCGTTTTCTGACGAGGCGTGCGCCGATGGTTTACGTCGACTGGTGGACGGCGAGGTTGTTCGCGAGGGTCTGATTGTTTCCACCTGCAATCGAGTTGAGATACTGAGCTCTACAACTGCTGAACAACTCCAGAACGGAACCGAGCGCATCACGCAGTTTCTTGATAGTGGGCAAAGTCTTCCACCGGGATTTCTGGGACAACACATCTACAGTCACACCGACGACGAAGCCGTCAGACATCTTTTTCGCGTCGCCTCCTCGCTCGACTCAATGGTCGTCGGCGAACCACAGGTTCTTGGTCAGGTTAGGCGCGCATACTCACTTGCAGTTGAGGCGGGCACTGCGGGTCGAGTTCTCAATCGGCTGGTTCATCACACCTTCCGCGTTGCCAAACGAGTTCGGAGTGAAACCGGCATCGCTGCGAACGCAGTATCGATCAGCTACATGGCAGTCGAACTCGGCAAGAAGATTTTTGATTCGCTAAAGGGACACTCGGTGTTGCTCATCGGTGCGGGAGAAATGGCTGAACTATCTGCCAAACATCTACTGAGTGCTGGCGCATCTCGCGTTCGAATAGTGAACAGGACACCGGAAGCAGCTCAAAAACTTGCGAACGAATTCAACGGCGAAGCCGTTCCCTTTGATCAGCTTGAGGCCTCACTTGCGGAAGCCGACGTAGTGATCTGTTCGACTTCATCTTCCGAATTCGTCATCACTGAAGAGATGACCCGTAAAGCTCGTGAGAAACGTAGAAACCGTCCGATGTGCATGATCGACATCAGCGTGCCAAGAAACATCGATCCGAACGCAGGAAAAGTCCCAAACGTGTTCGTGTTCGACATCGACGATCTGGAGTCAGTGATTACTTCCAACATTCGCGAGCGCGAACGCGAGGCCGAGCGCGCGGAGTTAATTGTCCAATCCGAAGTGATGCAGTTTCAGCAGTCGTTACGGCTGATGGACATGGGGCCAACTATTGGCGCGCTGCGACAAAGATTTCAGGAGATTGCGCGCACGGAACTAGAGCGACAAAGAAAGCATCTGGGTACACTCACACCCGAGCAAGAAACTGCGCTCGAACAGTTGCTGATGTCGACGGTCAACAAGATCTCGCATCCGGTCCTTAACCAAATGCGCCGTTTTTACGAGGCCAGTGATACGGAGACAATGCAGGAGATTGCCGAATCCTTTGGTCTGGACGAGAAGGATTGAGCGTCTCATGAATCGTTCCCTGGTAATCGGTTCTCGCGGATCTAAGCTCGCTCTCTGGCAGGCCCAACAAGCGCAGGCACTGCTCCTGGCAACCCATCCGGGTCTTTCTGTAAGCATCGAAATCATCAAGACAACTGGCGACGTGAAACGTGATCCGCTTTCAGTAATTGGGGGCAAAGGCGTTTTCACAAAAGAACTGGAGGACGCGCTACTCGATGGACGCATCGACCTGGCGGTTCATTCACTGAAAGACCTACCAACCATCCTGCCTGAACAGCTGTCGATTGCCGCAATTTGTGAACGAGAGGATCCGCGCGATGCATTGGTCTTGCGCGAGAATAATCCGATCGCATCGGTCCTGGAGCTACCAGCCAATTCGGTTGTCGGCACATCGAGTCAACGTCGCCTTGCGCAACTCAAATCAAGACGCTCGGATCTGGTCATCAAAGATCTGCGCGGAAACGTCGACACGCGAATCCGAAAGTTGGACGAGGGGCAGTACGATGCGCTCATACTAGCCTCAGCGGGCTTAAAGCGTCTCGGGCAGCAACACAGAATTAGCCTGGCGATTTCGATCGACGAAATGCTGCCAGCCGTGGGCCAGGGTGCGATCGCGATCGAAACGCGTTCCGACAACGAATTGGCAGTTCAGTCAATTCGAAAACTCGAACACCACGAAACTCGCCTTGCCTGTCTTGCAGAACGAGCTTTTCTTCGAACACTAGGTGGCGGCTGTCAGTTTCCGATTGCCGCACATGGAGTGGTTAAAGGTCAGGAACTTCAACTTGAAGGTTTGGTAGCGACGCCTGACGGATCAAGAATTCTGCGAGATATTCTTTCTGGCTCGTCAGAGCAACCTGAGGAACTCGGCGCGGCTCTGGCTGAAAAACTAAATAAGAATGGCGCACAGTCTCTGCTAAACGAGCAGTAAGCCAATGAACCAACCACTAGCCGGTAGGACCGTTGTCGTTACCCGTGCTGCTTCGCAAGCCAATGACTTCCTTACGATTCTTGAAGAATACGGTGCCAAGGTAATCTGTTGCCCCACTATTGAGATCAAAGAGCCTGACAATTACGATCGTCTCGATGAAGCGATCGATCATCTGTACGGCTACGACTGGGTGATTCTCACAAGTACAAACGCGGCTGAGTTTTTCCTGCGCCGTCTCTTCCATTTCAATCGTGCAGCCAGCGATCTTGACGACCTTCGTGTTTGTGCAATTGGCGAAGCGACTGCTGAGCGACTTCGTGCGGCCCAGGTTCATGTCGACGTTGTTCCTTCCACTGCAAAAGCAGAAGGGGTTTTTGCGGCTTTACAGGAGTTCGTTGGCGGCGTCGAAAAGATACATGGATTGAATATCCTGTTACCGAGAGCAGCGATTGGTCGCGACTATTTGCCTAAGGCGCTGGTGAACGCCGGTGCGCGTGTAGATATCGTAACTGCGTATCAAACTGTAATTCCGAGCGATGTCGACCGTGGTCGATTAAGTGCGATGTTGGCTGGCAGCGCTGACTGCATTGCATTCACCAGTTCCTCGACGGTAAAGAACCTGGCGCTGTTATTTGATACTCACGACCTGAGCAATATTTTGCAGAGTTTGAAGGTGGCATGTATCGGTGATGTGACAGCGGCAACCGCAGCTGAGTACGGACTGAAAGTCGATATTCAACCCACTCAGTTCAATGTTCCAGAGCTTGCTCGCGCGATCGCCGAGTATTACGACGAGTCCTAATGAAGTCAGTACCATGACACGGTAGCGTATGGCTGGTCTAATGTCCGATATGCTTCAGCTTGTCGTTTTACTCTGAATAAAGGCCGAAAGAAATGAAAATGAATATCTGGAGTGTTTGTCCTGAAAACAAACGACAAGCTGACGCATATCGGACAATATGTCTAGCCACATGCTACCGCGTTGTGGTACTGACTTGTTACACTCACTTTTGATGTCGTCGCGAAGCATACTCATCTACGAAAGGGACCAGGCAAGCGGCTCTTCGTTGCGCGATCTCCTGGCAGCTTGGGGCTATCAGGCAATTGTTGCCGGCGATCTCTCCACCGCTTTGAAGGCAGTGAATGAGTTCAAGCCTGCACTCGTTGTCGATGGTGGATCAACGCACCCCGATGACGACTTCGCCCTGATACGAAAGATTCGACTTACGAACGAAGAACTTCCAGTCGTCTTACTTACCGATCAAGGCTCAGTAGAGAATGCGGTTCACGCAATTCAACAGGAAGGCGTCTACCACTACTTCGAAAAGCCGATCGACCCGCAGAAACTCCGCCTCGTATTGGATCGAGTTCTAGAGCTATCTGAAGCAAAGCGCGAGAACGAACTCTTAAGGCGACAGCTTCAGGACCGTGGTGCATTTGGCGAGTTAGTTGGTAGCTCAGATGCGATTCGCAAGGTGTACACACTCATCGAGCAAGTAGCTCCGTCGTCAGCTTCAGTTCTAATCACCGGAGAATCCGGCACCGGAAAGGAACTGGTCGCCCGAACTCTCCACCGCATGAGTCCACGCAGAGACAATCCGTTCGTTGCGATCAACTGCTCAGCAATTCCCGAGTCGTTAATGGAATCAGAGCTTTTTGGTCATGAGAAAGGTGCGTTTACGGGGGCGGCTTCGCGACGCCAGGGCTGCTTTGAATTAGCCGACACAGGAACACTTTTGCTGGACGAGATTGGTGAGATGCCACCGCTGCTCCAGGCAAAACTTCTTCGCGTCATTGAAGAACGGGCCGTAAGACGACTTGGTAGCACCAAAGAAATTGAAGTGGATGTTCGATTGTTGGCCGCCACCAACCGACAGCCTGAGCTAGCAGTGGCGGAAGGGCAATTGCGAAGCGACCTGTTATATCGACTCAATGTCTTTGGTATTCATTTACCGTCACTTGGCGAAAGAAAAGAAGATCTCCCTTTGCTAGCGCAGCATCTCGTCACTCAGTTGGCTGAAAAGCATGGTCGGCCAGCAAGGTTTCTGAGTCCATCTGCATTGAACGCGTTGCAGTTTCACGCCTGGCCCGGAAACGTGCGCGAGCTAAGAAATGTAATCGAGCGTGCCGTAATCATTTGTTCCGGCGAACAGATCGAACGTCATCACTTTGCGCCATACCCAATTGAGCAACGCGAGCGACTCCGCAACGAGGACACGTTGACACTTCCAGTTGGAACGCCACTCGAGGAAGTTGAACGTCAGATGATCATGCGAACGTTGCAGAAGACCAAAAACAACAAGACTCGCGCAGCAGAACTGTTGGGCATCAGCCTCAAAACCCTTCACAACAAACTAAACCTATATCGCGAGCGTGGACTCCTGCATGACGAGTGAATCGTCAGTCCTCCTATTCTTCATCGATGGATTGGGTATCGGCACACGAGGCCCACAAAATCCCCTCGACAACCTGGATGCGTCTATATATTTGCCGCTCGCGGTTTTTCAGGGCGAAGCACCGGCATCATTTCTGGATGGTATCGTTGTGCCTACCGATGCAAGTCTTGGCGTTGAAGGTCGCCCGCAAAGCGCTTCAGGTCAAACAACGATTCTAACCGGCGTGAACGCTCCACAAGCGATTGGTTACCACAAGCAAGGCTTCCCTAACAAAGCCTTGCTGGAAATAATCGAATCGCATTCAATCTTCAAACAACTTCGCACCGCCGGCGTTGAGCCAATCACTTTCGCGAATGCCTACACCAGCTGGTTCTTTAATGAGCGACCGCGCTGGATATCGGCTACCACGGCAGCTGTGGAAGCAGCCGCATTGTCTTTCCGCACTATCGCCGACTTAAAAAACGGTGCGGCAATCTTTATGGACTACTCGAATCGTAACTTGATAGAAAGAGGCGAAGACGTTGAGGAAAGAACCGAATCAGAAGCGGCGAATGTGCTGGCAAGAGTAACTGCCGAACATCGCTTCACACTCTACGAATACTTCATCACAGACAAAGTGGGTCACGCTCAGGACATGCCTCTAGCGAAGAAAGTACTTTCCAGTCTTGCACTCTTCATTCGGGAGTTGCTGCAAAAGGTTGATCTGGAGCGAACTACAGTTATACTCACGAGCGATCACGGGAATATCGAAGATTTGTCGTCACGCAATCACACGCTGCATGCAGTACCAACTATTGTATGGGGTGCTCAACGTGAGCGAATCGCAGCTCGAGTCCAAACACTTGCCGACATTACGCCTGCCATTGTCGCGTTGTTAACGGAAAAGCAAAGCACAAATGAACTCAGCACAAACTGAGGTTCCCAACACAGACTCACATTCCATATCCGACAAAAACAACCCACGTGAAATCTTCGGTTGGAAGATGTACGACTGGGCCAACTCGGCTTTCTATACGACAGTTGTTGGTGCGCTCTTCAGTCCTTACCTGACTCGACTCGCTCAGACCGCGGTCGGTGAAAACGGTGTCGTTCTCGATCTCGGTTTTCTCGGCGCCGTCACGGCAAAATCGCTACCGAGTTTGTGCGTGTCCGTCTCGGTTGGCTGCCAGGTCTTTTTACTACCAGTGTTGGGAGCGCTCGGCGATTATTCAGATCTCAAGAAACGTCTGATGGCGTTGTTCTGCTATGTCGCGGTGATCGCAAACTGTCTGCTCTTCTTCATTCAAGGTGGGCTCTATATTTGGGGCGGTCTGTTGTTCATTGTCGCAAACGTCTGTTTTGGGGCTTCGATAGTTTTCTATAACGCTTTTTTGCCGGAGATTGCTACTGAGGACCAGGCTGACAAAGTTTCCAGCCGCGGCTTTGCCTACGGTTATCTTGGCGGCGCAATACTACTGTCGCTTAATCTGCTGCTAGTCACCAAAGCTCCTGACCTGGGTATTTCGACTGGACTCGCTGTGCGGTTATCGCTTTTGTCAGCGGGGTTATGGTGGGGATGCTTTGCCGTCATCACGTTCCTCTTTTTGAAATCACGCCCGAAAGTAAAAGTTTTACCGCCAGGCAAAGGCTATGTATCCGCCGGCTTCAGTGAGATATTTGCCACCGTTAAGGAATTACGTAGACTACCCTTGACGCTGCGTTATCTTCTGGCTTACCTCGTCTATAACGACGGTATTCAAACTGTCATCTTCGCTGCCAGTGCATTTCTCGAGCAGGAACTTTTCCCTCAAGGTAACCCGATCTTCCTTTTGAAGATTTTTCTGATGGTGCAGTTTGTTGCAGTCGTCGGGGCACTCCTCTTTGAACGCCTTGCTTACTTAATCAAAACAAAAAACGCGATTCTCGTGTCGCTGGTAATTTGGGCCGGGATCGTTATCTATGCTTACAAGTTTCTGCACACTGTTCCCGAAGCGTGGGTACTCGCCGGTCTAATAGCGATTGTGTTGGGAGGCTCGCAGGCGTTGTCACGTTCGTTATTCTCGCGAATGATTCCAGAGGGCAAGGAAGCGGCGTTCTTTGGTCTGTATGAAGTTTCCGAACGTGGAACGTCATGGATGGGTCCACTGTTGTTCAGCATCGTCATCGCGCGTACCGGTTCCTATCGTCAAGCGTTGCTGTCGCTGATTGGGTTCTTTGTCGTAGGACTCGTGGCTCTCTGGTTCACAGATACCGATCGAGGAATACATGAAGCTGGAAATGCGGTGCCGGGTGAGGTCTAATGTTTGTTTGGCAGCTACTTATTAAAACGTAAAGAGTGAATTAATGATTAAATCAATTCTGCCGACGGCCTTGTTTTTAGCTTTCTTAATTCTCTTTGTTAATAACAGCGTCTTAGCTCAGAAGCCTTGCCCGTTCAGAGTGCCTGTCGGCGAGTCCGGTCTCAGAAAGTACAAGGCCACGAAAAGGGTTGAGCCTACTTACCCAGAGGCGTCTCTTAAGAATAATGTGACGGGTCGAGCAGTCGTAGAAATCCTGGTTGACGAGAGTGGTAAAGTGACGGAAGCGAAGGTGAAGGAAGCGCCGGATCAGTTAACCGGCCAAGCGGTTGTTGATGCGGCACAGCAATGGGAGTTTCAAGCCCCTCCCAAAGTTCAAGGACGGCAGGTTTGTTATGAGAGTACGCTTAGTTTTAAGTTCGAGATTAAGAGCGGGAAAGGCAAAGTCTCTGACGACCCAATCAATTGAAGGTGGAAATGTATGGAGTGTTTGTAGTCAAAGCCAGACGACAAGCTAAAGCATATCGGACACTATCCCGCAATCCTTCTTTCTTTCGTATCCGACTTCCTCTCCAAACACTCTGGAGAACAATAAATCGCTAAACCGGATTTCAAATTCAACGACCGATTCTCAGGAATCCAGGTTCCACATCCGGCACAGCGCACAAGCTTGTTCCCGCCAGATCTTCTTTGAGGTGAAGCCTCAGAGCTATCCAAAGAAGCCGACACGTTTAGCGACCTCACCACCTTTTGAATCAATTGGAGGTACGGACGGATTCGCGAGTACACGACCACGAAAACGAGGGCGGCGATCGTGGCGATGAGTAAGTACTTCACTGGTGATGGGAAAGGCTAAGGAGGTAATGCTAACCGCGATCGTCGTCCGATCTATTTCCGCCGCCAGCAACTCCATACGGTTCGTCGTTAGCTCTACGACGTGGCATGGGATCAGTAGCACGACGGCGAGGCGTCGACACCTTCTCCCGTCTATCAATGCTTCCGGGGGGTAGACCACGACCGTGCACTGCCTCTTCCAGGATGCGCGTAATCTCCTGAGACAGAGTTCTATGTTCGGCGGCCGCACGACGACGAAGAGATTCTTTCAAGTGATTGGGAACATATGCTCCAATGAATACGCCTTTTCGATTAGCCATCTCTTGTCGAGTGCTCCTTTGCTCTCAATGTCGACCCTGCAATTGCTGAACAGGTCTGTAAGCCGAATTCTGTATCCCGACATTTGTCGGGATGGCGATCATTCATCTAGGCCCGTCGTTGCCAACGGGCTCAAGCGACCTACCCGGAGGTCGTTCCCGATTTCTCGGGATTGGGCGGGCCGCCCTTGACGCCTCCCTATTTGGTCTTGCACCGCGAGGAGTTTGCCTGGCCGCGTATGTCACCATACACGCCGGTGCGCTCTTACATTAAGCCTGTTACCAGGCCGCACCGTTTCACCCATCACCTCAGATAAGAATCGAGGCTGGTCTGTTCTCTGTTGCACTTGTCGTCGCCCGACACTTATGTCTCAGACTTGATCTGAGATTCACTGTCTGACGCCCCGCCGTTAGCGGGCTCGCTGCCCTATAGTGTTCGGACTTTCCTCTCCCGGCTTTGAAACTCAAATCGAAACCTGAGCCCCAAGGGCCGGCAGCAACCGCCCGACCTGTTCTCTTGCAAGGCGCCTGAAGTATAGCAAACGAGTGTTCAACGGGTATAGCACTGCCCAAGTCGGGCTTTAAACCACCTGATCTTTGGCCTAACCAAAGAACTTAAAGCCCACGCGAAGACTGTTTGTCAGGCTGGACGGTATCAAGAGTGCAATGCCGATAGAGGAAACAGCATGAGCAAGCGCCAGGGCGAATAGATTTGGTTGTCGCTGGTAGACGAACGCCCAAACAGTACCTCCCACGAAGGTTAGAACTGTCAAAAGTGGGTTTGGCAGGTGAACTGCGGCAAACAGTAACCCGACCACCAGAACACTCTTCCAACCCTTTCCAAGCCACATCTGGGAACGTCGATTTATGTATCCCTGTAACACGTATTGTTGAAACAGCGCCCAAAGAGGAATTAGCAGAAACCTGGAACGCGGCATTCGGAACTCGAAAGTCCCACCAGACGCGAACCATCCCAAAGCTCCGATAACAAGTAAAGCAACAAGTGTTGGCAACATTAGAAGCCTAATAGAGTCAAGGAAATTGTCGGTTCTGAAGCCTATTTCGGCGGGACTTTCGTCGTAATTGACCTGTGACGAGACGATCAATACAAGCGCCAGGACGACGGGAATGCCGACGGCCACCTTGCTCCAACCAACAAACGCAAGTAGGACCCACTCAGCAAGCAGGCATGAGACAAGTACCGATACGATTTCCCACAGCGCCAACGAGCGGTCACTGAGCATCGGAACTGTTTCCTGGTTAGCGTCCAGCTGCATATGTCAACGTGCAACTCCAATATCTGGGGAAGGACCGTTATGCCAGGAGCCATCTGGCAGCACCGAAAGCTCGATAGGATCACCCAAAAGCTGAAGCGTATAACGCTCCCCCCTTCCGCTCTGATGAACGGCGTAGATTCGGGCTTCGTGAGTTCCTGTGTTCAACTTCACTAATTGGAATTCGTAGCCGTGCCATTCATCTTTAGCCCATCCGGCCGCTGATACATCTGGCCTCGACAAATTCGCAACCTGGTTTCCCACAAGCTTGCCATCAAGGAAAAGTTGTACGTCAACACGCTCCCAGGGAGAGGCATCATTTACGGCCCACCCTGCGATTGAACGTGAAGGCTGCACGGCTTGACCCCAACCATGGAACGTTGGAGGAAATGCCGCGACATTGAATCCAACTGCAATCGCGCCGATAAGTAGAGTCTCAATGATAGCTTTGCCAATCAGAATATGAATTAACTTCGCTGAGGGTTTCTTCATTGATGATTGATTGAATCTGCTAAAGGAAAGACGGCGGGCATTATAAACAGTTTGCTGGAATGTGCACTTAGGTTCAGGAGCCAGGTGGGCATCGAGGTCAGTACCACAACGCGGTAGCGTGTGGCTCAACGTGGATAT
>Ga0207701_10002816_pt1 | contig 17957 bp, 12 predicted proteins | sample KBSSwiSSwithPhiX_FD_184294 | JGI IMG/M metagenome (GOLD analysis project Ga0207701, IMG submission 184294) | Switchgrass rhizosphere bulk soil microbial communities from Kellogg Biological Station, Michigan, USA, with PhiX - S5 (SPAdes) (version 2) | ecosystem: Environmental > Terrestrial >... | reverse complement strand
CGCCAGCCACAGCCCCAGCTTCATGCCCCGGAGTCGGGCGGGCACGATGGCGAACTACTGAGCTCGATGGGGACCAGGCGCTCGATTACTCCAGGGGTCAGGTGTTAACTCGAGCACTTGGCGCGCTTGTGCCGTTGCCCTTCGATCGCGAACCGGTCTCGCTCATCTCGATGCCTACCAGAATCAGCAGCGCCATGGCAACAATCACTGCAACCCACAGCCACGCGGTGGGCCAGTGCATGAATGATCGTCTCGAGCGCTTGAGTTCGCTTTGCTGCGCGGTCACTCATCGAGCGTATTCACCAACAGCCGAACGTCACCCCCGATCTGAGGGGGCCGTCAAGAATGGAGATCTAGATGTGCCGCACGGGTCAGTAATCCTTGAACAGTTCGTCGAACAGGTCGCCCGGAATTGTGTCCGTCACATCGCTCACCGTGGCACCGGTCAACTTCCGGCTCGACCATTAACGGTTGCCCGCAGCAGACTTCCATAGTAGGGGAGTCGTATCGTGGTGCTGTATCACTGCTGCTTGTCGCTGGGGCTCGCCCGGGGCACTCAGGCTGGTTGGCTTGAAGGGGGAGGGCTTATTTCGCAGTTGTCGTCCGTTTGCTCGCCACTGATGAATCTCGGCTTTAAGCGTACGGCGGTTTTCTTCAGGCCAGAACTTCGAACAGTGCCCTATTGGCCGGATGAACGGATTGGGGAGGATCGCAGCTGTCTGTCGGCTTGGACCCAGCCACGGCGCCACGCCAACGCCATCTCATGTTCCACGCGCATTTCCGGATCAGATGCCGACAGTCTTGCTCTGTCGTAAGGATTCGAATCGACTGAAAACCCACCTGAGCGGGCGACGAATCCCTCGCGTTCGCACCTCGCCGAAACTTGTTGGGTGTCTTGTTTCACACGGCTTCCGGTGCTCGAGAGAAGGGCGCGAGCTGCGACGAGCATTCTCTGATGGTGGTGGCGTCCCGAGGTGCCGATGTGCCCCCGCGGATGAGCGCCCGTATGGGCTCCTTGTTTGCGAAGCGCCAGACCCGACTCGTCGGACCGCTGACTTTCCCGACCGGATTTCTTCTCGCCTTGGTTTGAAGGGGTCAGCGGGCGGCTGCATGCCACCTAAATTCGCAAAGCCGGTACCGGAGCGAAGGTCGCCCTCAAGCGAAGATGAACCAAATCACGCTTTCGAGATACACGGCGAAGTAGACCACCGAAAACGCGATGAGCGACCAATCCAGTCGCGGCTCGGGGCTCGGTGAAAGATAGGCTAGATCAGACGCCGGGTGATTCAAATCAGCGACGTCGCTATGGGCTGACGCTGCCTCGCTCTGACAGTTCTCGGGAGTTGCCCGGGGAAAGCCGGTAAAGGCGGTGAAGGTGGTGTTCGCGCCGATTCCAAAAAAGAAATGGCCGACGTCGCTGCCAGACCTCGCATTCAGTGGCTCTTCAACCTGGGCGCGAACCAGGGACCTACGGACTAACACCGCCTTCACCGCCTTTACCGGCTTTCATCCGGCCAATCCGTTTTACCTATGAGGGCAGCAGGAACTTTCCAAAACAAGTCTGCTCTTGGCCTACCCGTTTCGCCCGGTATTAGCCTGTCGTTTTGGAAGCGGGGAGGGTGCCTCAGCGTCGATTCGTACTGCAGTTCGACAGGGCGGCCCAAGTAGCGCAACCCGCACCCTGAAGCGATTGCTACGTGCGCTCGCTCAGGGCGTACTCAGGTGTGGTCGGCGCCTAGCCGCTTCTAGCGACGGTCTCCGATCGCCCCCATAGCGGAGATTCGCATGCATCTTCGAGCGACCCGCAAGCGGACATTCGACTAGGTCAGTCCGACGCTGCGCGTGCCACTGCCCAAGCGGTGACGACGGCGCGATTGGTGGGCACGTTGGCGAGAAACGATGCCCGCTCCTCGTCGCCGAGCAGCGCAGCGCGTTCGCCGAGGAGCCGGTGGGCAAGGGTCAGGAACTCCCCAGCACGCGGCGAGCCCCCTGCGGCGAGTACCTCGTGGCAGGTCAGATAGATCCAGAGCGGATCCTCGGTGCCGTCGATCGACCCCCCGCCGTCGAAGTGCGCGACGATTTCGGCGACCGTCGCCATCGCGGCTTCGACGTCACCGCTCGCGAGGGCGATCCGCGCGAGGCCGGCGATTGGCTCCGGCGGCATGGTTATGCGGCCGATCTCGCGGAACAGCGCGACCGAGGCCTGGTAGCAGGCTGCTGCCTCTTCCAGCTCGCCGAGCGCGGCGTGGGCGTGAGCGCGGACGCAGTGCAAGGTTGCCTGCAGATCGCGGTCCTCGAGGTCGGCGGCGAGCTTCATCGCTTGTGTCGCGGACGCGATCGCGCCCGTCGCGTCACCGCGCCTGAACGCGCTGATCGCCATGTTGCAGAGAAGATAGGCGTCGGCGACGCGCTGGCCGATCTCGGCGCTGAGGCGGCGGCCCGCCTGGAACAGCTCGAGAGCGGCGTCATAGTTGCCGAGCTGCTGCTCGATCTCGCCGAGGTTGTTGATCATCCCGCTCTCGAGCGAGCGGTGGCCGATCGCGCGCGCGACGTCGAGCGCCTGCCGGTAGTAGTCGCGGGCGGTGCCGTAGCGGCCGCGCTGCGTCGCCAGGATGCCGTGCTGCCCGAGCGTCGTGGCTTCGACCCTCCGGTTGCCGACCTCGCGGGCGAGGACGAGCGACTCCTCGATGTGCATCTGCGCGGCCACATAGTCGCCCTGGAACTGGAGCGCGCGCGCCCAGTTGATCCGGGCCGAGAGGGCGGCGCCTCGCTGGCCTGCGGCGTCGGCCCAGGCGACGGCGCGCGCCGCCGCCGCCGCCGTGCCGGGATAGTCGCCGATCACGAGGGCCAGCGACGCCCGCATGCCCGCGGCGCGGGCGCGCATCGCATCGTCGTCGAGCTGATCCGCGGCTCGCTCGATCGCCGTGACGTCGTCGGCCTGCTCGCTGCGGTGACCGGTTATGCCGTGGATGGCGATGCGCGTCTCGAGCAGCGCGAAGCGCGTCACCGCGTCTTCCGCGCGAACCAGGGCGAGGGCGCGGCCGAGGTAGTCGAGGGCCGCGGCGTTGACGTAGCTGCGCGTCGCCTCCTCGCCCGCGTTGCGCAGATAGGTCAGCGCGTTGTCGACGTCGCCGGCGCGCTCGTAGTGCTCGGCGATCAGCCCGAAGTATTCGCTCGCGCGATCGCCGCTGCGAACGACCAGCCAGTCGGCCGTCAGGCGATGCTGCTCCTTTCGCGATTGCTTGAGCACGCCCTGGTAGGCGACCTGGTGCAGCACGTGGTGCTTGAAGATGAACTCGCGCGTGCCCTCGAAGGCGCTCGTGTCGCGACCGTAGGCGAGCTCGCGCCGCATCAGGCCGTCGAGGGCGGCTGTAGCCGCCGGCGCGATGCGTTCCAGAGCTTCGTCCCAGAAGACGTGGCCGATCACGCTTGCCTGCTGCAGCGCGACCTTCTCGGTCGGCGGCAGGCCGTCGATGCGCGCCTGGATGACACCGGCGAGTGTCGACGGCACGCGAACGTCGAGCAGCTTGTCGGCGGAGACGCGCCACGGCTCGCCGGCGGTGAGGATGACGCCGTCGTCGATAAGCATGCCGATCATCTCCTCGACGAAGTACGGGTTGCCTTCGGCGCTGCTCGCGAGCAGGTCGCGCAGCGCCGCAGGCACCGTCTCGAGCCGGCAGAGGAGCGCCTCGATCAGCTCGCGCGTGCCGCCCTTGGAGAGCGGCGCGAGGTCGATGCGCAGGTGGTCGTTGCGGCCGGTGCCCCAGCGTGGACGGCGCTCGAAGAGGGTCGAGCGCGTCAGGCAAAGGATGATCAGCGGCAGGTCACCGCACGATTCGACGAGGTGGTCGACGAAGTCGAGCGAGCCCTCGTCGGCCCAGTGGAGATCGTCAAGGAGCAGCACGACTGGCGTGCCGCTGTCGCGCTGCAGGGCTTGAAAGTACGACGCGAGGGCGTGGAAGGCGCGGTCGCGGATCTGCTTGGCCTCGCCGATGATCGGCGCAATGTGCGGGTCGTCGTGGTACTCGAAGCCGATCAGCTCGCCGATCAGGGCCGTGTATTCCGTCGCGCGCTCGCCGAGCGCCGTCGCCAGGCCGGCGGCGAGCTTGCCCTGCGCGACCGACTGTGAATCGCTCTCGAGGATCTCGAAACGCCAGGCGAGAAGGTCGCGGAGCAGGCCGTACGGGATGTTGTTGCCGTAGGGCTTGGGGCGGCCCTGGAAGAAGCGCACCGGCTCGCGCAGCAACTCGAGCCAGTGCGTGAACTCGAGGCCGAGGCGGCTCTTGCCGATGCCGGGCTCGCCGACGACCGTCACCTGGCGCACGCTCTTGTCCCCGCATGCGCCCAGGAACGCCTCGGTGATGAGCGCGAGGTCGGCGTCGCGCCCGACCATCTGCGTCTCGATTCCCTCGAGGCCGCGGTTGGCGATGCGAAAGGTGCGTGGCTTGGCGCGCATCACGAGATAGCTGCGCACCGGGACTGTGATCCCCTTGATCTCGATCGGCGCTTGCGCCTCGACATCGAAGATCCCGCGCACGTGCCGATAGGTTTCGTGGCTGATCCTGAGAGCGCCGGGCGGGGCTGTCTGCTCCATGCGCGCGGCGATGTTGACCGTGATGCCGCGAATGCTTCCCTCCGCGTTGATGCCGCCGCCGAGCAACACCGGGCCGGTGTGGATGCCGACACGGAGGGCGAACCCGTCGAGGTGGTAGCGCTCACTGAAATCTTCAGCGAGCGGCGGGGCCTCCGCGACGATTGCCAGTCCGGCGCGGACGGCGCGCTCCGCGTCGTCCTCAAGGGCCTGGTCGGCTCCAAACACTGCGAGCAGGCTGTCGCCCGCGTATTGGAGGACGCGGCCCTGGTGGGCATCAACGATTGACGTTAAGCGTTCCAGGGCGGTATCCATCACCGCGTGGACGTCTTCCGGATCGAGCCGCTCGCTTAGCTGCGTTGAGCCCACGACGTCCATGAAGAGAACAGTGGCGGTCTTCAGCTGCTGCGCTGCGCCCTCACGGTGGCGCCGCGCCGCCAGCTTCTCCTGAAGGGGCGCGACCGCCATCGCGACGACGGCATCGCCGAGAAGTGCGCGCTGAGCTTCCAGGGCAGCGATGGCCGATTCGATCTGCTGCGCGGTCTCTTCCATACTTCAAGTAGATGCGCTTTGGCGCGGTTATCGTCGGCTCGCTGGCATCGCGCGCCACAGACATCCGCCGAAAAAAGCTGCTGTTGATCCTCCCGAAAATCAGAGAGATTCCGGGAGGACTCTACGCTCCACACGGACAAGACGGGCCTCTCGATGGCCCCGAAGCGGGCCGTCCACCGTCGAACATTTGCTGTCGCTGGGTGGCCGGTGAGCGACACATTGCTGCCGCCCAAGCCGGGATGTCGCTTGTAGGTCGCGTACCTGCCGCCGAGGTTTGTCGCTCGGATGGTCGTCACCGACCCAAAGGCGCCAGTGGCAAATCGTCAGGTGATCGGCGGCTCTACTCTCAAAGCTGTCGGTCACGCTACTCATCGTGAAACCCTGGTTCCGCGACAGCGGTCGCTCATTGAGAGCCGCCACTGACCAACTCGCGACCGCCAGCCAACGGCAGCTTTTCGAGCCGATGACCTCGCACTCACGACCCAAAGCCGACGGCCCACATCGCAGGTCAGTTGCTCGAATGCCGTCGTTCACCCATCGCTAGACGTGAGCTGTGACCCCCGGGAGTCGAAGCGTAGCCTGGCTCCAGGATCAGTCCGCTCCGAACACGAACGGCGTTGCTCACCAGACACCAAGTTTCCTCCAGGACGGGCAAAGCTCTGGATGAAGCCACGGGTAACCGGATCCACCGCAAGGACCGTGACGATCGGAGTAGTCGAAGTCGCCTGCTTCGCTGCGACGATCGCTGGATTCGTTCCGACAAGGATCACATCAACCGGAAGTTGAACGAGTTCCGCTGCGAGTGCCGGCAGCCGGTCCAGGACGCCGAGGGCCCAGCGATACTCAAAAGAGACATTGCCACCGTCGACGTAGCCGAGTTCGCGCATTGCCTGCTCGAAGGCTTGGGTCACCGCCACCGTGCCCTGGGGAGTACCAACGCCGAGGACGCCGATGCGAAATCGCTTGCCTTGCTGTTGAGCGTGGACTGCGAAAGCCTGGAGCAACCCAAGGGCTGCAATTCCATCGACGAAGGTGCGCCGGTCGATCATTCGATCACCTCCAAGGGGGCCGGGCGCTGAGCCGGTTCAGAAGGACTCTACTCGCGAACTGTCGAGCAAGCCCGCACGTCGGTCCTTGCGCAATGGCGTCCGACAGCCGGTTGCTGGAACGCCTGAATCTGGGCACTATTCGACCGCTCTACTTAAGCGCAGGAGACACCAAGATGCGCGTCGAGTGCCGGCTTTGGCGGTATCGGGACCCAGTGACGTGGGAGGTACGCATGGCTCTGCGTCCCATGAACGCTGATGAAGTGGCTGCATTCCCCGAGGCCAAGCGGATAAGCGGTGTAGCGCAGCTACGACAGAAGCATCCACCGGCTATTCGCGGCCGAGGCTGTGCGAAAACGCGCTCCGCGTCGAGTGCGACGAAATGTCGAGCCTCCAGATCGCGCTAGGAGCGATTTTTTCGACCTCGCCAAGGGTCAAGCGACCCCCAACATTCCTCAGTGGCGGAGTTTTCACACAAGCTCGGCCAATAGCGGTCACCTACGAACGGCGGCAATGGAAGCCGATGGTTGGCGCAGACGTCTCGCCAACCTCGCGGAGCCTGTACAGGAACACGAGATCAGAAGTATTCGTCCGCGACGCCAGCCACCCGATCATTCAACCGCGCGACTGCTACCGCCGGCCGCGTGCGATACGTGCTTTCGTTGCCACTTCCTCGATCGACCCAGTCTAGCCCCAGCGCGTCATATACCGGCCGCCAGTCGTCGCGCCGGCGCAGCAGCATCGCCGGATTGGGCAGGTAGTACCCATTGCGCGTGCGCGCCCACAGTTTGCGTGCCGGCTTGTAGCTGCTGTCGACCTCGGCGCGTGCCAGCACCTGGTTGACGTAGCTGCGCTTGCGCCGGATGTCCTTCCACAAATGCACGGGCAATGCCTCGAGCGCCTGATGCAATTGCTCGGCGAAGAAGCCCTGCCCGTACTTCCAGGCCGGGTGAGGCCGCGCAGCGCAATGCGACCATTGAGTCTTCAACCCGGCCAGCATCAGCATGAGCACCCAATACTCGCCCTGATGGTGCTCGACGCGCACCAGCCGGCCGTCTACCTGCACGTCGATGCCTGCCGGCGCGATTCGCTCGAACAGCAGCGGCAGTGCCGCCTTGGCGAAGGCGGGTTCGTCGATCGACCGGTTGACGGCGTGCTGCCACGCGGTGTGCCCAAACTCGTCTTCGGCCGTTGGGTCCGCGCCCTTGTCGAGCAGGGCTTGCACCAGCGCCGCGTTGCCGGCGCGCGCGGCCAGCATCAAGGGCGTACCACCCACCGACGTCAGATGGTCAACACCGTGGGCGTCGCACAGGCGCAGGATGTCCTTGAAGTGCTTCGCGGCATAGGCCTGCAGGTGACGCTGCCTCAACGCGGCGACCGCACGCAGCGACAGCTCGCGCTGCTTCTTCCAATTGGGCAGTTGCACGCCAAGCATTGCCGAATCGCGGATCCAGCCGAAGACACCCTCGGGCGCCAGACTGCGAGCAGTCTGAAAGTCGGCGCGCGCCAGGTGTTCCACCCAGGCTTGCTGACCGTGCCACAGCGCATAGTCCAACAGTACTTGCTTCTGCTTGGCACTTGGGTTGCTTCGGTCTAGCGCCTTGGGAGCCAGGTCCTCGATCAGCTGGCGACTCCACGGGGTCCATGGCACCGGCTTGGCTTGCAGGAAGGTGTCGCGAATCGCGCGAGCCTGTTCTTCCTTGCCCTGCAACTCGAGCTTGCGCGCTTCCTGCGCCCATTCTTCCTTGGTGGATGCTTGTGCCGGTGCAGCATGGGCCTCGCCGAGGTTCAGGCCGAGGAGGCTCAGCAGCGGATGGCCGGGGTCGGATTCGACGATCGTCAGGCTTTCCACGGCCCGCGTCATCGCCACATACAGAGCGTTGACGTAGAACTTGTACAGCTCGAGCGCCTTGTCGCTCTTGTCTTTGGCCCGGCGGTAGTCGAGTTCGTCTCGATCGAGGTCCTGCGCGGTAACGCCGTCGCAGAGCTCGGCATAAGCCGAGCGCTGGCCCGAGACGATGCCTAGCAGGAGCACATGCGGGTACTCCAGTCCCTTGGCCTCATGCACCGAGAACACCAGGGGCGTGTGGAACTGCGCCCTTGCCGCGGGCTTGTCCTCGTCGCGCAGCACGATTACCGCGTGGCGCGCCGACGCTCGCGTAGCGGCGTCTAGCTGCTTGAGTGCTGCGTCCTTCGCCTGGATCAGGGTCACGTCGCCCGACTCGCCCGAGGTACTCTGCACCAGGAAATTGCTCTCGCGGTCAATCGAGCCGAAGCGTGCCTGCTTGATCTTGAGCAGCGTGTTGGCCAACTGCGTCACCGCCAATGCGTTGCGGAAGTTCGCCTGCAGCACCTGCAGTTGCTGACGTTGCGCGGCTTCGCCGGCCAGGCCCTTCCAGAACAGAGCCTTGACAGCCGCCCAGGAGAAGAAGTTCGGGTGGACGATCTGGTTGGAGTCGCCGCACAGCAAGAACTGCCCGGGCGCCTTGAGGCAGGCCAGCACAAGAGCGAGTTGCACGCCGGTAAGGTCCTGCACCTCGTCGATGACGATGAAGTCATAGATCGCGTTCGCCAGCGGCCGCCAATCGTGGGCGACCAGGTTCAGGTCGAACAGGCCGGCTTCGCTCAGCCACTGCCGATAGCGGCCGAACAGGGTGTGCGCCGCTTCTCGCGCCGCCGTCGCCAGCAGACTCTGGCGGCTACCGAGTGCCAGGTAGTCGTGCAGGCTCAATGGTCCGGTGGGCTGCGCACCGATGACACCGCGGAACTCTTCGAACAGGGCATGGGCATCGACGTCGCCCAGCGCCCTGACGGCATCGCGATGCCGATCGAACCAACCGCGAAAGGCGTTGAAACCGAGCTCGCGGCCCTTCGGAACCTGAAGCGTCTCCAGGAACTCGCGGTAGCACAGGAATTCGGCTTCCTGCGCCGGGTTGTCGTAGCCATGGGCGTCGTACAGGGCGCGCGCCGACTGCGCCAGGTAGGCTGACTGGGTGACATAGAGCACGCGCCCATGGGCTTCGCGCAGCTTCGCCAGCGTGACGGCTGTCTTGCCGGAGCCGGCCGAGCCGACCAGCACCACGGGCGCCGGCAGCCGCCGCACGGCTTCCTGGGCGTCGTCGAAGACGACGGGCTTGTCGAGCAATTCGAACTCGATGCGCGTGGGGTGCAACCAGCGCAACGGCACGGCCTCGGCGGCGAGTTGGGCGGAATCGACGTTCGACTCGTCATCAATCTTGGCCTCGTCGACCGGCGCACCGCGCAGGAAGCGCGATTTGTCGTAGGCATGGTTCTCGATGACCTCGAGAGCCAGACACACCGTTTCGCCCTCGTGGCGTGCGAACTGCAAGAGCAACCGGTTGCTGTAATCAAGCTTCGCACGGTAGTAAGCACCGATATGCAACTTCTTGACATCAGGACTCTTGAAGTCGCCGGCTTCGATGGCGGCGCGCACCTTGGCGAAGGCCGGTTTGACCCGACGCATGTCGAGGTCCTTGTATTGCAGGAGGCGCATGGAGCGGCGTAGCGAAGCTGCAGCGGCGTGAGTCACGATTCTGCCCGGCTTGCCGTACATGCCCGTGTGCCCGGGTCCGGGACTTCAGATCTCAAGGCGGCTTCTTCGGCTCCAACTGGGAGCTCCTGCCCCGGCCAAACTCGGCCGAGAAGATCAGCTTCCAGGCGTGCCCCACGTCGGCGCGGCGACTGGTAGGGATCCGTGAGAGTCGAGCAGTTCCTGATCTCCGCTGGCGCAAGCAGTCATCGCACTCCGAGGGCGCGGAAGCAGACGTTTTGCAGCGCACGACCGGCCATGAGCCGCCGTTCACGACCGTCAGCTATCGGGCTCGCTGGCCGCGGGCCGGCGATGCATCTGCCTTAGGCAGTGATCGCATCCGCTAGGCAAGCCGGAGGATGCCGCAGGCACGCCCCTACGGTTGCCGTCCACAGCGACGGCGATTCAATCGGCGGCGGTGCCGGTGAGCGGCGGCGGCGGAGTCGACGGTGTCGGCGCGGCCGGCGCCAAGCTTGGCCCCATGGCGCCCGGAGCGGAGGCGGCCATATAGACCGCCATCGCCACCTGAGCGGACTGAGCCGTTTCAGGATGGTGCGATCGATTTCGGGGGGCGCTGGGACTATGAGGCCATCGGCACGTTGACCAGGCACGCGGACTGCGCAGGAGGCGGGAACCCTTAGCCGCCTACGTCCGAGGTGGTCGTGCTTGAGAGTTGCTGCATGCTCACCGTATTCAACGCGCTAAGCGTCATCGACCGTTCCGGCTCTTGCTCCTTGGTCGCGTTCTGGGTTGCCACTCGCGCGACGATGCAACAATTCATCCAACGAACTGACTGCAGTGCGGATGTTGACTGAAAAGCAACGAGGCGTGCTTCGCGGCATGGTGGCAGGTCTCCTCACGACGCTCGTCGCCATAACGCTTGCTGTCGTCGCGCCGCCGCTCATCCTTCTTCCGGGACAGGAGGCAACCGCAGTACTTGTCCAGGCGCTGAAATGGGACGTGCTCTTGGCAGCGTGCCTCACCGTGAACATTGGAATGCTCGCGCGCCACCGATTCTTCACGCCAGCGGACATCGATGGGGGCGGACTCTCCCAGGGTACCTCGGAGGCGCAGCTTCTCCAATCGATCCTGCAGAACACTCTCGAGCAAGCTGTGCTGGGGCTATCAGTGCACCTGATCTGGGCGGCTGCAATGCCTCGAACTTGGCAAGCCGCCGTTCCGGCGGCGGCAATGCTCTTTGTCTTAGGTCGCCTGTTGTTCTGGAGAGGCTACATGCGCGGAGCACCTCACCGGGCACTCGGCTTTGCTCTCACGTTCTACCCGTCTGTATTCATGCTTCTGCTCATACTAGCGCGTTTAGCTTGGCGCGCCCTCACTTGATCCGAACGGATGCCGAGCGACGCGGCATCGACGCTCTCGTTCTCATCGACGACGGCGACCTAGACTAGGGTGAGGTGCTGCTCATCGAGGGCCTGACTCGGCACCGTCGCCGAGCCGCCTCATGGAGTTCATTGTCCTTAGGTGACGGTCGACTCCGCGATGGAAACGCCCGCCTCCTGGCTTAGCCGCGCTAGGGCTGCCACCGATCGGATGTTCAGCTTTCTCATGACGGACCTGCGATGGACCTTGACGGTCCGCTCGTGAATGCCCAGGTCGCTGGCGATCTGCTTGTTCAAGGTAAGCGTGGTCTCGAGGCCCTCTTGACGGTGGGACCGCGAGGGGACTACAGCAAGTCGCTTTCACCGTTGTTGACTTCGTCGATGAACACGTCATTTGACCAAGCCAGGCCGATGGCCTTGTCCAGCCGCCTCAACAAGGCGTTGTGAACCGTACCGGCTTTCGAGGAGGCCTGTTGGCTTGAGTCAAACCGGCGTGGTCTGACTTCTTTTGACTGTTCGGACTTTCATTATTCCAGCCCCCCGCAGGGGCCGCCGGAGGCCCCCCGGTTGGGCCATGTACTCATGGATCAACCCTCCTGCAGCGCCGCCGACTGGGCGGGCTTGGTTGTGATCGAGGCCTGATCTTGTTGGCGCCAGTAGTTCGCTTCGGCTTCGGCCGGCGGGATGTAGCCGATGGGCTCAAGCAGGCGATGGTGGTTAAACCACGAGACCCACTCGAGGGTCGCCAGTTCGACCGCCTCGCGCGTCTTCCAGGGCCCGCGCCGGTGGATGATCTCAGCCTTGTACAGCCCGTTGATGCTCTCGGCCAGCGCGTTGTCGTAGCTGTCGCCGGTGCTGCCCACCGAGGGCTCGATACCGGCTTCGGCCAGCCGCTCGCTGTAGCGGATGGATACGTATTGCGAGCCTCTGTCGCTGTGATGCACGAGCGCCCCGTCACGCTCGCGCCGGCGCGCGTACAGCGCTTGCTCCAGCGCGTCGAGCACGAAGTCGGTCTGCATCGAACTGCTGACCCGCCAGCCGACGATGCGCCGCGCGAAGACGTCGATGACGAAGGCCACGTACACGAAGCCCTGCCACGTCGAGACGTAGGTGAAGTCCGCCACCCACAGCTGGTTCGGACGCTGCGCCTTGAACTGCCGCTTCACACGGTCCAGCGGACACGCCGCCTTCGCATCGGGCACGGTGGTGCGCACCTTCTTGCCGCGGCGTGCACCGCTGAGGCCGCGCAGTCGCATCAGCCGTTCGACGGTGCAGCGCGCCACGGCCGTGCCTTCGCGCCCGAGCTGGCGCCACACCTTGTCGGCACCATAAACCCGCAGGTTCTGGTCGTACACGCGCTGCACCTGCGCCAGCAGATGAGCATCACGCCGGGCTCGCGCGGGCAGCAGCGCCGGGTTGCGCTGGCGCGCCGCGTGGCGCCGGTATGCCGACGGGGCAACCTGCAGCGCGCGGCAGATCGGCTCGACCCCGCAACGAGCACGGTGCTCGTCGATGAAGGCGTTCACTTCTTGAGCTGGCGGTCGAACTCCGCCTGGGCGAAATACGCGCTGGCCAACTTCAGGATCTCGTTGGTCTTGCGCAGCTCGCGAACCTCGCGCTCGAGTTCCTTGATGCGCTGCTGCTCGGTTGTCGTCGGACCAGACCGTGCACCGCTGTCGCGCTCGCCTTGGCGAACCCACCGTCGCAGCGTCTCGGCCGTGCAGCCGATCTTCGCAGCGATCGACTCGATCGCCGCCCACTGTGACGGGTACTGGTCCTTTGCATCAAAGACCATGCGCACTGCGCGATCAGCGACCTCGGGCGAAAACTTCGGGGACTTCCTCATCATGGCTCCATTCTCAATCGAAGGAGCCTCCACAAAATCCGGGGCGGTTCAGAGCCGTGCTGCACGGCACTCGCATCGAGCACCCCAGGGAGGCCGATGCGCCTCACAGGTCCCGGCAAAAGAGGAGGTCGAGAGCCGCCGTCGAAAGGCGATGACACAGCGTCGACGCCCTCGAGCCCCCGTGAGATGCCGGGAGCGTCGGGGCCCGTGGCAATCAACTCGGCAAGCCCGGCCGAGCTGAGCAAGGCGGACGCGCCAGACGCGACCACCCGGTTGGTCGACTACCCGTCTTCGTCGAGAGGAAGTTACGGGCGCAACTTGGGCCGTTTCAACAGCCCCTCTCCATGCTCGCGAGCAGGTCCTTTGACCGCGCCGTCGACACGATGTCGCCCTTTGCTGCATAGATCGCGATAGCCTCGCCCACGACGGCACGAGCTTCGTCGACGTGTCCGGCGACCTGAAGCACTGTGGCGAACGCGACGAGCGCCAACCCGTGCAGATACGGCATCTGGGTCTGGCGCGCCCGCTCCAGCGCAGCTCGCGCGAGTGACTGGGCTTCGGCTGTCTTGCCAGTGTGGGCCAGGATCGGCGCTCGGACGCAGCGCCACAGCACCTGGGCCTCGACGTCGTCGTCGGCCGCCGCTGCTTCGGCCGTTCGGGTGAGCTCGAGCGCTTCCTGGTAGCGGCCCTGGTCGCGGACGGCTCGTGCCAGGATGCCTGCCATCGAGGAGAGGAAGTAGGTTCCGCCCATCTGCACGATGGTTTCGTAGTCGACGCGGAGCTCGCGTTCGGCCGCTGCCGGGTCGCCGGCAAGGAGCTCGATCGTCGCGAGATCGAACGACGACTGCGCCGCACGCATGCTCTTCCCCAAGTCGTCGAGCAGCGAGCGCGCCTGGCGGTACATCGTCCGCGCGCTCTCGAACTCGCCGTTCATCGCGCGCAGCTGCGCGAGCTTGCACATGATCATCCCCTGCACCTGGCGGTCGCGCAGGTCGCCGGTGACGAACTCCTGGCATTGCTCGAGCGCCTGCTGCACCGGCGTCGGGCCGTTGAGCGCGTTGAAGGTCAGTCCGAGTGCGCTGCGCGCCACGAGCCGCTCGTCGCCGGCGGCGCGCGCGTGTGTGACGACCTTCTGGATCGCGTCGCCGGCGGTTCCGATCGAGCCGGCGATCTGATTGACCAGCGCGACCATGCGCCAGGCGCGCGCCAGCTCGGCGTGCGCGCCTTCCTGCTCGAGCAGCGGAATCGTTTCGGTCGTGAGCTGCAGCGTCGCGTCGCTCCAGCTGCCCGGCTCCGCCTTGTGCAGGCGCACGTGCAGCCGCACGAGGTCGGCGGCGGCCCTGACGCGGATGTTTCGGGCCGCCTCGGCCAGCGTGTGGGCATGGTCGGCGAGCTCCTTCGCATCAGCGAACTTGCCGAGCTCCAGCATCACCTCGGCGCGCTGTGGCAAGAGCGGCAGGCGAATCGGATCGTCTTCCTTGAGCAACGCGATCGCGCGCCGGAACAGGTTTTCGGCGGCGTGCGCGTCGCCGCGCGCGAACGAGCGACGGCCCGCCGAGGCGAGACGCCGCGATGCATCGCGGCCGATCTCGTGTGCCTTCTCGTCGAGCGGGCCCAGCTCGGTGAGGTAGCGGTGTGCCTGCTCGAGGTGATAGCCGAGGATTTCCTCGAACTCGAGCGCGCGCCCGCGTTGCGCGCAGACCCCGTCGGCCCAGCGCACGAACTCGACATGCAGTTTCGCGCGTGAACGTTTCAGGAGCCCGGCATAGACCGTGTCGCGCACCAGGTGGTGGTGAAAGCGATAGACGAGCTCGGTCTCCTCCGAAGGGACGGCAAGGATGAACTGCTTACGGGTGAGCGTGGCGATCTGCTCGTCGATCCCGATCCGCGCGTTCTCGGGCTCCAGCGATGCGACCGCCGACACGGCGAACTGCAGGCCGATCACCGACGCCGGCTCGATGGCGTATCGCTCATTGCGGCCGAGCTGGCCGAGACGCGCCTCGAGCAGCGCCTTGACCGTTGGCGGGATCTCGATCTCGCCGTACTGTTCGCCGCGCACCCACCTGCCGTCATCCCCTTTCTCGATCGCCTTCGAGTCGACGAACATCGCCAGGATCTGCTCGACGTAGAGCGGGTTGCCTTCGGCGGCAGCGACGATGCGCGCCACGACGTCAGCCGGGAAGCTCGCGCCGAGGAGGTTCTCGGCGACGCGCGCGGCGGCAGCGTCGCTGAGTGGCTTCAGCTCGAGGCGCAGCGACCAGGGCCGTTCGCCCCACTTGGGACGCTTGTCGAGCAGATCGGGCCGCGAGGTTGCGAGGAGCAGAATCGGCGCGTCATTGGCCGAATCCAGCACGTGCTCGAGCAGGTCGAGGAACGCCGGCTCGGCCCAGTGGATGTCGTCGATCAGCGCGACCAGCGGCCGGTCGGCGGCGAGCTTCTCGAAGAATTTGCGCGCCGCCCAACTGATCTCGTGCAGGGCGAACGCGCCCGTGCTCAGGCCGATCGCCGAGGTGAGCCGGTCGGTCACATCCGCGTCGTCGATCAGCGCGGCGAGCTTGGCGCGGGCTTCCTCGGGCCTGTCGTCGGCTCGTATCTCGGCGGCGCCGTTGGCGATCTCGCGCAGCGGCCAGAACGTGATGCCGTCCCCGTAGGGCAGGCAGCGACCCTGGACGGTGCGCGCACCGGACCGAGCGGCACGTGCCATCACCTCGCGCGATAGGCGTGACTTGCCGATGCCGGCGTGGCCCAGGAACGTGACCAGGTGCGCGGTGCGCGATTCCATCAGCTTGCCGAGTAACGCCTTGACCGCGGCGAGCTCGTCCTCGCGGCCGACGATCTGGCTGTCGGCGCGCCGGATGTAGCCGTCGAGCCCGCTCGCGTCGATCAGCCGGTACGCGGCGACCCGCTCGCTCTTGCCTTTCAGCATCAGGGGCTCGACGGCCTCGACCTCGATCGCGTCGCGCGCGAGGTGATAGGTAACGGCGCCCAGATAGATCTCGCCGGGCGGCGCGGCCTGCTCGAGGCGCGCCGCGACGTTGACGGCGTCGCCGGTCGCGAGCTGCTGGGCCGCCGCCGGGTCGTCGACCGCCACCACCTCGCCGGTGTTGATGCCGGTGCGATTCGCGAGCTCGACGCCGTAGCGCTCCTTCAGCTCGACGTTGACGGTCTTGAGTGCCTCGCGCATGCCTTGCGCGGCGCGCAGCGCGCGCAACGCGTCGTCCTCGTGCAGCTGCGGCAGACCGAACACGGCCATGATCGCGTCGCCGATGTATTTCTCGATCTTGCCGCCATGGCGGCAGATCTCGGCCGCCATCACCTGGAAGTAGCGGCGCTTGACCTCGTGCAGCACCTCCGTGTCGAGCGACTCGCCGAGCTCGGTCGAACCCTTCAGGTCGCAGAAGATGATCGTGACTGTGCGCCGGACCTCGCGTTCCGGCAGTGCCGGTCCCGGTACAAGGAGCGGCGCGCCGCAGTAGCCGCACAGGCGGAACTTGGGCGGGTTTTCCTCGTTGCATTGCGGGCAAAGGACCATGTCTCGCGAGTGTAAGGAGAGCACCGTTGCGAGAGACCATCATGGGGACCGGCTTGCGCCCCGTGCCCTGTACGCGCGGGGCGGTGGACAAGGTGAAGGGAATGCCACTCGCGACGACCGAATGTCCGTTGGCCGGGCACTTGGACTTCCTCGTCGACAGCAGCGGATATTGGTAGTGCGCGTCAGCGGGAACCGCTTGCTCGACACCAGTCACTCGTGACGACCGGTTGTGGCCGTCCTTGACCGTCGAAGGGACGACTACCAACGGCAGCCATGCGATCCATTGCGGTCGGCGCTGACTCGAACGATCGCTCTATGACGCACCGCTGCCCTTGGTCGCCAACAATTGGCCGGCGCTGGACGACCCGCAGTTGACAATCGTCCCAACGAGTTGGCCACCCGCAAGCTGACGTTCGAGGCGCTTCCTCACTCCGGGTCGGCACCGGACGCTGAGCGATCCGTGATCTATCTGTCCGCTGTGCCTTCGAACCTGCAATTCGCTGTCGTCCACTGGATGGCGTGGCGTCCAGGTAGGCATTCGGTTTGCTACGCCCTAAAGCTCTTGATTTTCGCTAGCGCCACGCGCAATCTCTGCTTCCTGTTCAAACCGGTTCCAACAACTGCCTTTCCCCGAGGAGATGGTAATGAAAGTCTTGATTGCTTTCGCCACCGCGCTGCTCGCAGCCGCCCCCGCGTTCGGGGTGACGATCGTCTACACGACCTCGCTGTCGGGCCCGAACGAGAACCCGCCCGTTTCCTCGTCCGGCATCGGCGTCGCCGCCGTCACCGTCGATACGACCGGGCACACGCTGCGCGTCCAGGAGGCGTTCATCGGCCTGACCACGGGGACGACGGCTTCGCACATCCACTGCTGCGTCACCACGCCGACCGGCACCGCCGGCGTTGCGACGATGACGCCGACTTTTTCCGGCCTCCCGCTCGGCGTGACCTCCGGCAGCATGGACCAGACCTTCGACACGCTCGCGACGTCCACCTACAACGCGCCGTTCGTGACCGCCAACGGCGGCACCGCCGCCGGCGCCGAAGCCGTGTTGTTCGCCGGCATCGCCGCGGGCACGGCGTACGTGAACATCCACACGACCCAGAACCCAGGCGGAGAGATTCGCGGCTTCCTCGCCGTCGCGGCGCCGGTCCCCGAACCCGAGACTTACGCGCTCTTCCTGGCGGGATTGGTGTCGCTCGGCGTTGCCGCGCGTCGCCGTCATCGTCGAGAGGTGGAGCGCCGCGGCGACTGACCCGCTGGCGCCGAGAGCGCGTGATGACGTGCTGGCGCGCAGAGCGTTGGTCCGCGTCTGAGTCGGAAGGCGCGCCGATCAGGGGCCTGTCTCTCGTGCCAGCCCGGGTGACCTTGGCGCGTCATCGAGGGCCGCTTTCTGGGGCCCCGGCCAGACCATCACCCGCCAGCAGGTTCTGCGCCTCTATACGGCGGACAACGCTTGGTTCCTGGGACCGCAGTGGGAAAAGAAGGTCGGAACGATC
>Ga0207701_10002814_pt1 | contig 17961 bp, 14 predicted proteins | sample KBSSwiSSwithPhiX_FD_184294 | JGI IMG/M metagenome (GOLD analysis project Ga0207701, IMG submission 184294) | Switchgrass rhizosphere bulk soil microbial communities from Kellogg Biological Station, Michigan, USA, with PhiX - S5 (SPAdes) (version 2) | ecosystem: Environmental > Terrestrial >... | reverse complement strand
GAATAGTCTCCCGACCGAAGGGAGGGAGGAGGTTCGCGCCGCGGGAGCGCAGCGCGACGCGCAGGATCAGGCGGGCGGTCGAGCGCCTTTGCGCGAGCCGCCCGCCGGTACGCGGTTAGCGTAGATCCGGAGCGTCGCGCGGAGCGACGGTCTACTTTCCGATGCAGAACGTCGAGAAGAGGCGCGCGAGAACGTCGTCCGGCGTCGTCTCGCCGGTGAGGTCGGCGAGCGCGTCCAGCGCGGCGTGACAGTGCGTGACGGCGTACTCGGGCGAATCGTGGCGCGCGAGGGCCGCGAGGGTCTGTGCCGCGCCGGCCCGACCGCGCTCGACGAGGTCGCGCTGGCGCAACGAGCCGAGAACCTCCGAAGTCTCCTCGGTCCGGATGTCTTCGGCGATCACCGCGCCGAGAAGCTCTGAAAGTCTCGAGCCCGCGTCCGAAGAGAGGCCGCAGACGGGCGTCGCATCCCCGGGAAGGTTGTCCGCGCGGCCGCGATCGGCCTTGTTGGCCACGAGAATCCGCGGCATTTCCGGGATCCCGGCGAACGCCTGCGCATCCTCGTCGGAGAAACCTTCCGAGCCGTCGAAGACGTAGAGGATCGCGTCCGCCCTGGCCGCTTCTTCGCGAGCCCGGGCCACGCCGATCTTCTCGACGGGATCGTCGCTCTCGCGGAGGCCCGCCGTGTCGACCAGCGTGACGGGGATGCCGCGCACGTCGACCAGAGCTTCGAGGGCGTCGCGCGTCGTGCCCGGAATCTCCGTCACGATGGCTCGTGCGGAGCCGACGAGGGCGTTGAACAGCGTCGACTTCCCCGCGTTCGGCCGACCCAGGATTGCCACCCGGCAGCCGCCGGAGAGCAGCCGCCCGGTCCGGTAGGTCGCGGCGAGACGCGCGAGCTCGCGCTCGGCGGATTCGAGGTGCGACGAGGTCTGAGGATCGATTTCGGTGCCGACGTCCTCCGAAAAATCCACGGCGGCCGAGAGCGCGGCGGCGGCAAAGAGGAGGTCCTCGCGGACCGCATCGAGCCGGCGCGAGAGCCCGCCCTCGAGGCGGCGCGCCGAGAAACGTGCCGCGGCGGCGGTTTTCGAGTCGATGAGGTCGCGCACGGCCTCGGCTCGCACGAGATCGATCTTGCCCGAGCGGAACGCGCGTTCGGTGAACTCCCCCGGCTTCGCCGGCCGCGCCCCGGCCGCGACGGCGGCTTCCAGGACGCGCTCGACGACCGCCGGGCTTCCGTGGACCGAGATCTCGGCGACGTCTTCGCCGGTCACCGACGCCGGCGCGGAGAAGAACGTGAGAAGCCCCGTATCGATCCCTTCGCCCGCCGCGTCCCGAAGAGCCGCGAGATAGGGCCGGCGCGGGCGCAATTGACCGGCCGCCGGAAGGCTCGGGGCGAGGGACCGCAGAATGCGCTCCGCCTCCGGGCCGGACAGGCGAACGAGCGCGATGGCCGCGCGCCCCGCCGGCGTGGCGGGGGCGACGATCGTGTCGAGGAGAGCGTCGGAAGGGCGCACGCGGACGCGACCTCCTACCGGCTCTTGAGGCGAACCTCCACGCGTTTCAGAAACCCGTCGCCTTCGGACTGGGTCTCGACTTCGGAGTCCTCCGCGAGCGCAAGATGCACGAGCCGCCGCTCCCACGGAGCCAGGGGCGGAAGCAGCGAGGGTCGCCGCGAGCGGCGGACCTCCTCGGCGGACTGGCGCGCGAGCTCTTCGAGCGCGTCCTTGCGGTGCGCCCGGAAGCCGTCCGCGTCGAGGCGCGGGTGGACCGGCCGGCCCAGCCGCTTGGCGGCGATGCGGCCCACGAGAACCTCGAGACCCGTGAGGCCCTCGCCCTTGTTGGCGAGGAGAGGCTCCACGTCGTCGCCGATCAGCTCGAAGAGCAGCTCGTCGCCCTGCGCATCCCGACGGCGGATCTCGACCAGCAGTCCGGCCGCCGAGAGCAGCTCCGTCAGCGTGGCCTCGACGAGCGCAATCGCCTCGGCGTCCGTCGCACCGGGCGTGGTGTCGCGTTCGCGGGGGGCCTCGGAAGCCGCGCCCCGATCCCGCGGCCCGCGCGCACGCACCGGTGAATCGGAAGCTGCGCCGCGATCCCGCGGCGACTCTTGTGCTGCGCCGCGATCCCGCGGCGACGGCGGGGCAGCGAACGCCTCCGCAGGCAGCTTCGTCTCCACCTCGTGCATCGGCTCCGGCAAGCGATCTTCGGCCCTGGGCTCTCGAGCCTCGACCCGTACGCCTCTCCCCTCGTCGACGTCGATCTCCACGACCCGGCCGCCCCAGAACGATTTCTCGTCCCGGATGACCGTGTACTTGAGCTCCGCGGCCGTCTTCCCGAGAGCCCGGGCCGCCCCTTCGACTGCTTCTTCGACCGTTTTCGCTTCGTACCTCATGGGCTCATCGACCTACGCGCGCGCCTGCTTCAGGGCTTTCGCCCCTTTGGCCGGCGGCGCCGGGTCGTCCTCCTTCACGATCTTGTTCATGACGAGCTGCTGCACGATCGTCAGCAGGTTGGAAAACAGCCAGTACAGGACGAGTCCCGACGGCATGTCCTTCAGAAAGAAGCCCCACAGGACCGGCATGAACATGAAGATCTTCTTCTGGGCCGGATCCATCGTCGACGGCGTCATCGCCTGCTGGGCGTACATCGAAGCGATCATCAGGATCACGAGCACGTAGGTGTGGTCGATCGCGGAGAGATCCTTGATCCAGAACACGAACGGCGCGTGCCGCAGCTCGATCGTCTTCGACAGGACGTTGTAGAACGCCACGAGGACCGGCAGCTGCAGCAGCACCGGAAGGCACCCGCTCATCGGGTTGTAGCCCTCTTTCTGGTAGAGCTCCATCAGCTCGGCGTTCATCTTCGTGCGCTGGGCCGCGTCGGTCTTGGCCTTCTTGTACTTGTCCCGGATCGCGTTCATCTTCGGCGCGAGCTTCTGCATCTTCTTCATCGACGTGTAGCTCTTGGCCGTCAGCGGGAAGAGCAGCAGGCGGATGATGAACGTGACGACGAGGATCGCGACGCCCCAGTTGGGGACGACGGCATAGGACTTCTTCATCATCCACAGCAGCGGCCGCGCGAGGATCCCGTACCACCCGAAGTCGATCGTGCGCTCGAGGCCGAGGCCGTAGCTGTCGAGCGTCGCGACCTCCTTGGGGCCGAAGTACGCCGACGCGGAAAAGCTCCCCTGTCCGGAAATGCCGGTCGCGAGCTCCTGGACGGGCTTGCCGTCGGCGTGCGGCACGGCGAATGTGAAGAGCCGCGCCGTCGCGGGCGCCGACGGGATCAGCGCCTCGAGGAAGTAGCTGTCCTCGATGCCCGCGAACGCTTTCGCCGGCAGCGTCCAACTCTCCCCGGCCTTCGCCTTCTCGGGGCGGACGAGCTTCAATCCGTCGGCGGAGGCGACGACGGCCGAAGCCGGCATCACGTACCGCGATTTTTTCTCGTCGTCCGGCGGATTGCGCAGACCCGGCCCGATCAGCACGTCGTAGGGCGCTCCGGCGACGTTCACCCGGACGTCGAAGACGTAGCCCGAGCCGACCTTGATCTCTTTCTCGATGGCGATCGTCGCGTCCGCGTACCGCAGCCGCAGGACCCGGTCGGACTCCTTCTCGACGACGAAGAGGGCGTTCGAAACGGCCTTCGTCGCCGCGGCGTCGCGGCCGAAGTCGAGCCCGAGCGGGCGGGGAAACTCGGGCGGCAGGGCGCGCACGAGGTCGAGCGGCCGGTTTTTCTCGTCCTGGTACTTCGCCAGGACGAAGGAGGTCAGGACTCCTCCGCGGTTGGAGAAGGTGGCCGTGAAGAGGTCATTGCCGATCCGGACGGTCTCCTCGGCCGGAGCGCTCGCGGGCGGCGGGAGGGCCGCCGGGGCCGACAGCGCCGGCGCGGACGGAGCCTGAGACGAAGCCGCGCTGCCGGTCGTCGCCGTCGTGGTCGTGGTCGCGGCCGAGACGGGCGTGGGCGAAAGGGCGGCCGGAGGTTTCGGGGGCTTGGGGACGAGCCATTCCCAGGCGAGAAGTACCAGCAGCGAGAGCCCGGCGGCGACGAGGAGGCGTTTCTCCAACGGTCGGTCTCGGCTCAGGGCACCGGATCCATCCCGCCGGGATGGAACGGGTGGCAGCGGAAGAGTCGCCGCAGGGCCAGCGCGCCGCCGCGCCCGAGGCCGTATCTCGCGATCGCCTCGCGGGCGAAAAGCGAGCAGGTCGGCTCGAAGCGGCAGGCTCGCGGCAGAATGGGCGAAAGGAACCTTTTGTAGAGATCGAGGAGCGCGATCACGATCCTCGACGGCCACTTCACCGGCGCGTTCGACGCGAGATCGCTCGCGACACGGCCGATCGGTAGTCCTCGAGAAGCTCGGAGAACGCGGCGGCGGCGCACGAGGGCCGCGCGTTGATGACCAGGCGCGCCGCGCCGATCGAGAGCTGCGGACGCGTGCGCCGGAAAATCTCGCGAAGCCGGCGCCGCACCCGGTTCCTCGTCACCGCGTTGCCGACCCGGCGCGAGACCGAGATCCCCAGGCGCGGCCGTGACGGGGCGCCCGTGGGCTGGTCGCCCCTGGGATCGTCGAGAAGGAAAACCTGGATGTGGCGTCCGGAAACGCGCACCCCGGTGGCGTAGCACTCTTCGAATTCCCTGCGTTTGCGGAGGCGGTCGTCTTTCGAGAAGGTCTCGGAGACGGCCGGGCCCGAGTTCACACCGTGAGTTTCTTGCGCCCCTTGCGCCGGCGAGCCGAAATCACGGCGCGCCCGGCCCGTGTCCGCATCCGGACGAGGAAGCCATGCGTGCGTTTGCGTCGCCGATTGTTGGGCTGGTAGGTGCGCTTCATAAAGAGGGCGAATCCTAGGTGCAGGGGGGTGGGAAGTCAAGAGTCGAAGGGTCGAAGCGTCAAAAGGTCGAAAGGTTAATTAGGGGTTCGACGCTTCGACGTTTCAACCTTTTGACTCTCGCGTCATATACTCCCGGCCCCCGGCTTCCCACAGGCTTCCACAGCTGTGGAAAACATGTGGAAATCCTGGCGCACACCATGACCGAGATCTGGACTTCCATTCTCAGACAGATCGAGTCGAAGCTCGATGCGAAAGAGCTGAAGACGTGGTTCGGCCCGACGCGCCAGCTCGATCTCGTCTCGTCCTCCAACGGCCCGGTCCTCACGATCCTGGTGCCGTCGCGCGTCTTCGCCGACTGGATCCAGTCGCGCCATGGCGAGTTGCTCGCTCGCGAGGCCGAAGCGGCTGGTTTTACGGGGCTCGAGATCCGCTTCGAGGCCTCCGCGTCGGAACCCGCCGGGGTCCCGACGCCGGCCGCGGCGACGGGGGACGCCGGCCCTCCCGGCGGCGCCGAGCGCCGGGTGACCGGGAATCCGCGGTTCACCTTCGAAACTTTCGTCGTCGGCTCGTCCAACCAGTTCGCCCATGCCGCGGCGCGCGCCGTCGCCGAGACGCCGTCCCGCTCTTACAACCCGCTCTTCCTGTACGGCGGTGTCGGACTCGGCAAGACCCACCTGATGCACGCAATCGCGGGAGAGGTCTTGCGGCGCAATCCCGGCGCCAACGTTCTCTACCTTTCGGCCGAACGCTTCCTGAACGATCTGATCAATGCCCTCCGCTTCGAACGCATGCATGAGTTCAAGCGGCGTTACCGCGAACTCGACGTGCTGCTCATGGACGACGTGCAGTTCATCGCCGGCAAAGACTCGACGCAGGAAGAGTTCTTCCACACCTTCAACGCGCTGCACGACGCGCAAAAGCAGATCGTCCTGACCTCCGACGCGCTGCCCAAGGAGATCCCGACGCTCGAGGAGCGGCTCCGCTCACGCTTCGAGTGGGGGCTGATCGCCGACATCCAGCCGCCGGATCTCGAGATGAAGGTCGCGATCATCCGCAAGAAGGCGGCCGCCGAGAAGGTCGAAGTCCCCAACGACGTGGCCATGTTCATCGCGGGCACGGTCAAGTCCAACATCCGCGAGCTCGAAGGGCGGCTGAACCGGGTCCTGGCCTTCTCGTCCCTGACCGGAAAGCCCCTGTCGGTGGAGCTCGCCCGGGAGACCCTGCGGGACATCGTGGGGACGGAGGAGCACAAGGCCGCCCCCTCCGAGATCCTGAAGACCGTGGCCTCCCACTACGGGCTGCGGGTGTCGGACATGAAGGCCAAGTCCAACGCCAAGCCGGTGGCCTTCCCCCGCCAGGTGGCCATGTACCTCTGCCGGAAGCTGACCGAGCTTTCCTATCCGGAGATCGGCCGCCTCTTCAACGACAAGCACCACTCGACGGTCATGCACTCGGTCGAAAAGATCGAGCGGATGATCGAGGACGACGCCGATTTCCGCAGGGTCATCGACGGTTTTCTGCAGGCCTATCGCTGACGCGGCAGGGACCGCCCCGAGTTTTCCTCGCGTGCGTTTTCCGCATGCGTTCGCACGCTCGCGAAACGCTCCGCATCTGTGGAAGACGATGAGCCTCGTCCGCAGGATCGACCTCGATTTCGACCCCATTTTTATTGGGTTTTTTCGATGTTCGCGATTCTTCCGCGACCCTATTAATACGGTTAAATGTGATAGACTTTTTTCTCTTCTCGGAGGTGGGAAATCCCGATGGAATTGACGGTCAAAAGGGGTGACTTCTTGAATGAGCTCACGCTCATGCAGGGAGTCGTGGAGAGGAAGAACACGATTCCGATCCTCTCCAACATCCTGCTCCGGGCAGCCGACGGACATCTCTCGTTCACGTCCACCGATCTCGACCTGACTCTGCTCTCCCAGGCGGAAGCCAAAGTCACCCGGCCGGGCAGCGTGACGGTTCCGGCGAGGAAACTCTTCGACCTCATCCGGAATCTTCCCGAGGCCGACGTGAACCTGAAGCTCCTCGACAACCACTACCTCGGGGTGACCTGTCAGAGGTCGAACTTCCGCCTGGTGGCCCAGCCGGCCGAGGATTTCCCGACCGTACCCAAGGTAGAGGCCAAAAAGGGGGTTTCATTCCCCCTGGATCTATGGAAACGATTGACCCGTAAGGTTTTATACGCCGTATCCGCCGAAGAGACACGGTTCCAGCTCATGGGAGCGCTTCTCAAGGACAAGGGCAAGGAGTTCGAGCTCGTCGCCACGGACGGCCATCGGCTCTCCCTGATCGACTTTCCGAAGGAAGACGCCAAGGCGACGGTGCCGAACGTCCTGATTCCGAAGAAAGCCCTGGCCGAGATCCTGAAGATGGACGGGGGATCCGAGCCCCGGCTCGAGATCCGACACTCCGAGAATCACCTGCTCTTCACCGTCGGGAGCCGGCAGCTCATCGCCCGGCTTCTGGATGTGAATTTCCCGGACTACGAAAAGATCCTCTCGAAGAACAACGACCGCGTCGCGCTGGTGCCGACGGGAGCGACGAAGGACGCGATCCGCCGCGTCTCGCTGTTTTCCTCGGAGCGGTCGCGCGGCGTGAAGCTCTCGTTCGAGAAGGACCTGCTCACGGTGGCGTCGGCGAGCCAGGAGCTCGGCGAGGGCCACGAGACGCTCGACGTCTCCTTCGACGGCGAGCCGCTGTCGATCGGGCTCAACGCGCAGTACCTCCTGGATTTTCTGGAGGAGGCGGAGACCGAAACGGTGCGGCTCGAGCTGAAGGACGAAAACACCCAGTGCCTGTGTCAGCCGGAGGGAGGCCTCGAGGGCGCCTCCCGGTATCTGTACGTCGTCATGCCGATGCGTCTCTGAACTCTCGAGGTGGGACTAGATCGCTTGCAGCTTTCCGAGATCTCGAACCAGGGCTTCCGCAACCTCTCCCCCGACCCCGTGTTTTTCGGCGCGGGGGTCACGCTGATCACGGGAGAGAACGCGCAGGGCAAAACGAACCTCCTCGAGGCTGCGGCCCTCGTGTGCGGGCAGCGCTCCTTTCGCGGGGCGACGTCGGCGGCGATGGCTCGCGACGGCGAGGCGTTTTCGATCACCGGGACGCTGGAGGCGGCGTCGGGACCGGAGCGGGTCACCGTGTCCTGGTCGCGCGCGGGGGGCCGGGAGTTCCGGCGCGGCGAGAAGACGGCCGGGTTCCGCGAGGTTTCCGGCCTGGCCCCCGCGGTGTTCCTCGCGCCCGAACATCGCGAGCTGCTGATCGGCTCTCCGTCGGCGCGGCGGCGATTCCTGGATCGACTCGTGCTCGGTCTGAAGCCCGCGGCCGGAGACGATCTCGCGCGCTACGGCACGGCCCTTCGGGAGCGCAATGCGCTGCTCGCGCGGTCTCGCCGGGCGGGCGCCGGAGGACACGCGGCGGCTCCGGGCGAGCTCGAGGCGTGGACGGAGGAGCTTTCGGTCGCGGGAGCGGCGGTGCGCCGGCATCGGCGCGCGGCGCTGGGCCTCTGGTACGAAGAGTTCGAGCTTCTGGCGCGCGAGGCCGGCGAGGCCTATCGCGGCGTGCGCGCCGAGTATTCGGCGGCGGGTGACTCGGCGGAAGAGTTGCGGGCGGCCTGCCAGCGACTCCTGCCGCTGGAGCGGCGCCGCGGGTATTCGCTCGCAGGCCCGCACCGAGATGATCTGCTCTGGACGCGAGACGGCCGTCCGCTGGCCTCCGAAGCCTCCTCGGGCGAAGTGGCGCGCACGGTCGCGCTCGTGAAGCTCGCGGAGTGGAGCGCCGTGGCGAAGTCGGCCGGCGAGCCGCCGCTGTTCGTCGCCGACGACTTCGACGCCGGCCTTTCCGAGAGCTGGGTCGAGGAGTTCTTCGACGCGCTGCCGGCCCACGCCCAGGTGCTGTTGACGACCACGGCGCCTCCCGCCCGCTTCGGGTTTGGAGCATCGAAACACCCTGCGGCGGTCCTGGAAATACAGCGGGGAAGCGTCCGGGCGGCGGCGCCGCACGGACACTTTTCTTCCGCCGCGCTCGTGCGCGTACGAGCCGTGAACGGAGCCTCATGAGCACGGCCTACACCACCGACTCCATCAAGCTGCTGAAGGGCCTGGAGGCCGTCCGCAAGCGCCCCGGCATGTACATCGGGGACACCGACGATCTCTCGGGGCTGCACCACATGGTCTTCGAGCTCGTCGACAACTCGATCGACGAGGCCCAGGTGGGCTATGCGGACCACGTGGGCATCACGATCCACGCCGACAACTCCGTCACCGTCGAGGACAACGGACGCGGCATCCCCGTCGGGATCCACAAAGAGCACAAGCGCGAGACGCTCGAGATCATCATGACGGACCTGCACTCGGGCGGGAAGTTCGACGACAACTCCTACAAGGTCTCGGGCGGCCTTCACGGCGTCGGCGTCTCGGTCGTGAACGCGCTCTCGAAGCGGCTCGACGTCGAGGTCCGACGCGACGGCAAGGTCTGGCAGCAGTCCTACGAGCAGGGCAAGCCGACGGGAGAGATCAAGAACGTCGGCACCTCCAAGAAGACCGGCACGAAGATCACCTTCTGGGCGGATCCGAAGATCTTCTCGGTGACCGAGTTCCATTTCGACAGCCTCTCGCAGAGGCTGCGCGAGCTCTCGTTCCTCAACCCGGGCGTGCGGATCTCGATCCTCGACGAGCGCACCGAGAAGAAGCACGACTTCGCCTACGAGGGCGGGATCAAGAGCTTCGTCGAGCACCTCAACAAGGCGAAGCAGGCGATCCACGACAAGGTCATCTTCTTCCAGGACGTGAAGGGCGGGACGGGCGATCCCAAGCGCGACGCCGACAAGGAACGCGTCGAAGTCGCGCTGCAGTGGAACGAGGGCTATGCCGAAACGCTCTTCACCTTCACGAACACGATCAACAACCGCGACGGTGGCACCCACCTCGAGGGCTTCAAGACGGCTCTGACGCGGGCCGTCCAGAAGTACGCCGAGGCCAACGGGCTGACGAAGGGCCTGAAGGAAACGACGCTCTCCGGCGACGACTGCCGCGAGGGCCTCACCGCGGTCGTCTCGGTCAAGGTCAAGGATCCCAAGTTCTCGTCACAGACGAAGGACAAGCTGGTCTCCTCCGAGGTGAAGACGTGGGTCCAGCAGGTCGTCTACGACAAGCTGGGCTCCTACCTCGAGGAGAACCCGCGCGTCGGCAAGCGGATCGTCGAGAAGATCGTCGAATCCGCCCGCGCCCGCGAAGCGGCTCGGAAAGCCCGCGAGCTCGTCCGCCGGAAGGGCGCTCTCGATTCGGGAGCCCTGCCCGGCAAGCTGGCCGACTGCCAGGAGAAGGATCCCGCGTTCTCCGAGCTCTTCATCGTCGAGGGCGACTCGGCCGGCGGCTCGGCCAAGATGGGCCGCGACCGCCGCTCGCAGGCGATCCTGCCGCTGCGCGGCAAGATCCTGAACGTCGAGAAGGCGAGGCTCGACAAGATGCTCGCCTCGGCCGAGATCCGGACCCTCATCACGGCGCTGGGAGCGGGGATCTCGACGGACTTCGACGCGGCGAAAGTCCGCTACCACAAGATCGTCATCATGACCGACGCCGACGTCGACGGCTCGCACATCCGGACGCTGCTGCTGACGTTCTTCTTCCGCCACATGGCGACGCTCATCGACAAGGGCTTCCTCTACATCGCGCAGCCGCCGCTCTACAAGATCACCGAGAACAAGAAAGAGACGTACCTCAAGGACGAGAAGGAGATGTCCAAGTTCCTTCTCGGCCGGCTCGGCGAGGACCGGACGCTCTCCTCGGAGATGTCCGGCACGACCGTCTCCGGAGCCAAGCTCGCGGCGCTCCTCGAGAAGATGGAGGAGTACCGGACGCACGTCGGCAAGCTGTCCCATCGCGGCATTCCCGAGGGGCTCCTCCGCGCGCTCCTCGACCGCGGCATGACGTCCAAGGGCGATTTCGCCGAGAAGAAAAAGGTCGACGACATCGCGAAGGCCGTCCGCGCCTTCGGCGTCGAAAAGGCCGACGTCGTGGCCGACGAGGAGCACTCGGGCTGGGCGCTCGAGATCACGCGGAAAGTCAACGGCGTTCCCCGCTCCGCCCGGATCGACGCGGAGTTCGTCTCCTCCTTCGAGTTCAAGCGGATCAAGGAGACGGCCAAGGCCATCGGCGGTTTCCTGGACGGGCCCTACGTCGTCACGCGCAACGGCGAAACGGCCAAGCACGAGATCCTCTCCGCCGTCGTCGACGCGGTCTACGAGTCGGCCAAGAAGGGCCTGGTGATCAATCGATACAAGGGCCTCGGCGAGATGAACCCCGAGCAGCTCTGGGACACGACGATGAACCCGGAGACGCGGCGCCTGCTGCAGGTCGCCGTGGAGGATGCCGTCGAGGCCAACGAAGTGTTCTCGATCCTGATGGGCGACGCCGTCGAGCCGCGGCGCGAGTTCATCGAGGAGAACGCGCTCAACGTGAGGAACCTGGATATTTAAGAGGCGCGTCATCCCGAGCGAAGCGAGGGATCCCGAGCTCGAAAGTCCGGGATCCCTCGGGCCTGCGGCCCTCGGGATGACGGCGGATGTGAAATGGCCAACCTGCTGACCCCCGAAGAAAAAGTCCCCGTCACGATCGAGGACGAGGTCCGCCGCTCGTACCTCGACTACGCCATGTCCGTCATCATCGGACGGGCGCTTCCCGACGTGCGCGACGGCCTGAAGCCCGTCCACCGCCGCAGCCTCTACGGCATGTGGGAGCAGGGCAACCTCCACAACAAGCCCTACCGCAAGTCCGCCCGCATCGTCGGAGACGTCCTCGGCAAGTACCACCCGCACGGCGAGAGCGCCGTCTACGACTCGGTCGTCCGCATGGCCCAGGAATTCTCGCTGCGCTATCCGCTGGTGGACGGGCAGGGGAACTTCGGATCGGTCGACGGCGACAACGCCGCGGCCATGCGCTACACCGAGGTCCGGCTGGCGAAGCTCGCGGCCGAGCTCCTCGGCGACGACATCGACAAGGAGACGGTGGACTGGACGCCCAACTACGACGGCTCGCTCGTCGAGCCGATGGTGCTGCCGGCGAAGTTCCCGAACCTCCTCGTGAACGGATCGACGGGCATCGCGGTCGGCATGGCGACCAACATCCCGCCGCACAACCTCTCCGAAGTCATCGACGCGACGATCGAGCTGATCAAGCATCCCGACGCCACGCTCGGCCAGCTCATGAGGAAGCTGCCGGGCCCCGACTTCCCCACCGGCGCCTTCATCCACGGCGCCCAGGGGATCAAGGACGCCTACAAGACGGGCCGCGGCTCCGTGCAGGTGCGCGCCCGGGCGATGATCGAGAAGGCCGCCCGCGGCGACAAGGAGTCGATCGTCGTCACGGAGATCCCCTACCAGGTCAACAAAGCCAAGCTCATCGAGCGGATCGCCGAGCTCGTCAACGACAAGAAGATCGAAGGCGTCGCGGACCTGCGCGACGAGTCCAACCGCGAGGGCATGCGCATCGTCGTGGAGCTCAAACGGGGCGAGAACGCCCAGGTCGTTCTCAACAAGCTCTACGCCCTGACCCCGATGCAGTCGTCCTTCGGGATCATCTTCCTCGCGATCGTCGAGAACCAGCCCCGCGTCCTGCCCCTCCACGACCTCCTCCGCCACTTCATCGACCACCGCAAGGTGGTGGTCATCCGGCGGACGCAGTTCGACCTGAAGAAGGCGGAGGAACGCGCCCACCTCCTGCGCGGCCTCGCGCTCGCCCTGGCGAATTTGGACCTCGTGATCAAGATCATCCGCGCGTCCAAGGACCCGCAGGAGGCGAAGGCGCGCCTCTCGGCCGAGGTTTCGATGACGCGCGCGGCCCTCGAGAAGTTCATTGGCAGCTCGCTCGGGGACGAGGGAGGCAAGGGCAGCCAGGTCCTGCGGCTCGACGAGATCCAGGCGCAGGCCATCCTGGACATGCGCCTCCACCGGCTGACGGGCCTGGAGCGGGAAAAGATCGTCGCCGAGTTCAAGGAGGTCCTCGCGCTGATCGCGAAGCTGCGCGAGATCCTGGGCTCCGAGAAGCTGGTTCTCGAGATCATCGTCGACGAGCTCCAGCAGATCCGCAAGCAGTTCGGCGACGAGAGACGGACGGAGATCGTGGCCGAGGCCACGGACATCGACATCGAGGACCTCATCGTCGAAGAGGACATGGTCATCACCGTGTCCCGCGGCGGCTACATCAAGCGCTCTCCCCTCTCGCTCTACCGCGCCCAGCGCCGCGGCGGGAAGGGCCGCATCGGCGCGACGACCAAGGAAGAGGATCTCGTCGAGCACCTCTTCGTCGCGTCGACCCACGCGTACATCCTCGCATTCACCTCGCGCGGCCGGATGCACTGGATCAAGGTCTACGACCTCCCGCAGCTCGGCCCGGCCACGCGCGGCAAGGCCATCGTCAACCTGCTCTCGCTCTCCCCGAACGAGCGCATGGTGGCCATGGCGGCGACGAAGGACTTCCCCGAAGACCGCTATCTCGTGTTCGCCACCCGGAGCGGCCTCGTGAAGAAGACCGCCTTGTCGGCGTTCTCGAACGTGCGCTCGGGAGGCATCATTGCGATCAACCTCGAGGAAGGGGACTCGCTGCTCTCGGTGCGCATCACCGGCGGCGAGGACCAGATCTTCATCGGAACGCGGCAGGGCATGGGCATCCGCTTCTCCGAGAAGGACGTCCGGCCGATGGGCCGCGACACGACCGGAGTCATCGGCGTCTCGCTCAAGAAAAACAACGACGAAGTCGTCGAGATGGACATCGTCGACGAGAAGGCGCATCTGCTCTCGGTCACGGAGAACGGCTACGGCAAGCGCTCCGAGGTCACCGAGTACCGCTTCCAGGGCCGCGGCGGCTCGGGCGTCATCAACGTCAAGGTCACCGAGAAGAACGGGCCGGTCGTGGGCATCAAGTCGGTCACCGACGCCGACCAGCTCCTCCTGATCACCGAGCGCGGCCAGCTCATCCGCATCAAGGTCAACGGCATCCGGGAAACCGGCCGCGCCGCGCAGGGCGTGCGCGTCATCCAGCTCGAGGAGGGCGACCGCCTCGTCGGCATCGCGAAGCTGGCCGAAAGCGACGACACCGAGGACGAGCCGCAGGCGGTGCTTCCCGGGGCGGACAAGCCCGGACCCGCCCCGGCCGGCGGCAAGGGCGAAAAGAAGAGCGAGCTGGACTTGCTCGGCGAGGACGAGGACGATTAGGCTTTTCAGCTACAAACCCCGTCCCCCCAGCCCTGACGGATCGCTGACACCACACGTAGACTCATCCGGATCTCACCTTCGAGGAGGCGACCATGCGAAAGGCCACTGTCATCCTGGCGGTCTGTGCCTTTCGGATGTTCTGCGGAACTGCCGCGAGCCAGACGCTGACGATGGGCAACGGCATGATCGATTTTCAGAACCTGAACGTCAGCGGCGTCCAAACGTTCGTCGATCTCGTCCGGCCCGCCACGGCCTCCGGAACCATCGAGTCGGCCAGCTTAGGATGGTCCCAATTCCCCTGTTCCGCGGCCGTGAAGATCAAAGTTCTCCGGCGGGAGGGAGACACGCTGGCTCTTGTCGCGGAGCGGGGACCGTTCGACGTTGTTTCGGTCTATGCCGCGTTCCCCCTGTCGCCTCCGATCGAGGTTGCTCAAGGCGATTTGATCGGCCTCTCCCGTGTCTCGGATTGCGGAGGCCCGCAAGCGACCTTTCTAACCGGAAATCCTTCCGAGGGATTCGCCCAGTTCGTCGGGGACATCACGTCCCCTGTTCCCTACGCCGGCGGCGGAGGCGGAGGCGGGTTCCTCCAGGTCGCGGCGTCCGGACCGGCCACCGAAATGATCGCGCGCGTTCTCCCGGCCGCGGGCTCGACACCCGGGGCGTTCGAGTCATTCTTCCGAACGGCGATACAGCTCTCCAACACCGGAACGGCAACGAAGACCGGCCGCCTCGTGTATCACGCAGCCGGCCATACGAGCTCGCCCGAAGACCCGAGTCTCCCTTTCTCGATCGAGCCTTTCTCCACCGTCGCGTATCCAGACGTCGTCGCCACGATGGGACAGGAGGGCCTGGGCACGCTGGACGTCGCGGTGCCGGTTACGTCTGGCTCCCCCCTCGTCACCGCCCGGATCTACGAAGACAACGGTGAGGAGGGCACCGCGGGCTTTACGGAAGACGCCATCGATCCGGTCTGCTGCACCGACGCGCGCGTGCTCTTCATCCGGTCGACGAGCTATCTAGTGGCACCAGCGGATCCCGCGCATTTCCGTTACAACGTTGGCATCCGTTCGCTCTTCAAGGCGCCCACGCTGACGTTTTCGGTGGTCGGCAGCGGCACGAGCGTCACGCGGAGCTACCCGCCGAGCTCGTTCGAGCAGAGGTCGGCAGAAGAGCTCTTGGGTGCCCCGCTGCCGCCCAACGCGCTGATCGCGATCCAAGTCGACGCCGGGACCGCGATCGTGTACGGGGCTACCGTGGACAACGTGACCAACGACGCCAGCATCCAGTTCGCCTCCGTCGCCTTCACCAGCCCGAATTGACGAGAGGCGGGCCTTCCGGCCTGCCTCTCGCCGCCGGCTCCCCGCCTCCTGTCCCTGCATATAGAATCCCGCCCCCATGCGATTTTTTCTGGACGGCGGCAGCGCCGAAGAAGCCCGCCGAATCAAAGACCTCGGACTGCTCGACGGCGTGTGGCTGTCCCTCGAGGCCGCCGAAGCGGCGGGCTCGGAGTACCGCAAAGCGATTCGCGATCTCGCCTCCCTGACCGACGGCCCGGTCCTGGTGGAGCTTTCCGCCGGCGACGCGAAGGGGATGTACAAGGAGGCGCGCGAGCTCGCGAAGCTCGGCAAGGACGTGATCGTGCGTGTGCCGCTCGCTCCCGAAGGCATGCGCGTGGCGCGGCTGCTGGCCCAGGATCAGGTCGCGATCTGCGCCGACGGCTGCTATTCCGCGGCGCAGGCCCTGATCGCCGCCAAGGCCAACCTGGCGTACGTGGCGCCCGCCGTGGGGCCGCTCGACGACGTCGGCACGATCGGAATGGACCTCGTCGAGCAGGTGATCCGGATTTACGACAATTTCGGCTACCAGACCCAGATCGTGGTTGCGGAAGCCAAGAACCCGATCCACGTCCTCGACGCCGCCGTGATGGGCGCGGACGTCGCGGTGCTGCCGGGCGCGGTCATCGAGCAGCTGTTTCGCCACCCGCTATCGGCGCCGCAAGTCGGGAAGCCGAGGCCGTCGTGAAAATCTCGGCCGACCGGATTCTTTACCTCGCCCGGGTGGTCCTGAAGAGCCTGAAAGACAACCGCAACCTGGAACAGAAGTCGGACGACGAGACCGTGCGCAGGGCCGTCGTACGCGAGCTCACTGATACCTTCAAGGAGCTCGAGACGCTGGAGGAGAAGGTCCGCGCGTCCCTCGCCAAGCGCAAGATCAGCGAGCAGGACCGCGAATTCCAGTTCTCGAGGTCGCTCGAGGAAGAGCTCCGCAAGCACGGCGCCTGAATATCTACAGTAGATTTATCGCAACGTATAGTCAGTAAGCCATTTATGAGGCATTGACTGTAGTCTTTCTGGACTAGTCAACCCGCCCAGGATTGGCTATACAATTGGGTCGGTGGCAGCCCAATTGGATCTGAACCAGATCACGATCGATCGAACCGGCACTGTTTCGCTCGCCGAACAGGTCTACGCCGCGATCGAGAGTCGGATTGCGGGAGGCATCCTCGGCGAGAACAGCCGCCTTCCGACGACCCGTGAGCTCGCCGCCGCGCTCGGGGTCAATCGCGGGACCGTTCAGACGGCCTATCGCCGACTTCAGGAGCGCGGCCTCGTCGAGGGCCGCGTGGGCAGCGGCAACGTCGTGCGGCGGCACTCCCCCGCCGTTTCCCAGTTCCGCCTGGCCGGCATGCTCTCGCGGCGCGCGAGCGAGCTGCCCGAGGAATCGTCCGTCGTCCTGGCCGAGCCGGTCGTCGCCGATTTTTCGCGCCTGGCGCCCGACGAGAAATTCTTTCCGCTCGAGGAATTCACGCGCACGCTCGCGGACTCCTGGAGCCGCCGTCGCGAGCTCTGGCAATACGCTCCGCCGCTCGGCGCCGAAGAGCTGCGCGTCGAAATCTCGCGGCGCCTCCAGGAGATCGGACTGACGCGCTCGCCCGACGAGATCCTCGTCGTGAGCGGCGCGCAGCAGGGGCTGGATCTGCTCTTCCGCACGTTCACCGATCCGGGCGATCTCGTCGCGATGGAATCGCCCACGTATTCGGGCGCGCTCTCGCTCGCGCGGCTCTCGCAGCTTGCGTTGCTGCCCCTGACGATGGATCCCGGCGGGCCGGATCCGCTGCCGCTCTACGGGAAGCGCGTCAAGCTCTGCTACGTCATGCCGGAGAGGCAGAACCCCACGGGCATCACGACGGGCCCGCGCCGGCGCGAGGCGCTCATGCAGGCGGCGCTGTCGGCGGGCGCGCTCCTCATCGAGGACGGCTACGAAGAGCCGGAGTCCGGCGAACCGCCCCTGTCGGCGCGCGAGCCGTCGCGAACCATCTGGCTGGGAACGCTCTCGAAGGATCTCGTGCCCGGATTCCGGATCGGTTGGATCGCGGCGGATCGCGCGATCGTGGAGCGTGTGGCCCGCGTCAAGAAGGCCGCGGACTTCGCGACCCCGGTGCCCCTGCAGGCCGCCGTGGCTGCGTTTCTGAGAGCCAACGGAGACCGGAAGCTGCGGCAGGCGCGCTCCGAGGAAGTCTCCCTGCGCGCGTCCGCGGCGAAGCAGGCCTTGCGCGAGCATCTGCCGGAAGTGTCCTGGTGGGGCGGCGCGGGCGCGAACCCGCTCTTCTGGCTGCATCTTCCGGACGGCGTGTCGGGCCGGCGCGTGACCGAAGCCGCCGCGGCGCGGGGCGTCGGCGTGGCGGCGGGGGAGGACTTCGACCCGCGCGGAGAGGATCGGAGCAACGTGCGCCTGTCGGTCTCGCGCGTCGAGCGCAAGGACATCGAGCGGGGCATCGCGGCGCTCGCGCAGGCGGTTCGGGAAGTGCAAGTGAGATCCCGGTCGCGTGCCGCTCTGGCCGCGCCGGTGGTGTGAACCCGTCAACGGTCAACGGTCAATGGTCAATGGAGGATCCAGAAGTGACTAGCGAAGCGTTTCGTTT
>Ga0207701_10002813_pt1 | contig 17961 bp, 13 predicted proteins | sample KBSSwiSSwithPhiX_FD_184294 | JGI IMG/M metagenome (GOLD analysis project Ga0207701, IMG submission 184294) | Switchgrass rhizosphere bulk soil microbial communities from Kellogg Biological Station, Michigan, USA, with PhiX - S5 (SPAdes) (version 2) | ecosystem: Environmental > Terrestrial >... | reverse complement strand
AGGCGTTGGCCGCGCTGGACCGGGCCAAGGGCGGCATCGGTATCGGCCTGGGCATCGTGCGCAGCCTGGTCGAGCTGCACCAGGGCAAGGTCTGGGCATCCAGCAACGGCCCCGGCACGGGCAGCGAGTTCGTGGTGGAGTTGCCGCTGGTGCCCGGCCCCGGCGCGACCGACTACCGGCCCACCCAACGACGCCGGATCCAGACCACCGAGGTCGGCGGACACCGTCCGGCGCGGATCCTGATCGTCGACGACAATGAGGACGCCGCGCAGCTGCTGGCGGAGTTCTTGACCGAGCTTGGCCACGAGGTGCGCACCGCCCACGACGGCCCCTCGGCGCTGGATATGGCCGGCGCCTTCAGCCCGACGATCTGTCTGGTCGACATCGGCCTGCCGGTGATGGACGGCTACGAGGTGGCCCGGCGCCTGCGCCAGCTGGACGGCCTGCCCCGCAACCTCCGCATGATGGCCCTCACCGGATACGGACAGGAGACCGATCGCCGCCGCTCGACCGAGGCGGGCTTCGACGGCCACCTGGTCAAGCCGGTCGATCTGGAAGTGCTGGCGAAATCGCTACGGAACTGAACCGCGGTGGGCGCGAGGGCGCTCGCGGGCGCCTCCCGACAGTCGATGGCGCCACCGGCGCGGCGCCAGCCGACCGTGCCCAGCCAGGTTCGAGACTGCGCGACTGGGGGCGCGGCGCAGGGCGCGGGAGGCGCGTGCGCCCAGCCGTCGAACCAGGGCCCGGAGCTGCGCGGGTCGATAGCCGGCCCGGCGCGGAGGTGCTTGCGAAAGTTGAGCAGCACGTAGACCAGCGCGTGCCGCACCTCGCGGGGCGTCCGGAGGGCATGGGCGTGGTAACGGTGGAGCCAGACCGGGCCGCGGCGGTTGCCGGCACGATTGACGGCGCGGGCACAGCGGACCACGAGGCCCTGCACACCACGGAACAATGCCGTGGAGGTCTCCGCTTCCACGATGAGGTGCAGGTGGTCGGTCTGCACGGAGAAGTGGACCAGGCGAAAGGCACCGCGACTGGACCGGGTGAGCGCCTGCATCAGCTGGCGGAAGCTCGCGTTCGATCTGAGTGACGGCACGCCAGGTCGGGTGCGCAGCGTGACGTGCACGGGGTGGCGACAATCATGCGCGGGGCGACGCCCGTGATGCAGTCCCGCACGAACGTGCGGGGCCGGCTTGCGACCGGCCCCCGCACGCCGGCCCCCCCAGGTTCCGGGCGTGGGTAATTCGAGTTGTCTTGGTCGGCGGCGATCCATCTTGATTGAGCAGTGATCGGTTATCGGCAGCAACGCGTCCCCGGTTGCGTCCGCCCGTGCGTTTGACCGCAACTTGATTGGGCGGTGATCGTTGGTTCGGCGTCCCGAGAGACCGCAACGCGTTCGTGCCGCCGCGACACCGCTCGCTGCGCTTGCGTCGTCCTCTCAACCGCCAGCAGCCTCCGCTGGCGCGACTAGTTCCGAAGATCCAACGATGGATGCGGGAAGCCTTGGAGTCGGCGCCGCAGCAGGAAGCCAGCCGTCGCGAATTCCTAAACCGTCGGTCGCCAGTTGCCCTCGCGCGTACCGTCGCGCTGCACTTGATTGGGCAGTGATCGCGGATCGGCGACGTGGTCGGCCATGGTCAGATGTTCGGCCGGATGTTCTTCGGCGCAGGTAGCCCACGACGCGGTGTCGGCGCCGCCGACAGCCGCGATGCAACCGCGCAACTGCCCTTCTCTGCGCTCGGCGGGCGCCCCGCGCGCTAGATCTTGCCGACGCCCGCCCCGGCGGGAACCACGGTCTTCACGTCGGCGGTCGTGGTGGTCAGCGCGGTGGCGTAGGGGTAGGGAATGGCGGCGACGCAGTTGGCCGGGTAGGCGCGGGCGGTGCGGGAGACTTCGATGTTGTCGATCCGTTCGGTGCTCCCGGGAGAATCGGAGGGGGTGTAGATCGAGAAGTGCAGGGCTTCGTAGTAGTTCTTTTCCATCCTGAGGCAGGTCGCAGCCCGGATCTCGGACGCGTCGGTCGCGCCCACGACGTAGTTGTTGAAGAAGTGGCCGACGGCGCCGCGGTACATCGGGATCCTCAGCAATATCTTGTTGTAGTAGTTGTGGTGGTAGGTGATCTTGCGGTCGGCGAACAGGTCGGTGTCCGAGGCGCCCACCAAGCCACCCTTGTGGTGATCGTGCAGGTAACACCAGGAGATGGTGATGAAACCGGTCTGTCCCTTGACATCGATCAGGCCGTCGTAAAGGTCGTGGTTGGTCTGCACGGCCGGATCGATCGAGAACAGCTCGCAGTGGTCGATCCAGATGTTCTTGCTGGTGCCCTGGATCCCGATCGCGTCGCCGCCGTTGACCAGGATCTGCGGCAGACCTTCGTCGCCGACCGAGGTGTACACGCCGGCGGTATCGGTGCGGGTGGTCACGCCGGTCATCGACAGGCGCATGTTCTGGATGATGATGTTGTTGGCGTTGTTGATGTTCAGGCCGACCCCGAACAGGAAGGCGGTGCTGCCGACGCCGATGATCGACTTGTTGGACTGGACGTTGACCTGGCCCCCGTTGGCCCCGTTGGAGATGGTGCCCTGGACCATGATGATGTACGCGGTGGTGCTCTCCGCGTACATCTTCAGCTGCGCATAGGTTGACGCGGTCACCACCTGGCTGCCCTGGCCGCCGGTCGTTCCGCCGTTCAGCGTGGCGAATCCGATCAGCCCGCTGGGCGCGGGCGCGCCGGTGCCCCCGGTGCCCTGAGCGCCGCCGGTGCCGCCACCGCTGGCGCCGCCGGCGGCGGTGCCCCCGGATCCCCGTCCGCCGGTGCCCGGGGTGCCGCTGCCGCCGGCGCCCCGGCCGCCACTTTCACCCAGCCCCGGGTTTCCACCGGTTGCGGTCCCGCCGCCGGTGCCCGTCATTCCCCCGATTCCGGAGGTCCCGGTCGCTCCCCCGCTGGAGCTGGCGCCGCCGCCGGTTCCAGCGGCCGGGCTGCCGCCCGAGCCGTCTGTCGAGCCGCCAACGCCGGCGGCACAACCCAGCCCGCAGAAGCCGGCCAGAGTGGCGAGGACCGCGATCGCCCGCACGCGCGTGAGGAGCAGTGCACCCATGGGCGCGAAGCTATCACGCCGGCCGCGCCACCGTCACCCGCGCTGCCGGCGCTACGCGCCGCGTTTTACGGATCGCTGTGCATACAGGCTTCCCTGCAACTTCGACCTCGGATCGAATCGTTTGCGCGCGCGACACCAGCCGGCTGGGAATATCCGGGCTGCAGCGCGTAGAGAACGCGGGGGGGAAGATGACTGACAAGTTGGGTTGGGTCCTGGTGCGGGCAGATGGCGCGCGCAAGGGGCTGGCGCCCCGGTTCTCGTTCTCCCGCGGCGAGCAGGGGACGGCGAGCGCGGTCACCGCCCCTTCGCTGCTGGCAGCCGCCGCGCTGCTGGCAGCCGCTGCGCTGCTGGCAGCCGCCGCGCTGCTGGGCACGGCGTGCGAGGGACGGCGCAGCAACGGCGGCGAACCGATGGCCAGGGTCGCGCGCGCGGTGTCGAGCGACCCCTCCCCGGTCAGCCTGCTGGCGCCTTGCGTGACCAGGACCGCCACCACCGAGTGGTGGGCCAGCTTCGGTTACGACAGCGCGGCGTCGCAACCGGTGGTGGTGGCCGCCGGGGCCAGCAATGGGTTCACGCCGGCGCCGGCCGACATGGGGCAGCCGACCCGCTTCGATCCCGGGCCGCACCCGCACGCCTTCAGCGTGAAGTTCAACGGGCAGTCGCTGAAGTGGACCCTGGGCACGCGCTCGGTCACCGCCACCAGCAGCTCGCCGGTGTGCGCCGCCATGGGCAGCGCGACCGCGCCGGTGCTCGGGCAATTCGCGATCTACGCCCAGAACGATGTCCGCCTCGATCGGGTCACGGTGATGGGCGGCGACGTCGGCGTGGCCGGAGCTGGCCTGATGACCGACGGCCGCGACGAGGTCACGCTGGAGCCCGACGGCCGGGTCGATCCTACCCGCGGCGTGTTCGGGCACACCGTCGATCTGCGCGCGCGCGCTGTCATGGGCGCGGTGCACACCGATCGGCTGGACAACCAGGGCGGCAGCACGGTGTCGGTCGGTCCCTTCCCCGCCAAGATGCCCGCCATCCCCGCGCTGGATCCCATCGTCCCCGGCACCAGCGCGGTCACCGTGGATCGTGGCGCGACCCGCACCCTGGCGGCGGGGGCCTGGGCCGCGGTGCAGGTCACCGGGACCCTGACCCTGAGCGGAGGCACCTACCAGATCGCCAGCCTGGACATCTGGAACGGCGGGCGCGTCGAGGCGGCGGCCGGCACCCGCCTGCGCATCAAGGGACACCTGTACCTGGGCCCAGGCGCGCGCCTGCGCACCAACCCGGTCGGATCGGCGCGGGATCTGTTGGTCGAGGTGGCCGGCAGCGACGGCGCCATGGCGGTGATGACCGACTCGGACACCGAGATCCACGCCCTGGTGAGCGCGCCCACCGGCCAGGTGCTGCTGCACCCGCGCACCAACTTCCGGGGCGCGATCGTGGCGCGCGAGGTGCGCCTGGACGCCGACGCGCGCGTGGTGTTCGAGAGCGGCTTCCCCCTGCCGCTGAAGGACTGTGTGGCGGCGCTGCAGCTCGGCGCCGACCAGCTGACCCCGGGGCACGACGCCCAGGACCTGCCGCACACCATCGCCTCGACCGCCTGCTTCACGCCCGACGCCAGCAGCTGCGAGACGTCGTTCATCGCGCTGGCCAACTTCGACCGGCGCACGGCCGCCAAGCGGCTGCTGGGCGGGACCTTCACCCCCGCGCAGTACCTGGCCATCGCCCGCGATCGATCGCGCAAGCTGCTGCGCGCCGAGAAGGATCCGACCTGGGCCCCGGCCTTCTGCGCCGGCGACGCCGACGGCGATCTGGTTCCCAACGACCGCGACGCCTGCCCGGGCACTCCGCCGCTGACCGCGACCGACGACCGCGGCTGCACCGACCCGACGCTGCCGCGCGCGCCCGATCCGACCAAGACCCAGCGCAACCTGGCCAACGCCGGATTCCTGCTGGCCACGGGCTGCGACGGCGCGCCCGAGCCGACCCCGCCCAACGTCCTGGACGTGTGCCTGGACCGGCCCAACCTCCGCTTCCTGTTCACGGTGACCAAGGACCCACGGCAGCCGGCGCGCTGCATGACCTGGTATCAGATGAACAGCTCGGTGATCGAACAGTTCGAGCCGCGGGAGAAGTTTCACGCGCTGCTCGGCTTCGAGAAGGGGCAGGCGGTGTCCGAGACCGCAACCACCCTGACCCTCCCGCTGCCGCTGACCTGCACCCCGGGGGTGGAGAGCCCGGGCGACGGGCGCAGCTGGCCGTGCGACGAGGTGAACGGCGACCCCTTCAACGTGCTCATCAGCGCGCGCACCGTGAACGGCAACGGCCTGCAGTCGCCCTGGGGGCCGGCGCGCCAGTTCCCCTTCCACCTTTGCCGCTAGAGGAGAGGCGACGATGCTGAGCTTCCCCGACATCGTGACCGTGGCCCGCGGCGAGCTGGCCGCCACCTTCCGCGGACGCAGGGGCTGGCTGCTGGCGCTGGCCCTGTTCCTGCTGGGAGCGATCCCGTCGCTGCTGCGCCTGCTCGGGCAGCACTCGGCGCAGGCGGCGGAGCTGCATCGCGCCCACGCCGCGGCGCTGGTGAAGATCTACGACCGCGACATCGCGCGCGCGCTGCTCGACTGCCCGCCGGTGCTGGTGGTGGTCGCGCTGGCCACCTTCTTCTTCCAGCCGCTGATCGTGCTGTTCGCCGGATCGGATCGGCTGGCCGCCGAGATCGATTCGGGCAGCATCCGCTTCTGGACGGTGCGCGCACCGCGCGCGGAGATCGTGGTCGGCAAGATGCTCGGGTTGTGGGCGGTGGTGTCGCTGCTGACCATCGGCGTCCAGGCGGCCATCACCGTGGTGGCCATCGTCGACCAGCCGCGCGACTGGGTCTGGACGCTGCGCTGGGCGGCCGAGATCATGCTCTACTCCTCGGCGTCGGCGCTGGTCTACGCCAGCCTGTGCACCTTCCTGAGCGTGGTGCTGGCGCGGCCCCGGCTGGTGTTCCTGCTCGGGTTCGGGGTGGTCTTCGCGCTGCGCATCGCACGCACCGTGCTGCGCGAGCGCGACGCCACCAGGCTGGCGTCGATGGTGCCGGGCGCGCTCGATCAGCTCTTCTTGAGCGCGGGAGCCGGCCCCAAGCTCGCGGCCACGGCGGTGGTGGCGGGCTGGTCGCTGGCGCTGATGACCGGCGCCGCGCTGGTCTTCCAGCGGAGGTCGGTATGACCGCGGCCGCTCATCGCGCCGGCGCGACCACCGAGCTGGCGGCGGACCAGCCGGTGCTCAGCGCGCGCGGGCTGACCCGCCGCTTCGGCCGGCGCGTGGCGCTGAAAGAGGTCGACCTGGCATTGCGACCCGGGCGGGTCGTGGGTCTGCTGGGCGCCAACGGAGCCGGCAAGAGCACGCTGCTGTCCCTGCTGGCCGGGCACCTGCGCCCCAGCGCGGGCCAGGTCATCTGGTCGGTGGCGGCTGGCGCAGCCGGGCAGCGCGGGCGGCTCGGCATGCTGCCCCAGGGGGTGCCCTTGCCGCCCGACGAGACCCCGCGCCGGTTCTTGATCCAGCTGGCGCGCCTGCAGCACGCGGGCGACCCCGAGGCCACGGCGGAGGAGGTGCTGAGGGCGCTGGCCCTGGAAGGCGCGGAAGCCGACGCGCGCCTGCGCACGCTGTCGGCGGGCGAGCGCAAGCTGGTGGCGATCGGGCAGGCGTTCCTGGGCGCCCCGGAGGTGATCCTGCTCGACGAGCCGACCTCGGCGCTGGATCCCTGGGGACGGCAGCGCCTGCGCGCCATGGTGCGCGCGCGCCGCGACGCCGGCGCGGCGGTGCTGCTGGCCAGCCACAACCTGGGCGAGGCCGAGCAGCTGTGTGACGAGGCGGTGGTGCTGCACGAGGGCCGCGTCCAGACCCAGGGCACGCTGTTCTCGCTGATGCGCGCCGCCGACGAGGTGCGCTTCGAGCTGGGCGTCGGCGGGCGGTTGCCGCTGGCCGAGCTCGGGGCCGCGCTGCCCGGCGTGGATGTGGTGTTCGACCCCGATGCCCGCACCCTGGCGCTGGCGGGCCAGGGTTCGGGGCGACCGATCGAAGCGGTGGTGACGACAACCTTCCGGATACTGGCGGCCGCGGGCGTCCAGGTGCGCCGCGTGGCGTGTGGACAAAGCCTGGAGGGGGCGCTGACCGGCACCATCGGCGCCGAGCAGCGGGCGCGCGAGGATGCAACCGACGCATCGGATGTCAGGGAGGGATGAGGTCATGGGAACCCGCCGGAAGCTGAAACTGATCATGCTCGCCCTGGGCGCGAGCGTCGTCGCCGAGCGATCGGCGCATGCCTACAACTCGGGCACCCACCACGCCATCGCCTCGTACGGCTGGGAGGTCATGCGCGCCGCCGCCGATGCGCAGTTCGGCAACCACGTCGCCTGGACCGGCAACCTGGCCCCCACGCCCCTGTCGCAGGTCGGCACCTGCGACCTGTGCGGTCCCGGCGCGACCCAGGCGGCCTGGGACGCCTTCCTGGCCAGGATCCCCACCGCGATGTCCCGGCTCAACACGCTGAATCCCGGTCTGGGCTTCATTCCCTGCCAGGGCCAGCTCTCGAGCGACAACACCCTCAAAGGCATGCTGATCGGCCTCGGCACCACGCCATCGGCGACCGGCGCGTCGACCCCCTGCTTCGACCCCGATCCCAGCAAGGACCGGACCCTGGGTCACCGCCTGCAGGGCGGCGCCTACGACGGGCGCTGGCATCCGGGCGGCATCTTCGATCTGACCAACCCCAACCCCACCATCGACGGCAACGGCTACCAGGGGTTGTTGCTCGGCTGGCAGGCCAAGAGCGGCGACGACCACCTCAACGACACCGTGTTCGAGACCGGCTGGATCATCGCCGGCGTGATCGCGGCCGTCGTGGTGATCGCGCTGGTGGCGGCGGGCATTCTCGGCGTCGCGTTCTTCGGCGGCCTGCTGGCGGTGGTGTGCGCGCTGGCGATTTTGTTCTGCCTGGCCGGCCTGCTGGACGGCGACGGGTGCGGCAACGGGATCATCAACGGGTTCACCAACCTGATCGAGGCGGCCCACGCGCCCATCACCGCGCTGGACAACAACGTGCCCGAGCTCGACGGCATCATCCCGCGCGGCGGCGACATCACCTCGGACGCCTACACCGGGATGTGGCACTACATCAACGCCAAGCCGGGCGGTTCCAACTCTTACGACGATCGCCAGGGTCTGTACTATGACGAGGCCGGACCCGATTTCGTACCCGGGCAATTCGACGTGGTGATTCAGGCCGGCCTGGATCTGGGCGACCTGCACCTGGGCTACGACGAGTCGGACGGCCCGCATCATTACGAGATCCGGGGCGGTAACGACGGCCACCCCGACTCCGACCACCGGTCGTTCGCCCGCTGGCAGGGACCGACCGGCGCCCACCTGCAGTTCTCGCCGCTCGACAACTTCGGCTTCTTCGGTTGGTCCAACTTCCTGTCCTCGCGCAATGCTTTCTGGTTGAGCTGGCCGCTGCATGCGCTGGGCGACGCGACGGTGCCCATGCACGTGAACGGCACCAGCAGCTGGGGCCACCGCCCCTACGAAGACGCGGTCGACTGGAGCGAACGCTGGAACGTCATGCGTTTTCTGGCGTGCACCCCGGAGACCCTGGGCAGCTGCGCCCAGGCCTGCTTCATCGATCCCGCCGACCCCAGCAAGAAGTGCCCCGAGCACACCGACGCCGTCGACAACAGCCGGCAGCAGTTCGAGCAAGCGCGGCGCATCCTGCAGCATGCTTTCCGCTGGACCCAGTTCATCTCCAGCTGGCGCACCCGGCTCGGTCGGCCCAACGACGTGCCGGTCCGAGATCTGGTGACCTCGCTGGCCCTCGACACCTTCAACCTGACCAACCAGTCAGGGGCCGACAACGTGTGGCCCTGGTGCGACGACTGCTCCATGGACTGGCTCATCTACAAGGACAACCACCAGGGCATGGACTTTTACGAGACCGACGCCAGCCTGGCCAAGGCGCGCGACCTGGTCGAGCGCTCGGTGGGCGCCACCGCGGCGTTCTTGATCGCCACCGGCGAGGTCATTCCGGCGCCGGCCGCCTGCTCGACCACCACCTGCGCGACGGGCACCACCTGCTGCGCCGGTCGTTCTTGCACGGGCGGCGCCTGCTGCGTGGCCATCCAGGGCACCTGCGAGCACGACGGCGACTGCTGTCGGAGCAACGGCGCGCCGTCGGTGTGCCGGAACCGGATCTGTCAGCCGGCGGCGGGCGCGGCCTGCCAGCAGCCGGGGAACTCCTGCGAGGGAGGCAACCCCGCCGTGTGCTGCGCCGACAACCTGCAGGGCAAGCAGTGCGGGGTCAGCCGCAACGGTGTTTCCATCTGTTGTTCCGCGGCGGGCGCCAGCTGCACCACCGCGACCGAGTGCTGCAGCGGATCCTGCAGCTCCACCAATGGCGAGCCCGGCACGTGCAAGAAGCTCCCGCTGCAATCGGGCTGCACCGCCGACAACCAGTGCGAGGGGAGCGCCCTGTGCCAGAGCAACGGGGTGCCGGTCAGCGGCGGCGGGCAAGGGACCTGCTGCAACCCCGCCACCACCGGCGCGCTGGATTGCAACGCCGACGGCGACTGCTGCAGCGGCCGGTGCCGGGCCGTCGGCGCCGACGAGTTCAAGTGCCAGTGCTCGCAGCAGAGCGAGGGGTGCACCCGCGACAACGACTGCTGCCAGGGAACCTGCGTCCAGGGCACCTGCCAGGTGGTCATCAGCATCTGCCAGCCCTTCCTGGCCACCTGCCAGCTGGGCACCGATTGCTGCTCGGGGTCGTGCGGCGTGAACAACCGCTGCCGCTGCATCGGGACCAACGCTGCCTGCACCAGCAACGCCGGCTGCTGCACCGGCAATTGCAGCAACGGCGTGTGCGGCTCCTGCGTCGCGCCGCTCACCGACTGCTTCGGGCGGTGCTGCCCGGCCGGCGCCACCTGCGAGGGCGTCGACAGCAACGGGGCGGCGATCTGCACCATCATCCGGTAGCTGCGGTAGCTGCGGTAGCTGCGGTAGCTGCGGTAGCTGACCGGACCTCTTCGGATGGGGAGCGCCCAGCGGCGGGCAAGGGCCTGCCGGGCGGCGCCGCCCTACCGTCGCGACGAGCGGGCGCGGTACGGGTTGTGGGTCTCGATGGGGCGAATGCGCGGGTGGCCGCCCGCCGGATCGACGTAGCCAGCCTCCGCCGCGGTGGCCGGCAGACCGGCAGGCACGACCGGCAGATCGACCGCCCGGGAGGTCTGGTCCGGCGCCGCCGCCCGCCGCGACAGCGTGGTCGCCGCCGGTAATTCGCTGGCCAGCGCCAGCCGTTCCGGCTGCGAGGCGGCCGGGGGGCTGGCCTGGCTTTGCGTGGCCGCGGACGCGCCGCCGGCGGACGCGCGCTCGGTCGCCGGACCGTTGGCCGGCCAGGCGGGCGTGGTGGCGTCCAGCGGCGGGCGAAGCCCGCCGTCGGAGTGGGCCAGGGCCGGCGGCGCCAGCAGCCCGGCGACCAGCAACCCGGTCAAAGTCAGCGTACGGATTGGAAAAACCAGAAAATGGTGGCTCATTGGACGGTCCCTCATTCGGTGCATTGGACCTCACCTTTTGCGGGACCGCAAAAAATTACCTACATCCACCTCCAAAGTGCGCTCAGGCCCTGTCGCACCGGGCCGCCGGTGTCCATAATCGCTTCCCGGAGGGTCCCAGATGAAGCTGTACTACGCGCCCGGCACCTGCTCACAGGCCGTGCACATCGCGCTGCGCGAGAGCGGTCGCCGCGTCTCACTGGAGCGGGTCGATCTGCGCAGCGGGCGGACGGCCACCGGCCGAGATTGGCGATCACTGAATCCCAAGGGGTACGTCCCGATGCTCGAGCTCGACGACGGGCAGCAGCTGACCGAGGTGGTCAATCTGCTGCTTTACGTGGCCGACCAGGCGGGCGACCGCGCTCTGGGGCCCGCGCCGCTGACCATGGAACGCTACCGGCTGCAAGAATGGCTGGCGTTCATCTCTTCGGAGCTGCACAAAACCTTCTCTCCGTTGTTCAACCCTGCGTTCCCGGAAAACGCGCGGCCGCTGAACCGAGACAAGATCACGCACCGGTTGGGCTACGTGGCAGAACGCCTGTCGGCGCAGGAGTTTCTGATGGGCGATCGCTTCAGCGTGGCCGACCCGTACCTGTTCGTGATGCTCGGGTGGGCGCCCAAGTTCGCCATCGACCTGGCTGCTCTTCCGGTATTGGGTCGCTACCGAGATCGGATCGCGGCTCGCCCCGCGGTCAAAGAAGCGCTGGAGGCAGAGGCGGCCGCCGGGGCCGCGAAGCAGTGAGCCCGTTCGGTCGAACCTCGACCTGAAATCGCGTTCGAAAAAAAACTTGCAACAAAATCGATCGGTCGCGGGCACTCCATGCCGTCAGTCTCTCGGACCCGGTTTCGCCGAGAGACAGGAAGGCCGCCCATGTCCCGCGCGTACACGATCGTGGTCAGCTTCGTGAGCTTGAGCAGTCTGGCAGCTATCGGGGCCTGTACCTGGTCCCCGCCGGCGCCGCAGAACATAGGCATCGAGGCCGCCGGCGGCGGATCCGGAGTCAACAACGGCGCCGGCGGACGGAGAAACCCCGGCGTGGGCGGGACTGGCCAGACGGTCGACGCCGCTCCGATCATGCCGACCATGGACGTCAATTGCGGCTCCACCCGGAATTCCACCACGCGCGTGCCGCCCGACCTGCTGCTGGTCTTCGACCGATCCGGCTCGATGGCGGCCGATCCTGCGACCGGTCGAAATTGCATGCCGGCTGCGACCTGCCCGTCGAAATGGAACCAGGCCACCGCGGCCGTCAACACCGCGGTCGCGGCCTCGCAAGCGACGATTCGCTGGGGGCTGAAGCTCTTCTCGACGAACGGCAACGGCTGTACGGTCGACCCCGGGGTGCAGGTCCCGATGGACGTCAACACCGCGCCGGCGATCGCCACCGCGCTGGGCGGCGCTGGGCCAGCGGGCAGCACCCCCACCACCGCGGCGGTCACGCTGGCGGGAGACTACCTGGCCGGCCTCACCACGACGAATCCACGCTTCATCGTGCTGGTGACCGATGGGCAGCCCACCTGCGCGGGCAACAACGGCAACGGCGATGATTCGCCGGCGGCGGTCGCGGCGGTCGCGGCCCAGGCGGCGCGCGGCTACGGGACCTTCGTCATCGGGGTCGCCACCGCCAGTGACATGATGGCGACCACGACCCTGACCCAGATGTCCGCGGCCGGATTGCACCCGCGTGCCGGGACCCCCAACTACTATGTCGTCAACAACACCGCGGAGCTGGTCACCGCGCTGAGCAGCATCGGCGCCCAGGTCGCTTCGTGCACGTTCGATCTGGCCACGCCGCCGCCGGACGCCAACAACGTCGTGGTGGTGGGCGACGGCAAGAGCATACCCAGGGCCGCGCAGCCGACCGACGACGGATGGATCTACGGGGCCAACATGACGTCTATCACCCTCACCGGCAGCTATTGCCAGCAGGTCATGGACGGCGTGGTCACCAACGTCGAGGCCCTGTACGGCTGCAACGGGGTCCCGCCCATCCCCTGACACTGGTGGTGAATGGGGACGCACGCGCTGGCGCGGCGATCCTCGGTCGGCTAGCTTGCGTGGCCTGGACACGGTGACCGAAGCGCCCCGCGCCGGGCGCCGCGAATGGATCGGCCTGGCGGTGATCGCCCTGCCCTGCCTGCTGTACGCCATGGATCTGACCGTGCTGAACCTGGCGCTGCCGCGGCTCAGCGAGGAGCTGCGGCCGAGCAGCGCGCAGCTGCTGTGGATCGTCGACATCTACGGGTTCTTCGTCGCCGGATTTCTGATCACCATGGGCAGCCTGGGCGACCGGATCGGCCGCCGCCGCCTGCTGCTGCTGGGCGCCGCCGCCTTTGGCGCGACGTCGGTGCTGGCGGCCTTCTCGACCAGCACCTGGATGCTGATCGGCGCGCGGGCGCTGCTGGGAATCGCCGGCGCGACCCTGGCACCGTCGACGCTGTCGCTGATCCGCAACATGTTCCTGGACCCGCGCCAGCGCACCACCGCCATCGGGGTCTGGATCGCCAGCTACTCGGTCGGCAGCGCGATCGGTCCCCTGCTGGGTGGGATCATGCTGCAGCACTTCTGGTGGGGCTCGGTCTTCCTGCTGGGCGTCCCGGTGATGGGGCTGCTGCTGCTGGTGGGACCCCGGCTGCTGCCCGAGTACCGAGATCCGGCGCCGCGCCCGCTGGACCTGGCCAGCGTGCTGCTGTCGTTGTCCGCCGTGCTGTCCACCATCTACGGCATCAAGATCTTCGCGCAGGATGGTCCCGGAACGCTGGCGGTGCTGGCGGTGGCAGCCGGTCTGACGCTGGCCACCATCTTCGCGCGCCGCCAGGGCGCGCTGGCCGATCCCCTGATCGACCTGGGGCTCTTCCGGGTGCGCGCGTTCAGCGCATCGCTCACCACTTACCTGCTGGCCACCCTGGTGGCGTTCGGGTCCTATGTGTTCATCGGCCAGTACCTGCAGCTGGTGCTGGGGCTGAGCCCGCTCGCCGCGGGACTGTGGCTGCTGCCCTGGTCGGGCGGGTTCGTCGTCGGATCGTTGGCGGCGCCCGCGCTCGCGCGCCGGGTCCGTCCCGCGTTCGTGATGGGCGCCGGGCTGGTGCTCGGGGCGGTCGGCCTGGCGGTGATCGCGGGGGTCGCGGACACCGGCATCGCCGGCCTGGTGGTCGGGACGATCATCTTCTCACTGGGCCTGGCCCCCATCGTCGCCCTGGGCACCGACCTGGTCGTCGGCGCCGCCCCGCCCGAGCGCGCGGGAGCGGCGGCGGCGATCTCGGAGACCAGCTCAGAGCTGGGCGGCGCCCTGGGTATCGCCATCCTGGGCAGCATCGGGACGGCGATCTATCGCGGCGACATGGCCGCCGCCGCTCTGGACAGCGTCCCGGTCGAAGCGCGCCGCGCCGCCCGGGATACTCTGGGCGGCGCCACCGCCGCGGGCGCGCAGCTGGCCTCGCCGATCGGCGCGCAGCTGATCGAGACAGCGCGCGCGGCCTTCATCCACGCGATGCAGGTGACGGTGGTGATCTGCGCGGTGGTCACGGCGCTGACCGCCGTCGCCGCGGTGCTGATGCTCCGTCACATCCGCGCCCGCCAGCCAGTCAGCGAACGATGAGGTCGTCCCGTCGGTTCTGGGCGCGCGCCTGCTCGTCGTGGCCCGCGGCCTTGGGGCGCTGCGACCCGAAGCTGACGGTCTCGATCTTCCCGGGCGGCACGCCCAGCCTGGTCAGGTATTCCTTGGCTTGAACGGCGCGGTGCTCGCCCAGGGCCAGGTTGTACTCGACGGTCCCGAGCTCATCGCAGTTGCCCTCGATGCGGACGGTGGCGTGATGGGCCTGGGCCTGGCTGGCGACCTTCTGCAGCACCGGCCCGGCGTCGTCGCGCAGCAACGCCGAGTCGAAATCGAAGAACACCGCCAGCTCCTTGTCGCTCTTGCTCACACGGACCGGCGCCGGTTCGGGTGCGGGTTCGATGCTGCGCGCCACCGGCGGTGCGCTCCGCGGTGCGGCCGCGGTCGCGGCCGCGGGCGACGCCTTGGCCTGCGGCGGCTGCTGGTGTGAGCATCCAGCCGCGACCGCCGCGGCCAGCAGAGCAGGAAACAGTCGATGAGCGATCATGCGTCGGACTCCTTTTTCACGGGCAAGGACTCGGAGGAGAGCTCTGGAGAAAACTCGATGAAGGACCAGAATCGGCTGCGCAGCCTGCGCAGGCTCTCGAAAGGGTTGGGGGCCGCCCGCTCGACCAGGTAGCGCAGCTTGATGAGCAGCCCGGCCGGCGCCGTGAACCTGCCGGTGGCCGGCGGCGCCTGCAGCGATGCGCCGTGCGGGGCACAGACCACCAGTCCCACGATCACAATCTGGCGGTCGTCGGCCAGCGGGTGAAAACGCGCGACCAGGATCTTGCTCTCGCTGGCGCCGGCATCGATCGGTATTGGCATTGGCATTGGCATTGGCGTTGGTCCTGGCCAGGGCAATGAATAAAGCCTTGCCGGGTTGGCATTGCATCGAATGGACCAATCCACCTGCCCGGTCAGCGCGGCCAGATCCATCCGCCGGCCCTTCCGATCGTCAAGGAATCAGCCGGCGGCCGGCGCGCTCGCATGATTTTCGGTCGGCCGCCCCACCCGACCGCTATCTGGTCGACGCCAGGCGGGCGCCCATGAGATGCTGAACCCGCACCGGTATGCATTCCCTCCCGAAACGAGGCACTGGGCTCGGCCCAGGACCGCGCATGCCCCACATCGGCGTTGTCCTCGGCAACCCGAAAGCTGGCACCTACATCTGGACGATGGTTGGCAGCTGCTTTCGCAACGAGGCCGCCGCGCGCCAGGTGGGGCTGACCATCCTGTCCGCCCGCACCGTCAGCGAGGAGAGCGCCGGGTTGACCCGGCTGGTGGGACAAGGGGTGGATGCGATCGTGGTCAAGCCGCTGGTCACCGACAGCGTCGAGATGTTGCAGGGCTTCGACAAGGTCCGCGCCGCGGGCATCCCGGTCATCACCCTCGATTCGGTGGTCGACCACCACGCGGTGGTGTGCACCGTCGGCGCCGACAACTGGCAAGCCCAGGCGCTGGCGGCGACGCACATCTTCGAGCGCATGAACCGCCGCGGCCGGGTGGTGTTCCTGGCCGCCGACCCACGCCCGTCGTCGGGGGCGGCGCGGAACGCCAGCTTCCACGACCTGCTGGGCCGCTACCCGGAAATCCGGCTGGTCTACGAAGGTCAGATCGACTGGGTGACCGCCCTGTCCCGGCGCACCCAGGGCGCCGACCACATCCGCGCGGCGCTGGCCCGGGGAGATTTCGACGCCGTGGTCGCGAGCAACGACGAAGCCGCGCTGGGCGCGATCGATGCGCTGGCGGAGCGCAACCTCACCCGGACGCTGGTGTCCGGCTACGACGCCTTGCCGGACGGGCTGCTGGCCATCCACGACCGCCGTTTGACGGCGACCATCCGCCAGGGTCCGCTGGCGATAGCCCGCACCGCCATCGACGCCGCCCTGGGGATCATTCGCGGCGACCCGATCGCGGCGCGCACCGCGGTGCCCGTCGAGCTGGTGACCGCGGAGAACGCCGTCGAGCTCGCGCTGGAAGCCCTGCACTTCATGCCGGCGCTGATCGAGGACCTGACCGAGAACCACGAGCAGCAGCGCCTGAACGCCATCGCGCTCACCGCCGCCAAGGAAAAGCTCGAGGAGCGGGTGCTGGAACGGACCAAGGAGCTGGACGCGCGAAACCACAAGCTGCGCGTGGTGCTCGACCACGTGGGCGAGGCGCTGTTCACCGTCGATCTGGATGGTCGGGTCTCGGCCGAGCGTTCGGCGGTGTTCGAGGAATGGTTCCCCCACACCGCCGCCGGCGCCCATGTCTCCTCGGTGCTGGAGCAGATGAGCCCGGAAGCGGCCGGCTGGATGGAGGTGGCCTGGGAGCAGCTGCGCGACGGCTGGCTGCCCCTGGAGGTGGCGCTCGAGCAGCTGCCGCGCAAGCTGGTGCGCCAGGGGCGCCACTTCGAGATCGGATACCGACCGATCCACGGCGCCGCTGGCCTGGAGCAGATCCTGGTGATGATCTCCGACGTGACCGAGTCGGTCGGCCTGGCTCAGTCCGAGGCTGACCAGCGCGAGCTGCTGGCGATCTTTCAGCACGTGGTCAGCCACCGCGACCAGTTCTTCGAGTTCTTCGCCGAGTGCGAGCGGCTGGTGCGCGCGGCGGTGATCGATCCGCCGCCCGACCGGGCGACGCTGATGCGCGCCATCCATACCTTGAAAGGCATCTGCGCCATGCGCGGCGTCGCTTCGATCGTCTCGGTCTGCCACGCCCTGGAGAAGCGGTTGTCCCAGTCGGGGGAAGAGCTCGACGCCCAGGACCGAAACCAGCTGGCCGAGGCCTGGTCCAGCTTCGCGGCGCGGGTTCGCAAGCTGACCGACACCACCGCCCCCGATCGCATCGAGCTGTCGCGCGCCGACCTGCGGGCGATGTCCGAAGCCATCGAGGCCGGGCGCGGCCAGGCGGACCTGCTGCGCATGCTGCGCCGCCTGGACCTGGAGCCGGCGGCTGACCGCCTGGATCGACTGGCCGACGACGCCCGGGCGCTGGCCACGCGGCTAGGGAAGGCGGGCTTGCACGTGGCGACCAACGCCGACGACATTCGCTTCGATCGCCACCGCTGGGCGCCCTTCTGGTCGGCCTTCGTTCACCTGCTGCGCAACGCGGTGGATCATGGGATCGAATCGGCCGAAGAACGCCTGGCAGCGGGCAAGCCGAAGGCCGGACGGCTGACCTTGAGTGTTCGGCGGTCCGAAGGCGAGGTGATCATCGAGGTCGGTGACGATGGCCGAGGCGTCGACTGGGATGGGGTGCGGCTCAAGGCCCGCTGCCTCGGGCATGACGCCGTCACCGAGGCCGAGCTGCTCAAGGTGTTGTTGCGAGGCGGCGTCTCCACCAAGGCCACGGCGACCGAGATCTCGGGGCGCGGCGCGGGGCTGGGCGCTTGCGACCGCGCCTGCGGCGCCCTGGGCGGTCGCCTGTCGCTGTCCACCAGTCCCGGACGCGGCACCACGATCCGCCTGCATTTCCCCGCCGGTCAGGACGGGGACCCCGCGCCTGGCTACTGAGCCGTCGCCTCGTGCATCAGGCGCATCGCCTCGGCCATCTTCTGCAGGCGCGTCGCGGTCGCCGCATCCGACGACGTCATGGTGATGGTCACGCCCTTGTCGATCTTCTTGACCTCCACCTTGGTGCTGGCGCCGCCCATCATCGGACACATCCCGCCCCCCATCATGCCACCGCCCATCATGCCCTCGCCCA
>Ga0207701_10002811_pt1 | contig 17968 bp, 13 predicted proteins | sample KBSSwiSSwithPhiX_FD_184294 | JGI IMG/M metagenome (GOLD analysis project Ga0207701, IMG submission 184294) | Switchgrass rhizosphere bulk soil microbial communities from Kellogg Biological Station, Michigan, USA, with PhiX - S5 (SPAdes) (version 2) | ecosystem: Environmental > Terrestrial >... | reverse complement strand
TCGTGAACCAGTTCGAGTTCGGCACCTCGTCGATGGTGTTGATGTTCTGCGCGCGCGCGCCCAACGGCTTGTAGCGGGAGGTGACGAACAAGTTGGTCGTCATCTCATACAAGGATCCGATGAAATAGGGTTTGACCTGCGAGGCGTCCCGCGACTCGGGTTCGCGCACGATCGGATCGTCTGGATAAAAGCGGGGGCTGGTCGTCGAGACGCGGCAGACGCCGAGCGCCCCAACCAGGAGCAGCAGGACTCCGCGACGACGCGCGCGTGAAACACGTGGGCTTGACATGACTGACCGCCTCAGAAGATCGGGGACGACGATAGGACCAGCCGCGTGCCCTCGGGGCTCCGCGCCACGTCGACGCGCACCGGTGTGGAGAATGGTCCGTGGAAACGGACACCCATGCCGAAGTCGCGTTTCATATCGTGAAAATCGAGGCCCGACCGGAGAGCCGCGACCTTTCCGCTGTCGTAGAACACCGCCGTATCCATGAAGCGGTTGACCATGATGCGCCACTCCGCCTGCAGGGTCAGCCCGTTCTGATCTCGAAATCGATGGCTCGTAAAGCCTCGCATCGTTGATCCACTACCGACGTACGGCAGCAGGAAGAACGGTACCTGCTGACCCTCCTTGCTGTAGGTGGTTCTTGCGATGCCGCGCAGCGAGATCACCCATGCTTCGCGCAGGATCGGGATGTGCTGGATTGCCTCGTAGTCGACCTGCCGGAAGCCGAAGCGATCGTCCCTGTCGGTCCAATCGTTTAAGGTGACGCCATAGAAACCGCCGCGGCGGGCGTATCCCGGCGAGGTGCGCCAGTCGAATCCCACGGTGCCCTGCGAATGCAGGTACGTGGTGGTGGTGCCAAGGCCCGGAAGCGTGTCGGGGGTATAGACATGTTCAACGGACGGGAAATCCGAGCCTTCAGCCGGTCGTTGCGCCCACTGCGAGAAATCCACCGCACCTTGCAACATCAGCAGTCGCCGAGTCGGCCGGAGCGTCAGGGTGGCCGACGCGTACGGCTGCCGAAAATCGAAGTCGGCGCGATCGTCCAGCGAGGTCTGCATTCCGAAGCCGTAGAACGCCGCCTGTGTCGCCTCCCGCCAGCCGCCGAGAAGGGACAACGAACCACGGCGATGAAACAGTCGTGGGGCGGTGAGTTCCGCTTCGATGCGCTTGTAGCCCAGGATGGTGTAGCTGCCGCGCACGTCGAGCATGTTGTATGCGCTGACGTGATGCGCGTAGCCGGCGCCGAGCGTAAAGCCTCCACCGTAGTACGCGCTCTCGAAGTACGGGTGCCAGTGTGGCACGCCATTCATCACAATGTCTTCGGCTCGGTTGAACAGCGCTTCGCCCTTGTCGGGCACGTGCGGGTGCAGGGAGCCGGCCTTCTCGGTCTGCGCCTGCTCGATCAGCGCCTCGCGGGTCGCGGGCTCAGGCTCCTGTGCCGCGAGAGACGTGGTCGCGCCATCAACCACTGCGGCGATGACGACGAACAGCGCGATCAGTGCAGATGTTCGAGCTATTGTCCAGTGTCGAAGCCGACTTGATGGCAGAGCGGGCACCCCTGGACCACACGCTGGATGTTCAGCGCGCATGTCATTGTCCATCGTTCACCGTTCACTTGTGCGCCACCTTATCACGCGTAGAGTGCTCCGCCAATACGGCCATCCGCCACGCGGGTGACGAGTGGGCTCATCGTCAACGAGGCTGGCTAGGGCTTGGCGCTCGACAGGACGAACCCGATCGAGCGCTGAATGGGGTTGTAGAACGTGCCGTAATCGGGCGCGGTGATGTTGTTCTGGACGTCGCGCTCGTTCCCGCGGTTGAACGCGTTGTAAATCTTGATGCCGCCGATGAAGCGGTATTTGCGGAAATGCCACGGACGCGCGAGCGTGAAATCCAGGCTGTTCACGGCCGGGAGCCGTCCCGTCTTGTTGCGCGGTCCCACGAAGTCCTGGAATTCATTTACAGCTGACCACGGAAAGCCCGAGCGCCATTCGTACAGCGGTGCGAAGACCCATTTGCCCGGCAAACCGATGTTGCCGCGGGCGATCACTCGATGCGGCACGTCGGTGGCGCTGATTGAGTCTTCGTTGGCCCGGATGATCGGGTTCCTGAAGTTCCCAAAAAACAGATCGTAGTCGTTGAGGTCGCGTGAACTGTGCGATCGCACATACGAGACGGTCAGATCCCGGTACTCGCTGGCGAGATATCGCCCCGTGGTCTCAAACTCCCAATAGTGCGACACGCCGGTCGTCGACAATGCCAGTTGGCCGAGGCTGGGATCGGGGTCGAGGACGAACGCATGCGATCCATTGCGGTGGAGGTACGCGGCCTTGAGGAAATACCTCCGCCCGAAGCGCTGATCCCACGCGGCCGTCTGAACAATGCTCTCCGGCGTCTTCAAGGTGCCGTCAATCACGTGTGTAAACGTGATCGGCGCACCGAGCGGCTGGCCGTCACCGCCGAAACGCGTCACCGTCTGCACGTCGTACATCGTGAACGCGCCGACGGTCAGCGGCGTACGCTCCGCGAATTTCCCGAGACCACCTCGGAGGATGCCGCGGCCTTCGGGCAGCACGCTCACCGACGCGCCAATTCGTGGCGAGTAATTGACGGTAGTGGTGATGTCATCGCGGTCGGTCCGGAAGCCGAGCTCGAAATTCAAACGGTCGTTCGCGCGCCAGCGGTCCTGCACGAACAACGCGAACTCGGTGCCGGCCACGTGAGGATGCGTCAGGCCGGGCGAATACAGGGTTCGTTCCGCCAGCGATCCGTCCAGGCGCCTGACGTCCAGTTCCTGGCTGTACGCGTCGCCCTCGAAGCCCGAATGCTGGAGGTCCAGGCCAGCCTTGAGTACATGCTGGCCGGCGGCGTCCATCGAGAGGGTAACCGCCTCGACCCACTGAACGCTGTGGACATTCCGCTCCTGGCGGTTGAAGAAGTTGCCGCTCTGCCCCTGTGGAGCGTAGACCATCGGCGCGTCGCCTTTGGTCTTCTGATCGACTTCGAAACGCCGTGCAGCGAGGGTCGACTCGAGAATCGAGCGAGCCGAAAGGATGATCCGATCGACGCCGCCCACGGAAAATCCGGACTGCGTAAAGCTCGGCGTCGTTGCTTCCGGGCGGAACGTCGCAAGCGTCGCGTTCACGATCTTCCGCGGGAAATAGATCACGCCGCCCGTGAGTGCGTGGCGCGATGACAACACGGCGTCGAGCCGCGTGTACGAGTCCAGGCTGTCCACGCCGAGCTGTGGCTCGCCGGGCAGGCTCTTCACCGGCGTCCGCACGAACCGGTACTGCAGATACTGACCGAGCAACAGCTTGTCGCGCTTCAGCGGCCCCGAAATCGACAGTCGCGGCTCGAACTTGTTGATGAACGCGAATCCCTTACCGAACCCCGGGAGCAGATTATCGGGCGAGAACTTCCACTCGTTGGTGCCACGTTTCGTACGTACCTGCGTCACGCTCGTGGAAAAACGGCCGTACTCGGCGGCAAATGGATTCGAAAGCACTTCCACGGATTCAACCGCGCCGCTGGGCAGCTCGAGATCGAAGTCGCCGGTCGACGGATCGTTCAAGCTGGCGCTGCTCAGTTGCAGCGCGCCGGTCGTCGGCGCGCCACCTTTGACGCGCAGACGGCCCTCCGGTCCTCGAACGACGCCGGGCAGGACAGCCAGGAGCGACTGGAAGTCGTCGCCCGCAAGTGGCTGGATGTCCATCCTGGCGCCGTTCAGCACGTCGCTCACCGCAACCGGCTGGAGGCTCTCTGTAGGCGAGTTGGCGGGAACAATCACGTCCACGCTCTCGCGGACGAAGGTCAGGCGCATCTCGACCAGAACCTGTTCAGTCTCCCCGCTCTGCAGGCTGAAGGGCGGCGAATCGGTCTCCGCAAACCCGTCGCGCGAGGTGTGCACGAGATAACGGCCGGGCGAAATGTCGGGGAATGACACCTGTCCAAGTGCATCGCTGCTCGTCTGAGCAATCACCACGTTCCGATCGACGCTGCGCAGCACGACCGACACGGCTGGAACGCGGATCCCCTCCACGGCCATCGTGACCACGACGCGTCCGTTTGCGGGCTGTTGCGCGACCGCAGCGAGCGCTGATTCCGGGGTCGGAGCGCCACGTGAAGCCGTCCACGCGTAGACCGGTTCATCCGCCAGCGAGAGCGTCGCGATGGCGAAAATCGTGCACAAAACGAGGCGCAGCTTTACCGTTGCCATGCGCCGGCGCGCTCGACGATTGCAGCAGTCGATGACAACGTTAGTAGCCTGGTGAAGGGATCGGACGGTCGGTGTCATACGGAACATGAACAGGCGCTGACAAAGAGGGGCTCAGCCGTGTTGGGATGCGCGGAACATCGATCGCCGCGGACCAGGCCACGTATGCGTCAGTGCATGAGCGGCGACAAGACTACAAGAAATGCAGGACATTTCCGCGGAAAATCCGTTGGCGTGACCGTGACGACGAGGCGCCTGGATTGAACGGACCTTCTCACTGACTGCAAGACGGAGGACGCCCCAGGCGGCAGCAGATGGATCGACATCAGCCCTGGCGTGTCGGTTGGCGTCATCGGTGTGTTGCTTGGAGTGACGATTGCCGCATCACTGAGAGCGCCGCGGCGCGCGGCGAGACAGCAGGGCCCTGGACAATAGCGGGACAAGAGTCCACTCCATCGGGGTGCGTGACGGGTCAGCGCCGCGATACCATCGTCCAATGCCTCGAAGCCCCAAGGGACTTGTTCATGCGCCTGCGATGAAACCTGCAAACGTTGTCGCCGTGATGGATGTCGGATCGAACTCGGGGCGCGTGGTGGTATTTGAGCGCGACACACCAGCTCATCTCAGGGCGCTGGCGGGTTCGCGCGCCTCGCTGCGATTGATCGCGGACGTCGACCGGCGCGGCGAACTGAGCGAATCGACGATGGGGCGCGTAATGGAGGCGCTTCGTGACTTCAAGGCGTTGGCAGGCGGAGCCGGAGCCACGCGCATCGCCGCAGTCGCGACGGCCGCCATGCGTGACGCCAGCAACGGCCGGCTGTTCGCGGTACGCCTTCGCCGTGAGCTCGGTATTTCGATCGAAATCATCAGCGGGGCAGAGGAGGCGCGCTACGGTTTTACCGGAGCCATGCGTGGCCTGGACGTCTCGAGCGGACTGCTCTTCGACGTCGGCGGGGGCAGCATGCAGGTCACGCGGTTCGATCGCCGCCAACGCGGCCGTGGCGTGAGTCTCCCGCTTGGCGCGCTGCGTCTCAGCGAGCAGTTCCTGGAATCGGATCCCCCCACGCGGCCGCAACTCCGGCGGCTGCGCGAACACGTCCGGGCTCAACTGGCTGACGCTGGGGTGAAGCGGTTCGCGCGAGGCGATTGCCTCGTCGGCACCGGTGGAACGCTGCGCAATCTCGCGAAGATCGATCACGCGGCGCAGGAGTACCCAATCGGCACGCTTCATGGCTACGACTTGCCGCTGGATCGCCTCAGGGAAACGGTCGAACTGCTGGCCAGCCTGAAGGAAAAGCGCAGGGACAATCTTCAGGGACTGAGCGCCGAGCGAGCGGACTCCATCGTCGGCGGAGCCGTGGCCATTCAGACCGTCGCGGAGTTCATCGGTGCCGCGAGCATCACGGTATCCAGCCAGGGTGTGCGGGAGGGCCTGGCGTTGCAGCTGCTCGGCGTGCCGGCTGGTTCGCCGGAGGCGGTGAGGACAGCTTCGCTGTCATCGCTTGTCGCGCGGTTTGCCGGGTGGCGGCGTGAGACGGCGACTCGGCGCGAAGGGCTCGCGTCGGTTCTTTACCGTACCCTCGAACCGCGCGGTCCGGCGATGGTGGCAGCCGCCGTCAGGCGCACAGCTGGTGTGCTCGACATCGGCCGTGCGCTCGACGTGACGAACCGCCACGCGCACGTTGCTGACATCGTGCTCACCACTGAGTTGACCGGTTTCACACACGCGGAACTGGCGCTACTGGCGGCGATCGTCCGGCGTGCCGGAAACCGGCACGCTGACGTCGGATCCCTCGCGGCCATTGGCGGTGTTGACCCCGCCGTCGTCGAGCGGGCGTCGATCGTCCTGGCACTGTCGGACGAGATCGAAGCCCGCTGTCCGCCTGGGCGTTCCATCACCGTGCGTTCCCGGGTGGGTCGCGACGTGACGCTTTCGATCCCGGTACTGCGCTCCTGGCTGGAAGGCGACCTCGACAAGCGGTTCGCGCGAGCGTTCGGTCGCGAGTTGGTCGTTTCCAAGTCGACGTAGCGTCGGGTCTTCAGACCCGACCCCGTCTACGGCTGGCTGGCCACGCAGGTCATCCGGGTCAGGCTGATCACCATAGTCACGAAATTCTTCGCCGGAACCCTCGTGGTGTTCTACGCCGCCGGCACGCGGTGACGACGGCGATTTGTCCTTTGAGTCCGAGGTCCATCTCACTCTCTCGAATTCTTCTTCTTGACCAGATCAACGCACAAGCATTCGCGCTTCGTGGGTCAACTTGGTACTTACGATTGCGTGGGTCGGGGTAGCGCGCCAGATTGCTCCGGAACATCGGCAGCAGACGCCGTAGCGCCACCGGCTTCGATCAGTGCACTGAGTCGATCGAGCACGGCCTGTGGCAGCACTTGCTCCAGGTATTCACGCGCGAGCCCGCGGACCCCTGGGTCGGCAGACTGCACGCCCTTCACCGCCGCACCCAGCGGTTCGGGAGGGATGATGGTCGACAGGAGCGACGTCAGGTACTGCACGTACATCGAACTGTCTTCCTGCACGGCAGCGGCATCGGCGGGCACGTCGAGTTCAGCGCGATCGAGTAAGTGGTATCCGCGCCAGCGCTGCGGCGGCACCGACAGTTCGCGTTCGACGATGGCGATGACCCGTGCCGGATGAACCGACAGATCGGGACGCCTTGCCAGGATACGTGTCATCGCGCGGCTGCAGTGATACCGGACTTCGAAGCGCAGATCGTCGAGTCCGGCGAGCAGTCCGTCGAGGCTCCGCTGAACGGCGACTGTCCCCAGAATGCGTGGCAATCGACGGCGAACGACGAAGTCGGTGTCCGGGCTCACCATCGCGTCGATCAGCATGCCCAGGTGACTCGCCGCGAGCTGTTCGAGCGCGGATCGCGCCGGCCCGAGGACGTCGTCCCATGCAAGCAGGTCGATGGTCTGCGCCACATGAATACGCTCGAACGTTGTCGCGTGTTCCAGGGCGGCCGCCACATGCGCCGCGTCGCGGGAGCGCAGGTCGCTGAGCGTGGCGATCAGCGGGTCGAGCGCGGGTGGAACAGCGTTCGGGAACCGGTGTGCTGAGGCAGGTTGTGGCGACGCTGGCGCTGTCGGGAGCTGCAACACGGTCCAACCGGCCTCGGACACCAGGCTGAACTGCGGCGCGTCCTGGTATTTCACGAGCTCGTGTTCGACCAGGCGCAGGTACAGCGGGGCCAACCGGCGACCCACCCAGAACGCGGCGACGGCTATGATCACGGTCAGCGTCAGTAGCGTCGGACGCAACGTGAGCACGCCGGCGATCACCAGTCCCTGCACGAGCGCCGAACCGGCTGCTTCTCCCAGCCGATCGCAGACCACGTCGAGCAGGGTCTTCGTCCGCCGCCGGGTGCTCGAATCCATCGGCACGAACAGCAGCTCGTAGCCGCTGCGGAAGAACGAGTTGTGGAGCACGGAGTCGATACCACGCACCACGATCACCAGCGGCCACACCGGGACGAGCAGTGCCACGAAGCCGACTGCGCCTACCCCGGCCGGGAGGCTGTTGACCGACCCGTCTATGCCGAGGCGCCGCAGCGCGGAACTCGAATACGTCTGCGCGACGAACGACAACACCTGAATGCTGCCGTAGAACATCGAAAAGAACCGGAGGAGGTCGGGACCCGTACCGAACGACGCGCGCGCGCTCGACTTGAACAGGAAATCGACAATGGCCGATGCAGCGCCCGTCAACACCACGAAGATGGCGATGGTCCTCAGGTAGGGCGACCGCAGCGTCTCGCGAATCCCCGACTCTGCGTCCTCAGGTCGCGGATGCTGAGATAGCAGCGCCGGCGTGCGCTGGATGATCGATAGACCGACCGCGCAGAGGACATGCAAGGCGGCCAGCAGGACGAGAACGGCCGATGGCGCCACGGTTGACGCGATCCGTTCCGCGACGACGCTGCCGGCCAGGCCACCGACGGTACCCATGGCGGCAATGCGACCGTAGGACGCGCGCGCGCCGCCCGGATCGAAGCGCTCCGAAATGAGCGACCAGAAGCCGGACAGCAGTACGGCGCCGACGCCGGCGAGATGGAGGTAAATGACGACGGCGGTCCAGCGGCTGGCGTCATACCAGATCCATTCGAGGACGTGAGCCGTCGCACTCAGCACGAAGCCGACTGCGACCACGCGAACAGGCGAAAAACGGGCAATGAGGCGCGAAAAGGCTGGAACGAGCAGGCCCGTGAATGCGGCCGTTCCGACCGTCATCAGCGGCAGCGCCGTCGCCGGCCAGGCGGTCAGGAAGGTCGCGTCGCGAAGCGCCTTGGCTGCGACCTGGTGGGCCAGCATGATCGCGGCGGTCGCCATCGCGACCCGAATCAAGGCCCGGTTCACGCGATCACTCTACCCCGAACGGCCCTCAATTCTGGGCGATGGACGGGCACCGGCCGGCGCTCACAGGGCAGGCGTCTTCAGAGCGTAATCCCGTCGGGTGCCAACGCCTGCGGCGGGTGATGTTGTTTCCACCATCGACGCGCCTCCTCCTCGCCCCACGTCATCCCATCGATCGCGTCAAGTGACTGCGCTAGTTGTCGCGCGCTCTGAGGCCGCTCGTCTGGTTTCTTGGCGAGGCAGGCCAGCACCAGGTGCTCGAGCGTGGCCGGGATCGGAAGTTCGGTTCGCTCGGATGGCGGTACCGGCACCGCCTGCAGGTGCTGAGTGATCACCTTGAGCACCGTGTCGCCGGTAAACACCTGCTCTCCGGTGAGCAGGTAGTACGCCACACATCCGAGCGCGTAAAGATCGGTGCGCGCATCGACGTTATCGCCGAGCGCCATTTCCGGCGCCATGTAGCCAGGCGTACCCACGATCACGCCTTCGATCGTGGCCACCGTCTGGGCGGCGCCACCTGCGGCGGTCTTCACGAGACCGAAGTCGAGCACTTTAACGAAATCCTGTCGACACCCGACCCGCCCGAGGTGAATATTCGCAGGCTTGATGTCGCGATGGACCATATGTCGTGCGTGGGCCTCTTCGAGTGACTCACAGACCTGACGAAGGACATGAACCACACGCGGCGCCGGCATTGGGCCATGCTGTCGAACCAGTGATTCGAGATCCATTCCGTCCAGGAGCTCCATCACCAGATAGAGGGTTTGATCCTCGGTCACCCCGAAGTCGTAGAGGTCCACCGTGTGCTCCGACCGCAAATGCGCCGCAGCTTCCGCCTCCCGCCGGAAGCGCGCGATCGCACGCGCGGCCACGGTCGGATCGGTGCCTCCGAGCATCTCAGGGCGGATCAATTTGATGGCTGCCGGCCTCGCCAGCATTCGATGAGAGGCCTTGTAGACCTCGCCCATGCCGCCGCGCCCTAGCAGTTCGCCGAGCTGATAGCTTCCCATTTCTCGTGCCTTCGCCACCTGCCGGCCGAGCGTCGTGACGACGTGCGAGATGGCGACGGCTACGCCCACGAGCAAATAGTCGGGGTAGTGCATCAGCAGTGCGTTGCTCGTCGGGCCGAAATCCCAGTAGCCCTGGGCACGAGCCCAGAGCATTCCCACGGGATTCATAGAGGCCGCAAACAGGCCGGCGAGAAGGGTCTTCGTCCTGGTGCTCGGTATGATCGCCGAGAACATCAGGATGACTGCGCCGATCCACGAAATCTCTGGAGCCACGGATAGCGTGGGGACGATCGGCCCCGAATGAAACGTCAGCCCCAGCGCGAGCGCGGTGAGGATCATGTACGCCAGGCCGATGTCGAGAATACGCTGTGGGTTCCGGTTGGCCGTCCGCGTGTAGGCAAAGAGCCCGAGCGACGCGACCACACTCACGACGGCGATCGCATCGCCCATCGTCGGGCCGAGGTCGACCGCGTCACCCTGCATCGACCGCATCGCGAGGCGGCCCAGGATGGTTCCGACGACCCACAGACCGGCGGCGACGAGTGACATGATGCCGAGGCGGGCAGAGGCTTCCCGAAGGAAATCGTCAGGGAGGGCCCGCGGCCGACCCCGTGCAGCAGCAGCCTCAGTGGGGGTCGCGTCAGTCGGAGGCCGTATGAGTTTCGGCACCTGCATCACAGCGCGGGTCAGTGTACGGTCATTCACGTCATGAGCCTGCGTGGCCTCCCGGGTTTTGGGCTGGCGACGCATCAGGAGTTTCGGCGTTTCGATTTTGAGCACGTCCGGTCGAACGAGACTCTCCCCAGGAGTGTCCCTGCAACGCTACCAATATTTCAGTTTCGCAGGATTGACGCTCGCCTGCGATATCGTTCGGCTGAGAGGTGTCGGAAGTGGCACAGCGAGTAACTCAACGGTCCATCTGGTGTCGACTGGGCAGCAGCGCGCTGATCGTGCTGGCAACCGCATCGCTCGCCTTGGCACAGGAGCCGGCCACTCGTGAGGAGCACGATCGGAAGCGCCGCGAGGAGAAGAGTCGCGACGCCCGCCCCTATCAGCCAGGGGGATTCGAACGCGCGATGCACTTCATTGAAGAGAGAGGCATCTTCATTGTCGGGCGCGAGGGGTTCTATCCGAAGTTGGGATCGCTCACGACGGGAAGCGGGTTCGCATACGGCGCCGGCTTTCGCGACCGCGATCTCTTCAATAACACCGGAACGCTGGATCTGTGGGCAGCGACGAGCCTCAAGCGGTACTGGGCGACCGAGGCTCGCCTCACGTTTCCGAAGCTCGCACACAAGCGCCTGCATCTCGAAGCCTGGGCCGCTCACCGTGACTATCCACAAGAGGACTTCTACGGAATCGGTCCCGACTCCGCCCGGCCCAACGGGGTGAGTTATGCCATTCAATCGAACCTGTTCGGGTCCAGGGTCGGCGTGCGGCCCGTATCGATCGCGCTCGTCGGCACTGGCGTCGAGTACCTCAATCCGACACTCGGGCGCGGCAGCGACGGCCGCGTGCCATCCATCGAGGCGCGCTTCAGTTCGTCGACGGCGCCCGGCATCTTTGAATCGGTCGACTACGTTCGCACGATGGCCTTCGTCGAGGTCGACTATCGCGAACCAAAGAACGCGCGCCGGGGCGGATGGTACCGCGTGGACTTCTCTCGATACGACGACCAGACGAGCGGCCGTTACACCTTCAACCGAGTCGACACCGACCTGCGGCAGTTCGTCGGCGTTTTCGCAGGGAGACGGGTCATTGCTGCGCGGCTGTTCGTATCGACGTCCGACACCGACGCCGGTCACGTCATGCCGTTCTACGCGATGCCGACGCTCGGTGGCAACGACACGTTGCGCGGTTTTCGCGACTACCGGTTCCGCGGACCGCACGCCATTCTGGGGCAGGCGGAGTATCGCTGGGAGCTATGGAGCGGCCTGGACGCGGCGCTCTTCTACGACGCAGGCAAAGTGGCCAACCGGCGCGCCGATCTGAACTTCAAGAATCTGGAAAGCGACTACGGCTTCGGATTCCGATTCAACACCGACCAAGGCATCGTGTTCCGCGTCGATGCGGCCTTTGGGAGCCCTGATGGCAAACATCTGTTTATCGTCTTTGGCGGCGTTTTCTAAGCGCCTCATCGACGGACCCAGCCGCGGTCTTGCGCTGACTGGAGCGGTGATCGTCGTACTCGGCTCCGGTGTCTGGTCTGCGGCACCACGCTTCTATCCAGACGATCCGCTATGGTCGGACGACGATCGGGCGTTCGATGCGTCGAAGGTGGTGACGGTCGAGGACACCAACGGTTTCGACTTCATCGTGAACACCTTCCGTGACGCCGGTGAGCGTCGCGACGAGCGCGCGCCGAACGCCAACACCGTCGACGAGGTCCCCGACTCGAGTTGGTTCACCAACCGCATTGGCCGCCGTGAGATGACGGCCTCGGAAGTGGCCCAGGGGCCTGCTCAGTTCCAGCAGATCTCGCTCGAGGGGTGGGTGGTCTCAGGCGGCAAGGGCTCAGGTGTCCAGCCAGGCTTCCGCATGACGGACCCGGCAGGTCAGCTCTATCAGATCGAAGTCGATCCGCCGTCAAATCCGGAAATGGCCAGCGGCGCCGAAATCATCGGAACCGCGTTCTATCACGCGATCGGATACAACACAGTGGACGTCTATCTGGCAGAAATCGATCGATCGAGCCTGGTCTTGTCGGAGGGCGCCACGATTCGCGACCCGCTCAACGGCCGGCGGCGCCGGATGAAGAAATATGATCTGGATGCAGTCTTCGATCGCGCCGCGCGCCTGCCAAACGGTCACTATCGCGTGCTGGTGAGCCGCTTCGCCCAGGGAAAACCGCTGGGCAACTTCCGCTACCACGGGACACGGCCCGACGACCCGAACGACATCGTGCCGCACGAACATCGGCGCGAGTTGCGCGGCGCGCGCGTGTTTGGCGCCTGGCTCAATCATGACGACTCTCGCGGCATCAACAGCCTGGACATGCTGGAAACGACCAATGGCCGCGGGTGGGTCAAGCACTATATGTTCGACTTCGGTTCCATTCTCGGCAGCGGCACCGTCTTCGCGCAGCGCCATCGTTCTGGAAACGAATACATCTTCGAGCAGCGTCCGGGCTGGCTCACGCTCGTGACGCTGGGCGGATACTTGCGCCCATGGATGCTCATCGACTACCCGGACGTCCCGCGGTCGGTCGGGCGTCTCGAAGCGAAGTCGTTCGATCCGCTGGAGTGGAAGCCGGAGTATCCCAATCCTGCCTTCGAGAACATGCGGGCGGACGATGCGTTCTGGGCTGCGCGCATCGTGTCGCGGTTCACGGACGAGATGATCGGCGCCGTTGTGCAGAGGGCGCAGTATTCAGATCCTCGTGCGACACGCTACATGACGGACACGTTGATCGCCCGCCGGGACAAAGTGGTCGCGACCTGGTTGAATCGGGTCTGCCCCGTCGTCGACGCGGCGCTCGGCCGTGACGGCGCGTTCACGTTCACGAACGCGGCAGTCACGGCTACCGCTTCCGGAGCGGCCGGAGAGTATCAGCTTCAGTGGTTTCGCTTCGACAACGCGACCGCCGCACGCACGCTGTCGGGGGCTCGGCAAACAATTGCGGCGACGTCGGGGAACGCGCCCGCCGGCCTCCTCGAATCCGGTGAGTACGTCGGCGTCGAGATCACGGGGTCTCATCCCCAGCATCGTGGATGGTCACAGCCGTCGGTGTTCTTCTTCCGTCGTGCCTCATCCGGCTGGACGCTGGTCGGCATCGAGCGAGGCTGATCGGCCGCGCGCGTCGAGTCTGGTTCTCCGCGCGCGCGGAGGCTGAGCGGTTTGACAAACGGGTGAGGCGTTCCTGGAGCGATCCGCGTTGCTACTGCGGAAGCTCCTGGGACACCGGCGAAATCGCCGATGCTACAGGAGCGAACACGCCTCATTGAACGGCAATCGCGGCAGCCGCGGATACAGTGTGGCGGGATCCCCGTAACCGAGGTTGCACAGGAAATTCGACTTGACATGCCCTTCAGGAAAGAACTCCTGGTCGCACCCGAAACAAGTTTGATCGAAACCGGACATCGGTCCGCAATCGAGCCCGAGCCCGCGTGCAGCGATGATCAAGTACGCGCCCTGCAAGGAGGAATTGCGCTTCGCCGTCGCTTCGATCAGATCGGGACTGGTCTCGAACAACCTCGCCATGCCAGGGTTCTGAGGGAAGAGTCTTGGCAGGTGCTCGTAGAATTTCATGTCGTACGCCACGATGACCGTAACTCGATCTGCTGCTGAAGATTCGCGACAACGAGCGTGTGCACTGGTCCGGCAGACACCGGCCGGCGCTGACCGGACAGGGCGTCTATCCGAGACCGGTGCAGGATCAGTTGCCAGTCTGGCTCGGGGTTGGCGGCACGCCACAGTCGTTCGCCCGTGCCGGCGCTCTGGGGCTTCCCTTGATGGTGGCGATCATCGGCGGGGAGCCACGGCGGTTTCGGCCCCTGATCGATCTCTATCGGGAAACAGGCGCCCGATCTGGACATTCACCGGATCGGCTGAAGGTCGGCGTTCACGCGCTCGGCTACGTCGCCGAGACGACGCAGGACGCCGCCGACGCCTTCTTTCCCGGTTACGCCCGCGCCGTCACCGATGTCGGCAAAGAGCGTGGATGGCCGCCCGTCACACGCGCGGGCTTCGATGCGCAGCGCGGTCCGGAGGGTGCGTTGCTGATCGGCAGCCCCGATGAAGTGGTCGAGAAAATCCATCGACACAGCGAAGCCCTGGGCGGTATCTCGCGGATCACGTTCCAGATGAATGTGGCGTCATTGCCGCACGCGAGCCTCATGCGGGCGATCGAACTGATCGGCACGACCGTGGCGCCGGCTCTGCATGAGGAGCTGGCGAACATCCCGAGCGAATGACTTTCGTCGCCAGGCTGGTCTCAGCCGGCAAGATGTGGTGATTACGGTGTCGCACTCTTAGCACCCTCGGACAGGCTCACGCCTGTCCTGGGAGTACGGGCGCGGGAGCTATCAACGACCTTGGGCTCCATGCACGTCAGCCCGCGGGCCATTCCGGAGGCCATTCGTGTGTTCGATGCAGCGACGGCATAGGGGAGCGGAGAGGGAGCCGGTCTGCGGCGGGGGAGCGAAGCTCCCTCGCCCTGAAGTGGTGGAGGCGGCGGGAGTTGAACCACCCACACAACGAGTCAACGCGAGTCAACACCCGTACGCGTTAGTGATCCCCAGTCGTGGAGACATTTTGGAGACGCAAGGGGGAGGTGCCCCGGCAGGACGCTGACGAGGAGATACCCGTCTTTCGGCGCTCGATGTCCCCGCGAAAGAACACCGGACAACATTGACCGCATCGGAAGTCTCCTGCGCTATTTCACGTCGGTGGCGCGCTTACCTTATTCGTGGTTGGTCCGAAACAGGCCCAGATCGATCGATTCGCCCATCGCGGTATAACCCGCGCTGTTCGGGTGCAGGTGATCGCACGAATCATAGGCGGCCAGATACTTCTGGGGATCGTTCGGATCGCGAGTGGCCTTGTCGAAGTCGATCACGCCGTCATACGCCTTGCCTGTCCGTATCCATTGGTTGACAGCCTGACGCTTCGCTTCGCCTACTTCCGTGTAGTAATTGGCACCCCAGAACGGCGTCAGCGTCGCGCCAATGATCTTCAGCCCTTTCGCGTGGGCGCGCTCGATTAGCTGCTTGTGCGCGGCGATCAGGTCCTCGGCGGTCGGCGTCGCACTCTGACGCGCGTTGCCGATGTCGTTGATCCCTTCGAGCACGACGACGTGCGTCACGCCCGGCTGGCTCAGGACGTCGGTCTCGTAGCGCGCGAGCGCGTTGATTCCGGCCTGGAACGCGCCTTCGCTCAACAGGCGGTTGCCGCCAATCCCGGCATTGACGACGGCCATCCCCGGCAGGCGTTTCGCGAGGATGTCGGGCCATCGTGTGTTGGTGTCGGGCGCTGACGCGGTGCCGTCCGTGATCGAGTCGCCGACTGCGACGACAACCCCGGTCGCGGTCGGTGCGGCGACTTCAACGCGCGAGAGCAAGAACCAACTGCGGATTGTCGCCACCCTCGGAAACCTGGCAGCTCCGGCATGATTCCCGGTCTCGGAGATGTAGTTTGTTTGCGCCGCCGCGTTGTGCAATGTCAGCGGTGCCGCCGTGTCTGTCGTGCCAGGCACGTAGATGTCCACGACAACGTCGGAGAGCGGCGGCACGCTCACAGCTACAGGGTCGCTGTACGCAACGGCGTTTGCCGGGATCGTGATCGTCTTCCGCCCGCTGAACGTCAATGGACCGCCGGTAGCCGCCTGAATCCCATCCTCGCTCGTGCGCAGCGCGATGTGAGCTGCGCCGATCATGAGCGGCGTCGTCCCGTACTGGTTGCTGAGGACGACGCGCGCCCGCGAGCCGCCGAGGCTGACGTGGACGACCTCGCGCATTGTCTGATTCGTGATGTGCGAGAACGGCGGCGGCGGATTGGTGGGCGGCGGACACGTGTTCGGCATGAAAGGCGCAGGAGGTGGCGGACCCGCCGTCGGCAGCCCTTGCGGACGGCCGACGCTCGACGCGGTCCACGTCGCGACCCAGCGCGATGGCGGCGTCTGCGCGTGCACCGATAGCACGCTCGCGCCGACAGTGAGACTCGCCACGATCGCTCGCTTCAGTGTCATAAGCCCTCAGAGACGATGGGAAGCGGTGAGCGGTCCTGTCCGATTGGAACAACCCTGTCCGGCCGTTCGCCTCGACAGCCGAATGGCCGCTTTGCGCGTTGGATTATCGAAGGGCGGCGGAACATCGCAAAGGGAAATCTGGCCGGGAGGCATACGACGGGCGCGAAGCCCGACCGGTCTCATCGCCCGGCGGCTGGTAGCATTCCACGCGCTAAGTGCCGGGACGGAATGCTGCGCCATACGCAACTGGATTTTCTACAAGGTGTCTGACGGCGGCGAACCCGGAGTTGATGCAGACCACATCTGGGGCGAAGATCTGGGCCTGTCGTCCTATGTTGATGCCTACCGCAAAGTGGACGGTCAGGTTACGCCCGCGAGCGACCCGTTTGTCCTCAACGGCGGCAACCTTCAAGTTCACTAAATCCGACCGGCTTCGATTCATTTCGACGACCACAGAGAGCCCGAAGGTTCTCTGTGGTTTTTCCGCGCCTTGGCCACCAGTGCGTTCGTGCCACGCGGTGTCAACACGTTCGTCGTCTTGACGGTCGTTCGTCACGTGCCTTCGCTGCCGTCGCCCTTCACCGCTGCCGCCCGCGCCCGCCCTGCATGGAGTCGGCGGATCACCTGCTCGTCTCCGGTGACGCGGATCTCCTGAAGCTGCTCCTTCGGTTTGTCGAGCGCCCGAGCGTCAGGTCCGTGAACGCCGGCACGCTGGGCCTTCTCCCACACCTCGATCACCTCATCGCGTCCGGTGAAGGGTGGGCTTGATCCAGGTCTATATGCGGCCGGAGCAGATCGTCGCCGCTGGGGACATCTTCAATCGCCTGACGTGTCCCATCGTCTTCGACCACGTGGGCGCCCTCAGTCCTATTGGCACCGAGCATCCTGCGTTTGACGTGTTGCGGCGGCTCATCGAAAAAGGGCAGACCTGGGTGAAGCTCTCTGGGGCTTATCTCGACCCGAAAGCCGGCCCGGACGGTGCCGTCGTCATGGGGCACACCACGGACTACTCGAAGGCTGGGGTCGTGGCGAAGGCGTTTCTGAAGCTCGCCCCTGAACGGATGGTCTGGGGCAGCGACTGGCCGCACCCGACGCTCGCCGCCACGGAGAAGGCGAACGATGCGACGCTGTTCGACCTGCTGCTGGACTGGGCACCCGACGAACGTCTGCGGCACCGCATTCTGGTGGAGAATCCTGAAACCCTCTACGGATTCTCGACGGCGTGATGCTGTCTAACCGGTCCATGCCTCATATTCCGCTGTAGGCGCGCCGGCTGGCTCAGCCGGCGTGCCTTGTCCGCACAAATGGCGTCGGCCAGGGTGTCGACGCTGTCGCGCAGGCCCCGCACTTTGCCGGCAATCTCCAGCACGATGCGCAGCGCCTGCAGCCAGGATTCGAGCGTGAACTTGCCTCCGTCGGCGCTGAACCCCTCGACGTACGAGCGCACGCTGTCCGGCCAGTCGGGCACCGGCAGCAGCTCTCCCTCCTCGTCGAACAGCTCGCGCACGTCGAGGGTCGCGATGTTCGCCAGCCGGGCCAGCGCCTGCTCGGCGCCCATCTGATACGGGCGCCAGGCGTCCTCCAGCCACTGATTCACGTAGACCCTGATGCAAGGTAGTGCAAGGGTCCGTGAACCTTCCATGCGCGCGGCGTGGTGCAACCCCTGAATACCAACGAGCCAT
>Ga0207701_10002806_pt1 | contig 17985 bp, 18 predicted proteins | sample KBSSwiSSwithPhiX_FD_184294 | JGI IMG/M metagenome (GOLD analysis project Ga0207701, IMG submission 184294) | Switchgrass rhizosphere bulk soil microbial communities from Kellogg Biological Station, Michigan, USA, with PhiX - S5 (SPAdes) (version 2) | ecosystem: Environmental > Terrestrial >... | reverse complement strand
ACAAATAATCGAGAAAGATATTTTGAATAATATGAACAGTTTAGCAGATAAAATACAGTAAAGAAAATGAAAAATATAAAAATATCAGGAACGTTACTTTTTCTATCCGGCTTCATTATTTTAATGGGGATCATTACTGCCGAAGCATTTTATCCTTAAGTGGGCAGACATTATTTATTTGGTAATTACTTGCTGGAGCCAAACGGGAATTATAACACCGATTCAGGATTTGAATCTCAAAAGAACAGGGTATCTATCAAAGATAACTTTTCAATGCAGTTGTCATAAGCTAACAATTACCCGATTAGCGTATAAAATTATTTTCAATGAGCAGAGAAGATTTAGAAAGGACAAATGATAGGCAAAATAAGATAAATAACAGTACAGAAATGGCGGTGGAACGAACCCTGATGGCTGCCGACCGATCACTGATGGCATGGGTGAGAACCGGGCTTTCCCTGATCGGTTTGGGTTTACTATTTATAAGTTCCTAGATTATTCACGTCAGCAACTGGAAACGGTTGGGAAAGAACTTTCGGGTATTTCAAGCCCGAAGCTGGTTGGGTTGATGCTGATTGGCATGGGTATTTTGTCCCTGGTATTCGGCACTATGGAAAATCTGTCTACCACAAAAAGCTTAAGAGGACAGTATAGTGTAAGGCGAAAAAGGTACGCATTATTTATGGCGGTGATGGTTACCTTATTTGGACTCATTGTGTTTCTTGGCATCGTGCTACATGTAAAAGGGATTGGAACATCATAGTCCAGGAAAGTATTTGAAATCATTTCAAAGTTAAAAGACATAGAAAATAAACTTCTTAAACATAACTGAGATATATGAATGACCATTACACATATTTTTACCATTTTATTCCTAATGCGCGGACCTTTTAAGATTATTGGTCCTTACAAAAAAATCACAAGCAAAGCTGATAATTCACTGAATCAGCTAATTAAAAAAGGCCCCGCTACCCTGTGTAGCGGGGAATTATACACCAGACAGTAGCTGGCTTATTTTACAGCGATTTGTTTCGCTGTCGGTTTTTTGGCTTCGTCTTTACGGGATAAATTAATTTTCAATAGGCCGTATTCGTATTTAGCAAATGTATCGAGAGAGTGATGGTGAATCCAAAGACTCATATCAACAACAAGCATGATATTGATCAGCAAAAACTTCTGGCGCAAGATTGGGTTTATTATTGGTTGCACATTTCTCGCCCAATCGAGTCATGAAATATATCTCGTCATATCAAACTCAATAATACTGTCAATTATATATCTTAACTATGTGAATTCACCTGATGATTTTTTTACCATGCGCAAATCTGCAATTAGGATATTTTATTTAATGTTGGTGCTGATCATCCAGATGACGGTGATGGCACAAAAAAACTGATAGAGTATGGTTGAAAAACGGTGATGGTGACGGGCGAAATTAAGTATATGAAATTTGCAAAACTTAAGATTGACCAGACAGGACCTGGAAAGATAGATATAAAATGGGAAGAAATAGTGAGGATACGATCTGATAAAACATTCCAGGTAACCATGGGGATGGCCGGGTTATTGTTAGCAAAGCTGGATTCAATTTTATTTGATGAACAACAGAACCGATTGGATGACATTATCGAAATTATTTGGATAAAAGAAAAATTCTTGCAAAGGTTGAGTGGAGACGTCAACATCGGCGCTAATTACGCCAAATCCAGTAATATTTTCACTTTCAATTTCAGCGGTGCTATTACTTACCGCCTTCCAAAAAACGAGTTTAATTTAAAAGGAAACTCAGTTCTTACTAACAGCTCAGCTGATAGCTCGGTCTCTATAAAACAAGACGTTAACCTGAGTTATTATAGAAGATTAGAAAGGAGCTTTTACTTGGGAAGTAACCTTGGGTGGGAAGAAAATACCGAATTGGGGTTGAAGAATCGTTTTTCTTTAAACGGTGTTGGCGGTAAAGTACTAATTAGCAATAACCATAATCGCTTACTCACCGGAATTGGCCTTTCTTTGAATAAGGAACAGTCTAATAAAACAAAACCTATACAACAAATATGGAGGGCCTGGCGGTCACGAGTTTCAAAAGATTCTATTATTCGTTTCCTAAACTTTCTATCGATGCACAATATGCTATTTTTCCCAGCCTTAACGATTGGGGGCGTATAAGAACTAATTTTCAGCTAAATACAAGCATTGAAATTTTTAAAGACTTCAATGTCGGATTAAGTTTTTATCATCTTTATGATAACCGGCCTCCTGAAGGTGCGGCCTCTAAGAATGACTTTGGGGTAAACTTCACCGTCGGATATTTTTTTTGGAAAATAGTCTTCGCAGACCTTACTAACCTGGGTTCTGCAGAATCGGTGGTCATTAATAAAGATAATACCACCATTATCGGGGGTCGTGATGAAAAACCCGAGATAACAAAACGTGCGAACCAGATCAAAGCACAGATCGAAACAACAACTTCAGATTATGATAAGGAAAAATTGCAGGAAAGACTGGCCAGGCTGAGTGGGGGCGTTGCCGTACTATATGTGGGTGCAGCAACAGAAGTAGAAATGAAAGAAAAGAAGGACCGTGTGGATGACGCGTTGCATGCGACACGTGCAGCCGTGGAAGAGGACATTGTTCCCGGTGGTGGCGTTGCTTTTATCCGTGCCATCGAATCCTTGGAAAAATTGAAAGGTATTAACGATGACGAACAACTGGAATTGCTATTGTTAAACGGGCGCTGGAAGAGCCGATGAGGCAGATTGTGCAGAACAGTGGCATCGAAGGTAGCATCGTTGTTCAAAAGGTGAAAGAACAAAAAGGCGATTATGGCTTTAATGCCCGTACGGAACAGTACGAGCAACTACTGGAAGCTGGCGTGATTGATCCAACTAAAGTTACGCGGATTGCGATCGAAAATGCCGCTTCTATTGCCGGAATGTTATTAACTACTGAATGCGCTGTAGCGGATAAACCCAAAGAAGAACCAAAAACAAGTGTTCAAGGTGTACCAGGCATGGGTGGATTGGACTATTAAGCATTGAATGCTACTTGTAAACATAAATCAAAGGAGGTTTGCTTATGAAACAGATTAACAGTCTTTATTACCGGGTGTGGGTGCCGATAAAGGAATGGATTAACAAGGTTGTCAAAAAAAGGAATAATGACAATGACAACCATTTTAATAACCCATACTTCGTCTTTTAGGACTGGTCAGGTCTGGATAACCTGCCAGCTCCTAATTAATCAATGTCTTTGGATTTTCAAAGCCATTCGATAGCGCATATTTTTCTTTTAAAATCATATTTCAATCTTTTGCTTTCAATCCAGTTCAAACATGACTGTTACATTTCCTGCACCAAGAGCAGCCACGAGCCCGGTCGCATCATCCATGCGGCCAAGCTTAGTGTAACTGTAAGTGGTCGGAAAGGTTTTGTAAAAAAGAACCACTGTTGAAGAACCGTACAACATTAAATCACCGTTCCGGATGGTTCCAGGGTTGGATGCATTTGTTGGAAGTTTTCGGGATAGATCAGCATATTTTTCGTTGCCATTCAGCTCAACCATATTTACTGTTAATGGCAAAAGTGATTTGAATGCTGTCACCGTTGCATTGTCATATAGTGTAACGGAAAATGTGCTATTCCCGATTTTTAGCTTCATTTTGCTTCCGTTGGGATTAATATTGTTGCTGCTATCTGATGGCGAACTGGTTTTAAAGCAAGATGCACAACTCATCAGTGACACTACAAGAAAAAGGAACACAAAAAAAAGTTTCATCTTCGGCTTTATTAAATGATAACAAATGGCACTGCTTATCTGTATGCTTCATCAAATCAACTGCTATTGTTTATTGTATTCTGCATCCGAAACAGGCTGCAGCCATTGAACAATGCCTCTTTCTGTGTTTACGTTGACGGCAATGTGAGTGAAACGGCTATTGGGTGAAGCACCATGCCAATGTTCTACATCGGGAAGAATTTTTACTACATCGCCCGGGTGAAGTGTTTGAATGGGTTTACTTCTTTCCTGGAAGTAACCAATCCCTTCTGTGCAGATAAGGATTTGCCCGGCTGGGTGCTTGTGCCAATTGTTTCTTGCACCGGGTTCAAACACTACATTACTGATTACGGTTGTTAATGTGTCATCATTAGGAAGCAAGGTCTGTACCCATGCTGTTCCTGTGAAATATTCTGCTGGCGCTTTATTTCCCTGCGGAAAGATGCTTGTTGAATTTTGAGCCGCATTTGTATTCATAGCCTGTGCATTTATTGAGTAATGAAATAGAATAGCTACCATTATTGCTACAATTTTCAAGCCTATATTCTTCATAGTTCTATTTTAAGTTTTGGATAAAGAAGGTGGTTAGCTTGTCAAATGGAATGACATCAATTTTATCATAAAGATCCACATGAACAGCATTAGGAATAATCATTAATTCTTTAGGTTCGGCCGCTGCTTTGTAGGCGTCTTCACTGAAATAACGTGAGTGTGCATTTTCGCCTGCAATCAAAAGTATCGGTCTCGAGGATATTTCTTTAATATAGGTGAGTATCGGCATATTCATCAATGATAAGGAACTGGTCATCGTCCAGGATCCATTTGAGTTGATTGATCTGGGGTGAAATCCACGGGGTGTTTTGTAATAATCAAAATAGTCTTTTACAAATTGTGGTTCATTGCCCTGTAATTTATCCGGCAGATTGGCCGTAGAAGGAGCGGGCGTTTCCTGTTGTGCATCCTTCCAACGCTGTAAGGATAATTGTTCTAACGTTTTGTGCCGTTGCTCTGGCGTTACTATATCATTGTATCCTTTTGATGTAACACGGCACATATCATACAAACTTGTGGTTGCAACAGCTTTTACCCGTTTATCAGCTGCTGTGGCATTTAATGCAAAACCGGCAAATCCACAAATGCCAATGATACCGATACGGTTTTTGTCGACATTTTTATGCAATCCCAAAAAGTCAACTGCGGCACTAAAGTCTTCAGTATTGATCTCCGGGGAAGCCACATTTCTCGGCTCACCGCTACTCCGGCCTGTATAAGACGGGTCAAAGGCAAGAGCAACAAAACCACGTTCTGCCATTTGATTGGCATACAAACCTGAAGATTGTTCTTTTACTGCTCCAAATGGACCACTGATAGCAAGGGCTGCCAGAACCTTATTGCTGCTATCTTTTGGCAGGTACAAGTCGCCAGCTAACGTAATGCCATACCTATTTTTAAAGTTTACTTTTTGCCTCGTGACTTTATCACTTAATTGGAAAGTGTAATGATCTGGTTGGTCAACATCTCTCATATTCTTAACGTTGTTATCTTTTAATGTTTGCGAATATGCCTGTCCTATCGTTAACAGGACCAGAACAAATGCAACTGCTACTTTTTTCATACATCTGCTATTTTTAGTGATTGATTGTTTTAATAGGTTTTGCAGGTATTCCACCCACAATTGTATGGGCAGGTACGTCTTTAGATACTACTGCACCCGCTGCTACTACTGAATTTTCACCAATAATTACGCCCGGCAATATGGTAGCACCCGCACCAATCCATGCATTTCTTTTGATGTGAATATGCCCGGGAACAAGGGAGTGTCTGCTTTCAGGCGAAACCGGATGACCTTCAGATAACAGGCTTACTTTGGGAGCAATCAATACATTATCCTCGATCGTAATTCCTCCCAAATCAAGAAGCACACAGTCGAAGTTTATAAATACGTTTTTCCCGATTTTAGTATGCTTTCCGTAGTTGATGTACAAGGGTGTAAATAAAGCTACGCTTTCATCAATTTCTGAAGCTGTGATTTGCCTTAGCAAGTCCCTCATTTCTGCTGGGTCAGAAGAGTTATTGAGTTGCACCAATAATTTCTTCGTAGCAAAAGAAGCGTCCCGCAACTTGAATGCTTCGGGGTCATTTGATGAGATGGTTTCTCCGTTACGCAGCCGTTGAAAAATGTCTTCCTGATGCAGGTTTGATAACATAACCCAAAGGTCTTACAATGTATGCCCCTGCTGGTAACGATTATCAAACCAATAATTAAGAATTTCAAACTTCCAACGCCCGAAGAGATTTAGGATTTGTGCCGGTAAGCCGTTTAAAGAAGTTGTTAAAGTATGTCGGATAGTCAAAGCCCAACGCGTACGCAATGTCGGATATGTTCCAGTCAGTATGTTGCAGGAGTGCTTTTGCTTCACTTACAATACGATCACTAATATGCGTTGTGGTGGATTTGCCGGTCACTTCTTTTACTGCACGGTTGAGGTAGTTGACATGAACATGCAAATGATTAGCATAATCCTGTGCTGTTTTCAACTGCAGTGGACGGTCTGTAGTTTCTACCGGGAACTGCCGTTCTAAAAGTTCAAGAAAAACAGAGGCCAGGCGGCTCGCTGCATTTTTTTGCCGGTCGTAGTGTTCGGAAGGCTGCAGCTTTAATGCTTCATGAATAATCAAGTTTATATAGTTACGGATCAGGTCGTCCTTATAAGCATAATCACTCTTTTGCTCATCAATCATCCTTTGAAATATGGAATTTAAAAACATCCTTTGCCCCTCATTTATAGTAAAAATTGGAGTGCCACCAATCTTAAAAAGCGGAGAGTGTTGCAGGCTTTCGGAACGGTCAGTTGATTTGAAAAACTCTTCGGAAAAAAGAACTGTGTAGCCAACATACGCAGTTGACAGCGTCTCCCACGAGTAAGGAATGTGTGGGTTGCCAAAGAACAAAATAGTGCCTTCTTGTTCAAAACTCTTATCAGCATAATGGATTTTGCTCTTTCCCGTAGTAAGGCATATTTTATAGAAATCTTTCCTGCTGTAGATACGTGTTGCAGCGCCGTCAGCTTCTATCTGAAATACATTAAAGCCCTTCAACTTTAATTCGCTATTGAAATCGGAAACCGTCCTTACATTTTCGCTTTGCATCCGGCAAAGTTAAGAAAATCAAAACATGGGTTTTGCTAAAATCTTCTTCAATTTTCAATGCCCGGACTAGGAAAGCTCATGATGTGATCTTAAAACAAGGAGGTATACGATGAATGGGAACGATCGGGGTTAGCGTTTTTGTGCGAGCACCATGCCTCAGTACATACGAATATCGAAGCGCTCTAACCGCTAATCACGTTTGGCCACAAATCGATAGCCAACCCCCGATTCCGTAAGAAGATATTCAGGCCTGTTTGGATCATCTTCAATTTTTTTCCTAAGCTGTGCTATAAACACCCGCAGGTATTGAGATTGGTTTATAAAACCCGGTCCCCAGATAGCTCGTAAAAGATATTGATGAGTCAACACTTTTCCATCGTTTCGGGCAAGTAAAGCAAGCAAGCTATATTCAGTCGTTGTAAGTTTTAGTAATTCTCCCTTCTTCTTAACTGTTCTTGTGTTAAGGTCAATAACCAAATCATCTGAGTTGACAATTGGTTCACCTTCGTCCTGGTTGGAATTACGTAATGCTGACCGGATCCGGGCGAGCAGTTCGCCCGACCTCCATGGCTTTGACAGGTAGTCGTTTGCTCCCGTGTCAAGGGCTTTGATGATTATTTCCTCACTTTTTTGAACCGTAAGAATAATTATTGGATTAGTGTACCATTGTCTTAATTCCTGCAACACCAGTAAACCGTCTTTATCTGGCAGCCCAAGGTCAAGAATGATCAGGTCGGGAGGGTGATTGGATGCTGTAATGAGCCCTTCCTTTGCCGTTGCCCCGTGTGTGACGGCATAATTGTTTGCTCTTAACGTGATCTCAAGCAGCTTCCGTATCTGCTCTTCGTCGTCAATGATTAATATTTCGGGCTTGCTCATTGTTACACCTTTAAATACGAGATCTCGCACGGAATTTCAACGGTAAATTTCGCTCCTCCGGTTGTTACGTTTTGCAGTCGTACACTTCCTTTTAAAGCTTCTGCAAAACCTTTCACTATCGACAACCCCAACCCGGTGCCGCCGGCGCGGGAGTCTTTAACCCGGTAAAATTTGTCAAATACGTTTTCAACTTCATCGGGAGGAAACCCTTCGCCATTGTCTTCAATGATCAGTTGCAGGATATCTGCATGATTCGTGGCGGAGATTCTTATCAAAGAATCAGGTTTGGTATACAGGCATGCGTTATGGAGGAGATTGTAAATAATCTGGTCCAGCAGTACTTTATCTGTTCTGATCAGTGGCATGTTTGGATTTATGCTGATGGTGATCTTCTGGGAGATTTTGTTGTCTTCGATTTTTTTTACAATGGAATAAACAAGCTCGTTTATATCACACCAATCTTTTTTGAGCTGCATAAACCCGGACTCAAGCCTCGACATGTTTAACAGGTTTTCGACCTGCTGGTTAAGCCTGAATGACGCCCGTGAAATTTCTGTGATGAGCTGCTCCTTGTTCTCCGCGCCGAGGTTTTCATTGTTGGACATGAGGTTGTCGGTCGCCGCAATAATAGTTGAAATAGGAGTCCTGAGCTCATGTGACAATGAGTGCAGCAACGTATCATATAGCTTCAGTGTATTGGCCTTTTCTTCCCTTTTCCTCGACACTTTTTCGACCTCCCTTATTTTATAGGTAAGAGCAGCATTGATCAAAGCAATCACGAAATACATGATAAAGAGAATGGCATCTTCTGTAGTGCCCACATGAAATGTAAAGCGCGGCGGAATAAAAAAATAATTCCAGATAAACGCGCTGAGTACGGCAGACAGCAGGACGGGAAATATGTCAAACAGCACTGCAGTGACAGAAACAGCCAGCAGTAATACAAGGGCAACGACCTTATAACCCAGTACAGGTGCAATTGTATAGCATACTCCTGAAGTTACCAGGATGAATAATACGCTTACCAGGTATTGCTGATGTTTACCAATTTTCCTGTTTAAAATGCTTGTCATTGATTAGCAATGAGACAAATGTAGTATGCCGCGGATAAGTAAAGTGGAAAAATCTGTTTTACGTATAAAGATTTTATAAAGATTTTGCCATGAAACGGGTAGTTCTTAAAACTTCTTTCTTCGTTGTAATACTTTTGTTTTCCGCAACCCAACCCGCAGAATGTCTTCACATAACAAAGTATCCTTTGCAGGATTGCTGATAGCATTAGGTATTATTTACGGCGATATAGGCACTTCTCCATTATACGTCTTAAATGCGATCACAAGTGGCAAAACCATTACAATTCCTTTGGTGATCGGATCGCTTTCGCTCATCATCTGGACGCTCACTTTGCAAACTACCATTAAATATGTTGTGCTTACGCTTAACGCTGATAACAGGGGTGAAGGTGGCATCTTCTCCCTGTTTGCACTGGTGCGACGCAGGGCAAAGTGGCTGGTCTTTCCGGCAATGCTGGGCGGCGCAGCATTGCTGGCAGACGGAATGATAACCCCACCCATTACAGTCACATCGGCCATCGAGGGATTAAAACAAATTCCTGTGTTTTCAGATATCACACAGGAAACTGTTGTGTACATAGTCATTGCAATCCTTTTTGTTTTATTCTTCATCCAGCAATTCGGGACCGCATTTATCGGGAAGTTCTTCGGGCCGATTATGGCTTTTTGGTTTTTGATGCTTGCCATTCTCGGGATCATTCATTTATCGGATGATTTTACTATCCTTAGAGCCTTTAATCCTTATTATGGTATCATGCTGTTAATTGACTATCCAAATGGTTTTTTTATCCTGGGTGGCGTTTTTCTATGCACCACTGGTGCCGAGGCTCTTTACTCGGACCTGGGACATTGTGGCAAATGGAATATCAGGAACTCATGGGTATTTGTGAAGACCTGTTTGATCTTTAACTACCTCGGCCAGGGTGCATGGCTCATTAGTCACTATGACGGCAAGCCGATTACGTCTGACATGATCAATGCAGGCTTCAATCCATTTTTCGGAATTATGCCCGAATGGTTCCTTTATTTTGGAATTATCATTGCAACCGCAGCTGCGATTATAGCGAGCCAGGCTTTGATCTCGGGATCGTATACTTTGATCAGTGAAGCTATGAGATTAAACCTATGGCCAAAACTGAAAATCCAGTATCCGACGGAAGCCCGCGGGCAATTATTTATACCGGCCATTAACCTGGTTTTGTTTACGGGATGTGTTGGAATTGTAATCTATTTTCAAAAGGCTTCCAATATGGAGGCTGCCTATGGCCTGGCCATTACGCTATGCATGATAGCTACTTCAATCCTGTTTGCTAATTACCTGGTCGTAAAACGGACAAGAGCCGCACTTATTTATTTGTATTTGGCGGTCTTTTTGACTATCGAGTTCAGTTTTCTTTATGCTAATATTCAAAAATTTCCCCATGGCGGCTATGTGGCATTAATTGTCGGCGGTCTATTATTCATGGTGATGTATGTCTGGATCAGGGCAAGAAAAATTAAAAACAGGTATGTAGAATTTGTCAGGCTGGAGCATTATGTTCCCAAGATGCAGGAATTAAGTAATGACCGGGCAGTGCCGAAATATGCCACACACCTCGTTTATCTCACCAGTGCCGACAATCCAAAGGAGATCGAGCATAAGATAATTTATTCGATACTGAGTAAGAAACCAAAGCGGGCGGATATCTACTGGTTTGTTCACGTGGATACAATGGATGATCCATATACATCGGAGTATAAAGTAGAGCATATTATTCCTAATGATATAGTCCGGATAGAATTCAAGTTGGGATTCAGGATTGAGACACGCATTAATTTAATGTTTAGAAAAGTCGTCGAAGACCTGGTGGCAAACAGGGAAGTGAATATTATAAGCCGCTATGAAAGCCAGGCCAATGAGAACACGGTCGGCGATTTTCAGTTCATGGTGATGGAAAAGTATATCAGCCACGACAGTGAACTGCCATTTTTTGAAAGAGTGATTATGAAACTTTATTTCTGGATTAAAGAAATCAGTCTTTCCGACGAAAGGGGATTCGGCCTTGATCCGAGCAATGTGACGGTTGAAAAATTTCCGTTGATGGTGGGAACGACACCTAAACTAAGACTAAAACGTGTGGAGGATTAATGGAGCAAAGCTTCGATTTTTAACTACTTTCTCATGACGGGTAATATTTTGATTGTTGACGATGAAGCGCAGTTGCGTAAATTACTCGCAAGGATCATATCCCTCGAAGGATTCAAAGTAACCGAGGCAGATTCCCTCAAAGCTGCAGCCAATCATCTGGGTGTCCACGCTGTTGATGTCGTCCTTTGCGATGTTAAATTGCCCGATGGTAACGGCGTTGATTTTGTAAAAACCGTCAGGGCCAACTTTCCCTCCAGCGAGATCATTCTTTTGACGGCCTTTGGAAATATACCGGATGGAATACAGGCCATGAAGAATGGCGCATTTGACTATATAGTTAAAGGAAATGATAACGAACGTATCATTCCGCTGCTGAGCCAGGCGGTAGAGAAAGCAACAACAAATAGAAAACTTGCCATAAAGATTAAAGAAAAAAATTCCACTGGATTCGAAGAAATAATCGGGGGCAGTGGTGTTATCAAAGCTGCGATAAAGATTGCTCAAAAAATTGCAGCCACGGACACAAATGTCTTATTGACCGGTGAAACAGGGACCGGTAAAGAAGTATTTGCCAACGCTATTCATTCGGCCAGCAAACGATCAAAGAATCCGTTTGTGGCTATTAACTGCAGCGCTTTTCCAAGAGATCTTTTGGAAAATGAATTGTTCGGTCATAAAGCCGGCGCCTATACAAGTGCTGTAAAAGATAAAAAAGGCCTGATCGAGCTGGCTGACAAAGGAACCTTATTTCTCGACGAGATTGGTGACATGCATATCGATCTCCAGGCTAAGATCCTCCGTGTAATTGAAAACGGCGAATTCATCAAGGTCGGCGATGAAAAAACGAGTAAATCCGATGTGCGATTAATAGCAGCTACCAACCGCGACCTGAACAGGGAAATACAAGAGAAACATTTCCGCGAAGATCTTTACTACCGGTTAAATGTTTTCTCCCTTCATTTGCCGCCGTTACGTGAACGGGCAGACGACATTCCTCTTCTTGCTGAACAATTCCTGATTTTTTTTGCCGGGAGAGAAAACAGGCCAAATGTATCGGTAACCAAAGAGGCAATGGCATTATTGCAACGTTATTGCTGGCACGGGAATATCAGGGAATTAAAAAACGTCATCGAACGAGCAATCATATTATCGGACCGCGATAAAATTTTGCCTGAGGATCTTCCTTATGAAATACAAAAGCAAAGCACCGGCCAGGCAGATAATCTAACCTTATCGTCAGTTGAAAAAAAGCACATTGCAAAAGTGCTGCTCTATACTAAGGGAAATAAAACCAGGGCAGCTGAATTTTTAGGGATTGGCCTTACTACCCTCTACCGGAAGCTGGAAGAATACCATATTGAAAAATAGGCGGTGTGCCGTTTTGAAAATGCATCCTGCCGTTTTGAAAGGGTTTCCATTATTGAAAAGCCCTTAAAAAATTACCAGGCTCCGTAACGTTTTGTTTCACAGGTGTCCTTTTTTCGTTGCGGCTTTGAGTCATTCCCGGCATTTGCTTTGGCATGTAAGGGCATGAACAAACAAAAAATAAGGTTAGTAATAGCAGTAAGTATTCTTGTTTTTACCGAGGGAGTTTACTTGCTGCCCGGATGGTGCTGATGTGTGCAGGAATTACCGGTGCCGAGGACTGTGATTGACAACGAACATAAAAACTGCTAACCTTTATCGATGTTATAAAAACCGTATACAGGAAATTAAACAGGGTTCCGCCTGAGGTGAAAAACTCCGCCCTGTGGGAATTATGTTTTGTAAAAACCTGAGTTATGATTATGGCAAAAGAAAGAAGAGATCAATTCGGAGATGAGGCGCCAAGATGGAAGGAGCTTATTATAGTATTGGTCGCAGCGCTGCTGCTGATCGCCTTTGCCTGGATCTCCTGGTTTAAATTCGGCTGGTTTCACTGACGAGTCTGATTGATCGCCTTCAAAGCTTCCCTATATGTCGTATGGCATTTTGACCTAATGGCAGAAAAAAGAACTATAAAGGATGTTCTGATTATAGGAATTCTGTGGTTAATAGCCGCGGCACTGGTGTATGTCGTGATAGTTAAACTGAAATTATTTTTTCATATTTAAAATTACATATCATGTTGACGATCCTGTTGTTCGCAGCCGGGCTCATCTGCTTTTGGTTTTTTTTTAAATCCGTGGAATGGTTCGAAAAAATCTAACTCGCCTTGCTTCGCTTTGATCACGATGACGACAGCCAGTAAGAACAAGGACCTTAATAAAATAGAAACTTGATTTTATGATGACAGCATTATTTATTCTATCTATAGCAGTATTTATCTACCTACTGTATGTATTGATCAAACCTGAAAAATTTTAATTCTATGACCGGAGAAATTTTTGGCGTAGTAATTATTTTTTTTGTGACGGTATTGCTCGCCTGGCCATTAGGAAAATACATTACAAGGGTCTTCAAAGGCGAAAAAAATTTTATGGATTTCATGAACCCGGTAGAAAGGTTCATTTTCCGCGTTAGTGGCATTAATCCCAGGGAAAGCATGAACTGGAAACAGTTTTTGAAAGCAATGCTGACCATTAATCTTTTATGGCTGGTATATGCTATGCTCCTGCTGATCTTCCAGGATAAACTACCATTGAATCCCGATGGCAATCCCGGGCAAACACCCGACCTTGCTTTTAACACTGCCATTAGCTTCCTGGTAAACTGCAACCTGCAGCACTATTCAGGTGAATCGGGATTGACCTACCTGACACAGTTGTTGGTAATTACTTTCCTTCAATTCTTAAGTGCAGCAACGGGCATTGCCTGTTTAATTGCATTATTGAACGGGTTAAGGGAAAAGACCACCAATAACCTTGGCAACTTCTGGAACTACCTTGTAAAAAGCACTACAAGAATATTATTGCCTTTATCCCTTATCGTTGCGGTAGTTCTTGCTTTTAATGGTACACCGACAAGCTTTGATGGCAAAGACAGCGTTGTCACTTTGCAGGGCGACACTGTGCATGTGTCAAGAGGCCCGGCTGCCGGGATGATTGCAATAAAACAAATAGGCACAAATGGTGGCGGATGGTTCGGGGCCAACTCAGCCCACCCACTGGAGAATCCGAACTACCTGACTAACGCAGTGGAAACTATTTCAACTTTTTTGATACCTGTTGCACTTGTATTTTCTCTTGGATTTTATATCAACAGGAAAAAACTGGCATGGATTATATTCGGCGTCATGACGTTTTTCTGTGTGATTTTTATAACCATCAATACTTATTATGAGGTAAAGGGTAATCCAGCAATTGACAAAATGGGCGTTGCGCAGAACCTGGGTAGCATGGAAGGAAAGGAAATAAGGCTGGGGTCTGCAGCAACGGCCTTATGGAGTGTTGTCACCACTTCCACTTCCAATGGATCTGTAAACGGTATGCATGATAGTCTCACTCCTATATCAGGAGGGATAGTGATGATTGACATGTGGATTAATTCATTGTATGGAGGCGTAGGCGTAGGATTGTTGAATTATTTCATTTTTATCATTATTGCCGTATTCATTGCCGGCTTAATGGTGGGGCGAACGCCGGAGTTCATGGGTCATAAAATAGAAGCAAGAGAGGTAAAGATTGCCATGATTGTGACTTTACTGTCTGCCTTCCTGGTCAAAGGCTTTACCGCTTTTGCGGCTTATATGTTTGCGCATCACCCGGGAGCAGGTTGGGCGGTAAATCCATCTGCGTGGCTGAACAATCCTTCTTACCATGGCTTTTCTGAAATGTTGTATGAATATTCTTCAGCCAATGCTAATAATGGAAGCGGGTTTGAAGGGCTGGGCGATAACAATATATTTTGGAATGTAACTACCGGTATTGTATTGATAGTGGGAAGGTATTTACCCATTATAGGCCCGATCGCAATTATCGGGTTGCTGGCCAACAAAAAATATATACCCGAATCACCGGGCACCTTAAGGACAGATTCGCTCACGTTTGGAGTAATGACGATAGCGGTAATAGTAATTGTAACTGCATTATCATTCTTCCCTCCAATGGCATTAGGTCCATTAGCTGAATATTTTTCACTCTATTAATCCTGATTACTATGGCAAAAAGAAAACGGTATATAAAATTATTTGACCCGGAGCTGTTAGGGGGATCTGTCAAACAAGCTTTTGTAAAGCTCAATCCGCGTTTAATGATAAAAAACCCGGTGATGTTTACAGTTGAGATAGTTACTGCAGTTATGTTGGCTGTCTGTATTTACCAGGCCGTTACAGGTGATACTTCACAGGGTCAATTATGGTACAATATTACCGTCTTCATCATCTTGCTGATTACGGTGCTGTTTGCAAATTTCGCGGAATCCCTCGCTGAAGCAAGAGGCAAAGCCCAGGCTGAAAGCCTGCGTAAGACCAGGGAAGAAACACCTGCAAAAAAGTTAGCGGGAAACTCCATTACCCTGACGCCATCATCGCAGTTGCGTCTCGGCGATCAGTTTATATGTGAAGCAGGCGACATTATTCCTATGGATGGTGAGATCATTGTAGGTATTGCTACCATTGATGAATCAGCGATTACCGGTGAATCAGCTCCCGTAATTCGTGAAGCAGGTGGTGATAAATCATCTGTTACCGGTGGAACGAAAGTACTCAGTGACCGCATTGTTGTTGAAGTAACCACAGCGCCCGGTGAAACCTTCCTGGATAAAATGATCGCATTGGTAGAAGGGGCTTCCAGGCAAAAAACACCCAATGAAATTGCGTTGACTATCTTACTGGCCGCATTCACTATGATATTTACAATAGTTTGCGTCTCCCTGAAACCGTATTCCGATTATTCCAATACACCCATAACAATTGCTGCCTTTGTTTCATTATTTGTTTGCTTAATACCTACTACTATCGGTGGTTTATTATCGGCTATTGGTATTGCGGGGATGGACCGGGCATTAAGGGCAAATGTTATCGCTAAAAGTGGTAAAGCGGTTGAGACCGCCGGGGATGTAGACGTATTGTTGCTGGATAAAACCGGCACGATAACCATAGGTAACAGGAAGGCCACCAATTTTTATTCTGTGGATGGCATGAGTGAAAATGAATTTATCCGCCTGAGCGCATTGAGCTCTTTGTCGGATGATACGCCTGAAGGAAAATCGATTGTAGAACTGGCTTTGCAAAAAGGAGTCAATGCAAAAGGCGAAGCAGGATCACTATTTATAAAATTCACTGCTGAAACGAGAAGCAGTGGTGTAGACACCGTGGCGGGATTAAAGATCCGTAAAGGTGCTTTTGACGCGATCAGTAATATAGTGACCAGGAACGGAAACACAGTGCCAACCGCGGCCTCGGAAAAAGTGAAGTCGATTGCAGCAAATGGCGGAACTCCGTTGGTTGTAGCAGTCAATGATGAAGTGAAAGGAGTAATCGAATTGCAGGACATTATCAAACCCGGGATACACGAACGTTTCCAGAGGCTGCGTAAAATGGGTGTGAAGACGGTTATGGTAACCGGGGATAATCCGCTGACGGCAAAATATATTGCGCAAGTATCCGGCGTAGATGATTTTATTGCTGAAGCGAAACCGGAAGATAAAATGAACTACATACGCAAAGAACAGGCAAACGGCAAACTGGTAGCCATGATGGGCGATGGCACCAACGATGCTCCGGCCCTGGCACAGGCAGACGTAGGTGTGTCCATGAACAGCGGTACACAGGCAGCAAAGGAAGCGGGTAACATGGTCGACCTCGACAACGACCCCACCAAGTTGATCGAAGTAGTGGAAATAGGAAAGCAATTACTGATTACGAGAGGCACGCTTACGACGTTTTCAATTGCCAATGATGTGGCAAAATATTTTGCGATTGTACCTGCCTTGTTCATTACATCAATTCCGGCATTACAAGCCCTGAACATAATGGATCTGAAAAGCCCTGAGTCCGCTATTCTCTCCGCGATCATCTTTAATGCGATCATCATTCCAATGTTGATTCCGCTAGCATTAAGAGGGGTTCAATACAGGCCCATTGGCGCATCTTCCCTGCTTAGAAGAAATTTATTTGTATATGGATTAGGCGGGATTATAGTGCCGTTTATCGGCATCAAACTTATTGATTACTTGCTCGGGTTATTTATGTAATGATTAAAATTATTTGAAATGAAAAGGAATTTTTTAATATCCCTGAAGCTGACATTGGTGATGATCATACTGTGTGCGGTTTTATATCCCTTGCTGATTGCCGGTATTGGCAGACTGGCCCCTGGTGGCGGAAAAGGGAAAACTCTTTCGGTGAACGGTAAAGTTGTGGGCTATGAGCTTCTCGGACAAAAGTTTACCGATGACAAATATTTCTGGGGTCGTCCTTCTGCTGTAGATTACAACGCAGCCGGTTCCGCCGGTTCTAATAAGGGACCCTTTAATCCAGATTATTTAAAATTAGTACAGGACAGAATCGATACCTTTTTGGTGCATAATCCCGGTGTAAAAAAAGAAGAAATACCAGCCGACATGGTAACGGCTTCCGGAAGTGGTCTTGATCCCGATCTTTCACCAGCTTCAGCACACGTGCAGGTGAAACGCATTGCTGCCGCCCGCAATCTGCCGGAGATAAGAATTAGTGATTTAGTTGACCAGCATATTGAAAAAGTTTTCTTGGGAATGGGGCCTGAAAAAGTAAATGTATTAAAGCTCAACATTGACCTGGATAACTTAAAATAAACATCCTTCCACCAAACTGACTGTCATTCCGGAGTTTCGCATTGATGGGGCTAAAGATCCAGTTTTTCTAAGGACACTTATGTTCCTTTCCCGTCAGCCGACTTAACGGGAAGCTTTTTGCTGGCGGCAGTATTTCATTTTTAAAGGCGATAACTTTAGTGTGGGCTATGCAGGAAAATGAAGCAGATAAATGGTTGGCCAAAATTCAGCAGGAAAGAAAGGGAAAGCTGAAGATTTACATTGGCATGAGCGCGGGTGTAGGGAAGAGCTATCGGATGCTGCAGGAAG
>Ga0207701_10002803_pt1 | contig 17991 bp, 14 predicted proteins | sample KBSSwiSSwithPhiX_FD_184294 | JGI IMG/M metagenome (GOLD analysis project Ga0207701, IMG submission 184294) | Switchgrass rhizosphere bulk soil microbial communities from Kellogg Biological Station, Michigan, USA, with PhiX - S5 (SPAdes) (version 2) | ecosystem: Environmental > Terrestrial >... | reverse complement strand
TGATGGTATAAAACCGAATCCCGATTTATATAATTTGTATGCGGGTACCTATTTGAATGAGGAATATAATTCGACATTTACAATTTTTAGGGAAGGAAACAAACTTTTTGGTCAGGCATGGGAAAATGCTCCCAAAACAGAATTAATTCCACAATCAGAAGTGCATTTTCTTGCACCCGGTTGGCGTCTTCCAGTCAGTTTTGTAAAAGATAAAATGGGACACGTAGTACAGTTGGTAGAAGACAGCGATGCAGGTTTGGTTTGGAAAAAAATCAAATAACACACATAAACAACTGAAGTAAACTAAGCGCGGCTTTTTTCCATATTAAACAACCACTAATCCTTTAAAACTTTTATACAATGAAATTATTTGTATCGATATTGACTGTACTCATTTTTTTTTCGTGCTGCCGGAAAAGTGATATTCATTTAATCAGGGGAAAATTGGTGAAATGCGATGTGGATGAACAGAGCCCGATTCGGGTAGGCTACCTGGTAGGCAATGGGTTTAAAAAAACCTATTACGACAATGGTCTCGTAAAAACTGTGCTAACAAAAATGAATGATGGATTTGGAGGGTTTGATTCATTGCGTTACAGTATTACATATACGTACAACAAAGCGAATGTTATTGCGGACAGGTGGTCTTTCGGCCTTGTGGATGATGGGGAAGGAGGATTTATTATAATACCTGACCCGGGAAAACCTCCGGTGCAATATAATTTCGTTGTTGAGTTTGATCCGAAAACCTTAAATGCTATAAAATCCGGAACCACCATTTTTAAATATGATAAGTATGGAAAGTTTACAGGTTATGATGACTTTACAGTTGAATATGATAATAATGGAAATATTATTAAGGTGAACACGGCAAATGGAGGAAGCGTGGAGTATGAATATGATTATACCAAAAGTGCCAGGCAACAGATATATTATACAACAGGGTTAATGACAAATGAAATGTACAACCTGATGGAAATAATGAACTGGATACCTGTTGAACCCAATAATCTCCGTATATCACATACCTTGTTTGTTGAAGCAGATCTTTTTTTCGGTGCATTCTTTTTTCTGAATCATGTTGTTGATAAGAAAGGCATATTAGTTTCTTTCAGTGAATCATTTGAACCCAATAAAGTATCTCCTGAAGGGATTCCTCCAATAATAAATACCTCGAACTGCCAGCCTGTTTTTAAAACTAATGCTGTAAAATGAATATCTATCGAATCATCAAATAGGACTGCATCAATCATTCGTAGATACCCTTCGGGTTCTTCTATTTAACAACTGATCTATTAACTACCGGGTGATCAGGATACGAGAATGTGTACGTGCGTCAATATGGAAATTAAATACTGACGGAACACTCGAACGCATAAAGTACTCAGAGGATATTCCTGGAGGAGATTCTGCAAATGATGAATGAAAGTGCGTCAGTAGATGCGTCAGTAATCAGCGGAAAATAGATATAGTGTGTCAGATGCAATGTCCAAAGGGCTATATTTGAAGTGTCAACAAATTTATTCACAGCTGACACAGTGTGAGCCAAGAGCTTGACAGCCAATAAAAAACCCCGACTATCCGTCAGGGCTTCTTCGTGGTGTGGGGCGGGATCGAACCGCCGACACAAGGATTTTCAGTCCTTTGCTCTACCGACTGAGCTACCGCACCAGCTCGCTATTTGCGAACGGCAAAATTAAGGGTTCTCCATTCAATTTTCCCGCTAATATTTCAATTTTTTATTAGTTGCCATACACACTTAAAAACTTAATCCTCATGATCTTGAGCTGCTCCCAGGTAAAATTACCTTCGGCCAACTCGTCCTGGGCAACCTGGAGTGAAGATGTTTCGCATCCTTTAAAATATTCTATGATATCCTCCTGTTCAATTTCATCCAGCATCTCATCGATGGCGTAGTCAAGATTGAGTTTAGTGCCGCTCGCTGCTATTGTTTCCATATCCTCCAGCAACCTGTCCAGCCGCAGGTCCTTGTTACGTGCAATAGTCTCAAGCGGAATCTTTTTATCAACCTGCTGAATGATATACACTTTGTTCACACTCTTATTCGCCACCTGCTTCATCACAAAATCGTCGGGCCGTTCTATGTTATTTTCTTCAACATATTCTTTGATCATATCCACAAAAGGCTTTCCATAACGTGCCGCCTTGCCCTTACTTACTCCCTGGCATTTTTCAAGTTCGGGAATAGTGGTAGGATACATCGTAGCCATATCCAGGAGTGATGATTCAAGAAATATCACAAACGGCGGCAGCGATCTTTTCTTTGATTCTTTCTGTCGCAATTCCTTCAGCATATTGAACAGCGTGTCGTCTGCAGAAGAAGTTACTGCCTGGTCAGACGATTCTTCATCATCATCCGCGTTAGCTTCCTCAAATAAATTGTTCAGTACAATCGTGAACGACTTAGGCTTTTTCGCAAACTCATTTCCTTTTTTACAAATTTTAAGAATGCCATAGTCTTCAATATCCTTGCCGATCAATGAATGCAACAACATCTGCCTGATGAGCGAGTTCCAGTAGTGGTCGGGCTCATCATTACCGATACCAAATTCAGCAAGGTTATTATGTTTGTACATCGTATTATTCGGTGTAAGCCTGCCTGTCAGAATGTTTACAACATAATCTGTAGCAAACCTTTCATCGAGCGCCTTAAGCACCTTCAGCACTTTTACTACATTATCTTTCGCTTCAACTTTTTCCCTGGGATTTACACAGTTATCGCATTCACCACAATTTTCGTGATTATATTCTTCACCAAAGTAGCTGATAAGCGTCTTGCGCCGGCACACTCCGCTTTCAGCGTATGCTACTGTTTCAGCAATAAGCTGCGCACCAACTTCGCGTTCGCTCAAAGGTTTGTCGCGCATAAGATGCTCAAGTTTCGAAACATCTTTATGTGAATAATAAAGTATGCATTTTCCTTCAAGGCCATCACGTCCTGCGCGACCGGTTTCCTGGTAATAGTTTTCAATACTCTTCGGGATATTATAATGGATCACATAGCGTATATCCGGCTTATCGATTCCCATGCCGAAAGCGATTGTCGCCACGATCACCTGCACATCTTCATTCATGAAAAGATCCTGGCGTTCGGCGCGCAGCTTACTATCTATTCCGGCGTGGTATGCAACAGCCTTTATGTCGTTCTGCTGCAGCAGTAATGCAAGCTCTTCAGTGGTTTTACGGTTAGTCGTATAAATTATACCGGTCTTTCCTTTATTCAGGCTGATGAATTTTACAATGCTCTTCAGTGTCTGCTCCTTTTTGATCTTCGGTTGAATTTCATAATAGAGGTTAGGCCTGTTGAAGGAGGAGATAAAAATTTGAGGATCCCGTAATCCGAGATTTTTTACGATGTCGCTCTGAACTTTTGGAGTAGCGGTTGCTGTAAGGGCGATCATGGGAGCTGTCTGGCTGATCTGTTCCATCATTTCTCTCAGTCTTCTGTACTCGGGACGAAAGTCATGACCCCATTCCGAAATACAATGCGCTTCATCTACTGCGAAAAAAGATATTTTAAGGTCCTTGAAGAAGTCAAGATTTTCCTGCTTCGTTAATGTTTCAGGGGCAACGTATAACAATTTTGTTCTTCCTGAAACCAGGTCTTCACGAACAGTTTTGATCTGTTTTTTATTAAGGGTGGAGTTCAGGAAATGTGCTACGTCATCATTGCTGCTGTAACTTCTTACCAGGTCAACCTGGTTTTTCATCAGTGCGATAAGCGGGCTCACGATGAGCGCTACGCCTTCGCTAAGGATCGCTGGCAATTGATAACAAAGGCTCTTTCCCCCGCCAGTTGGCTTGATCACAAAAGTATCATTGCCTGCAAGCAGGTTTTTGATAACAGCTTCCTGGTTCCCTTTGAACGAATCGAAACCGAAATGTTCCTGTAATGCTTTTTTTAATTCTGCAGAAGTAACGGCACCAGTATGGGCCTTTGAAGCTTTGGGTGGTACGGATACTTTTTTTATAGCCCTTGCAGAGGGCGTTTTTTTAGCTGTGGTCATTTCTCAGATAATTTGCTTCCTCACTTATCTCAGAGGTAACAATTTGTGATCAGAAGTCGGCGAATCTACTTCATTTTCCAGTTTTTCCCCAAACTTAACTGTTAAAATGACCTCACTCATTGAGGCTCAAGGCTCATTGCTTATCCTAACTTTCCTGTAAGTTTGCCGCTGTAAATGGAATCAGGTACTCTTCTCAATATAAAACAGGCAGGCCTTCGAACTGTCCGCCTCGAAGCTGAAGCTATCAGCGCGATGCAGAATATGATTGATGACGAATTCGAAAGAGCCGTCAGAACAATTTCCGAAAGTGCGGGACGCCTGGTGATCAGTGGTATTGGCAAAAGCGCCATCATCGCTCAAAAAATTGTGGCTACACTTAACTCTACCGGCACTCCTTCGATATTTCTGCATGCTGCCGACGCCATTCACGGCGATATCGGTATGATTCAACAGAACGACGTAGTGATGATCATCAGCAAAAGTGGTGAATCTCCGGAGATCAAGATACTGGTACCACTTATAAAAAACTTCGGGAACATTCTCATCGCGATGGTGGGCAACATGTCGTCATTTCTTTCAAGGCAATCGGATATCATATTAAATACTACAGTTGAACAGGAAGCTTGCCCCAATAATCTTGCGCCTACAAGCAGTACGACTGCACAGCTCGTTATGGGTGACGCGCTTGCGGTGGTATTAATGGAGATCAAAGGATTCGGAAGCGACGACTTCGCAAAGTTTCACCCGGGGGGAATGCTTGGAAAAAAACTATACCTGAGGGTTTCGGACTTATATATTCATAACGAGAAACCTTCCGTGACCGCAGAGGCTTTATTGAAAAATGTAATTGTAGAAATATCGAAAAAGAGACTCGGAGCTACGGCAGTTACAGATGGGAAAAACAAATTGCTCGGAGTAGTAACTGACGGCGACCTGAGAAGAATGCTCGAAAAAAATGAACCCCTGGATAAAATAACCGCAAAAGATATCATGAGCGTTAAACCGAAAACAATTTCTCCGGATTCCCTCGCTGTTGATGCGCTTGACCTTATGCGGAAGTCTGATATCACCCAGCTAATGGTAACATTGGATGGAAATTATCTTGGAATTATTCACTTGCACGACCTTGTGAGGGAAGGCCTCATTTAGGTTTCAATAATGTAGAGAATGAATAAACACCATTACGTAGTCATAATGGCTGGTGGAATTGGCACTCGTTTCTGGCCAATGAGCCGGACAAATTTTCCCAAACAGTTCCTCGATGTATTAAATATTGGCAAAACGCTTATCCAGACCACCTTCGACAGGTTTGCCTCTTTTATTCCGATCGATAATATTTACGTTGTTACTTCAGAAGAATATGTGAACATCGTGAAGAAGCAGCTTCCGGGTCTGCCCCTGCAGAATATTCTCGCAGAACCTTCACGAAAAAATACAGCACCCTGCATAGCTTATATTTCTTTCAAGCTAAACCAGCTCGATCCCCAGGCACTGCTCCTCGTTGCGCCGGCCGACCATATGATCTCCGATAACATTGCATTTACAAAAGTTTGTTTCGAGGCATTGTCATTTGTGAAGAAGCATAATGCATTCATCACCCTGGGTATTAATCCAACTTATCCGAATACCGGCTATGGGTATATTCAATATGAGCAGCATTCAGTGTCCGACAATGTTTATAAGGTGAAAACCTTCACTGAAAAACCCAACCTCGAACTGGCAAAGACATTTATAGCGAGCGGAGAGTTTTTATGGAACGCGGGTATTTTCGTATGGCAGGTGAAAAACATCATCATTGCATTTGAGAAATATCTTCCCGAAGTGTATGATCTGTTCAATTCACAGAAAGAAAAATTCAATACACCCGAGGAACAGAATGCATTGCAGGAGATCTATCCTTTCTCAACAAATATTTCAATAGACTTTGGTATAATGGAGAAGGCAGACAATGTTTACGTTATTCCTTCTTCTTTCGGATGGAGCGACATCGGAACCTGGAACAGCGCATACGAACACCTGCATAAAGATGGCAACGCCAATGCCATAACAGGCCATAATGTGATGCTGGTAAATACCAGTAATTGTATTATACATGCCCCGGAAAATAAACTGGTGGTGTTGCAGGGACTGAAAGATTTTATTGTTGTAGACACGGGCGATGTGCTGCTAGTTTGTAAAAAAGAAAAAGAACAGGAGATAAAAGAATTTGTTGGCGATGTAAAGAGGCAAAAAGGCGAGAAGTATTTATGATCACATTAAACAATATACTTTTTATTGATATAGAGACTGTTTCACAGTACGAACACTTTGAAGAATTACCGGAAACCTGGAAGGAGCTTTGGACGAAGAAAGCAGAAAATATTCTCAGGAATAATAAGGATGAACAGACCGCGGAAAGCATTTACGAACGTGCGGCCATCTACGCTGAATTTGGTAAAATCATATGCATCAGCTGTGGCAATATCCATGGAACCGGTGAAAATAAAACCATGTCGGTAAAATCGTTCTACGGGCATGATGAGAAAAATGTTCTTGCAGACTTTTGCGAAACGCTGCATAAATGGACACCCGGCAGCCAGAAATATCTATGCGCACACAACGGAAAAGAATTTGATTTTCCATACCTCTGCCGCCGCATGGTGATCAATAATGAATGTATTCCCGACCTGTTAAATATCAGCGGTAAGCGTCCATGGGAAGTAAATCATATCGACACAATGGAACTCTGGCGTTTTGGAGATTATAAAAATTTTACATCACTGAATCTGATGGCACATGCATTGAATATTCCAACGCCAAAAGATGACATTGATGGGAGCATGGTGGGCATGGTGTACTGGAGAGAAAAGAATCTCGAAAGGATCGTACATTATTGCCAGAAAGATGTTGTTACGATGGCGCAGATTTACCTCAGGCTTACCCGCGAATCATTGGTACAACAGCAAAATATTGAAATAAAGTAATTTCATCCGATGAAGATTACCAGTAAACTTCCAGGTACCGGCACAACAATCTTCACGGTAATGAGCGGACTGGCTACCGAATACAATGCGGTTAACCTCGGCCAGGGTTTTCCTGATTTTGAAATGAGCGAAGAACTTATATCGCTTGTTGATAAAGCAATGAAGGACGGTTATAACCAGTACGCACCGATGCCCGGATGGATGCCGCTTCGCCAGGCAATAGCTGAAAAGATTTATTCATTGTACAATCTTGATGCTGACCCCTCGAAAGAAATCACCATTACCCCAGGAGGCACGTATGCAATATATTGCTCGCTTACCGCTATCCTCCATACAGGAGATGAAGTAATTGTGATGCAACCTAACTACGACAGTTACATCCCCAACATAATTATCAATGGAGCCACTCCCGTATTGGTTGAACTCGACCTGCCCGGTTACACAGTGAACTGGCAGAAAGTTGCAAAGGCTGTAACATCCCGTACAAAGGCGATCATTCTCAATTCGCCGCATAATCCAACCGGCAGTATATTATCTGCTGATGATATTCAGCAGCTGAGAAAAATTGTGGCAGGAACAAATATTTTTATCGTTAGTGATGAAGTATATGAGCATATTGTGTTCGATGGTGTTCCGCACCAGAGCATACTGCGGTACCCGGACCTGTATGAAAGAAGCTTTGTTTGTTTTTCATTCGGGAAAGTTTATCACTGTACCGGGTGGAAGATGGGATATTGCATTGCTCCTCCTGAGCTTACAAAAGAATTCATACGCGTGCACCAGTTTAATGCGTTCAGTACAAATTCAACTGTCCAGGTGGCATTGGCCGAATATCTGAAGAACAAAAATGCCTATTTATCTCTCGCCTCCTTTTACCAGCAGAAAAGAGATTATTTTATAGGAGCCATGAGGCAAACTAAATTCGACCTGTTCCATTCATCCGGCAGTTATTTTATCTGTGCGTCGTATGCGCAACTCAGTGATGAACCAGACAGAGATTTCTGCATCAGGCTTACCAAAGAAATTGGCGTTACCATGATCCCCGTTTCCGCTTTTTATCAGAATGGAAAAGATGATAAAGTGGTTAGATTCTGCTTTGGCAAAAAACAGGAAACCCTTGAACGCGCAGTAGAAAAACTGGTTAAATTTGAAAGATGAAGAAAATTGAATCGGTAATATTTGATCTCGGTGGTGTATTGATTGACTGGAACCCCGACTACGTATACAGAACAATATTTAATGATGAAACAAAGATGCGGGAGTTCTATAATGAAGTATGCACTTCAGAATGGAATGAAGAGCAGGATGCCGGAAGAGGTCTGAAAGAAGCGACAGAAGAATTGGTTGCGCGGTTTCCGGCTGATGAAAAAAATATTCGTGCTTTTTATGACAGGTGGGAGGAAATGCTGAAAGGAGAGATCGAAGACACCGTGAAAGTGCTGAGGAAAATAAAAGATAAGAATTCAGTAAAGCTCTACGCACTTACCAACTGGAGTGCGGAAACATTTCCTGTAGCCTTAAAGAGATTTGAATTTTTACAATGGTTTGATGGAAGATTGGTTTCAGGAGAAGAAAAAATGCGGAAACCTTTTGTAGAGATATATGAATTGTTGCTTAAGCGGTTTAATATAAATCCCGCGACTGCGGTTTATATAGATGATAATGAGAGAAATCTCAAAACCCCGAGAGAGTTAGGAATGCATGCTATTTTGTTTAAGTCCCCTTCGCAGCTCGAGGAGGAGCTGAAAGCGCTTTCTATATTATGAAAGTATTTACTGCCGTCTTCCGGTTCATGATAAAATCTGATAGGCCAGCAAACTCATCAGGTACGCCAATCCCGTCATATAAACCAGTTGTATTACCGGCCACTTCCATGAACGGGTTTCGCGTTTAACGATAGCAAGAGTACTCATACACTGCATGGCAAAAACATAAAACACCATCAGCGAAACACCTGCGGCCAGTGTGTATACTTTGGAACCATCACTGTAAGTTGCCTGTTGCATTTTTTCGCGGAGCATCAGGCTTTCTTTTCCATCATCCTCCACACTGTATAAAGTGGCCATCGTTCCAACAAACACTTCCCGCGCCGCAAACGATGTGATCAATGCAATACCAATTTTCCAGTCAAACCCGAGAGGAGCGATAACCGGTTCGATAGACTTACCCATAATTCCTGCAAAAGAATTCTCAAGAAGCTCTGTGCCCTTCTGTTTTTCTAAAGCGTTGGCTTCCGCAGGATTTTGTTTGGCAAGTGTTTCGTATTTGGCATGCACAGCATTCATTTTGGAAGGTGGTCCATATGTGCTCAGGGCCCAGAGTATAAGACTGATCACCATGATCACCTTACCCGCTTCAACAACAAATATCTTTGCCTTTTGAACCATTGTGACCATAATATTCTTCCAGCGCGGCGAACGGTATACAGGCAGCTCAAGAATAAAAAAACTTTTCTCTTTAATATTAATGAACCACCTGCCTACATACGAAACTGCCAGGGCTGTTACAACACCCAGTAGGTATAGTCCCATCATTACCAATCCCTGCAATCCAAGAAAACCAGCAAACATTACTTTAGGTATTACAAGACTGATAAGTATGGTATAAACAGGAAGTCTTGCGCTGCAGCTCATCAAGGGGGTTACAAGGATAGTCAGTAATCTTTCTTTCTTGTTTTCAATACTACGTGCACTCATGATCGCCGGAACGGCGCATGCGAAACCACTGATCATGGGCATCACGCTTTTGCCATTGAGCCCAACTTTGCGCATGAGCTTGTCCGTAAGAAAACTGATACGCGCCATGTAGCCCGAATCTTCCAGTATACTGATCAGCCCGAACAGGATCATGATCTGCGGAACGAATATTACGATGCCACCTATACCTGCAAGTATTCCATTTATAAAAAGATCCGACCACCATGCATGTGGTAGAATGTTGCTGAACCAGGCGCCTGCCTGCGCGAAGGACCATTCAATAAAGTTCATCGGGTATTCGGCGAGCCAGAAAATACTTTGGAATAACAGGAATAATACAACAAGTAATATGATATAGCCCCAATGCCTGTGCAACAGGATGTCGTCGAGTTTTTCTGTGAAGAGTGCTTTTTTCAGCGGGCTTGGTTCAGACACAGATTGTTTGATGATATGCGATATCCGCTGGTACCGTTGAACGATCTCCTCTGCCTGTACTTTGGTATGATTGAACTGATGAGCCTCTTCAATTCTTTCAATTTTATCCTGCAGATGATCATCCAGCAGAAATGATTCATGATTGATGAGATAGTGTATCGCTTTGTAATCACTTACCTCGGGGAACAGCAATTTTACATTCCCGATCGCGGGCATAGCAAGCGCTTCATTATTGATAAAGTCTCTAACCGGAGCTTTATATAATTGGTTTGCGGTATGCTCAATAACTTTTTTAAGTTGTGTGATGCCTTTATTCTTTCGCGGGTTTACCGGAACGATCGGAATACCAAGTACTCTTTCAAGTTCGGGGATGTTCACTTCAATTTCCTTCTTCTTGGCAATATCGAGCATGGTTAGTGCCACCACTACCGGGATCTTGAGATCCATGATCTGGGAAACGAAAAGAAGATTTCTTTTAAGATTGCTGGCATCTGCAACAAGTACCAGCATTTCGGGCTTCACATGCGGGTCCTGCTGCATAAGTACTTTGTACGCAACCCATTCATCTTCCCTTCTAGGGTACAAACTATAAGTACCCGGAAGATCAACGATCAACGCGTCAAGACCTGGTGCAATATGAGTTCTCCCCGCTTTCTTATCTACGGTCACGCCTGGAAAATTTCCGACTTTCTGATTGAGACCTGTGAGAGTATTAAAGAGTGAACTTTTTCCGCTGTTAGGATTGCCTACCAGTGCTATTTGAATGGTTCTGACTGACACAACTTGCAAAAATACCTGATTCCGGTTTTTTAGGTTTACGAATTGAGGAAAAGAGGATTGTTGGAATTGACCTCTGCCAATTGCAAACTGACTGCTGCTAACTATATTTGCCGCTCGTTTCAAAGCAGCTTTTATGTTCAACAACAGGGTAAAGATCAGGGAAATGCTTGGATGGGAGCCTCAATCCCAGCAGGTTATTGTTATGGGTTGGGTGCGTACTTTCAGAAATAATCAGTTCATTGCTTTGAATGATGGTTCAACCAATACCAATCTGCAGGTTGTGGCTGAACTTGGCTTGCTGAGCGATCCCGAATTGAAAAGGATCACTACCGGGGCTTCTCTAAAAGTTATAGGGGTGGTGATCCCATCACTGGGCAAAGGTCAGAAGCTCGAGGTAAAAGCAAGTAATATCGAGATACTTGGGGACAGTGATGCCGAGAAGTACCCGCTGCAGCCTAAGGAGCATAGCCTCGAATTTTTAAGAGAGAAGGCGCATCTGCGTTTTCGTACGAATACTTTTGGTGCAGTGTTCAGGGTACGCCATTCGCTGGCGTTTGCAATTCACAAGTTTTTTAATGAAAAAGGATTTGTTTACATGCATACCCCGGTTATTACCGCGAGTGACGCAGAAGGTGCCGGAGAAATGTTCAGGGTTACTACATTACCATTGGAGAATCCCCCCAAAAATGAAAAAGGTGAAATAGATTATTCGCAGGATTTTTTTGGAAGGTCGACCAACCTTACGGTAAGCGGACAGCTTGAAGGCGAGCTTGCGGCCATGGCATTCAGTGATATTTATACTTTCGGTCCCACTTTCCGAGCAGAGAATTCAAATACAACGCGCCACCTGGCGGAGTTCTGGATGATAGAACCTGAAATGGCTTTCTATGATATAGAAGACAACATGAATCTCGCAGAAGAGTTTATTAAATATATCATCAGGTATGCGCTGGAAAATAACAGGGAGGATCTTGAATTTCTTACCCAACGGTTAGAGAAGGAAGAAAGCAAGCTTCCGCAGCAACAGCGCAGCGAAATGAATTTGATACAGAAGCTTGAGTTTGTAGTGAACAATCAGTTTGAAAGAATTACCTATACAGAGGCGATAAATATTCTGGTTGATTCCCCTGTTTACAAAAAGAAAAAATTTCAATATGATGTGCAGTGGGGAAGCGATCTGCAGAGCGAACATGAAAGATACCTGGTAGAAAAGCATTTTAAGAAGCCTGTAATTGTTACGGGATACCCGAAAGACATCAAGTCTTTTTATATGAGAGTAAATGAAGATGGAAAAACCGTTGCGGCTATGGACATCCTCGCACCGGGTATTGGTGAGATTGTCGGGGGATCGCAAAGGGAAGAGAGGCTTGATAAGTTGGAGGAAAGAATGAAGCAGATGCACATTCCCGTTGAACAACTGTGGTGGTACCTCGATACAAGACGTTTCGGCTCTGTACCCCATGCAGGGTTTGGACTTGGATTTGAGAGAATGGTACAGTTTGTAACAGGCATGACGAATATTCGTGATGTGATTGCTTTTCCAAGGACGCCTAAGAACGCTGAATTTTAAATTTTTTCCTGTCATCCTGCCACAGGCAGGATCTGCGTTAAAAGCGATTTTGACCCTTATAGATCCCGCTCTCGCGGGATTTTTTATTATAAATCATTGATCCCCATCAATAAAAATAATATTTAGTACTTTGTTTTGCATAGTACTTAACAATCCCCTATATTTGACATTATAAAGGAAACACCATGAATATCGAGAATACACAAAGCCAGATGCGGAAGGGAATCCTGGAATTCTGTATCCTCTCCATTATCCGCAGGGGTGAAGCTTACCCCTCAGATATTGTAGAGGAGATGAAAGGAGCCAACCTCCATATCCTGGAAGGCACACTTTATCCCCTCCTTACCCGGCTCAAAAACGCTGCAATGCTCACTTACCGTTGGGTGGAAAGCAACTCGGGACCTCCCCGTAAATACTTTTCACTCACCCCCTCCGGTGAGGATTTCTATAAGGAACTCGAAGCTACATGGTTCGAACTCGCAAACGCAGTAAACGCCCTCACAGGCGTCCGTCCCCAAACACACCTAAACAACGACTAAAAAATTTAACTGATGAAAAAGGTGATCAACATAAACTTCCAGGGCATAGTGATTCCCATAGAAGAATCCGCCTATGAGTTGCTCAAGCAATACATCGAAAGTTTAAGGATCTACTTCGCAAAAGAAGAAGGACGCGATGAAATTATAAATGACATCGAAGGCAGGATCGCTGAACTGTTTTCAGAAAAACTGAAAAACGGTGTGACTTGTATTACGGATGAAGATGTGAATACTGTGATTGCAGGAATGGGTCGTCCCGAAGACTTCGAGGCCGAGGAAGGCGAACCCGCTCCTTCATCTGCAAGAACAAACACTGCCCAACCGTCACAGGCACCTGTAAATACGGGCCGGCAGAAATTGTACCGTAATGCGGACGATAAAATTATCGCAGGTGTATGTAGCGGACTTGCAAATTACCTGGGTATTGATCCTGTGATCATGAGGATCATATTTGTAGTGTTCGTAGGCGTACTTTTCTGGGTATATATTTTACTCTGGATCGTTGTTCCTTCCAAATCATTCGAAGCAAATATTACAAAACGATTGTACAGGAGTGCCGATCAGCGGGTGATAGGTGGAGTGGCCGGTGGTATAGCTGCATACTTTAATATCGACGTGTGGATACCAAGGCTCATATTCGCGCTACCATTTGTCATCGGAATTATCAGCGGCAGCCTGCATTCATTCATGTGGGATTGGGACTTTGGATTCGTACCGAGAGTGATCTCAGGATCTTTCGGTGGAACATTATTCATTACTTATATTATTCTGTGGATCGCTGTGCCCGTTGCGCACACAGCTGCGGAGAAACTTGAAATGCGTGGCGAAAAAGTAGATCTTAATTCAATAGCCAATACAGTTAAGGGAGATCTCGAACAGTTTAAAGTAAAAGCAGAAAAATGGGGAGAAGAAGTTAAAACATCTGCGCAGGAATTGGGAAAGAAAGCATCATCACGCGCAAAATCTTTTTCATATGAAGCCGGGTATGTGGCAGCACGAACAGGTTCGGGGTTAGGTCACGCAATAGGTGTGCTGTTCAAAGTGTTTTTCATTTTTATCTTCACCATCATTGCTGTAGTGCTGTTCAGCGTATTCATTGCGCTCTTGTTTGGGGGTGTGGCCATAGCTCCGCTATCTGATTTTATCCTGGAAAATACTTTCCAGAATTCATTGGTGTGGCTTACCCTTTTTCTTTTCTTCATGATACCGATACTGGCGTTGATCACATGGGCCGTCCGCAGAATAATGGGCGTACGTACAAAAAGACATTATCTCGGTTATATTTTCGGCGGATTATGGTCGATTGGCCTGATATGCGGAATCGTTCTCATCGTGACCATTGCCAGGAATTTCAGGAACTATGCGCGTCTCAATGAAGAAAAGATAGGACTGATAGAAAATCGCGACAGGGTGATGGTTGAGGTTAACAGTGCGGACTGGAAAACGCGTGGCAATGAATTTTTTGGAATTGAAGTGGATAATGACTGGCCGTTTTATTCAGTAGGAGATTCGGTAATGCTCAACACTGTGAAACTTACGATGGCCAAAAGCAATGATTCGGCATACCATGTTTACAGGGTCAGGGAAAGCAGGGGTAATGGAAGAGATAACGCGCTCAAGGCTGCAGAAAGGATACAATTCGATCCGATCAGGATGGACAGCGTACTTGAATTGCCCCAGGGATTTTTCATCAGCAAAACCGACAAGTTCCGCAACCAGCGCGTGTGGATCGTGGTAGAAGTACCGGTTGGGAAAAAAATCAGCTTCAGCAGGAACATAGAAAATTATAATTGGTTCAATGTACACAGCAGGAACAACCGGTGGGATAATTATGATGATCAGGATGAATGGGGTTATTACAATGACAGGCCGGAGCCTGGTCAGGAATACATCATGAAACCGGATGGGCGACCGGAAAAAATCGCTTCATTCTGAAATTGGTTGCCTTCACGGCAACCTTTATTTTTGCTGCTCATTAATACGATGTTTACCACATGAAGACCACACCTTTCGTAAAAAAACATCAGGAGCTGGGCGCAAAAATGGCTGAGTTTGCGGGCTACCTGATGCCCATATCTTACACCGGTATCAATGACGAACACAATGCAGTAAGAAAAAACGCCGGAGTGTTCGATGTCAGTCACATGGGCGAATTTATTTTCAAAGGAGAAAACGCCCTCGACCTCATTCAGCGTGTTACCACCAACGACGCATCTAAATTAACTTCAGGACAAGCCCAGTACAGCTGCCTGCCAAATGATGAAGGCGGTATAGTTGACGACCTGCTGATCTACTGCATCCAGGAGAATAGTGTGTACATGCTTGTGGTGAATGCTTCGAACATTGAAAAAGACTGGAACTGGATAAGTAAGTTCAACAACAAAAATGTTGAGATGCATAACATCTCCGACAAAACGTGCCTGCTTGCCGTGCAGGGACCTGATGCAACAAAAATCCTGCAGCCGCTTACTGAAATTGACCTGCTGAATATGAAATACTACACATTTCAGAAGGGAACTTTTGCAGGCGTAAAGAATGTACTGATAAGTGCAACAGGTTACACCGGTGCGGGAGGCGTGGAAATATATTTTGAAGACAAGGATGAAGCACCGGAAATTATCTGGAATGCAATATTCGAAACTGGTAAAAAGGAAGGTATCAAACCGATAGGGCTAGGCGCCCGGGATACTTTGCGTCTTGAAATGGGCTATTGTCTTTATGGAAATGATATAGACGACAAAACATCGCCAATCGAAGCGGGCCTTGGATGGGTAACTAAATTCACTAAAACATTTCCTTCAAGCACTATCTTTGAGAATCAGAAGAAAGAGGGGGTCAAAAGAAAACTGGTGGGTTTTGAAATGGTGGACAAAGGCATTCCCCGACACGATTACCTTATTAAAAACTCTACTGGCAGCATAATCGGGAAAGTAACATCAGGAACACAATCTCCCGTACTTGGCAAAGCCATAGGCATGGGGTATGTTGACATCAGAAGCGCTGACATAGATACCGTGATATATATCGAGGTAAGGGATAAATTGCTGAAGGCAAAAGTGGTGAAGTTTCCCTTCCAGTAAATAAGAGGGCATGCCCAGGATTCATACTACAACTTTTATTGCAGCTCCGGCCGAAAGGGTATTCGACCTGTCGAGGCATATTGCCCTGTATAAATTGATATTTCAAAGCAGGAAGGAAAAACTTACATCAGGAGCTGCATCAACACTGATCGGAAAGAATGAAACAATAACGGTCATCGCAAAGCATGCCGGCAGGTTGCGGATGTCTATGATGAAGGTCACCGCATTTCAACGTCCATCATTGTTTATTGAAGAACAGGTGAAAGGCGATTTGCAGAACTACAAGCACGAGCATCATTTTAAGCCGGTAGAAAACGGAACTATCGTTATCGATATACTTGAATTTGATATTCCAAAGGATATTATCGGCAAAATTTTCGGCAAAGTGTATTTTAGAAAATACCTGGAGGAAATACTGCGGAAGAGAACTGAATTGATCAGGAATTATGCTGAAACGGAAAAGTGGCGGGCAGTACTATCGTAAAAGGATGTGAAAACAAATGACAAAAACAAAACCTTCGTTATATACAGTTCTGTCTCCGGCGCTTCTCCACCTTTATGATGTAAAAGATACCATTGTAGTGGTGATAGATGTGCTGCGCGCAACCTCAACCATCGCTACCGCTTTGAACAATGGTGCCGGCGCAGTTGTACCCGTTGATGACATTGCAAAGTGCATCGATCTTGGAAGAATGATCAATGGTATTACCGCGGGGGAACGCGATGGCAGAATTGCCGATGGCCTTGAATATGGCAATTCACCTTTCGAATATCCTCCGGCCTTCATTAAAGGCAGAACGCTTGTTCTTACAACAACCAATGGCACCAGGCTGCTCCACATGGCACTTGCAAGAGGTGCGAGCCACATCATTACCGGCTCATTTCCTAACCTCAGCGCAGTATGTGAATATCTTATTGCACAACAGCAACCCGTGCTGCTCGCCTGCTCGGCATGGAAAGACCGGGTGAATATCGAGGACACACTTTTCGCCGGGGCTGTAATTAAAAAAGTCAGGCAAAATTTTAATATCAACTGCGATGCCTCCGGAATTGCTGAATCTTTGTTCGAAACAGCGACCCCGGATCTGTATGGCTTTCTGAAGGAAAAAAATGCCACGCATTACCAGCGACTTACAGGATTTGGTTTAGAAAAGGATCTCAGGTACTGTTTAACAATCGATGTTGCAAACGTTCTTCCCTTCTATGAAAACGAGAAATTAGTTATACATCAGGGGCAAAATAATTTTGCTTCCTGACTTTTTAAATGTATTATTGTGACGGAATTGAGCTGATCAGTCCCTTTGCTACTCTCAATACTTATCAGTTTTTAGCGTTCCAGTCAATTTAAACTCATTTCAAAGATTTCACTAAACCAAGTTCGTTTTTGAACAAGTGGTAAACTCTCAAGTTTTTTTATGTACGATATTCTGCAATTGAACGATATGCTCGTTCCAGAACTGCTTGATATTGCCGAGCAGCTTAAAATCCCAAATGCTAAGAAACTCAACAAACAGGATCTTATCTACAAGGTTCTCGACAAGCAGGCAGTGTCTGCCAGCGACTCAAAAGCTTCTGCATCCGACGACAAGGGTAAAACAAGAAAACGGATAGTAAAGGCTACAACCGCCAATTCTACCGAAGAAGCAGTAGTGGAAAGTGGCGACACTCCAAAACATGATCACAGAAAAGAAGCCCCTAAAAAAAAGGGACACGATAAAGCTCCTGAAAAAGCACCTGTCCATACTCCAGTTCAGGCAAAAGCCAAGGGTCGAAGGAAAGGGGATGATGATGAGGAAGACGGACAACAGGAAATGAAATTTGTTCCCAGACCCCAGCGTGACAGGGCTCCAATGGACAGAAAGGACATTATCGTTGAAGACGACAACGAGGAGGATGATGT
>Ga0207701_10002802_pt1 | contig 18002 bp, 19 predicted proteins | sample KBSSwiSSwithPhiX_FD_184294 | JGI IMG/M metagenome (GOLD analysis project Ga0207701, IMG submission 184294) | Switchgrass rhizosphere bulk soil microbial communities from Kellogg Biological Station, Michigan, USA, with PhiX - S5 (SPAdes) (version 2) | ecosystem: Environmental > Terrestrial >... | reverse complement strand
CAGTGCGAATGTCACCGTTCGACCGCTGTCTGCAAGGAATGCTCTACGATTCATCACTTGCCTCCAGGTTGAAGAGATGGCGTGTGCCTGCTGAACCGCTCTCGCTCCCGATGTTGCACTCAGCGGCGTAACAACGTCTTAGACCACACTATGTGGTCCAAGTCCACCTTGGCGTCTTATATACGTCCACCAGTGTCTGAGTGCAAGATTTAGCGCCGACTAGAAAACGGCGAAAGCCAACAAACCCGACAGGAGCCTGTCGGGTTTGTCCTCAACCTAACCTGAAAGCTAATTGCGTTTGCTAGATTTGCCCTAACTGAGTTCGAATAAAACCAATTATTACGCAGCGCGTTGCACGGCGGGTTTATCTCGTAGCAGCTCGAGTGCCTTCTTCATCTGAACATCCTCGAGATCCGGTTTCGCCGGCGTCTGTGGCGCTGTCTCGCGCTTGTCGGCGTCAGCCTCGGGTTTCGCGACGGAGTCGTCATCATTGCCGGTCAGATCGTCAGGATCGACGTTTTCAGAAATTTCCTGACTCTTCACTTCAACAGAAGGCGCGACTCCCGAATGAGCGCGGTCTTCGCCGAGAAATGTCTTACCGTTTCCAGAAGCCCACTTCACTGTCGTTAGCAAGAGGCCGTCGCCACCGCGCAGCGTAAACAATTGCTGTTCAGCGCCAGCACCGAAACTCTTCTCGCCAACCACCTGACCACGATTCCGCTCGATAAAAGCTGAAACAATCACTTCGGCTGCACCGGCCGTGCCCGTATCGATTAATCCGACCACCGGTCCGGAGAAGATCACGGCTTTCGGATCAGCGTTGTATGTTTTCAATGCCTTACCTTCGCGGCCGAGTGTTTGTGCCAGCACGCCGTCGCGGATAAACATATTGGCTACTGCCACTGCTTCTGTCAGCGAGCCACCGGCGGTATCGCGGACATCAACCACAATTTTCTGCGCGCCCTGCTTGACCAGGTCTTGCAACTTCGTGCGAATGTCCGCCGTTTCGCCATCATTCAAACTATTAATTCGCAGGACACCGACGCGACCTGCTTCCATCTTTGTCTCGGCAGCTGGGGCACGTCCTGTTCCGCGCTTCACCGCGATAGTCAGCGGACTTGCGTTTGCGCGGAGTACACGCAGCTTTACTTCTGTTCCTGCTGCGCCGTTTAGAAGTTGTTTCGCGTCATAGAGCGATATGTCGCGGGTCGCCTTGCCGTCGATGTATTCAATGATGTCGCCGGGGCGGATGCCAGCCTGATCAGCGGGTGAACCTTTCGTCGGAGCGATCACATAAACATATGAAGCTACCTGCGATAACTCGGCGCCAATATTTACCTGACCGTCTTTGGCGGGACCGCTATACTCCTTCACTTGTTCGGGCGTGAGGTAAGTCGAATAAGGATCGAGACCGTACGCCAATCCGCGCAAAGCTCCGGCTCGCACCTTGTCCATGTTCGGCTCATCTACGTAATCGTTTTGGATGTGCTGTAAGACGCTCTCAAAAATTCGCAGCTGCGCGTTCGGATCGTTAGCTGGTTGCTGAGCGCGAGTTGAAATCCAGCCGCCTACAACTGTGTATACCGTGAGCGTTGCAGAGAGCAGGATGAGAATGAACTTGGTTCGAAATGACATTTAAATACCTCTTCGATTACGTTAAAGACTGTCGCCGCAGCGACGATAAACAAGGTCGGAAGGTATGATACAGGCGGCCTTTCGACGGTGCAAGGTGAACTTCTGACGACCTTCGGAGACGATAAACACTTCTAGAATCGCTGCTTAGATGAATCATCCGAAAGACGAACACGCGCTCGTTCCACCAGTTCTGGCGCTCGATCTCGGCCAAAAAACCGTTGGGGTCGCAATATCTGACGAGCTTTCGATTACAATCAAACGGCTTGACCCGATCAGGCGCACCAGTTGGAAAGACTTGCTTAAGAACGTCAGCGCCCTGGTCGAACGCTTTGACGCACAAACGTTAGTGATTGGTTTGCCACTAAGTCTCGACGGAACGCGAGGGCCCGCGGCAGAAAGCGCTCACCAATTCGCCGTAAACTTCGCTCGCTCGCTCAAGATTCCGGTTTATCTTCAAGACGAGAGGCTGACTTCAGAAGAAGCCCGCACATCTTTGCGCGAGCGTGGTTACAATCAAACGGAGGTGGACGCTTTGATTGATAGTGAATCCGCGGCCATCATCCTGCGAGATTTTCTTAACAGTCGTGAGGAGCGACTCCTTGTACGTCCTGACTGACGAATGAAACGCATACTTCTAATTCTGGCCGCAGTTGCTTTGCTTCTGGGTGGAGGGTTGACCGCGTGGATCTATGCCGAATTGCGCCGGCCAATCGCTCATCAAAAGACTGGCAAGTTCATCGAGATACCACCAGGCTCATCGACATCGTTTGTCGTCAAAAAACTGGCCTCGGAAGGAATCATCAAACACGAATGGCCGTTGTCGATCTATTTAAAACTATCGGGAAAAGGATCGACATTGAAGGCGGGTGAATACGACTTCCCTTCACCTATCTCTCCGCTGTCTGCGCTGGCAAAAGTGCAACGCGGCGAGCGTCGTTTGTCACGATTCACCATCATCGAGGGATGGACGCGTTTTGAAATCGCGCGCGCGATGACGCAGATGCCGGAACTGCATGTTTCCACTGAAGCTCAGGCGATGGAGTTGATGGACAACGTTAGCCTTATTCGAGAACTCGATCCGACGGCGAAGAATCTTGAAGGTTATCTGTATCCGGACACCTACGAGTTTTCACCGGAGACGCCGGCGCCGAAAGTCGTCGAGATGATGGTCAAGCAGTTTCTGAATGTGTGGAAGCCCGACTGGTCCGATGCCGCGAGACGCTTGAACTTGTCTCCCAGGGAGGTCGTGACAGTCGCGTCAATAATTGAGACTGAAGCGAAGTTATCTGAAGAACGGCCAGTTGTTGCGTCAGTGATTTATAACCGTTTGCAGCGCGACATCCCGCTCGCGGTCGACTCGACTGTTATCTACGCATCGAAGCTGGAAGGAAGATGGCGCTACGACGGAAAGGTTTACAAAAGCGACATCGAACGACGGTCACCTTACAATACGCGTATTCATCCGGGACTGCCGCCTGGTCCAGTTGCCTCGCCCGGTGAGAGTTCATTGAAGGCTGCCTTGAATCCCGCTGCCACCGAGTATCTTTATTACGTCCGCAATCCCGATCGTTACGACGGCGCGCACAACTTCTACTCGAGCGGAGCGGAGTTTGAAAAAGGCGTGCTGGCTTTGCGCAACTGGGAAAGGCAGCGTGATATCGAGGAAGCGAGAAAGAAGACGTCGCCGAGCCCGCAGTGATTAAACAACGAGAAGATCCTGTTCGTACCAAGCTCTGAAGCACTCATTAGTTAACGATTGCTTGAATTTGTACCCCTGTTACTCTATTCTCCATTCAGTTTCCCCTCGATAAATTTTCCTCGTGATTTAAGGTGATCATCATGCGTCGCTTAATAGCTGCTTTAATTTTATCGTTAGGTTGTTGCGTTGCGGTCTGTGCCCAGGGGGGAAAAGGCGTTGATAAGAACAACGAGCGAGTGCGTGATACTGGCGGTAGCCGCACCGCGGGAAGCAACGGCACCAAGACCGATACTGGCACGGGACGCGGTATGGATTTTGGACGCGATAAGACTCCCGAAGCGCCACCGTTGGACAATCCATTTCGGTTTGCCGCACGTCGCGACGCAATCCTTACTGCGGTGCAACAGTTGATGCGAGATCGAAAACTCATAGTGGATGATGCAGCTTCGAAACCTTCAGACGGAATCATCGTGAGTCAACCATTCACCTTTATCAAAGGCGCCGTGGTATCCCAGGGCGAGTTGAGCAGATACGCCGACGTTCCTCAGTCGAACGCACGTGGTTGGACCCGGGGACGCTACACCTTGACGGTAGAAGTGATGCCAATCGACGGGACCAGTTCCAATGTCTCGGTCAACGCTAAAGTCGAGGGCCGTACGGATGGCGCCACCGGTGCTGAATGGTTGACGCTTCGCAGTAGTGGGCTAGTTGAAGATGAGTTTTTATCCTGCCTGGTCGCCGCGATTACTGGTAGCGTTCCTCCCGGTAGGAGTCCGAGTCTTTGCCAGCCTTAAGGTAGTTCTTCAGCTTTTGCGGTGGCGAAGTTCACCATCTCACGTAAGAAATCACTTTAAGTAATGATTAACGATCCATTTCATCCGGAAGAGGCGATAGCACGCGAAAAAGAGTCTTCGCTTCGAAAACTTCTCGGCGTTGTCTGCGCTGTCGGCCTCTCAGCGATTCTTCTCGTTGGCTATGCTTACATGCGCAATCGCCACGCGAAGCAAGTCATCGCGAGCAACACAGTTCCCGTCGTCGATAACGGTTTACCAAAGGGTCCTCCATTAGCGCACCTGCAGATGGATGAACCCCTCCTTGAGAAAGGAACGACGACGTTTGGCGGGACAATCAAGAACATTTCTGACCGTCAATTGACGGGCCTTTCAATAGCACTCGACCTGATTCGACGAAAAGATGGGCAGTCGGAGCAGCGATCTGTAGCTGTTCAACCATCAGACCTTCAGCCAAATGCTGAGGGAACCTACTCGGTGAAGTTATCAGCGACGGAGTACGGCACGATTCGGTTTCTGGGAGTTAAGGCTGGTGCTGACTCGACACTGATTGCTTACAGTTCTTCGCCTGGAAGGAAACGTCCCCCAGAGAGGATCGAACCGCGAACAGTCGTCGTGAAGAAGGGTAAGCCGGGTGAGTTCATTAACGGACCGGACAATCCTGTGAAGGTGCCTTGAGATTCAACTCTGTGACGCAGAGGCTTGTGCAGAGAACCGTTTTTCAAGTTATCCATTAATAGTCGGCGCGCCGAGAGTTAAGGTGAACTCTTAATCAAGTAATTGCCGGTTGAATGAACGACTCCTTTCGAGTTAGCATCACGCGGGTTGCCGATCGTTAATTGAGTGATGATGCAGCGCAGGAATTACAGTTCGCCATTCTGGTTCATTGGTCTAGTCGCTCTTCTCATTTGCAGCAGCGGCGTTACTCTCGCACAATCCAACTCCCAAAGCGCACCTTCGAACCCGGTTAAATTACCCCCGCGTACAACTGATCCGTTGAGCTCTGGGAAGAGTTTGCCTTCTGATGATGATGATGGTCCACCGCTGACCACATTTGAAGAAGAAATGCGGGCAAAACGCCTGATCAGGACAGCGGAGAAGGAGCACCAACAAAACATCGAGCGTGCGCAGGAGATCCTCCAGCTAGCAAAAGATCTTCAGCAAGCATTCAAAGCATCGCATGCTTTGGATCGCGAAGGCCTGAAGCGACTCGAACGACTCGAGAAGCTGACAAAAAAGATCCGCGGTGAGGCAGGCGGCGAATCGGGTGAAGTGCAGATCGTCGATCGACCTACCGACAAAGCCACCGCGTTGACGCAGATTGCTGATGCTGCCGAATCACTTTCCAAGGGCGTCCAAAACACTCCCCGTCAGGTTATCTCCGCTGCGGTGATCGAGGGAGCTAACGTTTTACTTGAGCTAATCGCGATCTTTCGCACATGTACTCAATAACGCACACCGATGCTCAATAGTCACCGCTGGCCAATTCTCTTCCTCCTTTTCTTATTAATCTCCAACACCGCAATCGCCCAGGACGATGATGATGTTGTACGTGTCAACACTGAGCTCGTGGTTCTCAACGTGACGGTGACTGACAGCGCCGGTAACTACGTGCGGAAATTGCGCGCATCTGACTTCAAAGTTTTCGAAGACGGCAAGTTAATCGATCCCAAATTGATCGTTGGTTTCGCACTTCAAGAATCACCTTATGCGTCCGTGGTTCTGATCGATAGCTCCGGAAGTATGGAGCAGCGAATGATACTCGCGCGCTCAGGTGCGATACGCTTTCTAGATGGGTTGCGTGATGAAGACGTGGCGGCGGTTTACCGCTTCGATTCTAAGGTTGAGCGCGTTCAAAAGTTTTCCGGTGGACGCGATCTGGCTCCGCTGGCTTATGGAATTCGGGCGAAGGGTATGACCACACTCAACGATGCGATTGTCGCAGCCGCACAAGCTCTCGCCGGCCGGCCTGAGAAACGAAAAGCGATTGTCGTATTGTCAGATGGCGCTGACACCTTCAGTAAAGCTTCAACAACTAAAGCTATTGAAAGTGCGCTGGAGGTTGGTGCAAGTATTTACACGGTCGACATGTCTTCTATCGAAGTAGGTGGCTCAACGCGCCGTCAGAGTGCGGGTTCGCTAAAAGAGTTTGCGGAGAAGACAGGCGGAAGGTTTATTACAACCCCGGGTGGTCCAGAGTTGAGAGACGCATTCAAAGGCATTGCTGAGGAATTGGGCCAACAGTACACGTTGGCCTATAAACCGGTGAATCTGGCTCGAGATGGAAAGTGGCGTACTTTGGAAGTGAAAGTGTCGAAGCCGGATTTGCAAGTGCGCACGCGAAAAGGCTATCGCGCGCCGAAAAGTTAACGACTCGTTTTTGTCAGAGCTTTCTCACGATGACGTTCAAACGCGAGCTCGATCAATTCATCAAGGACCTGAGAAAACTTTTTCCCTGATGCTTCCCACATCTTCGGATAGCCTGAAACTTCAGTAAGACCAGGCAAAGTATTCAACTCATTTATTAACAGTCGGCCCGTCGACCCTTCAAGAAAGAAATCAACTCGCGCGAGACCGGCACCATCGATAGAGCGAAAGGCACGAACAGCCATGCGCTGGATTTTTTCAGTGGTTGCCTTCGACAGCGGCGCGGGAACAACGAACTCAACATTGCCTGTGCTGGAATACTTCTCGGTGTAGTCGAGAAATCTTGCGCTCTCTTCTTTGATCACATACTCGCCCGGCAGGCTCGCTTTAGGCTGATCGTTGCCGAGGATTGCGCATTCAATCTCACGGGCGACGATTTCTTCTTCAACAATTATCTTTCGATCATACTCGGACGCCAGATCCATCGCTTTTGTGAGCGAGTTGTTATCGCTTGCGCGCGAAACACCGACAGAAGATCCAAGGTTCGCAGGTTTCACAAAACACGGCAGCCCAATCTCCTTGATGATTCTGCGTCGCACTTTCGCTGGATCGCTGCGCCATTGCGAGCGCAGAAACCAGACGTGTTTGCAGATTGGTAAACCGGCCTCAACGAACAGGGCCTTCATGGTTACCTTGTCCATGCCTGCCGCCGACGCGAGCACCCCGCAACCTACGTAGGGGACGTCTGCCATCTCAAGTAATCCTTGAAGTGTGCCATCTTCACCAAATGGACCATGAAGTACCGGCAAGATCACGTCGATTCGTTCGCGTGCATCACCACTGTGATCGATGGAGATGAGACCTTTGTGTGATGGATCGCCGAGCAGCGCGATGTCGCCGCTGGTCTCTTTGGTTGGGACCGCCGACTGGACCGACGTAGGAAGAAGTGAAACTGATTCCTGAGGAGGCAGCCACTTCCCTTCCTTCGTGATCGCGATTGGCAGGACGTCGTACTTCTTTCGATCGATTGCCTTGATTACCGCATTCGCCGAACGAATTGAAACCTCGTGTTCACCGGATCGGCCGCCGAAGATGACAGCGACACGAACTTTTTTAGGCACTCTAATACTCCCGATTCAGAGGATAGTCTTTCCCAATGCTGACAAAATCAATTCCACGCCTAACTCAGCCGTCTTGTTGTTGACGTCGAGAGCCGTGTTGATCTCAACCACTTCGAGCGAACGCATGCCCCCAGCTTCCGCAATTTTTTCCATCGCGAGATGCGCTTCACGATATGTTAAGCCGCCGCGAACGAGTGTGCCTGAGCCCGGCGCGTCGCCCGGATCCAGCGCGTCCACGTCGAATGTTACTGAATAACCTGCACTGCCGCGGCTGGCAATGTTGAGAGCCTCATCGATACAAGCGGTCATGCCACGTTCATCGATATCACGCATCGTGAGAAAGCGAATGCCAAGCTTACGAATTAACTCACGCTCGCCCGGGTCGATGTCGCGGGCGCCGACGTGTACGAGATGCTTTGGGTCAATTTTTGGCGAGAAGCCAAGCACGTGCGTGAGTTCGTTAACGCCGTAGCCCAACAACGCAGCTAAGGGCATTCCATGGATGTTGCCCGAAGGAGTTGTCTTAGGTGTGTTCATATCGGCATGCGCGTCAAACCAAATCAAACCAAGGGTTTCATTCCGCTTGCGATAGTAGGCCGACATCCCGGCGAACGATCCGATGGCGATTGAATGATCCCCGCCGAGAATAATCGGAAACTCGCCGGCTTCCATGATCTCCTCGACGTTGAGTGCGAGCTGCTCGCAGGCACTACGAATCTCATTTACGTATTTAAGTTTATCTTGAGGTTCAGGGATTACATGAGGTCTATCGAGCCGGAGATCACCGAGGTCGCGAACACTGTATCCGAGATTGTTGATGCGTTGATTGAGACGAGCCACACGTAGGGCAGCGGGTCCCATGTCGACGCCGGCCATACTCGCGCCGTAGCCCAGTGGTACTCCGAGAATACTAATGGGCTTTCGCGAATCCGATTGCGCAGAAGATTCGGTTTGTGTTTTATCAGCTACTTGAGCCATAAGGTTCAGCAGTCCAAGACCGCTTCGTTTGTCTGTAGCTTCCGAGCTAACCGATGGGCACGCGGAAAACAGTCAGTACCACGTCGCGGTAGCCGGTGGGTGCGAAGCCTATTCAGTACCATTCGCGGTAGCGGATGGCCTGGAGTCAAGCATCATTCTTTGTTCGCCCAGTCGTCGATGCAGAAAGTAGCGCGTCTTGAGTGTAGGCCATCCGCTACCGCGAATGGTACTGAATAGGTTTCGCATCCATCCGCGAGGTGGTACTTACTCTTTTGCCGCGCGGTTGAAGAATCTCTTATCTACAAACCGGATACGTCGGAGCATAAATCAACCACCCAGGTTCAAATTGAATCCCCCACCGCCACCTCCCTGGCTCGGGAAGAATGGCTTTAGGAGTCCCGCCAGCGCAGCCAGGTTTCGAGTCTGAATCAACAATTCTCCTGGGCCGGTGAACTCGGCCACGATTCCCTCTCCGCTCATCATACTGCGGAAAAAACCCGATGCCGCTTTTCGCAGCGTGTACTGAGTTGAGCTTTCCCACGCTACCAGATGACCGGTGTCAACGACGTATCTTTCGCCCGGCTGCAAACGTTTGCGATGTATCGCGCCGAATGAAGAGACGAGCAGTAGTCCTTGTCCCTGGACCAACAACACGAACAGGCCTTCACCAGAGAAGAATGTCTTCGCCCCACCCCATTTTGTATCGACCGTCAAACTCGCATCGCCCGCAAGATAAGAACTCGACTGGACAAAGAACGGTTGTCCACTCAGCTCGATTCCGGCAATGTCGCCCGGTGCGCCCGGCGCCAGCGTCACTTCTCCTGGGCCACCTCTTGCCGTGAAAGTCGAAACAAAGGCCGACTCACCTCCGGCAGCTCGTTTGAGCGCTCCGAGTAATCCACCTTTCATCTGCGATTGGAGCTCAATGTTTCCAGACATTGAAACCATTGCGCCGGCTTCGGCTTGAATTGATTGTTCCGCCTGAAGACGTAACACAGCAAGTGCGAAAGAAGGCTGATGAAGCACTTCCCATTGATAGCCGCGGCCCTGGCCACGCGAATCAGCGTCGATCTGAATCCCTCCTGCCTGCTGATACGCCGGATGAGATTCACTCAAACGATTTCCGCATACACCACAGAAAGTCGATCCCTGATCCATCGGTGAGCCACACTTAGGACAATTCATGTATTCGCACTCCTTGGGATTTGAGTTTAATGATCTCCACTGCTTCTTCAGGTGTACGAGCGAAGTCGAGGGCTGCCACGTCGGCATCACTGACAGCCAGATACTTCTTCCACTGCTCAACGACTGGCGGCCAGCAATCACCCAGCAACACAAGTGGTCTTGGCTCAATAACCTTCGTCTGGATCTTGTTCCAGACCAGGGACAACTCTGTAACTGTCCCCATTCCACCGCGAATTGCGACGAAACCAACCGAACGGGTTATCAATCGCTGTAGCCGTTCGTAAAAATGCGGCGTGGCGACCTTGTCAGTTAAGTATCGATTAGGTTCCGACTTGAATTGGTTCATGACGATACCGAGCACGCGTCCACCGGCCTCGCGTGCGCCACGGCTCGCGGCTTCCATTACTCCCAGATAACCGCCTGTGCAGATCGTGAATCCCTCGGCTGCCAATAACTCACCGACTCGATGGGCATCACGATATTCGTCATCTAACTCCCGACACTTCGCGCCACCAAAGATAGTAACGATGCGTTCTGTCTCGATCACTTCCTCACCTCGGCGGAGAGCATTAGTGAACCGTTTTGTTTGTATTGTAGATAATCTTCCCTTGTCGAGAATGATCCTCCAGCGTAGTCGACGGGGACGGGTGTCGGATCATGCAGTCGGGCATTGACTATGTTGACGAAGCCAGCTTCGCCCAGCAGCGTGCGATACTCATCTGTCGACAAGAGCTGAACGGGAACCTTCAGCGTTGGTATCCATTGATGCGACGGCTCATTCTCGGCATACAAGTCAACTACTGTGACGAACCTACCGCTGTTCTGCAGCACGCGGTGAATCTCTTTCAGCGCAACGCCGATATTCGAATAGTAGTAGAGCGATTCCATCGAGAACGCATGCGTAAACTGGTTATCTTGAAATGGCAGATGCTCGGCCGTAGCTACTTCAAAACTAACGTTCGGGTAATCAGAAGAGGTCGAGCGCGCCAGCTCGATCATTTCGTCTGAGATATCGATACCAATGACATGACCGTTCCTCGCACTTTCAGCCATTAGCCGGGTAGCCCATCCGGAGCCGCACCCGACATCAAGCGCACGTGAGTCAGCCGTTAGCGCCATGCGGTTGATCGCTTGCTCGCCAACGGGACGATGACCCTTTTCCATTCCAGGCCCGCGACCCGCGCGCGCCCATTCATTGAATTCAATTCGCAGATGTTCGTCGGCCATTTGTTAGTGTGGTTAATAGGTCTATAGGTCGTATTGGTCCTATATCAAAAAACAATTCTTCGACATTACGGCCTGATTCGGTAGAGCATTCGTGGAAAGGGTATCGTCTCCCTAATGTGTTCTATTCCGGACATCCATGCCGTGCAGCGCTCTATCCCCATCCCAAACCCTGCGTGCGGAATACTTCCATACCGACGTAAGTCGAGATACCACTCGAACGCCTCTTGCGGAAGTTGATGCAAGGCAATTTGCTCCTTCAGAAATTCGAGCGACGTAGCGCGTTCACCGCCACCAATTACTTCGCCATAACCTTCAGGTGCAAGCACGTCAACACCGAGCGCCAACTCCTCTCTTTCCGGATCTCGCGCCATGTAGAAAGCCTTCACGACGGCCGGGTAATGATGGACCATTACCGGCTTTTCAAACTGCCCGGAGATGTACGTTTCATCCGGCGCGCCAAAATCACCACCCCACTCGAAGCGCGATTCCAGCACACCTTTGTCGAATCCTTCCTGTAGCATCTTCACCGCGTCGTCGTAGTGCACACGCGGAAACGGAGGAACGATAGCCTCGAGCTTTGAAGTATCACGCTCCAGTACCTTCAGTTCTTCTTTTCTATCCTCCAACACCCGTCCCGCGATGTAGCCGAGCATGCGTTCTGCAAGCAACATCACATCCTCAAGGTGCGCGTAGGCCATTTCGGGTTCAACCATCCAAAACTCTGTCAGATGCCTTCTGGTCTTCGATTTCTCGGCGCGGAATGTTGGACCAAAGCAGTAGGCCTTTCCAAAGGCTGCGGCTGTTGCTTCGTTGTAGAGTTGACCTGACTGAGTAAGGTACGCCTTTTCACCTTCGAAGTACTCAACTTCAAATAGAGTCGTCGTTCCTTCACACGCGGCGGGTGTAAATATGGGCGAGTCAGCCAGAGTGAAACCATCCTGATCGAGAAAGTTTCGAACAGCCTGGACCACGGTGTGTCGCACTTTTAGAACCGCGTGTTGCCGTCGGGAACGCAGCCACAAGTGACGGTGATCCATCAGAAACTCCGTCCCGTGTTCTTTCGGCGTGATGGGATAGTCGTGTACTTGCTGCAAAACTTCTGCGCCCGTTACATCGATTTCATAACCGCCCGGCGCGCGGCTGTCAGCGCGAACCTTTCCGCGGATTACCACAGACGATTCCTGGCCCAGCGCCTTCAGGGCCTCCCAGGTTTCAGGAGCGATGGAGTTCTTGAGTACGACGCATTGAACAATGCCGGTGCCGTCACGCAGTTGCGGAAAAAGAATCTTGCCACTCGAGCGCAGGTTATAAACCCAGCCCTTGAGAGTTACTTCCTTGCCGTCGTACTGCGAAAGTTGGTTGATGTAGGTTTGCTGGTCTGAAGCGATAGCGGATGATTGCGTAGTCATTGAGTCAAGTTAAATCCGTGCCTTTAGGATCCGCTGGAGTGCGGGAAATCTGTCGAGCCAAATAGCCGACTGCAAAACGATTTGCAGTGTTGGTTTGATATACGACTCGTAAAAAACACCGCGGCCACAGACGGCGGTTTGATACGAGAAGGTGCCGGTTGCTTTGAGTCCTCGTTGGATTGCCATCAGGCGGAACTCATTGGCGAAATCGTCGGGATCCAAAATGTCCAGCCCCATCTTCCGTCGTTCTTCCAAAAAGAACAGACGATAGTCTCTCAACTCAGCGAGCGACGGGGGATTTGGTTGGCGATCGAGCAGGAACGAAACTAAATCGTAGCTTGCTGGTCCCATGCGCGCGTCCTGATGGTCCAGCACCCGCAGACGGTTCTTCGCATCAACCATCAGGTTTGCGCCGTGGTAATCGCGATGACACAACACGCGCGGTGCAGCTGCGAGTTCAGCGGCAATGTCATTCAACTCAGCCTTGAGTTCAGCCGTTTCGGAGTGACTAAAGCTCTCTTTGCGAAGACTGCCGAAGTAGTGTTCGTAAAAGAAGTCGAGTTCCCAGGAGAGCTTTGCTTCATCAAATGCCAAACGGCTTGAGATCGAGTTCACCTCGCGCGCGGTGTCGCTCGCTTTCTGAATGCGCGCAATCAGACTGATGGCCTGCTGTTTGTACTCGTCACAGCGTTCCTCCGGCTCGTTTTCAAAAATCTGAAACAGTTGCTCGTCGCCGAGATCTTCCTGAACAATCACTCCGGCGGATCCATCTACCGCATAGATCTCCGGCACTGGAATTTCGCATTTGAGAAACAAATTGGTGACGTCGAGATATGGATGAAACTGCGGATCGAACGGTTCGGGATAAACCGCGGCGACCGCGCTTCCCTTCTTCCAGCCGACTCGAAAATATTTACGAGTTGACGCGTCAGGCGTTAACGCAATGACGTCGCGATCCTTAATTCCGTTCTGGCTGAGTAGTCTGGTAAGCCGTTCTGACGCGGAAGATTCGAATGCGTTCGAGATCACCTGTTTTGCTGAGCTCATTTGTGAATGAATAGGCGAGCTATTGGGAGAAAACAGCAACAACGTATCTGTTTCTGTCCCTATAACTGTGTGACGCCGGATTGTATCATCCGCTCAAGGGCACCACAAAGTTTTCCCCCTGCACAACTCCTCGTAAAGCCTTTTCCGGTGACGACTTGCCTTCAATCAGCGCACGAGGGACAACAACTGCATTGCTGATAACCTCATTAGCGCCAATTCGCACGTTATCGGCGAGAACTGCCCGGTCGACTCGCGCAGAGTCCGAAACCTCCACGTTGTCCCATAGGACCGAATCAACAATTCTAGCGTTCGTCGCCAGTCGGTTGTTTCTACCACGACTAAAGGCGTCGCCCTTTTCTCTCAGCATCTCGATGCTGATATCCAGATACCGTTGCAGCGTGGAAAGCTCGCGCCATTTCCCTTCAGCGACGTGAGCGGCTACACGCTCACCTTTCGCAATTGCCTGCGGATAGACCTCAGTTGTCGAATGAGAAAAGACGCCGCGTGGAATGTATTCAAAGATGCGTGGCTCCAAAATTTGAATACCCGTGAACATCAAAGGCGTGTTGGCGTCGTCGTTGGACGGCATCCCCCCAAAACCAGTTATTAAGCCATCTCGCGTTTCGACCACACTGAATTTCTCGCGCTTTCGATTTTCCAGGAGAACAAGCGTCGCCAGCGCATTATTCCTGCGATGCGTCTCAAACGCCGAGCTCAAGTCAATGTCAGTGATTATCTTTCCGTTAACGACGACAAAAGTGTCGTCCACGAAAAGTTCCCGAGCGTTGTCGAGCGCGCCACTGGTTCCGAGAATCACTGGCTCTTCAACGTAGGTGAGCTTCACGCCGAATGCCCTGCCATCACCTAAGGCCGCGCGGACAGATTCCGGTCGATGATGGAGATTTACGACAATCTCATTTAAACCATATTGGACCAGGTATTCGGCGACATAACCAACCAGTGGTTTGCCAAGAATGGGAATCGCCGGCTTGGTCCGATCCTCTGTTAATGGCCAGAGTCTGGTGCCGTAACCGGCTGAGAGAACCATTGCGCGCATCGGCGCTCATTGTAGCGAAGTAATGAGTTTGGAAGAACTGCTTCAGGTCAGGAAGCTTTGGAGGCGTCGCGCATTACGAGATCAAAAGTGCCGGGGGCGACTTTGCGAAAGCGTGTGTTGCGATTGAGTGATACGGCGATGCTGATGGTGGGATTCTGACCCGTAAACTTGAAGCCACCTTCGAGTAATCGATTGTAGAGTTCGTTGACGTGCAACGCACCGCCTTCTTCGCGAAGCAACAACGTAACGGCCTGCGGGATTGTGCGGTCCATGAAGCGATCGCTCAGAACTTCCACGTTGCTTCTGACCGTCGGAATCTGTTGTCGCCTTTCGAGTGCAGGTTGAGCTCGCACTACGCCGGGCGATTGTCTCATCGCCGCTTCCAGTTCGGAGTCGGACGGCAGTCCCAGAGACAGGTTGCTCGAATTCAAAACGGACGACAGCAGTCGATAAATAGCCGCCTCAGTTTGGCTCGCCAGATTGTCCATTTCGGCCAGTTCGGCCCGGACACTGTCTGCTTCCGCCTCAAGTTCCCGGAGACGCGCGGCCAGGTGCATACGTGCGGCGCGGGACTGACGGAGACTTTGCTCCAAACGGGAAAGTAGGTTATCGCTCGGTCGGTCCATCGGCGCAGATTTTAGAGACGTTTGTACATTTGCACAATAGTTTCTTTGGAGTGCGGCGACCTGTCGCCGCTTTCCTCCAGACTTTGAACGAACAAAGCGGCGACAGGTCGCCGCACTCCAAAGAGACTACCGGTCGCGGTCGAGGACGTAGTTCGGGATGGCGCGAAGGCCATCTGCATACTGCGAATCAGGCAGGACATCCAGAGCGGCGCGGGCGCTTTCGGCGTATTCCCTGGCCCGTGCCCGGGCCCTATCGAGGGCTCCTGAGGTTTGAATGGCATCCAGCAAGTCAGCTTGACGAACGCTTCCATAGGTCCGCGAGAGCAAGACCTGGTTGACAAGCTCCCGGGCGCCGGGCTCAGCTTCAAGCCAATAGATAATCGGCAAGGTCACTTTGCCGCCGAGCAGATCAGCGCCGGCATGTTTGCCTAGGGCATCATCTGTCGAAGTGAAATCCAACAGATCATCGATCAATTGAAACGCCGTACCGAGGTTCATCCCATACTCGCGTAAAGCAGTTTGTTGATCGTCATCTGCATTACCCAGGATCGATCCGATTTCACAACTGGCGCTGAACAGGTACGCCGTCTTTCTTTTTAGAACGTCGAGGTATTGCTCTTCAGAAACATCCGAGCGCCCGAGCGACGTCAGCTGCAACAACTCACCTTCGGTCATCTTTCGCGTCACGTGCGTGAGAATGTCGAGAACTGGCAGCGACCGTTCGGCCAAGCTCGTTTCGAACGCCGACATGTAAAGCCAGTCGCCCATCAACACGGCAGTTTCGTTGCCGCATAGCGCGTTAACCGTCGGACGGTTACGGCGCGTGTCTGCGTCGTCGATGATGTCGTCGTGAACGAGAGTTGCCGTATGCAGAAACTCCATCACGGTCGCCATGCGAATGCTGTTGTAACGCGATCCATCTCCGCCGACTGCGTAATTGGAAAGAATCGTGAGAGCTGGTCGCACGCGCTTTCCACCTGAGGCACGCAAGTAGTCGCCGAGGTATGAAATCACCTGCACGTTCGACTTCGCTTGTCGCTCAAACTCCGCTTCAACTTGCTCGAGTTCGGAACCGATGATGCTAAAGATGCGCCGAGCCGAGATTCTCGCTTCTTCGAGTGCCAATGTAAGACTTGAGATACTCACGTTGATCTAGTTCGAACGATAATTCGTGAACTGCATGTGAATGCCGAAATCCTTGTCTTTTAACTTCGCGATGATATCTTGCAGCGTGTCGCGATCGCGGCCTGAAACTCTGACGACATCACCTTGAATCGAGGCCTGGACCTTGGCTTTGCTGTCTTTGATGAACTTTACGACCTCTTTGGCTTTGTCTATTGGAATTCCCTGCTGAATCTGCGCACGCTGTCGCACTGTTCCGCCGGCCGCCGGCTCGATATTCCCGTAGCTTAATGCTTTCAGTGGGACACCGCGTCTGACGAGTTTCTGCTGCAGGATATCGTTCATGTTTCGCAGCTTGGTTTCGTCTTCGGCATTCAACACAAGCTCGGTCTTCTCAAGCACGACATTCGCCGAGCTGCCTTTGAAATCAAAGCGCTGGCGCACTTCTTTAATTGTCTGGTTGAGAGCGTTCGACACCTCCGCATTGTCAACCTGCGACACGATATCAAACGAGTTCTGTTGGGCCATGGGGTTCCGACAATCATCAACGACTGCCACGCTGAGAATAACACCAAAGCAGTAGCATGTGAAAGTTATCTCAACTACTGGATCTATACGCCGAACAACCTGGCAAAGTTGTGTGAAGTTGCGTCGGCAATCTCTTCCGTCGACACCTGATGTATGTCAGCGAGGCACTTGGCTACCTCGATGACATACGCCGGCTCATTGCGTTTGCCGCGATACGGAATCGGAGCAAGATAGGGGCAATCAGTCTCAATCAGCAATCGATCGAGAGGGACACGTCGCGCGGTCTCCCTTAGATCCTCGGCTTTCCTAAACGTGAGAATCCCCGAAAAAGAGATCATGAAGCCAAAGTCTAAAGCTTGTTCCGCAAGGTGAGTTGTGCCGGTGAAGCAGTGGAAGACGCCTTTGCGCGCTGCATCGGTATATTCCTCGCGGAGGATAACGATCGTTTCATCTTCTGCGTCGCGGGTGTGAATGATCACCGGCAGATCAAGTTCACGTGCGGCACGCAGTTGCTTACGAAATGCCTCGAGCTGCTGCTCACGTGGTGAGTTGTCGTAATGAAAGTCGAGACCGATTTCACCCCACGCAACTACGCGCTCGCCGTTTGATAACAGAGCTCTGATTCTGTCCTCGGCGGCTTGATCGTATTTGCTTGCGTCGTGAGGATGCGTGCCTATCGCGGTGTAAATTGACTGGTGTTGCGACCCAAACTTTATAGCCCGCTCTAACGCGCCGCTGTGTGGATCGCCAGTTCCGACATTGAGAACTATTTCGACTCCAGCATCGCGTGCCCGTCGGAGTACCTCATCGCGATCTTCGTCAAACTCGGTACCGTCGATGTGTGCGTGAGAATCGATGAACATTAGGTTGGGATTTCGGATCTCGGATTTATGAGCCGCAGATCTTCGCAGATGGACACAGATCAAACCATGTTCTAAGAAACATGGCATCAATTCGTTCTTTCTTTTTTTGATCTGTGTCTATCTGCGAAAATCTGCGGCTCAAAAAATCCGAAATCTGAAATCGACTCGTGGATTTGCGTTACTTCAGTCTGGCGCCGTTTGGCACATCTTCATCAAACGTCGCGATCACCGGTTTGCCTTCTTCACCGTAAGACGCCGCAACGACCATTCCCTGTGATTCGTAGCCACGAAGCTTGCGAGGCTTGAGGTTCGCGACGATCACCACTTTGCGCCCAACCATCTTTTCC
>Ga0207701_10002801_pt1 | contig 18004 bp, 8 predicted proteins | sample KBSSwiSSwithPhiX_FD_184294 | JGI IMG/M metagenome (GOLD analysis project Ga0207701, IMG submission 184294) | Switchgrass rhizosphere bulk soil microbial communities from Kellogg Biological Station, Michigan, USA, with PhiX - S5 (SPAdes) (version 2) | ecosystem: Environmental > Terrestrial > Soil... | reverse complement strand
TTCGCAGTTGCTGCCTTTTGCTTCTCCGCCGTTGGGCGGATCGCAATGACGGCTCACTCTGTCCGCAATGATCTAACAGGGTTCGCAGTTGCTGCCTTTATGGCCTGGAAACTGACGGTAATCATTGCAATGATTACCGCTCCCAAGCCGGCCAGCACAAACATCCACCAACCAATATTAATTCGGTACGCAAAATCCTGTAACCAGTTATTCATCACCCACCAGGCCAATGGCGAGGCAACGACCAATGAAATCAGAACAAGTTTTAAAAACTCGCGGGTCAATAAAGAAGCGATGCCGGCTACAGTTGCACCCAGCACTTTCCTGATACCGATCTCCTTAATTCGACGTTGCGCCGCGAGGTGAGCCAACCCAAATAAACCCAGGCAGCATATCAAAATCGAAAGGGAAGTCGCCGTACTTATGATTTTTTGCCAGCGTTTCTCCTGTTCGTAGGATTTTGCATTCAGCTCATCCAAAAAATTATATTCATAAAGCGCACCGGGCATTGCATTTCTATAGGCAGCTTCGATCGCTTTTAGTGCCCGTTGCTGGTTTTGTTTTTCTATTCTTATCCAGATGCCGCCAGAATCCCAATCGCACACCAGCATGACCATTGGCTTGATGGGCTCGCGCAATGACCCACTATGATAATCCTCAATAACCCCAACTATCGTTTTTAGTTCTTTGTCAAAACGGTCGCTGGTATATAATTGCGTGCCGATTGGTGATTCCAATCCTGCGGCCTTGACAAACGCTTCATTCACCAGGATCGAATGGTGCCGGTCGGCAGGAATGGCCGAAGAAATATTCCGGCCAGCCTTCAATTTTAACTGCATGGCAGGCAACCGGTATTCGTCAATCACCTCATGCAATGCTTCGATAGTTTTCTCTCCGATTTTCACATCATCAGGCTGTCCGTTAGCTCCAAAAGAAACATATTTGATTGCCGGCTCTTTGGATAGTTCATATCTTAAAAATTCCTGTATCGGCTTATATTCCCTGTTGCCCCTGATGTTGGTGCGTACCACCTGGTAAGGATCATACCCAAGATCTTTAGTCCGGATATAATTCATTTGCCGGTAATAAATAATGGTTGCAATAATGAAAAAGACAGCCAGTGAAAATTGAAGTACAACCAGGGACTGTCCCAATAGATTTCTTCCGGAAAGCTTTTGTTTGTTATACAAAACCTCTTTTGCCTTGAACCCGGATAATACCCAGGCGGGATAAAAGCCGGTAAGCAATATGATGAATAATAATATCCCAATAAACCAGGTGATGAGTCGCCAATCGACGGACTCTGACAGTACCAATTCCTTTTTTACCAGTTGATTGAATAACGGTACGCTGAGATTCGCAAAAAAAACCGATAATAAAAATGCGGACACGCAGACTAACGCTGACTCGGTTAAAAATTGAAATATTATTTGCCACTTGCTCCCCCCGGTTATTTTTCTCACCCCTACTTCCTTCGCTCTTTTTAGCGAACCCGCAATACTGATGTTGACAAAATTGACGGTTGCCATGAACAAAATAAATAACGTAATGCCCAGGAAAAGCCAGGAAAAAACGGGATCACTTTCGTTGACGATACCTCCTTCCCGCCAGCTACCCGTTAGCCTGGGATTAAGGTGCATATCAACTACATTCTGCAAACCATAACGGACATCAGGGTCATAATTGTATAGTTTCTTCGTTTCTTCAAGCTGGTATTTTGCATGTTTAGCAAATACCTGGTCAAATTTCCGACTTACTTTATCGAGGTTCGCTCCCGGTTGAAGGAGGACAAAAGTTCCCAGGTATTGATTGAGCCACGCGGTGTCTGTAAACGAAAGCTGCAAAAAACGCATGGGCATCAGGATCTCAAAACGAATAGACGAATTCTTTGGAATGTCTTTGGCCACACCTGTTATAACCATCGGCTTTCCCAACCTTTGGGCAGAAGGATCAGAATCCAGTGTCATCGTCTTGCCCACCACATCAATACTATTAAAATATTTTTTCGCAACAGTTTCTGTGATCACCACGGATGAAATATCTCTTAATGCCGTAGCTGCGTTACCCTTTATCAGTGGAAAACTAAAAAGGTGGAAAAAGCTTTCATCTGCAAAAAGCATCTGGAGGTTCAACGTTTTATTGTTGAATGCTACATCACCTCTTATATCTCCTCCCATGATCCTGACGTAATCGACTATTTCAGGCACTGCTTCCTTAAATGCAGCGGCCTGCGGTTGGCCAGTACCTGCGACAGTGCCTCTCCTCCCCTTATCATCTGTTATTGACGTAAGGATGCGATAGAGATTTTCCCGTTTTTCATGAAACCGGTCAAAGCTTCGCTCATCTTTGATGAACAATACCGCCAGTAAAACGCAGGTGATTGCCACGGCAAGGCCAACAAGATTAATAAATGAATAAAGCTTGTTGTGCAAGAGGTGACGCGATGATATTTTTATATAGTTTCCGAGCATATTAACGGATTAGAACGAAGGTACAAGGGACAAGGCGCAAGATACAACTGCTTCGTGCTTCGCACTCGCAGTGACGTACATCCAACCAATATCCAGTATCCAATATCTAATATCCAACATCCAACCTCATTCCGTACGCAATGATTTAACGGGATTCTCTAAACCGGCCTTAACGGTTTGCAAAGTAATAAGCAAAATTGTTACCGTTGCCAGTGCCACAACGCTTATGATGAACGGCATTGCGGTGATACTGATACGATACGCATAATCTTTCAGCCAGCCCTGCATAATTATCCATGCCAGGGGACACGCAATAATTCCGGCGATCAACATGATCCACATGAACTCTTTCATGAAAAGAGAAATAATCGAAGTCACTGATGCCCCAAGCACTTTACGTATTCCAATCTCTTTTGTTTTCTTTTGAATGCTCAGTGACACCAAACCCAATATGCCCAGCAATACGATAATCAATGCCAAGACCGTCGAAGTATAGGCCGCTTTTTTTAATTGCAATTCCGAGGTATAGAGTTTTTGCAATGTATCATCCATAAATGTATACTCAAACGAGCTGCCCGGTAGTAACTGCGACCATTTTTTTCCAATGGCGGCAATCGCTGCATTTACATTGCCGGGTTTTAATTTAAAGGATAAATATCGAAACAAGGGCGAATAGCGAACATTGAAAAAGACAATTGGAGGAATAGCTTTTTGCATGGATCCAAAATGAAAATTACGGGCTACTCCTTTTATTGTAAATATTGTGGGATCACCGGGAACACGCATTTGCTGACCAATCGCCTCCTCCGCATTTCGCCATCCCAAGGTTGTTATTGCGGTTTCATTAATTACCAATTTCCCTGAGTCCCTGCCATTTCTGTCGAAAAAAGATCCGGTAACCATTGGTATACGGTAGGTTGACAAATAGTTTTCGTCTGTTCGCAGGAGCTGCATATAAGTAACCTGTGTTGAATCGCTACCCATCTTGAAAATCGGTACCTGTCCCCCATTGGCGCCATCCGGTATTTCAAATGCCAGGGAAACGTCACTGACCTGCGGCATCCTTGCGAACTCGTCGCGAACAGCGATCATTTTTTTGACGCCATCTGTGGTCCAGTCGCGCGGCACCTGTGCAGAAACGATGTACTCCTTATTGTATCCCAATCCCCCGCCAAAGAAATGCGCCACCTGTTGCGCAACTATGACAGCGGCAACCAGTACGATGATCGCAACTGAAAATTGAAAAGCCACAAGTGACTTTCTTAAAAAGAAATTTTCTTTGACAGTTTTTAATTTTCCCTTCAGAGAATCTACTACCTGCATCGATGATAAAACGAAGGCAGGATACACTCCTGCGAAAAATCCAACTACCAATACTAGAAGCATCGGGATCAAAATAAAATAAACCGGGAATGCAGTTAACGCCGGTATTTCCTTGCCGACTATTTGTTCAAATAAAGGTTTTATGAACGGATAGGCTATTAATGAAAATAGCATGGCCACGCATACCAGAAGCATCGATTCAATAAGAAACTGAAGCACGAGCTGTTTCTTCAAACCTCCCAATACCTTTCTTACACCGATCTCCCTCATCCTGGCTGAAGAATGGCTAATGGCGATATTTATAAAATTTACGATCGCCATCAACAAAATAAAGAGCCCGGTAAAGGATAAAGTATAAAGCATCCGTTTCACCAGGCCATTGAATTGTTGCAAATAGTAATCACTCAATAATACCGGTTTAACTGTTATGACCTTTGCCAAACCCGGGTCCGCATTCTCGTGTAATAACTGACGGATAGGTTTTTCGAGATCCTTAGGGCTTACTCCCTTCTTCAGTTCGATATAGGAGGCAATAAAAATATTATTCCATGACTCAATATCAGTCCTGCCGAAATAGGATAGTGTATTAACCGGAAGAAAAAATGAATTTTTGTAGCCTTTTGCCAGTTCGGTAAGACTATTTTGTGGCATTTCTTTTAAAACAGCTGTGACCTTAAAGTCATGTTTGCTCCCTGAAAAACTTTGTATATTGATGAATTCCCCCACTACATCCTTCTTTCCAAAATATTTAATGGCTTTTTCATCCGTGATCACGACAGAATATGGATCGTTCAATGCCGTTTTCGCATCCCCGTACAATGCTTCAAGTCCATACATCTTCAGCAAATTGCTGTCGCCTATTTGCAAACCTTCCCGGAAATGTTTATCCCCTTTTGAAATTACCGAGGTGACTCCATCGTACCGGTAATAATCAGCAATCAAAGCCGGGTAATCCTCTTTTAAACGCTTTGCCAGTGGTCCGAAGGTGGCCAGTTCAAAACCAACGTTTGGATCAGTCGAAACTGTTGTCAGGATATATTGCCGGTTATGGTTACGTAAGTTTCTATTGACCTGCAACTCTCCCCATATATATGCCCCGATCAATAATGTAAACAGGATACCGGTAAACAGCCCAACGATATTCACGATCGAAAAGAACCGATGTTTTTGAATATCGCGCCACCCAATTTTTATATAGTTTCTGATCATAGTCGGTCGTTTAACAAGGTACAAGAACCAAGATCCAAGATCCAAGAACCAAATAAAATTCAAGTTTAAATTCGAAATCTGAATTTCGAAGCTCGAACCTCCAACTAATATCCAATATTTAATATCCCGTATCTAGTATCCAGTATCTAGTATCTAGAATCTAATATCTAATATCCAAAATCCAACATCACTCGGTCCTCAACGACTCCACGGGATTTGCCATTGCCGCTTTGATCGATTGAAAACTAACGGTAATTAATGCGATGAGTATTGCCACAATACCTGCTGCCGCAAATACCCACCACCCAATATTCACCCGATATGCAAAGTCCTGCAACCACTTGTTCATAGCCCACCAGGCGATCGGGAATGCAAAAAGTGACGCGAAAAAAACAAGTCTCATAAAATCTTTTGAGATCATCATTACAATATTACCCACGTCAGCACCCAATACTTTGCGAATGCCTATTTCTTTCACCCTTTGTTCGGCTGCATAAGTTATCAGTCCAAATAACCCGAGGCTTGCAATGAGAATAGCAAATATCGCAAAGGAGATAAATATCTTTCCGGTTCTCTCTTCCGCGGTATAAAGCCTGTTGAAATCTTCATCCATGAATGAATAACTGAAAGGCACGGCGGGAGCCATGGAATGCCATTTATTCTTAACCTGCACTATTAAAGCCGCGATATTTGGTGAGGTTACCTGAAGAGAAATATTGCCGTTGCTTGCTCCAAACCTGAGCGCAAGAGGAGTAATTACGTCACGCAAAGAATTAAAGTTGAAATTTTTCGCAATTCCTATTATATGCCATTCATTAAGCGCCTTAGAATTGACGTCCCTGATATTGTATAGCTTTTTGTTCAATAAGTCTTTCGTTGCAAGAAATTTCGCAGCAGCCTCATTAATAATTATGGCAGATGAATCGGTGGGAAATTGCGGCGAAAAATTTCTCCCTTCCACGATCTGTATATTCAGTGCAGATACATAATTTTCATCCACAACCCAGTTTTGCATTGAAATAGCAGACTTTTGATCAAGCGTCGGGGAGGTAAAGTAAGCATCATTGCTCCTGTTGAAATTTACCGGCAGGTAGCCGCTCATAGTGGCAGTTCCAATGCCCGTAATCTTCATGAGCTCATCCCTGAATGTTTTTGCCTGGTCGCCCAGCACGCTGGTATTATTAATAGTTATTACCCCGCGCCGGTCAAAGCCAAGGTCCTTATTTTGAATATAATTGAGTTGGTTATAAATTACAATCGTGCCAAAGATGAGCATGATCGAAATAGTAAATTGAAAAACAACCAGGGCATTTCGAAGCCATGATCTCTTAAACCCCTTTGCCAGCTTACCTTTTAAAACATCAATCGGCTGGAATGCAGACATAAAAAATGCCGGGTAACTACCCGCTAAGAGTCCAACAATAATTATTAGAACCACAAGCGAAAGGATCATTGCCGGTTGGAACACATTACTCACAAATATCTCTTTTCCCGAAAGCTGGTTAAAATATGGAAGCAACAACCAGGTAATTACCAGGGCCAGGACAAGAGCCACGATACTAATTAGCATCGACTCCGTGATGAACTGCATGACGAGGTTCTTTCTCAACGTACCTAAAACTTTCCGGATCCCCACTTCTTTGGCGCGATTGGCGGACCGGGCAGTAGAAAGGTTCATAAAATTCACGCAGGCAATTACCAGGATCAGGAAGGCTATTGCGGAAAAGATATAGACGATCTGAGCGTTCCCGTTTCCATCAAGTTCGGACAGTTTATTTGAGTGGAGGTGAATAGCCGTGAGCGGCGTCAGGCTTGCCCTGATATAGCCGCCTGACTTTTTGAAATCTTCCATGTTCTGATTTATTACGCTCTGCAACAGTGGGCTGCTGTACTTCTCCATAAATGCATTCAATTGCGGTTCCAGCTTTTCTTTATCTCCCTTGTTCTTCAATAAAACATACGTATTCCAGTTTTCACTCAGCCAGTTGTCGTCATTGCTCCCGTTGTTCTCGATCATGGGGACAAACATGTCGAAATTGAAATGCGATTGACGAGGAATATCTTCAATCACGGCTGTTACCTTATAATTACCGGTGTCGTTAATAATCATTTGCTTGCCGACAGCATCCACCGAATTAAAATATTTCCTGGCAATCTTTTCGGTAATGACAAGCGAGTGAGGTTCGCGCAGTGCCGTTTTTGGATTTCCCGCAATCAGCGGTAGCGTGAATACATCAAACAGTGTCGAATCGGCAAAACCTATCCTGTCTTCCTGGATGTTTTCATTGCCCTTTTTGACCAGGAAACCTCCATACCAGCGCAGGCGCGTGTATTGCTCCACTTGCGGAAAATCTTTAACCATTGTTGTTCCCAATAAAGCGGGACTAACCGCCATATCAAAATAATTATCGCCAAACTTAACCTCGTTGTTAACGCGGAATATTCGTTCAGCATTCTTATTATATTTGTCAAAACTCAATTCATCCAGCACATACAATAAGATCAACAGGCAAGTAGCCAATCCAACCGCCAGCCCGATAATGTTGATGGAAGTGTAAAACTTATTCTTTACTAAGTTTCGCACGGCAACTTTGATAAAATTCTTTATCATAACACTTAGTTTTCGCTTGACAATTTGTTCTCAATTTCTTCGAATTTCGAAATTTGAATTTCGAAATTCGAAAGTGATGACTATTCTGTTCTTAGAGACTTCGCCGGGTTTGCCAGTGCTGCTCTTATCGACTGGAAGCTCACGGTCACTAAAGCAATAAGTACAATAGCTACGAATGGCAATACAAAATAGGCCCAATGCATGTCGATCCTGAACGCATATCCCTGCAGCCAACTTCTTACCGTCAGCCAGGCCAATGGAATAGCAACGGCAAATGCAATCACCAACAGAATAGCAAACTGTTGGTATAAGAGCCCAAGTATTCTTGTCACGGACGCACCCAGTACTTTTCTAATGCCAATTTCTTTGGTGCGCTGGATTGTGGTAAATGATGCAAGACCAAATAATCCAAGACATGCAACAAAAATCGCAAGTGATGTAAACAGTCCGAATACCTGTCCGAAGCGCTGGTCGGCTTTATACTGCGCATCAAAATGATCGTCGAGGAAGAAATATTCAAAAGTATTGCCAGGAAAAAATTTACCCCATCCGGATTTTACAGTGGTGACCGTCTGGCTAACATTTGCAGCTTTCGTTTTTACAGAAATGTACCCGTTCACATCCGGTATCAGGCGCAGAATTAAAGGCTCGAATGCTTCCCGCAAGGATTGCTGGTGAAAATTTTCCGTCACCCCTTCAATCGTATACTGATCTCCCCAAAAATCAATCTTTTTTCCAATCGCCTCTTTCGGGTTATTAAAGCCGAGTTGCTCGATCCCTTTCCTATTAAAGATCACAGAGAATTTGTCGGAACCAAAGTCTTTAGAGAATGTGCGGCCGGCAATTAACTTGAGTCCATAGGTTTTCATGTAATCATAATCCACACCGATAACACGATATTGATTTTGCGTGGATTCATCCGCGCCCACCAGCTTGATGCCCCCGGCATTCCAATCTACGGGCTCGCCAGGTATGCTGGTGGAAACGGTAATATCGTGGATCGTTGACTGCTGCTGCAAATCCTGCTTAAATGCAGTCATTTTTTGTAAAAAGGTGGAATCAATTCCAACCACAGGTGGTGGAACCACCAATGTCTGATCAATGTTAAGTCCAAGCGATTGTTTACGCATGTATTGAATCTGCTGGTAAACGGTTACGGTCCCGATAAGCAGAAATAATGAAGCCGCAAACTGAAATACAACCAAAGACTTTCTAAGCAAAGAGCCCTGCTTCGTGGTGCCTAATTTGCCTTTCAGCACTTCAATTGGTTTGAAATTAGATAAGACAAACGCAGGATATAACCCCGAAAAAAATACTCCCACCACGAATAATGCCGTTAATCCTAACCAAAAATCGGGTCGGTTAAACAACGATATAGAAAGTTGCAAGCCTGAAAGCCGGTTAAATCCGGGGATCGCAATCATAACAATCAATAACGCGAGCACCAGCGCAATCCCGTTCAGTAAAGCCGACTCGGAAAGGAATTGAATGACCAGCTGCCGGCGTTGTGAACCGACGGCTTTGCGAACACCAACTTCCCTAGCCCGCGTTATGGCACGTGCAGTAGCAAGATTAATATAATTGACCCATGCAATAATGGCAATAAAAAATGCAATGGCCAGCAATAAATAGACCGTGTTGCCATCCCCATTTTCACCCGGTTCCATCATATAATGGGAATAGAGGTGAATCCTGGACAATGGTTGCAAATGGTATTTAACGGCCGCATTGTATTGCTTCATGTCTTTGGCCGTAAATTTCTCAACGATCGGGACAAATTTCTTTTCAACTAAAGCAGGATTTGCATCCTTATTCAATAGTAAATAGGTAAGGCATCCATCCCATTGCCAGGCGGTTTCAGGGCCCCTGCCACTGGAATCGGTTGTCCATTTTAAATAAGTGGCATAAGACAATAATAGATCCGGTTTTAGTTGGGTGTTGACCGGCGCATCTTTATATACAGCGGTGACGGTATAATCATCCTTTCGGTTCAGTTTTAAATTCTTGCCAACAACATTTGCAGTTGTCCCAAATATTCTCTTCGCGGTAGTTTCAGAAAGTGCAACGGTAAATGGCTCTTTCAACGCGTTATTCTTATCACCGGCAATCAAGGGACGGGTAAATATGTTAAAGAAGGAACTACTTGCAAAAAAGATTTTTTCAATTTTCAATGGCTGGTTGTTGACTTCGGTGGTGACCTGTCTCCTCTGAACAACTTTTACATAATCTTCAATTTCAGGTATGGCTTCCTTGAACGAGTTGCCCACGGCATAGGCGCCCGCTGCCCATTGGGTACTTAGTTTTCCTTTGTCATACCTGTCCTGTTGTACACGGTAAATACGGTCTTTCCTCTCCTGGAAATTTTCATAGCTCAGCTCAAATGCTACATACTGGAGAATGAGAAGACATGCTGCAATTCCAATCGCCAGTCCGACAATATTGATGGTGGAGTATGCTTTGTGCTTCACAATATTCCGCCACGCAATCTTGAAATAATTTTTTATCATGACTTTATGTAGTTTTATCAAGTTTCATATTCATTTTAATTTCAAAAGTTGAAAAATCGAAAATTGAATCTCGAAATCCGAACAGCCAACGCCGACCTTCCAACATCCGTTGCAGCCAAATCGCAATAACAAGACAAACGGTTACGCCCATTGAAAGACCTGAGAAATTAAGTAGGGTCGTTGCCTTATTCTTAACGAGATTTCGATACGCCACAAGGAAAAAACTCGTGATCATAACAATTGCATTATTCAGTTCTTAACAACTTTACCGGGTTGGTTCGTACAGCCTGCCAAACTTTGATACCCGTCACCAAAGCTGCAATCAAAAACAAAGCGCCAACTGATCCAACAACGGCGGTAGTGTTCACACCGGCATTAATCTTAAATATCATATCCAACAACATTTTCGTCAGGGCATAGCCTCCATAACAGCCAACAAGCGCGGATATAATGAATATCCAGAAATAGCCCCTGTTGACGAGCACCATAATGTGACGGGGCGCAGCGCCAACCACTTTGCGCAAGGCTATCTCTTTCATCTTTTTCAACGTAGTCAACGAAACCAAAGCAAAAAGCCCCGTTGCAGTTAAGAGAATACAGACAATGGCAAACCATTTGAAAATGATGGCAATGCTTTTACTGGTTTGAAACGCCTCTGCCGTAACCTGGTTTTGATAGAAGCCGTTAAAAGGCTTCATCGGGAACAATCTTTTCCAGGCATCCTGCACTTTACCGTATACCGCGGTAAGTTGTTTCGGTTTTGCCTCCATGATCAAGAACTGGAACCTGGTTTCCCTTGACAGTTTCATTGCTACCGGATCCATCGGATCAAATAGACGATTAGAATGGAAATCCTTTAGTATTCCAACCACCGTAAAATCGGTACTATCAATATGAACGCGTTTCCCCAAGGCTTCTTTTTCCGTCCATCCAAATCTTGCAGCCAATTTTTGAGTTATCAGCAATGCGTCATCGTATTCGGCTTCGGAAGTGGGATCAAAGCCCCTTCCGGAAGAAAGCTTCAGTTGCATCGTTTCCAGGTAATCCCTGCCGACTTCAAAAAAATTAGTTTCCTTTTTCATTTGTTCGGATTCAGCGACGACGTTGCGATAGGAAAAGGCAATGTGATTCCGCGTTCCCGCCATCGATCTTACCCCGGGGATATTTGCCATTTCATTTTTCAGGGGAATGTAGCTCGACGAATCCGGCAGCATGATGCCCATCGTGTTTTCACGGCTGTATCCAAAATCATAATCGCGTTGGAATTCTGCATTACGGGCAAAGGCCACAGCTGCAATAGCTGTAATGATCGCAATAGAGAGTTGCAGGCCAAGCATCAGGCGCGAAAACAAATTAGTGCCACCAAATTTTACAGACCCTCTGAATATAGTCGTAGGATTAAACCCGCTGACATAAAATGCAGGATATGAGCCAGCCAGCAAAGTAGTAGCCACCAACAAGCAAACCAGGAAGATAACCAGGTCGCTATCGTGCAGGTAATCGGCGCGAACATCAATTTCACCAAACATTTGATTGAATACCGGTATCCACCAATTGTTCATTAAGATAGAAACCAGGATTGCTGCAAAAACAATGATTGAACACTCCAACAGCAGTTGTCTTATTAACTGTGCATGGGTACTACCCATCACCTTTCTCATACCAATCTCTTTTAGCCGCCTGTTGGCGCGGGCAACGGTTGTATTGGAAAAATTGAGACATGCGGATAGAAAAATTAAAAAGGCAAGTACGAATGGGCCATATGTAGCAGAATCCTCAGGACGATCATACAAGTTATTTGATCCTATGGCCTCACTAAGCGAAGCCGCTTTCCTGAGGGTTATGAATTTGAATCCTGAAACTTTCCAGTCCTCTCTTGCTTTATTTTGAACCGCATTATAACGGTCCATCTCTTTTTCCAGTCGAACGGCATTGTCCGGATCTGGTATATTAATGAATGCAGCGTCGATAAACCATTTCCAGTCGTCGGATGCAATTTTAGTTCCGTCGCCCTTTAATTGGTTATCAAACTGCGTAAGCATGGTAAACCGCAACGTTGAATTTACAGGAACATCCTTCAGCACGCCGGTTACAGTCAAAGGCATGGCATAAGACTCCCCGGCATATACGGTCAACGTCTTCCCGATGGGGTTCTGAGTACCAAAATATTTTTTTGCAGTTTTTTCCGTGATCAGTAGAGCAGAAGGATCTTTGAGATCATTGCTTCCTGCTACCAATGGAAAATTGAACAAGTCAAAAAATCCCGGATCGGTAAAATGAATTTGATCTGCAAATGCATCACTTTTATCATATTTAATACTTGCGCTCCTCGAATCCCAACGCACGACCTGTTTAATACCCGAAAAATCCTGTCGGGCCTGCAGCACCGCCACCATCGGCACGATCCCTTTCATCCCTTCAGCATCTTTTTTATAGGTTAATGCGCGATAGACATGATCACGGTCTTGGTGGAAATTGTCGAAGCTGAACGCGTACTTGTAGGTTTGATAACCCCACACCATGGCGGCGATACCAATACCCATGCCCACAATGTTGATCAGGTTATAGCTTTTATATCGCCATAAATTGCGAGCAACGACTTTTAGAAAATTTCTTAGCATAAAAATGTTATTTATTAGGTTCGTAATGATTTGGTTTATTCTGTTTGAATTAACTATCGATTCGCCCCACTAAATCCGAAATCCCGATTTCGAAATTCGAAATTCATGATTCGGATTTTTTACACTTGCTTCATTCCGTTCGCAATGACTTTTGCTTCACTCCGTTCGCAATGACTGAACCGGGTTGGCAACGGCCGCTTTAATGGCCTGGAAACTGATCGTAAACAATGCAATGAGCAATGCCGCAATTCCTGCTACTGCAAAAAAGCCCCAGGCAACAGGAATTCTGTATTCAAAATCCTGCAGCCATTTTATCATTGCCCACCACGCAATAGGCGAAGCAATCAGCATTGCAATTATGATCAGTTTCAAAAAGTCTTTAGAGAGCATAGTAACGATGCCATTGACACTTGCTCCTAAAACTTTCCGTATGCCAATTTCCTTCGTCCGCTGTTCAGCCATAAATGCAGAAAGTGCAAACAAACCGAGGCATGCAATGATGATGGCCAGAACGGCAAAACTTGTGAAAATACTGCCGGTTCTTTGTACATCTTTGTACATGTTTGCGAAACTTTCATCGAGAAAAGTATAACGGAACGGTTGGTCAGGTGAAAAGCTTTTCCAAACATTTGCTACGTCACTGATTACTTTTTTTGTATCCTTGCCGCTGAGCTTCACAGAAACAATCGTCGAATTATATAGTCCCAACACCATGCAAAGCGGGGTCACTTTCTGTTTCATTGTTTCAAAATTGAAGTCTTCCACTACACCGATTACCGTAAATTTTTGCCAACCATTCTCGATTCGCTGGCCGAGAGGGCTTTTTAGGCCGAGTTTTTCAACCATGGATTTATTTATGACGACAGCCGCTGAATCGGATGCCATTTCTTTCGAGAAATATCTGCCCTGGTTGATCCGCATACCCATGGTCTCGAGGTAATCATAATCCACCTGCCATTTTTGACCGAACACGCCGAGGTCCTCGTTTATTTTTCCTTCCTTCCAAAACGTATTTCCATCACGCTTGGTCATGGAAATGGGCAGGTAATCGCCGACGGTAACACTTTTTATCCCGGAGGATTTTAATAATTCAGTTTTGAAAGCCTGCGTTTTATCTCCCAGGGTATTTGTGCCCTGAATAAGCATTACCTGGTCCTTATCAAAGCCAACTTTTCTATTAAGCAAAAACTGCGTTTGATTGTAGATAACCAATGTGCCAATTATAAGAAATATAGAAGTAGTAAACTGGAAAATAACAAGTCCATTACGCAAAAAAGCGTTTTTGCTTCCCCTGCTTAACTGTCCTTTCAAAACGCTGATCGGTTTGAACGATGATAAATAGAATGAAGGATATAAACCTGCAATAACTCCGATAATAATTGCTGCCCCAATCATTACAGGAAGCAGCCACCATGCCGTCCACGGAGTAGTCAGCGATTTCCCCGTAAGCGTATTAAAATAAGGAAGCAAAAGACCGGCGATCACGAATCCCATGACAAACGACAAGACGCTAAAGACTAATGATTCAGTAAGAAACTGTTTTACCAGCGCGGTTCGATTTGAACCAACAACTTTTCTCAAACCGACTTCTTTCGCACGGTTGGCAGACCTTGCTGTTGAAAGATTAATAAAGTTGATACAGGCAATGACAAGAATAAAAACCGCGATTGCACCGAACAACCAGACAAACTTAATATCACCCTTGTCGAGCCGGTCATCAATACTGGCCGAATAAAGATGCACGTCGGTTATTGGCTGAATCAGAATTTTTGCATTCTTTACCAACGATTCAGCCTCTTTCAAATTATATTCCTTTAGGGCCGGAAGCATGTATTTCGACAGGATCAATTTCAGCTTCTCCTGGAAATGTGCGGGATTCGTACCCGGTTTTAATAACACATAAGTAGGATAATTGCTGGCCATCCATGTTGTCTGTTCATTATCCCAGAGCTGATGACCGGTCATTGTTAAAAGAAAGTCGTAATGAATGTGGGAAGTTGTTGGAAAATCCTTCATTACTCCCCCGATCTTATACGGTGTACCTGCATCATTATTCAGGATCATAGTTCTTCCAACAGGGTTTTGACCGGGAAAGTATTTGTCCGCCTTAGATTTCGAGATAACCATTGTATTCGGCTCACTCAAAGCACGCGCCCTGTCACCATAAACCATCTTAACCTGCAGCATGTCCAGCATGTCCTGGTCCGCATAACTGAATCCCTGCTCATACGTGTTTTGCCTTACCTCAACGGGTCTTAACTGGTTGCTGCCTGCACCGTAGAATAATGGCGCATCCATTAGCCGACCTGATGTTTCCACCTCCGGGAAATCTTCTCGCAAGGCTTTTGCCATCGGTGCCGGCCAGTCATTTCCGCTTTCAATTTTGCCATTTTCATTATATTCTCCGATTACCCGGTAAATCCGGTCAGCATACGCCCAGTCCTTATCATAACTCAGTTCATCCTTTATATACAACGCGATCAATAAACAGGCTGCAATGCTCAGCGCAAAACCGCCAATTTTTATTACGGAGTACATTCTCTGTTTGAGCAACGTCCGCCAGGCAATTTTGAAGTTGTTTTTTATCATGTCTTTCTTTTTCTTTTCTTATTAGTATACTATCTACATCTTATCGATTCGAAATCCCAATGTCGAAATTCGAAATCCAGGATTCCGATTTCTACAGTTATTCCGTACGTAACGAATCCACCGGATTCGCCGTCGCGGCTTTTATGGACTGGACACTCATTGTCAGCACGGCCAGTGTCAAAACCACAATCGTTACGAGTAAAAATATCGTCCACTCTATTTTAATATGATATGCAAAATCCTGTAGCCATTGATCCATTGCGTACCATGCTATGGGTGACGCAACCAGGGACGCTACTATTACGGGCATAGCGAATTCCTTTATTAAATCCTTTGTAATGGTGAATACAGAAGCTCCAAGCACTTTGCGAATACCGATCTCTTTGATACGCTGCTGAATCGAATAGATCGACAAACCCAATACTCCCATGCAGGCAATCAAAATTGCAAGCAATGAAGAGTAAGAAAAAACAGAGCTCAGTTTCCGTTCGCTTTGGTACATCTTATTTAACGTATCGTCCAAAAAACTGTATTCAAACGACTGGTTCGGGTAAAATTTAGCAAACTGTTTTTGAGCATCTGCTAATATTGCCCTCGCATTATTTTGATTGAAGCGCAAATACAAATACTGAAAACCCGGCACCCTGTAATGCATCACCAAAGGTTGCACAGCAGATCGCAATGGCGTAATATTAAAATCTTTCACTACTCCGATCACCCTGCCCTCTTTTATCACTGACGCAGGCTGGACCCATTGAATTGTTTTGCCGATGGCACCAGGCGCATCTTTCCAACCCAACTTCTTTACTGCCTCCTCATTGATAACAAAACCCATGGTCTTATCTGTAGCCACACTCTTGTCAAACGTTCTGCCCGCTACCACCTGCATTTGCATAGCCCGTACAAAATCAACATCCGTAAAGAGCATTTGCACAGAAACAGCTTTGCTAAAATCTGTGCCGCCGTCGTTGACAAGATTCACCGGGATTTTATCCCCCGGCACAGAAGACGCAGCAGCAACATAGCTGACATCATGATTTTGCAACAATGCATTTTTAAAAGATTCAAGCCTCGTTGAATCGGCATCTTTGGGCATGGTAATTATCGCCACATTTTCCTTATTGAAACCCGGGTTTTTTGTCTGCAAATAACGCAGTTGCCGGCTTGCAATAATCGTACTTGCAATAAGCGCTATAGAAACAATGAACTGGACCGTCAGTAATACTTTTCGGAAAGGAGTGCCTTTTCCTGATTTAATTAATTTTCCTTTCAGCACTTCAATAGGTTTGAAACCCGCCAGTACGACAGCTGGATACAGTCCGGCTATCAAGCCCACACCAACGACAAGAACTGCAAGCAAGCCCAACAGTGGATAATTGGTACTGAAATCTATGTTAATGTTTCTTCCCGATAGTTGATTGAACAGCGGCAGGGCCAGGTAGGCAATAACCATCGCAAACAGAAGCGCAATGAACGCAACCAAAACGGTCTCACTTAAAAATTGAAAAAGCAATTCATTTTTTTGAGCCCCTGCCACTTTTCGCAAGCCTACTTCTTTCGCTCTTCTCAGTGATCCTGCGGTGGTAAGATTGGTGAAATTGAAGCAGCCAATAAGCAGGATGAACAATGCTACTCCTCCAAATACGTACACGTACGCGATATCACCATTGGTATCAATTTCCCCAACGAGGCGGGAATGCAGGTGAATATCGGTTAGTGGCTGGAGGTGAATGTCATTCTTTCCATCCGCCTGCGGATTATTTATAATATATGTATTGACAAAACCGGGGAACTTTTCTTCGAGCGATGAAGGTTCTATCTTATCATTTAAAAGCAAATAACTCTGGAACATATGAAAAGCCCACAGGCCGCTTAAATCACCAAGGGTTTGCAGGGAAACAATGCAATTGAACTTAAAATGCGAGGTCGGCGGTATTTCCCCCGCAATGGCCGTCACTTCTAAGTTGAAATTTCTGTTGAAAGAATTTACCTCGAGCACCTTGCCAATAGGGTTTTCGTCCCCGAAATATTTATTTGCCATTTCCTTCGTAAGTACAATACTATTTGGTTTCTCCAGCGCATGTCGCGTATCTCCCTGCTCTATATTAATAGTAAAAACATTGAACAAGGTCGAATCAGCATAAATCATTTGTGTTTCATAAAAGTGCTGCCCGCCCGGCTCACCTATCACAACCTTTTCGTCTGTCAGCAACCTCGTGTACTCCCTGATCTCAGGGAAATCTTTTTTCATCAATGGCGCCCACGGCGCAGGGGTTACCGCCAGGTTCGTTTCGCCTGCGGGTCCCTGCATAATTGATGTGACACGATAAATATTCTTTGCCCTGGTATTAAATTTATCGTAGCTCAGTTCGTGCTGAATGAACAGGAAGATAAGGATACAACAGGTCAGTCCCGCGGACAAACCGAGAATGTTGATCGCAGAAAAAAACTTATTCTTCCACAAATTCCGCCACGCGATCTTTAAATAATTTCTTATCATGACTTGTGTTATTTCATTAACTTATATCTCGCCCTCCTTTTCGAATTTCGAAGTTCTATTTTCGAAATTCGAAGGTGCTTCACCCTGGTTCAGTGTCTTTTGCTTCACTCCGTTCGCAATGACTGAACCGGGTTTGCAATCGCCGCCTTTACGGCTTCATAGGCAATGGTGCA
>Ga0207701_10002799_pt1 | contig 18006 bp, 16 predicted proteins | sample KBSSwiSSwithPhiX_FD_184294 | JGI IMG/M metagenome (GOLD analysis project Ga0207701, IMG submission 184294) | Switchgrass rhizosphere bulk soil microbial communities from Kellogg Biological Station, Michigan, USA, with PhiX - S5 (SPAdes) (version 2) | ecosystem: Environmental > Terrestrial >... | reverse complement strand
AGACATTACCCCCGAACGCTGCGATCAAGCCGACGCCGCGGCTCACCAGTTCGGTCGCCAGCCCCGGTAGTCGTTCGTGCTCATTGTTTGCCCATCGGTATTCGATCCCGATATTCTGGCCCTCGACGTAGCCGGCTTCCTTCAAACCTTCGTGAAACGCGGCCGTCAGGTTGGGAGTATCCGCAGGCGCCCTGGCCGCGGTGGTCCCCCGCGTCGGCGGAGGAGCCGATGTCGTCGAAGCCGCATGTGCGGCTTTCTCGATTTCGCTCGCAGCCTTTTGCATCTTTTCGATCGCGCCCGGGGGCCCGAGCGCACTGCGGCGGAGCGCCGTGCTGAACTTCGCCGTGGCGCGGGGCACGATGTCCAATACTTGATTCACCTGCGGCTGAAGTGAATTGAGGCCCGCACCGAGACCGGCAAGAATCAGGGCTAGCGTCACTCCCGCCCCGACAGCTTTAGGAAGCCTTGCTCTTTTTTTCAACCAATCAACGACGGGAGTCAGCGCGTAGCTGGCGAGTACCGCGATAGTGATGGGGATGAATACGGCCCGGGCGAAATACAAGAGTCCAATCACGGCGATGAACGCCAGCACGGCGAGCGACGTGCTGCGCACGTTGATCGGCGCTTGGAGCACCGGCGGCAAACGCTCCGCCGCCGGCTTGACATCAGCTCGAAGGGGTACGCGATCTTCTGACATTTCCTTCTCCAGGCGCGTTGGCGAACGTCTGAGTTTCCATTACGCACCCCCAACCCGCATCACGCACGGCTTCGAGAATCTGCGCGATGTGTTGCATACAAGCAGGTGAACTCTGCACCGAGCAAAAAAACTTGCGCAGAGTAATAAATCCATAGCAGGAGCACGGCCAGCGTGCCGGCTGCGCCGTAGGGTGAGGCGACGGCGCTCCGACCAAGGTAGAGGCCGATTGCAAACCGCCCCGCGCTGAACAAGATGGCGGTAATGAACGCGCCCATCCATACGTCCTTCCAGGCGATCGGGACGTTCGGCAGCCACTTGTACAACATCGCGAAAAGCACGGTAATCGCGCCCACCGACAGGGCGGGATTCCAAAGGTAAAGGAGCGGAAGCGCTGCCCCGGGCAAGTGCAATCCCGAGTAGGCCTGGAATGCGGCGGCTACGGCACTCAAGACCAGCGACATCAGAAGCAAAAAGCCGACTCCAAGGATGATGCCCAGCGAAAGGATGCGCGCGCGTAGCATCGCCAGTAAACTGCTCCCCTCTCTCTTCGGTGCTTTCCATATGTGGTCGAGATCGTCCTGCACCTCCACCAGAATCGTCGTGGCCCCGATCAGCATGGTCACGAGAGCAACGAGGGCGGCGAAAAAACTGGTCGATGGCTCGTGCGCACTCGTCAGCAAAGCCTCGATGGCCTCCGCAGCAGGCACCCCGACCACACCCGCGATGCGACCGACGATCGCGCCGCGCGCGGCATCGTTCCCGAATACGCCGCCAACAGCGATGACAATGATCAGCAGCGGCGCCAACGAAAACGCGCTGTAGAAAGCGAGAGCAGCGCCCATGGTCGGCGCGCGATCGTCGACCCATGCGACGGCCGCCCGCTTTACCAGGTCGACATACAACCGCCAGCCCATGCCCTCGCCGCGCACCTTTGTGGTTCCGCTATCGCCTGGTCGCTCGCTTCGCGGGCCCAAGGCGCGCAGCTACTATCCTGGACTTCACGTGTCGACCTTGCGCTATGATTTGAGCCGAGGGTGCCGAAAGCCACATCAACCTGCACCGGCACTCTACCAAGCAACGGTTCGCATTGATATCGGTGCGCAGTCACAACATCGGCTTGCGGCCGTCCCGCACGGAAGCGAAAGTCGTGTCAACGGAGGCAACACCATGGCCGAGGGAATGGACGCCGCAACGATGACGATCGGCGCTTCGAGACCCCCGGCAATATGACCTTGCGCAGGCAGGCAGAAGAGGTGCTCCTGTAAGCCGGGGCCCTGCAGCGCGCCGTTTTCAACAGCGTCAACTTCTGGAGCATCGCCGCGGACGCGAACGGCGTCATTCCAATCTTCAACGTTGGCGCGGAGCTGGGACGCCTCGTTGAAATGGACACGCAAGGCGAACGCGTATACTTGGGACCTCCTCGATAGTGCAACCCCTGGATTTAAAGAAGAAGAGAAATTGCCCATCTATCAAGTCACGAGCGTCAAGTCCGCGAATCTGCTTCGCCGATACAAACCCGTCGATGAGCAAGGCGGGCCCAGAGCAGTGGCGCGGCCGGCGACTTTAAGGATGAGGTTGCCGCTTTCAAAGCGAGCGCCGATAACGCCTCTAAGTTCGCCGCATATCACGTTGAGCCACTCGCCGCAGCCGAGCGTCTCGCTAACGTGTCCCAGATGCGGCAGTGCAATGGTGTACACCCCTCGCCGTGTTATCGATCGTTTGCTGCATTGGATTCAACCCGTCCACCGATATCGCTGCACTGGATTCAAATGTGGATTCGAAGGCAATCGGCGTAGGCACGAGACGGTTGTCAGCGACTCCTTGTCCAGCGCGCCATAGTTGCGAGGGAGTGGCGCCTTATCGCGTCGGTGACCGCACCCCGCGATCGCCTTCATTGCAATCGACACTGCACCCCCTGGGATAATCGCGAGGCCTGTATGAGTCCAACGTTACCCTCTTGGTCTGTCGTCGTTGCTCTAATACTGCTCGGCGGCTGTGCGACTGTCCCGCGACCGGTCAACCCGCCTATCGCGCAGGCCGACGTAAGGAGTGGTTACCGCTTCGAGGCTCGCTCGAGGGACAACGACAAGGAGGACCTGGTCGTCCTCGCGTTCTCGGGCGGCGGCACGCGCGCCGCCGCCTTTTCGTACGGTGTCCTCGAGTTCCTGCGCGACACCGAGGTCGTAGGGCCGAAAGGAAACAAGGTCCGGTTGCTCGACGCCGTCGACGTCATCACGGGCGTGTCGGGGGGCAGCTTCACGGCACTGGCCCACGGTCTGTACGGCGACAGGCTGTTTGCCGAATACGAGCAGCGATTCCTGAAGCGCGACGTGCAGGGTGAGATCATTGCGCGCACGCTCAGTCCCGGCAACTGGGGCAAGCTCAGCGGAACAGCCTGGGGCCGCTCCGAGCTTGCGGCCGAGCTCTACGACGAGATCCTATTCAACAACGCGACCTTCGGCGATCTCAATCGAGGCCACGGCCCGTTCATCATGGCGTCGGCGACCGACATCTCGACCGGCTCGCGCGTCGTCTTCAACCAGCGAATTTTCGATGTCATCTGCTCGGATCTGAACGCCGTCCATCTGTCGCGTGCTGCAGCGGCCTCCTCGGCGGTGCCCGTCGTGCTCTCGCCGGTCACACTCAACAACTACGGCGGCACCTGCAATGCCACCACTCCCGCATTCTTGAAGCCGTTCCTCGATACCGACAACCCGCCGCGTCCCGCTGCGCGGGCAATACGCTCGCTCAAGGCTTGAGCAAGCCTTCGGCGACGGCGTCCGTCGACCCTATCTCCATCTCGTCGACGGCGGCGTTTCGGACAATGTCGGCATGCGCGCCGTGCTCGATGCGCTGGAGGTCCTCGAAGCGCTGCATGAAGCGCGCGTCCCGTCACCGTTCGACAATGCGCGCAGGATCATTGTCTTCATCGTTAATTCGGTATCGTCGCCGCCTACCAACTGGGACGAGTCGGAAGCGCCGCCGGGAACCGTGGACATCCTGCTCAAGTCCGCGGGAACGCCGATCGACGCCTTTTAATACGAGGCCGTAGAACTCCTCAAGGACACCGCGGCGCAGTGGCGAACGATGCGCCAGGTGCGCAACTCACCCGCCTACGCGACGAACCAGGACCCCGCAGTCGCCGCCGCCCTGCGCGTCCCCGAGGCCGAGATCTATGCGATCGACGTGTCGTTTTCGGCCTTGAAGGACAAGGCGGAATTCGCATTTCTCAACCAGCAGCCCACGACGTTTGTGCTGACACCCGACGCGGTCGACCGATTGCGCAAAGCGGCGGGGACGATCATCCGCGATTCACCCGAGTTCAAGCGGCTGATGCGCGATGTCGGCGCGAAAGTGATCGCCAGTCCGTCTGTCAGCGGTGCAGGCGCTAGTCACTAATGCACGTTAAACGGGCCGCTTTATCACGTTTCTGTGACCGCTTTCGCGAGCGCTACTCGTCGTTCGGCCCGTCCTTCGCCTTCTCGTAGAAGTAGTAATCGGCGGTGTACGGCACGAACGCCTGCCGTCCGACGTCGGATGCCGACGCGCAGCCCGTCGACGGCGCAACGCCGCCTATCGTGTTCACGCGATGGATGTAAGTCGTGGGCGAGAGCGTGTTGCCGCCTGTCGGGCCGTCCTCCGTTCCGACGACCGTGATGCGAAGCCATGGAATCGCGCCCTGGGCGACGTACGTCGCATCGCTTGACGAGTCGCCAGGCACGACCTTGCCCCAGACCATGCTCGTGTCCTTCGAGTGCTGCCACGTCGCGCGAACGGGGCCTTCGGTGAACGGGGTGGGGCTCGGCTCGTACGGGTTCGGGCTGAAATAGTGCGTCGTGATTTCCTTCAGGTTCTGCGCATGGAGCGTGGCCTGCGGCGTGAACAGCGTCCAGGCAAAACGAGGGTTGCCCGCGGCGTCGACGCCCGCAGGCAGGCAGCTGTAGTTTTGCGTCCCCAGCGCGTGGCCGACGAGGAAGGCTTTGTTTCCCGCTGGAATCCGGATGTTCGGCGGAACGGACGGCGATGCAACGGGCTCGGCGTGTGCGAGCGACACCGACAAGGATGAAACGATCACGGCGAGCATACTGGCAGCGACGCAGGACGACGTTTGCGGGAACGGAGCTTTGAAGCGTTGCATGTCTAATCCTTTCGTGAGTTTGGCGGGGCTTGAAGGAAACGGTCGAAGTGCGCGGAGCATCAAGCCGGAATGGCGAGGTCGAGCCAGGCTTCGGCCCCCTCGATGTGCTGCACGATCGCGGCGTTGACGTCTTTCGAGTGAGTGAGCGGACCCATGTGGCCGGCGCCGGTCACGACCTCGAGCCGTGCGTCCGGCATCGCCACCCGCAATGTCTCGGCGATGAGCTGCGTCGGGGCGGGCGCGCGCTCTCCGCGAAGAATGAGCGTTGGAATCCGCAAGCCCGCATATCGACTCGCGCGCGTCGGCTCGTCGATCAGTGCCCGGAAATCCAGAGGCGCCTTCGGCATCCAGCGCGTCACCGCCGCCTGGACCGCGGGGCGCAGCGCCGCCCACGCGCCGGGACCGCTCCAATAGTCGACGAACGAAACGGCGGCGCCGCGATAGTCGCCGGTGATCACGCCTTGCGCGGCACGAGCAGCGACTGCCCGGATCTCCGAAAGTGCAGGCATCCCGCGCTCGCTCATCGTCTTCAGCAGCTGGAAAGCCGTCGGCTCGTACAGCGAGAGACTCGCGATGCGGCTCGGCCTCTCGATCGCCGCGCGCAGCGCGACGGCGCCGCCATACGAGTGGCCGACGAGATGCACTTTACAGTCGGAGCGATCGATCACCTCGATCGTCCTCGCCGCTTCGTCCGCCAGCGTGAAGGCGTGCGCACCCGTCCAGGGGCCCACGCTGTCGCAGCCGTAATGCTCGGGCGTGACGAGGCCGTGGCGGGCGTCCAGCGCCTCGCCCAAGGCCCGCCACTGCCCGGCGCCCGCCCCGGAGCAGTGCAAGGCGATGACCGGCGTTGGGTCGGACAGGGTCGGGCTGCGGCGGTGCATGGAAACGTGTGGCATCGCGCTCACCAAATGATCGGCGCGAGCGCTGCGCCGATGCGCTCCATTTGCGCCGGCGTGATCATCCCCGCGAGCGTCTGGCTGAACCTCGGCTCCTTCACGCCGGAGACGATGTACTGCCAGCGATACGCGGCAAGGATCGTCGCCTTTACGGCTTCGACCTCCGCCGCGGTCAGCGGCCGGCCGCAGGCCTCGACGAAGTAGTGCGTGTCGGCGATCGACTGAGCCTGCAGGATGCCGTCGACGGCGCCGACGAGCGCGATAAGGTCATCGACCGCGGCGTCGCGGGCCTGCGCCGTGAGCTTCGCGTCCTCGCGCACCCATTCGAGCTCATCCAGGATCGCGTGCTGCGATTCCTCTCTTGCGTGGTGAAGGAACACGTCCTTCCACAGCGGCGACAGGTCGGACGCCTTGTCGATGCTCTCGCGATAGTGCTGCAGCACGAACAGCTCGATGTGGCACGTGAGCGCGAGCACCGCCCAAGTCGACTTGGACAGGACCGCGGACGCGACGGCGTTGGGCTCCGGAACGAATGTGTAGCCGGCGGGCATTCCCTCCGCCGCCATGCGCTCAATGCGGCGAAAGAGCTCCTGGTGCTTGATCTCTTCCTCGCCCATGCGCACGAGCGCCTGCAGCGCGTTCTGGTCGCCGAGCGCATGCTCGCGGCCCACGTCCAGCACCTTTGCGGCGATGAAGCGCTCGACGAGGCCGAACATGTTGGCGTAGGTACGGCCCTGGACCTGGCTCAGGAACCGCTTTTCGCTCGTGCCGAGGAAGTCGAGACGATCCACTTTCGACAGCCCGTCGGGGAGGAAGCGTTGACCAAAGTCGAAGCTCCGCCCGCGAATGACGTCGCGATCGATGTCGAAGCGGACGCGCTTCGACACCTCGACAATCTTCGCGTAGCGCATCGAATCGACGTTGGATTGCAGAATGGATTGGGGCACTGGCATGGCAAATCTCCTGGTGGAAAGCGGGATGGTCATGATTGCGGCTCGTGGAAGTCGGGTTGTGGAATCGCTTTTGCGTGCTGGCGAGGTTTCGCTGCCTTTCAGTCGTAGATGCACGACGTATCGATGCCGCCGGTGCATTCGCGCGCGTTGTCAGGCTCATCGGGTACGATGGGCGCCCCCGGGGCCAAGTCGTTCGCATGCGCGGACCGCTCCGCCGGCATTGCAGCCACGGTGATCGGCGCGCTCGTGGGTTCCGGCGCGACGGCAGCGGCCGCATCGGGAGAGCTTGCGAAGTGAATGGCTCCCACGATCGTGAGGTACAGCGCCGTGTACACGCCGAGCAGTGTCGCGACCGCCCGGGTGGGCGTGCTGCGTTCGGAACCGTTGTCGTTACAGGTAGAGCTCGTTTCCATCATCGTCTCCTTGAATTGCGTCGCTCCCGGCGGCTTCACTGACCGGCCGTGACAGCGCGGCCGGGAGTGATGCCCACTCTAGGCAGCGATTGCTTCGCCGGGATTTCACGGGACGGGGCTTTTTGTTTCCTGTGTTTCACGGGATTTGTTTCATTTGTTTCAGCGAGGCGGTCCGAGTGGAGGCCGCCTCCCCGTCGACCGTCGGCCGTTGTACGATTCGGCGTCCTACCCCGACGCCGATCGTCGACGGCGGAAGCGAAGACAACGGAGCACGATGCAAACAGTCAGCGCCAAGGCCACGCTGTTGATCGTCGACGACGAGGTGGACGTTCGCGAGGTGCTGGAGGAGTACTTCACGTCGCACGGCTACACGACGATCGGGGCCGAGAACGCGGCCGTGGCCAAGGCCCTGGCCGCGAAGCACCCGATCGATCTCGCGCTGGTCGACATCAACATGCCGGGTGAGGACGGCTTGAGCCTTGCCCGGCACCTGCGCGAGCGGTACAAGAGCCTCGCCATCGTCATGCTGACGTCTGCCGGCACGGTGGTCGACCGGATCGTCGGCCTCGAGATGGGCGCCGACGACTACGTGCCGAAGCCGTTCGACCCGCGCGAGCTCGCAGCGCGCGTCAAAAGCGTGCTGCGGCGCACGTCGGCCGGGAATCGCGCGGACATCGGCGCGGAAAAGATCCGGGTCGGGCGCTGCGTGCTCGACCTGGCGTCGCACCGGCTGACCGACGAGACAGGCGCCGAGGTGGCGATGTCGCCGCTCGAGTTCGATTTATTGAAAGCGCTCGCCGAGCAGCCGAACCGGCCGCTCTCGCGCGAGCGCATCCTGAATCTTTCGCAGAAGCGCGACTGGGATCCGTTCGATCGCAGCGTCGACCTCCGCGTCATGCGGCTGCGGAAGAAGATCGAGCCGGATCCCGAGCACCCGCGGTACATCCGGACCGTACGCAACGAGGGCTACATCTTCGTCCCCGACGGAAGCTGAAGGAGCACGATGAACCGACCCATACGCACGATCCAGTGGCTTGTCGTGGTCGCGACCGCCGCGCTGTTGATGGGCGTTTCCGGCTGCTCGCGCGAGCCGGAAACCGCGCTGCGCATCGGCACGAACGTCTGGATCGGCAGTGAGCCGCTGTACCTCGCCCGGGAGCTCGGCTACCTCGATCCCGCAGCGGTCCAGCTCGTCGAATATCCGTCGGCAAGCGAAGTGCTGCGCGCGTACCGCAACCAGGCCATCGACGGCATGGTGATCAGCCTCGACGAGCTTTTCGGGCTCGCCGTCGACGGACTGCAGCCGCGGACCATCCTCGTCGTCGACGTGTCGCATGGCGCCGACGTGGTCGTCGGACGTCCGGGGATGAAGTCGATGCAGGACCTCAAGGGCAAGTCGGTCGCGGTCGAAAGCGGCGCGCTCGGCGCGTTCGTGCTGAGCCGGGCGTTGACACTGAACGGCATGCAGGCGAGCGACGTCAACGTCGTGCACCTCGAGTCGAACGAGCAGCCGAAAGCGTTCGAAGCTGGCAAGGTCGATGGCGCCGTCACGTTCGATCCGTATCGGGGCCAGTTCTTGAAGATGGGCGCAACGCAGCTCTTCGACAGCACGCAGATTCCCGGCGAGATCGTCGACCTCGTCGCTGTACGCGCGCCGGTCATCGGCAAGCAGCCCAAGGCCATCCAGGCGCTGCTGACCGGCTGGTTCCGTGCGACCGACTACATGACGCGCGATCCGAAGGACGCGGCCGAGCGGATGGGCAAGCGTCAGCAGATCAGCGGCGAGCAGTTCCTCGCGGCCCAGCGGGGACTCCACGTGCCGACGCGCGACGAGAACCTCAAGATGATCGGCGGCAGCGCGCCGCAGCTTGCGACGACCGGCGGCAAGCTGATGACGCTGATGGTCGACGGCAAGCTCCTGCGGGAGCCGGTCAAGATCGAGGAGGTGCTGGCGCCGGGTCCGCTCCAGGAGATGGAGAAGTGAACGAGGCCGCAAGCGTGGTGGCAGTTCCCTGACCATGCGCCTGCCCGCGACCCTCAAGCTCACGGTGCCGCTTATCCTGCTGGGGTTCGTGGCGATACTGAGCACCGTCAACCTGCTCTACCACGTGCCGCAGGCGGAGCGCGGCGCCGAGGAAGACAGCCGGAAGCGGCTCACGCAGGAACTGTCTCGACTGCAGAGCACGCTCGAATATCTCCTGCTGAAGGGAGACGTCGCGGCCGCGCAGCACGAGATCGCCGTTCTTGCGCACAACCACGAAGTGACAGTCGCCGCACTGACCGACGACAACAACACGGTGATCGAGGCGACCCGGCGCGCGTGGGTGGGCCAGCAGATCGCGGACGTCCTTCCGCAGTTCGCGCTGCAGCCGGTCGCGGCGGCCATCCGCGAGCGCCGCGCCGGCATGACGCTCGATCCGGGCGGCAACGAGCTGCTGGGTTATGCGGGCATCCTGATGGGTGGCGAGCGCGACGTGCTCCGGCCCACGCGTACCGGCAGCCTGTACCTCGCGTACGACTTGAAGCACTACAAGGCTGAAGCGCGTGCGCAGGTGCTGACGCAATCGCTGTACTGGGCCGGCTGGGTCACAGCACTGGCGCTCGCGATGTGGCTGGTATTCCACTTCCTGCTGACGCGCCGCACGGCGCGTCTCGTGCACGCCGCCGAGCAGCTTGCCGAAGGCAATCTCTCCGCGCGAAGCGGCTTGCGCGGCGGCGACGAGCTCGCCCGGCTGTCGCGCGCGTTCGATGCAATGGCGTTTGCCATCTCCGAGGACATCGAAGAGCGCAAGCGCGCCGACGAGGCGCTGCGCGTCTCGGAGGCCTCCTACCGCGCGATCTTCGACGCTGCCGAGGACGCGATCTTCGTCATCGACATCGAGACGGCCGGGATCGTCGACGCGAACCCGCGTGCCTGCGCGGCGTTCGGCTTTACCCGCGACGAATTCCGGCGCATCGATCTCGGCACGCTCGGCTCCGGTGTTCACCCCTATACGCAGGAAGGCGCGATGGGGCTCTTCGCGCGCGCGGTCTCCGGCGAGCAGCTTCGCGTCGAATGGCATGGCCGCAGCAAGGACGGCGGGCTGCGCTGGCACGAAGTGTTCGGCAAGCGTGTGACGATCGGCGGCGAGGACCGGATCCTGGCGCTTGCGCGCGACATCACCGAACACAAGCAAGCGGAGGAAGCGCTGCGGGCGAGCGAGGAGCAATACCGCGCGATGTTCAACGCGTCGATCGACGGCCTCGCACTGTGCAGCGCCGCCGGCGAGGTCGTCGACACCAATCCCGCGCTGTGGCGGATGTACGGCTACAGCGACGACGAGATTTCCGCGCTGCCACCCAGGAGCTGGGCCGGTCTCTCCGATCGACCCGAGTTCCTGCAGGTAGCGATTGTCGGCGAGTCGCTGCACTCGGAAGTGACCGAGCGGAAGAAGGACGGCTCGCCCTTCGAGTTGGAAGTGCACGGGATCCCGATGCAGTACCAGGGGAAGCCGCACGTATTGATCATCGCGCGCGACATCACTGAAAAGAAGCGGTCGGCGGAGCAGCTCGCCCGCCAGCGCGAATCGCTCTATCAGCGCGAGAAGCTTGCCGCATTGGGATCGCTGCTCGCCGGCGTCGCGCACGAGCTCAACAACCCGCTGTCGGTCGTCGTCGCGCGGGCCGTGCTGCTCGAGGAGCAGGGCGATTCGGCGACGCAGGTCGCCGCGCTCAAGATCCGCACGGCCGCGGAACGCTGCGCGCGGATCGTCCGTACGTTCCTTGCCATGGCTCGCCAGCAACAGCCCGAGCGCGGGGCGGTGGCGATCAACGAAGTCGTGACCGCGGCGCTCGACATCGCGAGCTACGCGATTCGCACGAGCAGCATTGACGTCGCGCTGGATCTCGCCGACGAAATTCCCCTGGTCCTGGCCGACGCGGACCAGCTCCACCAGGTGCTTCTCAACCTGATCATCAACGCGCAACAATCGCTGCAGGAGAGCACGGGTTCGCGTCGGATCGCCGTGACGAGCCGCTTCGATTCCGGAGCGGGCACGGTGTCCGTCAGCGTGGCCGACAACGGAGCCGGGATTCCTGAACATTTGCGGGCGCGGGTATTCGAGCCCTATTTCACGACCAAGCCCACGGGGATCGGCACCGGGGTTGGACTGGCGGTGAGCCTCGGCATCGTCGAAGCGCATGGCGGCACGATCACCGTCGATTGCCCGGCCGAAGGCGGCGCGCAATTCACGATCACGCTGCCGGTGGGCGCCATCGAAGCGGCCGACGGCGATACCCGAACGTTCTCGAAGCCGAGCGCGAGCCACCGCACGATACTCGTGGTCGACGACGAGCCCGAGATCCGCGAAGCGCTGGCGGAGATACTGTCGACCGCCGACCACAGCGTCGTCACCGCGAGCTCGGGCAGGGAAGCGCTGGAGCGACTCGCCGCCGAGAATTACGACGTGATCCTGACCGACATCCGCATGCCGGACCTCGACGGGCGCGCGTTGTACCGCGAGATCGCGACGCGGTGGCCCGGGAGAATTGCGCGCGTCGTGTTCGTGACGGGCGATACGCTTACCGCGGCGTTGCGCGAGTTCGTCGACGAGAGCGGACGTCCGGTCATCGAGAAGCCGTTCCTGCCGAGCGAAGTGCGCCGGGTCGTTGCCGACCTCGTCAGGAGCTGACGGTTCGTGCAGGAGCGCGGTGCCACGCTCCATCGCCGTAGGATTTCTCCGACTGCAGCAGGCGGTCGGAACCGCTATCATCCACGTGGTTCGTCGCACACGGCCCCGCTTCGCGATCGGGCGGGCGGTCCATTGATCGCTCTCCTCGACAACCTGTGGTTCGTGCCGGCGTTCCTCTATGTCATCGCCGTGCTGCACCTCTGGCTCGCCTGCCTGCACGAGACGCGGGGGAGGCTGCAGTGCCGATCCGCAAGCCACCACGCCAAGGAGAATTGCAATGAACGCACTAGGCAGGACCGCTCTACTTATGCTGGTCATCGCCGTCGCCGGCGGCGCCTCAGTCGCCAGCTCGGCCGCGGATTCCGCCTATCCCACGCGTCCCGTGAGGATCGAGGTCGGTGCCAACGCCGGCGGCGGCACCGACATCATTGCGCGGATGCTCGCCGATAAATTCCAGGAGTCGATGAAGCAGCCGTTCGTCGTCGAAAACAAGCCCGGCGCCTCGAACACCATCGCTGCCGACGTCACGGCGAAGGCGCCGCCGGACGGCTATACGCTGCTCGTCGCCACCAACACGGGCCAGGCGATCGCGCCGCACTTGATCAAGCTCGGTTTCGACCCGCTCAAGAACGTGCAGCCTATCGGCCTCGTCGTCGTAGTGCCGAACGTGCTCGTCGTCGGAGCAACCACCCCCTACAACAGTGTGAAGGATCTGGTGGCGGCCGCGAAGGCGAAACCGGGCGACATCAAATACGCATCGTCCGGCGTCGGCAGCACGCAGCACATCGCCGGCGAGGCGTTCGATCTCGCCGCCGGCATCAAGACCACGCACGTTCCGTACAAAGGCAGCAGCCAGGCGCACGTCGACATACTTTCCGGCGAGGTGCAGATGATGTTCGACACGACGTCGTCCGCGATGTCGCAGATCAAGGCCGGCAAGTTCCGGCCGCTCGCGGTGGCAAGCGCAACCCGCTCGGCCGAGCTGCCGGATGTGCCCACCATCGCCGAAGCCGGCTATCCCGCCGCGGAGATGACGACCTGGTATGGTCTGTTCGTCACCGGCGGCACGCCCAAGGCCATCGTCGACCAGCTTCACGCCGAGCTCGACAAGGCGCTGGCGTCGCCTGACGTGCAGGCACGCCTCAAAGGACTGGGCGGCGAGCCCGGGAAGCTCACCGTCGATCAGTTCGCGAAGATGAACCGCGACGAATACGAGCGCTTCGGCAAGCTCATCAAGACGGCGAACATCCGTGTCGACTGAGTCTGCGTCCGGCATGACGCGCCGCCCGAGGCTCGCACTGCTGCTCGGCGATCCTAACGGCATCGGCCCGGAAGTGAGCGTGAAGCTGCTCGCGCGGCCGGACTTGCTTGCCCTGTCGGACGTGGTCGTCTTCACGGACCGCACGATGCTGGACGCAGGCGCCCGCGTCGCGGCGACGAAGCTCGACCTCGCCCGCTGCGCCCCCGGCGAGCTCCGTTTCGAGGCGGGACGAGCTTCGCTGGCTGCGCTCGATCTCATATCCGGGGAAGCGATCACGCCCGGCGAAGCGACGGAAGCCGGCGGGCGTGCGGCGTTGATCGCGCTCGAGACCGCCACCGACGCGGCAAAGCGCGGCGAAGTGGACGGCATCGTATTCGCCCCGCTCAACAAGCACGCGATGCGCCTCGGCGGTCTGCAGCAGGAGGACGAGCTTCGCTATCTGCAGGAGAAGTTTGGCGTCAACGGCTTTGTGAGCGAGTTCAACATCACGGGCGCGCTCTGGACGTCGCGCGTCACATCGCACATTCCACTGCGCGACGTCGCCCGTTCGATCACGGCGGAGGGCGTCTCGGCGGCCGTCCGCATCGCGGACCGTTACCTCAAGGCGGCCGGCAAGCCGACGCCGCGCATCGCCGTCGCCGGCCTCAATCCGCACGCGGGCGATGGCGGTTCGATCGGGCGCGAGGAGATCGAAACCATTGCGCCGGCGATCGAGCGCTCGCGGCGGGAGGGGATCGACGCGCGAGGTCCGATTTCGCCCGACACCGTGTTCCTGGCCGCGCGGCGCGGCGACTTCGATGCGGTCGTTTCCATGTACCACGACCAGGGACAGATCGCGATGAAGCTGATGGGCTTCGACAGCGGTGTCACGCTGCACGGCGGTCTGCCTGTGCCTGTCGCCACATGCGCGAGCGGCAGCGCGTTCGATATCGCCGGCCGCAACGTCGCGAAGCCGGACGGACTGATCGAGGCATTCAAGCTGGCCGCGCAGATTGCCGCCAGAGAAATCGCCGCATAGGGCCATATGTCGCAGGCCCTGGAGAGGTCGCTGGCACGGAGCGTGCTGTGCATGCGTTAGTCCATCAACCTATGCGCGCCGATGCGAGCCCGGTTGTTCTCAACAACAAGTACCGAACCGGCCGATCCCTTGGGCGACGCGGCCCGCGCGGAGCATTTTTACCGCACGCTGCCGAGGAACGATCCGGTCGCCGCGCAAAAGCGGCTGTGCCAGGTTCTCGCCGATTTCTGCGCCCGCGACAACCCGGACAAGGCGCGGCTGCGCGCGGTGCTGACGCTCGACGCCCGAGCGCGACCGCTGCTCGATGCGCTGCTCGTCAATTATCTTCCCGACAATCCGCAACCGCGCTCGGTCGAGGCGCCGTGCTGGCAGGGCGCCTTCGAGCTCACCCGCGCGCTGGCCAGCGCGCATGGCCATGCGTTGCGCTCGATGCGCGAGAGCCTCATCACCCACTGCCGCGAACACCTGCCGCTCGTCCTTTTGCGGCTGTTCGAGCATCGCCGGATGGAGCTCCTGCTGCGGCCGTTCGCCGATGAGCGCTCGACGCGCTTTTCGTGGAAGGAGCTGCACGAGACATACAAGCTCGCGCGGGCGAACGGGGTGTTGCATCAGTCCTTGCCCGTGACCCGTCCACTCGACCAGCATCCGACAGAAACGACGATCGACTGCGAATATCTGCTCGTGCTGATGCAGGACCTCGTCAACGGCGGCCAGGTACCGACGCAGGATTCGTTGTGGGCTTCGCGGCGACTCGTCGCGTGGTCGCAGACGATGAAGCTCACCCAGGACGGCGTCGGATCGGCTGAGCACCGGTTCGGCATCGATCTCGACGGCGACGGAGGTCCGGCGCGCATCATTCACGAATCGGGAGACGCCTGGCGCCACTTCGACATGGCGCCCGCACTCAAGGCCATCGACAGCGAGATCGCGTCGCTGCGCGAAGGCACCGGCGTCGACGATCGGCTGCTGCGACGCGGACGCAGGCTGCGGCTCCTGCGAAAACTTGCCGACATACTTAAGCCCGAGCGTCCGACGATCGCGCGCCGCGGTGAGCGTACGCCTGTCGCACTGACCGTCGAGGTGATCGCGGGCATGGCGCAGATCATGCGGGCGCTCCGCAGCAAGCCCGACGAAGGCGTGGTCGCGCCGCGCCCGCTGCGCGCCGATCGCCCGGACGAGATGTTCACGATGACCGGGGGCTTCACCGAAATGCAGACAGGGACGTTTCCCGCAGGCGGCGACCGCGCGCGACCTTCGCCGTCGGGCGAATTCGACACACCCCATCCCGCGCTCACCATGGTGGATCGCAGCGATTCCGGCTGCCGGTTGCAGGGGGCGACGCATCCGCTGAATCCGATCGTCCCGGGCATTCTCGTCGCCTTCCACGAAGCGACCGCCACAGGGTGGACGATCGCCGTCGTGCGGCGGGTCCGCAAACGGCTGGGCGGCAAACGCGTGGAGCTCGGTGTCGAGTTCATCGGTAGGGACGCGCGTCGGGTCATCGTCGCGCGGGACGAGGGTGAGCGCAGACCGGATCAGGCGGACGCTCGGATAGACGACCGCTTCGCCGCGATCTACCTTCCGGAAAGCGCGCGCTACCCGATGGTCCCGATGAAGACGCTGGTCCTGCCCTCGCGCGGGCTCAAGGCCGACGATCGCCTTTCCGTGCGGTCGCGCGCGTCGGTGCACACCATCGTCCTGAAGGAGGCGTTCGAGGAACAGGCCGACTTTCTCTGGTCCCCGTTCGACATCGTCGACCGGTGGCTACGGGACGGAGGGAAGTCCCTAGGGGCGCAGGGAAGTCCCTAGGGACGCAGGGAAGTCCCTAGGGGACGGACCGGGGTCTGCCTAAGGGACGGAGGGAAACCGTAAGCGACGGCGCGAAATCGGCTGTTGCGACGTTGCTGGCGGCGCGCTGAAGCGTGTAGAAGTCATCGCGGCGAAGCGAGGTCCGACGCTTTCGCGCCGTAGGTCTCCGGTGAGCGCCGATACGCATCGGCGCAGCGTTCCGAGCAGAACCAAGGCCCCGTGGGCGCCGCTCTGCGATATGCCTCGAGAGGCGCGTGCATCTTGCACACGGGATCGATCCACGCGGGGTCGGACGCAGGCGCGAGGGCAATTGAGTAGAGAGGCACGCGACCGGCAATCGATCGCAACTTGACCTTGCCCATGGCCTCGACATCGATTCCCGATTCCCTCGCGGCATCGGCCACCGGTCGGGTCGCCAGCATTTGCCCGGGCGACGCGCGAGCCGCGATGCGCGCTGCGACATTCACAGTCGAGCCGAACAGGTCGTTCGTCCGGCGAAGCACCCGGCCGTGGTTCAAGCCCGTCCTCGTCAACGGAATCCGAGGCTCCGACCTGCATGCTGGAAGCAGTCGTCCCAGTACCCGCAGCGCCGTGGCGGGGTCGGGAAATCCAAACATCGCTTCGTCACCGATCCACTTGATCGGCGGCGCATGTCCTCCAGAAGCCTCGTGCACGAGCTGCTCGAAGCAGGAGAGCACCCTAACCGCCGACTCATCGCCATAGACGTCCGTCAGCGCGCTGAATCCCGCGAGGTCGACGAATGCAACCGTCGCCACGGTGGGTTCGAACCCCTCGACTGCGTTGACGCTTGCGCTCGCGATCACATGTTCGGGTAGTTCGGTCCGCCGCCGCCTTCAGGCGTCACCCAGTGGATGTTCTGCAGCGGGTCCTTGATGTCGCACGTCTTGCAGTGCACGCAATTCGCCGCGTTGATCTGCAAGCGCTTGCCCGATCCGTCGACGGCATCGACGAACTCGTAGACGCCGGCCGGGCAATACCGCGCCTCGGGACCGTCGTACAGCGCGAGATTGATCGATACGGGAATCGACGCGTCTCGCAGCTGGAGATGCGAGGGCTGGTTCTCCTCGTGGCTCGTGTTGGAGACGAATACGCTCGACAGCTTGTCGAACGTGAGCACCCCGTCGTACTTCGGATAATCGATCCTTGGCATTTCCGCCGCCGCCTTGAGCGAGGCGCTATCGGGCTTTTCGTGGCGCAGCGTCCACGGGACGAGAGCACCGAGCCCGAGGTCGTTCAGCCACATGTGGATGCCGCCGTGCACCGTGCCCGCCCACATCCCCCACTTCAGTCCCGGCTTGACGTTGCGCACCTTGTAGAGGTCTTCGTACACCCACGATTGGCGGAATGCTTCGGGGTACGAGACGAGCTCGTCGTGATGGCGGCCGGCGGACAACGCCGCGAACGCCGCTTCGGCACCGAGCATTCCGGTCTTCATCGCGTTGTGCGAGCCCTTGATCCTCGGCAGGTTGACGAAGCCCGCGGAGCAGCCGATCAGCGCGCCGCCGGGGAAGGAGAGCTTCGGCACCGATTGCAGCCCGCCTTCGTTGATCGCCCGTGCGCCGTAGCCGAGCCGCTTGCCGCCTTCGAACGTGCCGCGGATCGACGGGTGCGTCTTGAAGCGCTGGAACTCGTCGTACGGCGACAGATGAGGATTCGCGTAATTCAAGTGCACGACGAAGCCGACCGCGACCAGGTCGTCGCCGAAGTGGTAGACGAACGACCCGCCGCCCGTGTTCGTGTCGAGCGGCCAGCCCTGGCTGTGCAGCACGAGGCCCTTCTGGTGCTTGCCGGGAGCGACCTGCCACAGTTCCTTGAGGCCGATGCCGTACTTCTGCGGGTCGATGCCGTCGCGCAGATTGAAGCGCTGCATGAGCTCCTGCGACAGCGATCCGCGACAGCCTTCGGCAAACAGCGTGTATTTCGCGTGGAGCTCCATCCCTTGCTGGTATTCGCCCTTGTGCGATCCGTCTTTCGCGACACCCAGGTCGCCGGTCGCGACGCCGCGCACCGCGCCCTTCTCGTCGAGCAGGATCTCGGCGGCGGCGAAGCCGGGATAGATCTCGACACCGAGCGCCTCGGCCTGCTGCCCGAGCCAGCGGCAGACATTGCCCAAGCTCACGATGTACATCC
>Ga0207701_10002798_pt1 | contig 18016 bp, 15 predicted proteins | sample KBSSwiSSwithPhiX_FD_184294 | JGI IMG/M metagenome (GOLD analysis project Ga0207701, IMG submission 184294) | Switchgrass rhizosphere bulk soil microbial communities from Kellogg Biological Station, Michigan, USA, with PhiX - S5 (SPAdes) (version 2) | ecosystem: Environmental > Terrestrial >... | reverse complement strand
AGTTCGTGAACGAAGGAGAACCGCTTTTCGCACTCGAGACCGACAAGGTCTCCACGGATATCGTGGCCGAAAAATCCGGCGTGCTCGAAACGAAAGTGCCCGAAGGCCAGGAGGTGAAGATCGGCGAGGTCATTGCCGTGATCGACGATTCGAAAAAAGGGGCTGAAGAAAAGAAGTCAGCAGCAGGCGCGAAAAAAACGAAAACGCCTGAGGAAAAAAAGGAAGAAGCCGAGCCGGAAAAGAAAGCGCCAACCGTAGCCACGGCCGATGATCGCGGCGAACCAGCTGTAGCGACGAAACTTGCTCAACCCGAGTCAACGCTTCCGACTACAGATCTTTCGCCAGCAGTCCGCCGGATTTTGGAAGAAGAGAGACTGGAACCGGAAAAGATCACTGGCACGGGGCAGGGCGGTCGGTTAACGAAAGCCGATGTTCTAAAGGCGGTGGAAAACCGCAGCAAAACCGAACCATTCGATAGATCCGTCGCGAAGGCGGAGGAAAAGATTGAGCCTCGCGAAGCTCAACCGCCCCATGATGCTCGTTTCATTCGCAAAAAGATGTCGCCGCTGCGTCGAAAAATCGCGCAGCAACTGGTGATGGCACAGCACACCGCGGCGATTCTCACCACATTCAACGAATGCGACATGACTGCGGTGCAGGAATTGCGCCGAAGCAAGCAGGATGAATTCACGAAAAAACACGGTATCAAACTCGGGCTGATGTCGTTCTTTGTGAAAGCGGCCGTCGACGCGCTCAAAGCTGTGCCCGTCGTCAACGGCCGGATCGACGGGGACGATTTTATCCAAAACAACTTTTACGACATCGGCGTAGCCGTAGGGACGGAGCGCGGCCTTGTGGTGCCGGTCGTGCGCGACGCCGATAAGAAAAGTTTTGTCGATTTGGAACGCGACATCGCCGAATACGCCACAAGGGCGCGTGATGGAAAATTGAAGCTTGAAGATCTCCAGGGGGGCACATTCACCATTACGAATGGCGGCGTTTATGGCTCGCTCTTCGCCACTCCGATCTTGAATCCGCCGCAGAGCGGCATTCTCGGGATGCACAAAATCATGGTGCGCCCCATGGCGGTTGACCGGAAAGTGGAAGTCCGCCCGATGATGTATCTTGCGCTTAGTTACGACCACCGCGCCATAGACGGGAAAGAGGCAGTTACATTCCTGATTAAAGTGAAGGACTGCATCGAAGATCCGAAAAAACTCTCGTTGGATTTTTGACTACTGTCTCTGTCATGTTGAGCGGAGCGCTGCAACGAAATGCGAAGCATGGGCCAGGCCTTTAAACATCATTGATTTGCATGATCTGAGATTCTTCGCTTCGCTTAGAATGACAGAAACAAGTTATGGAAAAATTTGATGTTGTTATTATTGGCTCCGGACCGGGGGGTTACATTGCTGCCATTCGCTCTGGCCAGCTTGGGTTAAAGACCGCGCTTGTGGAGAAAGACAAGGAATTGGGCGGCACCTGCTTGAACGTTGGCTGCATCCCGAGCAAAGCGCTTCTCACGTCGAGCGATCATTTCATGTTCGTTAAAAAAGAGGCGGCGAAACACGGCATCGTGGTAGACGGCGCGCGCGCCGATCTCGCGAAGATGCAGGAACGCAAAAACAAAGTTGTGAAGACATTCAACAGCGGCGTGCGCTCGCTAATGAAAACGAACAAGGTGGCGGTCTTCGAAGGCCAAGGCACAATCAGCGCGCCGGGAAAAGTTTCGATTAAATCGGCCAGCGGCGAGACCCAGGAGATCGAAACGAAAAACATCGTCATTGCGACGGGGAGTGCGCCGGCGGAATTGCCGTTCGCGAAATTTGACGGCAAAACCATCGTCAGCAGCACCGAGGCGTTGGAGTTCTCCGAGGCGCCAAAGAAACTGGTCGTGATCGGCGCTGGCGCAGTTGGCCTCGAACTGGGTTCGGTCTGGAGCCGGCTCGGCTCGGAAGTAACGATGCTGGAATTTCTGCCGCGCATTGCGCTTGGGTTCGATCTCGAATTGTCGAACCTGCTTCAACGTTTGTTGACACAACAGGGCATGAGTTTTCACCTCGAAGCAAAAGTCAGCGCGGTCAACGTCGACGACGGCCGCGCCACTGTCACCGCAACGAAAGATGGCCAGGAACTGAAATTCGACGCAGACAAAGTGCTTGTTTCAGTTGGGCGACGGCCATTCTCTGATGGCTTGGGGGCAGAAAAACTGGGTATCGGGTTGGATGAAAAGAAACGCATCAAAGTGGACAAGCATTACCGCACAAATGTCGAAGGAATTTATGCCATCGGTGATGTAATCGCGGGGCCTATGCTGGCCCACAAAGCGGAAGACGAAGGGATGGCGTGCATCGAAATCATTGCTGGCAAAGCGGGCCACGTGAACTACGAAGCCATTGCCGGTATTATTTACACCAATCCCGAGCTAGCGGGCGTTGGTCTCACGGAAGATCAAGCCAAGGAGCAGGGGATCGAGGTGCGAATTGGTAGATTTCCATTTCGCGCCAATAGCCGCGCGCTTACCGGCGATGATATGGAAGGAATGGTTAAATTCGTCGCCGACGCGAAAACCGATCGTGTGCTCGGTGCGCATATTTTGCATCATATCGCTTCAGAGTTAATCGCTGAGGCTGTTTCAGTGATCGAATTCGGCGGCAGCTCCGAGGACATCGGGCGCACCACTCATTCTCACCCTACGTTGAGCGAGGCTGTGAGAGAGGCGGCGCTCAATGTAGAGAAACGAGCATTGCACATCATGAATCGCTGAACGCGACTCCGCGCGCTTGTCTGTCCTAGGCGGGCGATCTCCATGGAGCCGACGCGCGCCCGCGTCGGATTGTTGACGTGAAACACGTTGAAATTGTAGGGCAACCGCTCCGCTTGCCGAATCGATGGCAGGCGATGCGCCTGCCCTACAAATCATTTCGCCAATTGTGCCTCTCTGCGCTGGATTACTAACAACGTTACCACCGCTGAGGCGGCGCAAATGATTGCGCCGAACGCAAGGGCGAAGGGTGTGCCCGCACAGTGCGCAACGGCTCCGGCCTCAAGGCTGCCAAGCGGAATCATTGCGCCGAACACCAGCGACCACACGCCCATGACGCGTCCCCGCATTTGGTCCGGCACGATGGTTTGCAGCACAGTGTTGGAAGTTGAGAAAAACAGCAGCATTCCAAATCCGGCGGCAAAGAGGAATACGAGCGCAAGCGGAAAACTTTTGGTAAACGAAAACGCCAGCATCGCCACGGAAAATAACCAGACGCCGCCGAGAGCGATTTTCCGTGGCGTGAAAAGGTGTCCAAACGTCGCGACCAGCAGGGCACCGACGAACGCGCCGGTTCCGCTCGCCGACATCAGAATCCCGTAACCATTTGCGCCCCGTCGGAGCACATCGCGTGCGAACGCCGGCATCAGGACCGCATACGACCAGCCAAAAACGCCGACGGCTAGAAAGAGCAGCAAAATCGTTCGCACACGCGGATGTTTCATCGAATACAAAATTCCCTCCCACGCGTGCTCGCCTGCGGAGGCGATTTCCATTTTCCGCTCGAAAGGCGGCAGGCGCATCATCATCAAGCCCGCGATTACGGCAATAAAGCTGAGGCCGTTCAGGAAAAAACACATCGCCACGCCGACGACGCCGATCATCAATCCAGCGACCGACGGCCCGACCACACGCGCGCCATTCACGATCGAGCTGTTGAGTGAGATCGCGTTCAGCAAATCTTCGCGGCTGGCCATCTCGACCGTAAACGCCTGACGCGCCGGCATGTCGAACCCCATCGCAATCCCGTTCAGCGCTGCGACGATGATGATGAACCAAGTCGTCGCGAAGCCGAGCCACACGCCTGTAGCGATCAAAAATGCACAAATCATTTGGGCCGCCTGCGTCGCGACGAGGATCGAGCGTTTCGGGTACAGGTCAGCCAGCGCGCCGCCCCAGATCGATGAAAGCATCATGGGCGCAGATCCGACTGCGGCCACTACACCGAGCAGAATTTTGGAGTTTGTGATTTGGTAAACGTACCAACTCATCGCGGTCTGCTGCATCCACGTGCCGATGAGTGAGACGAGCTGACCCCAAAAGAACAGCCGGTAATTGCGATGCCGCAGTGCACGAAACGTGTGCCGCCACGTGATGCCACCCACGGGCACACGTCGCTGCCGGCCGCTGATGTCCTCCGGCACGCGCACGGTTTCTGTAGTTCTCGTGGGCATCACTCATCATGGATGGCAAGATCGTGAATTGCAAAAATCGGCGCCGTTCTGCGTTAGTGCCGCTGCCTAATGTTGATTCGACAGGCTGACCAAAGCTTGGATGCGCCTAGGCTCGCCTCGCCCTTTAGAAAGGGTGAGTGGCAAGGTCAGGGATTCCTTCGAGTATCTAGAGTATGTATGTTTCAGACCCCTCACCTCAATCTTTTCCCTGGTCCAGGGAAAGGCGAAAAACCGATGCGGTTGCCTCGCACGACGCCGGTTTTTCAAAGTTCCAGTGATGGGTCTGATAGCATTTCTGCTGCAGCGGCTTTTCTACACTTCTGTGTGGTAGATTCGGTCGAGTGGAAAGCACAGAGGCAATTCTTCTTCGGAAACGAAAATTCAGCGACACGAGTTTGATCGTGTCGTGGTGCACGCAATCGTTGGGCTGCGTTCAGACGATTGCGAAAGGCGCGTGCCGCCAGAAAAGTCCGTTTGCCGGAAAACTCGACTTGTTTTTTGAGGCTGAAATCTCGATCGTGCGAAGCCGCAAATCCGATCTGCACACGCTCACCGAAGTCGTTCTGAAAAATCCGTTCGTCGGAATTCGCAGCAATTATCTGCGTACGCAGAGTGCCGCATATTTTGTGGAGTTGATCGAGATTTGCACCGAGCGCGATCATCGCGAGCCCGAATTATTCGGGCTGCTGCGCCGGGCTTTCGGTTATCTCGATGCAAACGATCCGACGACGCGCGCGGTCGCACATTTCGAGACTGAGTTGGCGTGTATCGCCGGTGTGCACAATCAAACACGATTGAAAGCCGATCCGGCGTTTGCTCTTGGGAATCTGTTCGGACGGCTGCCGCTTTCTCGCACTCCTCTCTTGAAAACACTCGCGACGGAGGCGAAGAAGACCTCGATAGGAGAATAGGGAAGCATGGATTCGGTTTCGCGGGCGATTTCGTTTGGAGTCGCGCCGCCCTCGGCGCGTTTCCGGCGCGGCGCGGGGGCGCGCCGTCTCCACGTTTGTATCGCAGCGCTGCTGATGGTTGGGCTCACTGCCACCGCGTTGGCAAGAGAGAGCTATAGGTTCGATCCATCCGGCTCCGCCATTGGGTTCAGTGTGCATCAATTCCTTGGCACGACTCGCGGCAAGTTCACGAGCTTCAACGGCAGGATCGAAGTAGATCGAGAACATCCGGAGAAGTCTTCGGTAACTGCGCAGATCGGCGTGCGGAGCATCGATACGCAAATCAAAAAGCGCGACGATCATCTGCGCAGCGCAGAATTTTTTAATGTCGAGAAATTTCCCCAAATCACGTTTAAGAGCCGGAGCGTAAAACGCACCGGCCCGCAAAGTGGCGACATTCTCGGTGACTTAACAATGCATGGCGTGACCAAGCCGGTTACGCTTCATGTGAAACTGCTGACACCGATTGATGAAACTGCACGGACCCGCTGGTCTGTGACGACCGATCCGATCACGCGGCGTGACTTCAATTTGATGTTTACGCCAGCGGCTGAATCGGTCTCCGGCATCAGCCAGACAGTGGCAATCAATATCGAGATTGAAGCGAAGCGGGGGGAGTAATGTTACATGGGGGAAATCCGAAAGCGGTGCGACGACGCACCGCAGTCCAAAAGCACTTCGTGCGAAATTAGCGAGAGTCTTTTTGCGCAGCTTTCGGAGCGCGCACTGCCTGCTCGCCGTGTGCGGGCGTCCTTGCGTCGCTTTTCTTGCGGCTGCCGGTATCATTCGACACAATGGATATCATTCCTCTCGGAGATTCCGCGCTGGTCGTGCGCGTGTGCGACCAATTTGAGGATGCGCCTGAAGAAACACTGGACGAAGTACTTCGGGTACTTCAGTTGCTTCAACGCGCGGCGATTCCGGGCGTGGTGGAACTTGCGCCGGCTTACACCAGCGTTGCCGTCTTCTTCGATCCGGTCGCCGTTCTCAAGTCAAATGGCGCGGCGAATGGAGTGTTTGACGAGCTCGCGACAAGAATTCGAAAAGCGATTATTCCTGCTTCCCGGCGGCATCGCCGCCGAAGCAAGGCGAGTCGTCCGCCTTCGATCGAAATTCCAGTCTGTTATGATGCGGAATTTGGGTTCGACTTGGACCACGTAGCTGAACATACAACCCTTTCCCCGCGCGAAGTCATCGATCTTCACAGCACAGGCGAATATCGAGTGGCCTGCATTGGGTTCGTTCCTGGTTTTACGTTTCTGGCAGGGTTACCGAAGAATTTGGGGACGCCGCGCCGCGATTTGCCGCGCAAAGAAATTCCTCCCGGGTCGGTTGGAATCGGCGGTGCGCAAACGGGAATTTATCCGTTGCGTTCTCCGGGCGGGTGGAATCTGATCGGCCGCACTCCGCTGAAGCTTTTCGATCCTTCGAAAAACCCACCGACGCTGCTGCATCCCGGCGATCGCGTGCGCTTTCGTGCCATTACGCGGGAAGAGTTTGCAGCCTTCGGTGACGATCGGCCAAAACAGTAACGAGCGATCCTTCACTCCGTTCAGGATGACAATGTCATGAATTCTGTTGTAACCCGGGCAGGATTTCTAACGTCGGTGCAAGATCTGGGCCGTACCGGTTTTCGCCAGTTTGGTGTTTCAACAAGCGGCGCGCTCGATTCGTTTGCCCTGCGCGTAGCGAATTTGCTCGTTGGAAACGATGCAGGCGCGGCCGGGCTCGAAATCACACTCGGCGGTTTGCAGCTACGGTTTGAGGACGAGCGAATCGTCGCCTGGTGCGGCGGCGAATTTGACGTGCAGATTGGATCACGGGCGTTGCCGGCGGCGCATGTCGCGCATTTACAAGGTGGTGACGAATTGAAATTTGGTCGCGCTCAATTTGGCTGCCGATGCTGGCTCGCGATCTCAGGAGGAATCGATGTGCCGATTGTTCTTGGCAGTCGCTCGACCGATTTGCGTGCCAATTTCGGCGGACTTGAAGGGCGGATACTGCGTGATGGTGATCGACTTCAGTTGGGCGCATCTCGACAGTCACAGACTGCCGTTACAGGAAGAATTTCCCCATGGACCGCGCCACACGATTGGGCAAGCCCAGCAAGTCGCCACCCGATTTTGCGTTTCATTCGCGGCGTGGATTGGGATCGCTTCAACGCTTCAACGCTTCAACGCTTCGCGAGCGAAGCGTTCACCGTTTCACCGGATTCCGATCGTATGGGTGTACGCCTTGATGGTCCGGAACTGAAACGCGACAAAGAAACCGATCTTATTTCGGAAGCAGTCGCGCCCGGCACAGTCCAGGTTCCACCAGGCGGTAAACCGATTTTGCTTTTGGGAGATTGCCAAACCATCGGCGGGTACCCAAAAATAGCTCACGTGATCACACTCGATCTTGGTATTACGGCGCAGCTTCGTGCCGGGGATAGCGTTCGTTTTTTCGAAGTTTCACTGGAGGACGCTCATCGGCTGTTAATGGAGCGCGAGCGCGACTTCGAGCGTTTTCGCATCGGCCTGAGTCTCCAAACATCATGAAGTTATCCGTCGATCTGAACGCAGACCTCGGCGAAGCCTCAGGCCACGATGCCGAGCTGTTCGAGCTGATTAGCTCGGCAAATATCGCAACCGGTTTTCATGCCGGCGATTCCGACACGATGCACGCCGCCATTTCCGCGGCGAAGAAGCAGGGAGTAGCTGTCGGAGCGCATCCAAGTTTTTTCGATCGCGAGAATTTCGGACGCAAGGAGCTGACGATACCCACCGAAGAGGTGTTTGACGGCGTGGCCTATCAACTTGGAATTTTTCAAGCGATCGCGTCTGCACTGGATGTGCAACCGAATCACGTCAAGCCGCACGGCGCCCTGTATAACATGGCGGTACGCGACTTGAAACTCGCCGACGCAATCGCGCGGGCAATCGAATCGATCGATCCGAAACTGATCCTGTTCGCACCGGACAGGAGCGACCTTGCCCGCGCGGGCGAGGCGCATGGCTTGCAAATCGCGCGCGAGATTTTCGCCGATCGCAATTACTTAAATGATGGCTGGCTCGTTCCGCGCACGCGACCCGACGCACTGCTTCACGATCCCAAGGAAGCGGCCGATCGCGTCTTGCGGATGTTGCGCGAAGGCAAAGTGCGCTCAGTCGAAGGCCAGGATGTTGAGGTGCGCGGCGAAACGATCTGTGTCCACGGCGATACACCTGGTGCCGTCGAATTTGGGCGCGAATTGCGCACACGGCTCGAACGCGAAGGCGTGAAAATCAGCGCGCCAAAAAGTTCGCGGTGAACGACAAAATCGAAAATGGAGCCGGCGCGCCCTCGCGCCGATCGGCACGGCCTGTGCGGCCCGAGGGCGGGCCGTCTCCAAGCGACACGACCAGTCTGGTCCGCGCGCTTGGCCCGATCGACGCGACCATGATTGTCATCGGTTCGATGATCGGCTCCGGAATCTTCATCGTGTCAGCGGAGTCATCGCGATTGAGTGGCGCGCCGGGTTGGCTGTTGCTCGCCTGGGGGCTCGCCGGCTTGCTAACGATTACAGGCGCCGTGTGTTGCTCCGAGCTGGCAACGATGATGCCGCGCGCGGGCGGCGTTTATGTTTTCTTACGCGAGGCGTACGGTTCATCGATTGGTTTCTTGTACGGCTGGACGTTATTTCTCGTCGTTCAAACGGGAACGATCGCAGCGGTGGCTATTGCGTTCGCGAAGTTTCTAGGCGTTTTTGCCACGGCAGTTTCACCCGATAAATACCTGGTGACGCCTATTTCGTTAGGCGGTTACGCGATCAGCTTATCGACGGAACAATTAGTGGCCATAGCATTGATCGCGCTTCTAACGTGGACGAACACGCGCGGGCTCGAGGTCGGTAAAATTGTCCAGAACACGTTTACCTTTGCAAAAACCGCCGCGCTAGCAGCCGTGGTTGTGATAGGGTTGTCGTTAGGCTGGAAAGCCAATTCTGCCGCACTAAGCTCGGCATGGTGGGACTCTTGGGCTAATGGCTGGAACCCGCAGGCGGCGCAGCCCGGTCTCGCCGTCACTGGCGGGCTTGCTCTCGCGTTGCTTTTTGGCAGGTCGATGGTCGGACCGCTTTTCGCTCAGACCGCTTGGACCAACGTGACATTTATTGGCAGCGAAGTACGCGATCCCGGCAAGAATCTCGTACGCGCGCTTGTTGGAGGGTGCGCGGTGGTGGTCATACTTTATTTGCTGGCCAACATTGCTTATCTGGCGGTGCTGCCGTTTCCAGAAATCCAGCAGGCGCCACACAACCGCGTAGCCGTCGCAATGATGGACGCCGTTTTCGGTCGGTCCGGAGCAATGTGCATGGCCGCCGCGATCATGATTTCGACCTTCGGTTGCAACAACGGGCTGATTCTCGCGGGAGCCCGCGTTTACTATGCCATGGCGCGTGACGGATTGTTCTTCCGGAAAATTGCAACCACAAATCGATTTCGTGTTCCCGCCGCGGCGCTCGTGGCGCAGGGAATCTGGACCGCCCTTCTGGTTTTGCCGCGCACGGTTACAAGTAATGCCGCGACACAGCAGGTGACTTACGGGAACGTTTACAATCAACTGCTTGAATACATCGTCTCAGCGGACCTGGTTTTTTACCTTTTGATGGTCGTGGCGGTCATTCTCTTACGACGCAAAAGGCCGAATGCTGAGAGGCCATACCGCGCGTGGGGTTATCCAATTGTGCCGATCATCTCGATCGTGCTATCGGCACTTTTGACCGTTGATCTTGCATGGCTCGCGCCGGCAACGTCAGGAATTGGAATTCTCATCGTCTTGACCGGCGTGCCGGCTTACTTCCTGTGGCGGCTGCGCGGCGCGCGACATGCCAGTCCGGTTTAGCCTTGACGCGCGAATTATTTTTGTATGCCTGCAAAATCAAAGAAACAACAAATGGCAGCGGGTGCTGCGCTTGCGGCGAAGCGCGGCAAGCGTTCCAAGTCGTCGCTTAAGGGGGCATCGCGCCAAATGGCGAAGTCGATGAGTAAGAGCGAGCTCTGAAGGATGGCAAAGACCAAGCGCAAGGGGAAGCCCACGCGCAAACGCAAGAAAAGGTAGAACTCGTATTTCGGCGACTAGACGGCTGTACAAGCCGAAGATTCACACTCAAGCCAAGGAGTCTGCCGAGGAAAAAAGAACATAATACGAGATGAAGCCTTTTACTCTCCAGCGCTGTCCACCTGCGTTGTCGCTATCGCCTCCGTTAGAGGATCAAGGCTCACCCTGGTAGCCCCCGTAAAAGGGTGGTCAAGCACGTAGATCAAAAATAAAATCGACGTGATCATGCCCGTGAGTGTAAAGGTAATCAGGTATTGTGCCCTGATGTTTTTCATTCCAAAGAAAAACGTGTAGGAGACCGCGAATAAGCCACCAACAAGTAACACCAACCAGATAGCTTCTGGCACGGTATCGTTGTTGGCAAATATTCTCAGTCGGCGATACTCAGCCAGATTGTTCAAAGATCGTAACGATTCGCCGTAGAGCTCTCGATTGGGAATCGAGGCCGTGTCGATCTGAGTGAATAACTGCCTGAGAGGAGTGTGGGCCAAGGCGGAATAGACGCTAAGGCTTTGCGTCGCCATTTCCGGGACTTCATCGTTGTAAACCGCAGCAAGATAATTTCTTACTCCCTGCTGAATGCTTTTCTTTGCAGAATCAGGAAAGGCGTCCACATCGTGAAAAATATCCAGAGCCTCGCTAGCCTCCAGTTGCAGATTTTTCGTCGCGTCGTCATATCCGCTCCAGGTAACGAACACGACAAACGCGACCAGCACTCCATAAAACAATCCGAAGGCGTTGAAAATGATCGCAGCGACTTCGTGGTTCTCCTTTAGTACTTCGGCCGAATACTTTCTTCGCACCAGGTAAAGCCCAGCCAGACTAAAGAAGGTGGTAACCGCCGAGACGATAAAAAATGAAATCGGCGGCGGTAACTGAAGCAGGAATTGCATAAATTTATTTACCATTTAGAAAATCCCCCCCCGGAATCTTACCGCTTTTGACTTGTTACTTCACGCTTAAGCCGGTACCCATCGGCGTGAGCACCGTACCCGCTGGCGTACTCAACTAAGCCGACGCCCTTTTTCCAGACGATTTTTTTGAAATGTCCTGAGGGGTGGCTCGCCTCATAAATACAGAGGTCGCCTTTCAATTTGATTGTGGTTTTCCACTCTCCTTCCTGATGTTCGAAGCTGCCGCGGTTATGCCGTAAATGTCGTTCGGTTCGAATTCAGGCGGTTTGTCCATCGCCGAAATCTTCTTAGCAGCGGCGTCGTTGTCTTCTTCGTTCAGCAGGACGATCCGGTTATCAGTCAGCGATTTTAAATCCGTGAATTCAATTTTGAAAATCGCGCCCCACGGCATTTTTGCTATACGCGTTGTCACCACTCTGGCCGTGAGAGGGATTTCTTGTTCTCCAATGTCGTCACTCCATTCGGTTCCGCGAAAGTTGGCAGACACTGGTTTGCCGGCCGGTGTGTCCAGAAATGGATTTGCCGCGTATCCGGAAACTGGGATCAACATCGTCATCATCATTGCCGCCGTTCGCCGCCAAATCATGAGGTAATGTTAGCAAACCGGGCATTGACAGCCCACGCTTGAATTTCCCAATCTGCCAGCTCTGAAAGCGCTCCGGCTATGTGGCCTGGTGGGTTTGCTGCTAATTTCGACGCAGCCGATTTATGCTGAAGAGTCTTGCTGGTTTGAAAAACTAGCTGAGGTTTTACCGGTCGAAAAATCTGGCGGGGCATTTCATGCGCGGGTGAATCTGACGCTTACGAGTTGGAAGCGGGATTTCTTTTCACCTTGAAATTCGATGACGCCCGCAATTGGAAGATTATCAAGGCGCATCAGATGTCGAAAAAGGAGCTCGAGGAAGAACAATGAGACCGTTTGGCGCCTTCGTCGGAATGGTTGCGCGGCCGATCAACTGTGGTTTGAATAGGCAGGAAATCCTAACAAACGAAGCGCATCGAGATTAACGAACATGAGAGCCTCAAACTTAAATTCATTCATCTCTATCCGCGTGAGCAGCGTGCCGACCTGGCTAGCTGGAGCTCTGATTCTGTTGTCAATTCCAAACGCATTTGCAGACTCCGACTTTTCGACCTTCTGGCAGAAATTTAAGCCTGCAGTTACCGGGGGCGATAAAGCCGCGGTCGCGGAGATGACAAAATTTCCGCTATCGATGCCCTATGGTGTTAAGGCCGTAAAGAACAAGGAAAACTTCTTGCGTCGTTATGACGAAATTTTCAAGGGCGAGGCGAATGCTGCGCAGTGTTTCGCAAAGGTGGAACCGCGAAAAGAGTCGGCGAAGCGGTACGAGATCTACTGTCCGTTCAAAGATACTCCGAACGACATGGAAAATGCGCCTAGTCGTTTCATGTTCGAACTGACCAAAGGCGGTTGGAGATTTGTCGGCCTCGACAACATCAATGAATGACGCGGATTAACGCGAAACATTTTTGGTTTGACGCTGAAGACCAGTGCGAGCTTTTGCCTAACGACATAATCGCGTCGGAAACATGCAATCTGCAAAGAAACAAAAAATAATAAGTAACGTTATTGAATCGTATGAAAACAAGAATGTACATCTGCGGGCTTCTTGCGCTCGCTATCTCCTCGATCGGCACGCTGCTCGGTGAAGAAACGTCACCCGGTGGAATCGTTCGCGGCCCGAAAACCGGGTTTAACATCGGTGCGCCTGAAGGCTGGGTCGTCGACAATGAATCGGGCAAAGGACAGGACTTGCCGTGCGTTCTTTACCCGAAAGCTTTTTCGTGGAGGGACGCGAAGACGGTGATGTACGCGAAGGTAGCCAGCCCTCAATGGGAGGGTGTAAACGCATTCGTGGCAACGGCGATCAACGAAATGAAGGCGAAGCATGGTATCCCGAAGGAGAAAATTGCTTCCGGTAAAACCAAGGATGGCCACGATTACTTCATCAATGAATACCCTGCCACAAAGAATTACTCGCAGTGGGAACGTGTTGGCTACGTCCAACTTCCGCAGGGAGTCGGTTACATCGTCTTCTCATCCCGCGATCGCGCGAGTTACCAGAAGGATTCCGGCGCGCTCGAGAAAGTTCTGCAAACTCTCGTTTACGTCGAGCCGAAGTCCGGAGTGGCTAGTGGCCAGGAATACGCACGTCGTTACAGACAGCTGCTGGATGAGCATGCCGAGGCACAGATCGAGCCGCTCCTTACCGAATGGCGAGAGAAGGCGCCTGATGATCCCGACGCATGGATCACGAGTGCGAATTATTATTTTAACGAACGCCAGACGAATATTTCGCCGAACAAACCTGGCCCAGGCGACATTACGTTGACCGACAAGAAGGGAAAGGTAAAGGGGAGCATTTCGTTCGAGCAAGTGGAAGGGAGTAGAAAGCGAGCAGTCGATCTTCTTGAGGAAGCGACGACGAAATTTCCCGATCACCTCGACATCTGGTGCGGACTCGCTTTCATGTATCAAGAGAGCGGAGATTTCGACAACGAATTGTCGACCTTGAAGAAGATGGTCGCGTATGCCCGCGAGCACCCGACGCAGCTCAAGTGGTTAAAAGGTGCACCTCCAGACGAGCCTGCCGACAAATTCGTTCCGGACAAGCTACACGAGTACGGTTTGTATTACGAGAAAAAGGAGAACGCGGAGGATGATAAACGCTGGTTCCAAATTTCGACGCTGACAACCGAGCAATATCCAAATGACCCTCAAGGCTTCAAAGATGCAGCAGGTTATTGGGCGGATATTGGCGAATGGCAAAAGGCGCGCGATTTGTTGGAAAAAGCGCACGAACTCGAGCCGAAAGTCGTTGGGACACTGGTTGGCCTCGGACAGATCAGCGCTGAAATGAAAGACTTCGTAAGGGCACGAAAGTACTACGAGGAAGCTTTAAAACTGGAACCGAATGGCCATTATGCCAAGGCAGCAAAAGAAGCTTTAGGAAAGCTGAAGAAGAAGTAGTGGACATTAAGAAATTGCATTAGCTGATTTCTCCCCTTGCTTTTCTACGCGCCCACTTTCGCTCTGCTATGCCTTGTTTTCACAGCCGTGGGTGGGATCAGGCGCCGCAGGCAACAGAAAGTAAAGCTTCGATTTTTTTGGATCGCACCGATAGATCGTGGTCGCTCCGCCTTCCTAGTAATGGGAATGGATCACAATCTCGAGCTTGCGGTCACCGTCCAGATCGAACGTGCCGACAACCTTATACGCGTTCGGCGCGTCGAAGCTCGCGTCGGGGTCTGAGCCTTTACCCGGGTAAGCCTTCGAATGGAATTCGCCCTCGACTAGCTGGGTCTCCACTTTGCCGGCGATGACTCGCCGCACAAGCATCATCGAATAACTGCCTGCCGGCGATCTCATCGGCACACGGCCACTCTTGTCGAGATAGTTTGTCGCGCTGATTAGCACTTCTTCTTCGCCGTCGCCGTCCAGATCAACACGCAGAATGTTGTCGATCTTCAGTTTTGGTTGCTTGATCTCTTTCGTTTCCAAAAAATCGCGCACAGCATCAACGTAAGCTTTTTGCGTGGGATCGATTATTTTCGGTTTCCGTGGTAACGCATTCCACGGCGCGGCGATTGCGATCACCCCCGCTTCCGGTTCTGGCGACAAGGAAACGACAAAAGTTTCGTCACATGGAGCTCCTTCCGCCTTTGGCTTGCCACCTTTGGCTTCACCGAGTGCCTGGGTTAACCCATATACTCGATAGGTAGTCTCATCTTTAAAGCCATTTTCCGTCAGAGATCGCGCCGAAAAAATATCCGCTTTCGACCTCTACGATTGGACGCAACTCGGCTGCCGGTAACGCTGCTGCGCACATCAGCAAGGCAGCAACAACAACAAGAGTTGTTTCGACTGTAGTTTTCAACATCTATAGACCTCTTCATTGCCGGTCATTGTGGGTCAAGCGAGCCGGTCCTTTCGAGCTTAGAACGTTGCCGCCTTTAAAAAATGTTCGGCCAGGATTTGTGGCCAAATGGCTCTTGATCTCGCTCATGAACGCTTCTCCGAAATCCTTGAGTTTCTGTTCTCCGACGCCGGCAATGCGGCGAAACTCGGTTGAATTCATCGGATACACTCTCGCCATTTCGCGGAGCGATACGTCGGAGAAGATGATGTAGGCGGGCACGCCGCGTTCATCTGCGAGCTTGCGACGTAACACCCGCAAGCGCTCAAACAACGCTTCGTCGCATTCGATCGCACCTGCTCTGCGTCGAGGGGCTTTCTCGGCGATCGCGATTTGCCTGGTCAAAACGATCGACGTCCGCTTTCGCAATGCCTCCAGACCGGCGGGCGTCAGCGACAATGTCGCAAACTTGCCCGGCGCGCATTTGACCAGGCCCAGGCGCAACAGTTCGCGACCGATTGCCTGCCATTCACCTCGTTTTAATTCGCCGCCGATGCCGTAAGTGGACAGCTCGTTGTGACCCCGTTGCCTAATCGCTTCTGTGTCGGCGCCGCGGAGCACATCGACAACGTGACCCATCCCAAATCCGAATCCATGCCTGGCGTGGATGCGATACACGCAGGAAAGAAATTTTTGCGCGTGCACCGTTCCATTGAACGTCTCGCGTGGCTGCAAGCAATTGTCGCAACTCCCACATGAAATCTGTAGCGGCGGTGTGTGGCCGTCGACAGTTTCAGCGTTGGAAAGATATGATTCGCCGAAGTACTTCAGAAGCACAGTCCGGCGGCATTCACGCGTCTCGGCGTAATGGACCATCTGCTGAAGCTGCGCACGAGCGATGCGCGCTTCGTTTTCGGCTTTTTCATCGATAAAATGCAATTGCTTGGCGACATCGCCCGGACTGAAGAGCAGCACGCATTCGCTTGGCAGCCCATCGCGCCCGGCGCGTCCAGTCTCCTGATAATAACTTTCAATGTTTTTCGGCAAATCGTAATGCACGACGAAGCGGACATTCGGTTTATTGATGCCCATTCCGAACGCGATCGTGGCAGTGATCACGCATACGTCATCGCGCAGAAATGCATCCTGATGCCTTGTGCGCTCGGCATTTGTTAGTCCGGCGTGATATGGCTTTGCGGTAATGCCGTCCTCATTCAAACTTCGCGCGAGCGACTCGGTGCTCTTGCGGCTTGCACAATAAACGATGCCGCTGTCGGCAAGCCGAGTTCGAATGAACGCCAGCAATTGGTCGTAAGGCGCCGTTTTCGGAACCACCCGGTATGTTAGGTTCGGCCGATTAAAGCTGGCCACATAAGCACGCGGGTCGCGCAATTTTAATTCTTTGATGATATCGGCGCGCACGCGCTCAGTCGCGGTGGCGGTCAGCGCCATGATCGGCACATCGGGCAAATGTTTCCGCAGTTTCTTAAGCTCGCGATACTCCGGCCGGAAATCGTGGCCCCATTCGCTGATGCAATGTGCTTCGTCGATGGCGAATTGCGCAATGTTCCAGTTAAGCGCGCGCTCGAGGAAGGCGTCCAACATCAACCGCTCCGGCGCTACGTAGAGCATTCGATATTTGCCGCGATGCAAGCCGCGCCACCGCGCCTTTGCTTCTTCCCTATCCACGGTCGAATTCAAATATGTCGCCGGAATTCCACTCGTTTGCAGGGCGTCAACCTGATCCTTCATCAGCGCAATGAGCGGCGACACCACGATCGTTAGCCCATTCCGTATCAATGCCGGCAACTGAAAGCAAAGCGACTTCCCTCCGCCAGTCGGCATCAGGACAAACAGATCCTGTCCGGCGAGTGCATCCTGGATGATTTCTTTCTGCAACGGCCGGAACTGTTCGTAGCCAAAATGTTTCTTCAGGGCACCGAGCAGTTCCACGACTTTCTTAGTAAAACGCTGCGCGCATTTCGCCCAGCGAATTTTGTCCCACAAGGAAGTGACGACTTAGGCAGCCGTTATCTACCGTTCCTTGTCTCAGGCTTCGCACTCGACCGGCAGCACTTCTTCGATCTCGTCCGGCTCGCAGCGATAGATGGTCGTTTGGCCGCCTTTGTAGTAAAACGACTGAACGATCACTTCGAGTTTACCGTCGCCATTTAAATCAAGTACTGCGGCGAGATTTATACATTCGGCAACAGATTCTTCCGGCTTCGCGTAGCCTTCAGCGGCTACAAGTTTTGTTTGAACATTCCCGTCGACTACGCGCCGCAAGATGACGATGGAATAACTTCCACGCTGCCGAGCTTCAATTGGCGCCTCGGGGAACGGCGCGCGAGAGGAATCGTCCGATTTGTTGTCGGTGAAATAATTTGTCGCGCTGATTAGGACTTCTTCTTCGTTCGTTACCGTCCAGATCGCCGCCTGAATAATTCTGTTGCCGTGGAAACTAAATATACCATGTTAGTTTTTACGGTGACCGCACTTCTTGCTGTATATATTTCTCTGCTTGACCAGCTACAACAGCCGGTGGCGCACCTGCGCTTCGATAACGACGCAACACGAACGATGGAGCGCGTTCGTCTACCTGAAGCCAACGTTGCTGCCGAACGGCACTAATGAACAGCGCGAACAAATCGCGGTCGAGAACCCGAAAGAACTCGTCTGTTCGACAACGAATAGTGGACGCGGCACGGGCGCACTTTTTCAGTCACGGATTCCGCAGTGTGACCATGGACGATCTGGCGGAGGAGTTGGGGATCAGCAAAAAGACTCTTTATACCTATTTCCCCGGGAAGTTTGATCTGCTCGAGGCCGTGCTGGCCGACAAATTAATCAGTGTCGAAGCGACGCTGAAGGAAGTGACGCGCGCGCACCCGGACGATTTCCCGGCGACCTTGCGCGAGTTGCTGGCTGGCACGCAACGCGAATTGGATGAGATCAAGCCGCCGTTCGTGCGCGATAT
>Ga0207701_10002797_pt1 | contig 18017 bp, 24 predicted proteins | sample KBSSwiSSwithPhiX_FD_184294 | JGI IMG/M metagenome (GOLD analysis project Ga0207701, IMG submission 184294) | Switchgrass rhizosphere bulk soil microbial communities from Kellogg Biological Station, Michigan, USA, with PhiX - S5 (SPAdes) (version 2) | ecosystem: Environmental > Terrestrial >... | reverse complement strand
GTGTTGTCCATTTTCTATACGACTCATCATTCCACAATACATTCCATACTTTTTCTTTGGGTGCATTGATGTCGATGGAGAAATTGATCTTTTCCATATAATATATTTTTAGGTTTATAAATATAATTAATGCTTTGCTGGTATAAAGATGCGATGAAAAAAATTGAATGTCGGGGTGGAAAAGCGACTGTTTAATGGGGTGTTCCCGACAACCCCATCAATTTTACCCTTACCCTAATAAGTAGCTGAGAATACTTCAAATATTATTGAGTCTCAGTAAGAAATTTTTGATTATCCGCTTCATATTTGTTTTTGAATTCAGTGAACTGTTCATGTAACTCTGAAACCTTTTGCAATCCATGATCTACTTCTTCATGCAGATCAGGCAAGCCATCGCTGAGTATGCCAGCTTCAAGATTGATATTATCAGCTTCTATTTGTGCGATCTTTTTTAACACTGAGGTTTGAGAGTTTCTGAGATCATCCAGCTCCCGAATGATCTTATCCATTAAAGCTAAGCGCTGCTTCGGATCCATATTTAAAATGTTTAAAAAAAAGGAACAAACTCCAGGCCAGTAAAACACCCGGATTTCATACAAATACCCTCTCATTTTACTCTGCCAATGGCATGGTAGTTGTTTTTATGCTTTTGGTGAGAAAAGTGTGCTGCTTGATCATTATTCATTTTTAAAAAATCCGTCATGAAAAATTTAATTGGCGTTATAATATCTATTGTTTTGATATCAAGTTTTGCTTCTATGGACCGTTCAGGTATACAGGGGACGATAGATCCGCCGGAAGGAGCTAAAAGAATATGGGCTGTTAGTGGTAAGGATACTGTTTCAATTATTCCTACGCCGGGTAGTTTTATAATGGATGTAAAACCGGGAACCTGGAAATTAGTAGTAGAAGCCGTGCTCCCATATAAAAATGCCGAAAGAGAAAGCATTCTTGTAATGGATGGCCAAATAACAGATATTGGTTTGATAAAGCTTACACAATAGATACCGGTCATATAATACAACCGGGATTTATTATAAACGGCAATGTATTACTTATACTAATTCATAATTTTCTTTTCAAAAAATTAAGTTATGAAAAAGTTGAATCTGCTTCTATTGTATCTTTCAATCTTTTGTTTTGTAAATGCCCAAACAAAAGTAAACCCGGTGATAAAATCTTACGGAACGGTTTTTCAACTACCGAATGCTGATCATAAACCAGATCCATCAATAAAATATAAAATTCTTGTTGAGCTTACGGAAAATGGTTCAAAACCAGATTCACTAAATGAATACATTGAGGCCTTAGCCACATTAGTTAATCTTCATGCAGCCGAAGGCGTGTCGAAAGAAAATATTCAAATGGTGGTAGTGTTGCGTAAAATGGCCACATATGCAGTTTTTGATAATGAGCTTTACAAAGAAAAATTTAAATGCGATAATCCCAACCTGCAGATATTAAAAGAGCTAATGGATGCCGGTGTTGAGTTTTTTGTATGCGGGCAAACAATGCAAAAAAGGAATATTGATATTAAAAAATTAATTGCAGGAACTAAGGTGGCAAGTTCCGGACTTACTGCATTAACTACCTACCAGCTTAAAGGATATGCCCTGATCAAATTTTAAAGCCCTTTCATCAAGAAATCTAAACCTGTCGTGTAGCTTTGGTTTAAATTTCATTTGCACGGCTGAAGTTTGCAAAAACTAAGTTTTATGAAACTCATCGCTACACTTTTGTCACTTACATTATTATTTTCCTGGGCCAACTCAAAAGAAACAAATTATACAGCAAGCACCCCTGCGGCTCCATTAGTAAGAAAATTCCTCGGTATTTCGCTAACAGACTCTATTGATTTTATCCGTTGGAAACTTTCTATCACTGAAAACAAGTATTCTTTGGAATGTATTTATGGGATTGGGAAACCAAATACAAACGGCTTCTATGATGGTGGAAAAAAAATTGCTTTTTCAGGGAAAATAAAAAAAGAAAAAAATAATTATTTACTCATAAACAATAATAAAACACTGAAACTTGCCGAATTGAACAATAACCTGCTTCATATACTTAACAATGACAATACTCTCCTGATAGGTGGTGGCGGATGGAGTTATGTGCTGAATAATACGACTCCGTCCCTGACAAACAAAGTGAATATGATCGCAAAACAAACAAGTTATAGAGACTCGGTGGCATTCCAGGGAAGAACACCTTGCGGAGATTTTTCAATCAATCATCCAGGCAATGGCTGTATTAAAATGAAGTGGTATATCGTTCTTTACGCAAATGCTGTTAAGAATGAACCAACAACCTATCTTTTGAACCGGAGTCATATGTTCCCATTGGAATATCCGGGTAAGAAAGGAACCTGGAAGATCATTTCAGGAAAAGATGGCAGGATCATTTATGAATTGACCCCTGATAAAGAAACTATCCACACTTATCTTTTAAAGCTTGATGACGGTGTTTTGATCTTTACAGATGCAAATGGAAACCTACTAGTGGGGGATCATGACTTTAGCTATACTTTGAACAGAAGTTTCTAGTCACCTTGTTAGAGTCATATCAATTCAATTTATGGGCATATTCATTTAAAATTTTTATCCTTTTATAGAATTTTGGAGTGAAAAAGAAAAATAAGTGTGAGGCAAATGCTATATAAACTGCCGATAACGTTTTAAATAAATAATAATTAAAGAGTAAGCTTAATAATTTTCTTCCATGGATCTTGAGTGAATATCTTTTTCTGTAACCATTTCTCCTTCAAGACAAATGCAAAACTCATTTTTGTTTTGAAGTTCCTGGCGGAATTCTTCTTCCATCTGTGCAAAGTCTTTAAAGAATGCGATGCTTTCAGCTAACCATTCTTTTTTCTCGTTGTATGAATTCTTCAGATAATCATGAATTGAGATCATGTTTTCTGTGACGTTGCTGAGTTTCAATGGCAGAAGCAGTTTATTCATGATGAGTAGATTTATGAGGATTATGAAACATTTATGCCAAAATCATTCCTGTTAATTAAAAGGCCAAAGGATGGGTATTAAATAATTTTAAACGTTTATATTAATGCAAAAAATGTGGATAAGATATTTACTATTAAACCGAAAAATGACAATCAAAAAAAGGGTTGATTTTTTTCCCCATAACTATTTCACTAAATATTATCTGTGTCTCAACATGAATTGGGGTCAGTTGTAAAAATCCCGCTGTTATTGTTTTTGTAAGCCTAGTTTTTTCATTGCAGCTTCTTCATCTACATGTGATATTAATAAAATGATCTTGGGTTCACTTCCTGTTTCCTCGATTATATAGCTTCTATCAAATTCTATTAATTTATTACCCGTTTTGTCAAAAGTTATACCCCAACGTACTACCACCATGCTATAATCATTGCAGATAGGCATTACTCTTTTAGAAATTATTCTTGCTGAAGTGCGGCCGACGCTTTTGTAAAACTTATTTGTTTGCGCAGCTTTCTTCTCACAATCTTTCTTATTCTGCGTTATTGAACCTTTTGGTCCGGCAGTAATAAAGCTATCGGCACAATACCCTGATATCTTTTTCAGATCAAGTTTGTCGAAAGCAGTTTCATACTCTTTGAATAAAATATCCAGTTGATCACGACTCATGCTCTACCATTTAAAAAAACGGCTCAAAAACAAAGCCATGATTATGTGTTATGCCTGTGATCAAAAGGCATGCATTTTGAGAATTACTTTACTAAAAATATAATATGCCAATCGCAAAAGTTATCGAAGTGGTCGGCTCTTCTGAAAAAAACTTTGATGACGCAGTTATACATTGTGTTGATAAAGTATCAAAAACTATTCACCATATTGACTCTGTATTTATCAAAGAATTTAAAGTTCATATGAAAAATAGAAAGCCTGTTTCTTATGAAATTATTTGCAATGTATCTTTTCGGCTTGAGGCTGTGAACAGATAATAAATTAATTTCTGAACTCCTGGCTTATCATGAGGCCATAAAATCCACCATCTAGTATTCCAATGGCCACACGCCCAAAAGAAGGATTAAGAATATTTGCCCTATGTCCTGGAGAGTTCATCAGGTTTACATGTGCTATTTCTACTGTTTGAGCTAGTGCAAGATTTTCTCCGGCAGTTTCAAAATGAATATTTGCCGCTCTCATTCTATCGAAAGGATCTTTTCCATCAAGATCATCGTGTGCAAAATATCCTTTTGCAAACATATCTTGTGAGTGAGCCCTTGCAATCTGCAGCATCTCAGGATCAGCTACGAATGGTTTTAATCCACGTTTTTGTCTTTCTGCATTTATCATCTGCAACATTTCCGCCTCATAATTCGGTTTTGGAACTGCATTATCGATCTTAAAAGTAAGATTGATCTTTTCAGCCGAGCCAGGCTGAACTGTAAGACTATTGATCGTTTGCCGAATGGCTTCATCAAATACGGGAGCTAGTTTCCTGTTAGCCCATTCTGATTGCATTGCCAATTGAACGCCTAACTGGCTATTGCGAGCTTTTTCGGTTATTCTATCCCGTATCGGCAATGCCAGAATGATCGCAGAAAATATCACTGCATATAAATAACCCATAATAGCTCCAGGAATAATTCCCAAAAATCTATTGAATACACTAAGATGAGCTTCTATTGGAGCAGCCCGCGCTATATATCCTGCAAGAATACTCAGGAGTGTACCGGCAACGATAGCCGTCAATATAAAAGCAATTGCCAATAACCATGGGCCTGCATTAAATAATTTATCAATAAAGCTGGCAACATATGGATAAAATAAATAGGCCATAACAAAACTCCCGGCCCATACTAATAAACTAAGCATACTGGAAATAAAACCACGGTACCAACCTGCAATAACTGCCAGAAGTACGATCAAGATCAAAATTAAATCAATCCAATTCATAGATAATGTTACACATGAATTGAACAAAAAGTTCGCCGAAATTTTTATCCACTTAGCAATTTTGAAATTTCAAAAAGAAAAGCCAATAAGATAATGTAGAAAAAAATGCTGCTTTTAGATGATTTTCAGAGTTTGTCTCCTGGGATTTTGAATTTTTGTCTACCATTAATGGTGGTACACAATTTGGCACTAACAAAACGAACTTGATAAATAAAATTATAACCATCTAAATAAATATTATGAAAAATTCCCTCTGTGTTTTACTGTTTGTAATGATCTCGATTTCTTTGACAAGTTGCCAATTAGTAGGTGATATTTTCAAGGCGGGAGTTTGGGTAGGAATATTGGCGGTAGCAGCAGTTATAGGATTGATCATTTTTTTAATCAGCAAACTCTCAGGAAAAAAGTAAATTCGGTTATTGAGGCAAAAGGCTATAACCAATTTCACAAATGAAGTATGATATCATCATCATTGGTGCTGGGGCTGCCGGGTTATTGGCAATGAGAGATCTTGCAAAAACAGGTTATCATGTTTGTATGTTGGAAGCCTTCGGAATTGCGGGTGGAAGGATCTCTGGCATTAAAGAAGATTTTGAAAATTATGTGGAAACTGGAGCAGAATTTATCCATGGCAAATTACCTTTTACTTTTCAACTACTAAAAGAAGCCGGTTTATCTTATGAAGCTGTGGAAGGAAAGATGATCGGTGTTCAACAAGGACAGTGGCAAAGTGAAGATCATTATGCTCATTGGGATGAATTCATGCAGCAACTCAGAAAACTAAAAACAGATATCACGATCCTTCAATTTTTGGAAGAAAATTTTTCCAGCCCGGAATATATTCATCTTCGACAAGCTGTCCAGCGGTTTTCAGAAGGCTTTGACCTCGCTGATATTTCCAAAGCTTCGATCCTTTCTGTAAAAAAAGAATGGGAGGATATAGATAAAAAACAATACAGGATCAAAGGCGGCTATATCCAACTCATAGATCACCTGGTTAATTCTTGCCGACAATTAAATACTGAACTCTATTTTGATACCTGTGTAAATAAAATTGATCATGAAGAAGGGAATGTGACTGTACATACCACTGACAACAAAAAATTCCATGCAAATAAATTGATCATTACCGTCTCAGCAGGCGTATTGCAATCTGGCACTATTCAATTTAAACCCGCATTAACTGATCATGCAATTGCAATACAAGGTTTGGGATTTGGAACAGTAATAAAATTTCTGTTGGAATTCAAAACAAGTTTTTGGAAAGAGTTTGATGATGAAACCGGCTTTTTATTAACCGATGAGGAGATACCAACATGGTGGACTCAATTACCTGCAGAAAGTAATTTGCTCACCGGCTGGCTTGGCGGGCCTAACGCAACAAAAAAAATATTTGAGCCAGACTCCTCATTATTACAAACTGCGTTACTATCATTATCATCGATCTTTCGCATTCCACCTGCAATGCTGCAAGAAGAACTTAAGAATTATAAGATCATCAATTGGCTAAACCAACCCTATATAAAAGGCGGCTACAGCTATAGTACACTACATTCTGAAAAGGCAAAAGGAATATTAGCCTCACCTGTGAATAATACGATCTACTTTGCAGGTGAAGCGATAAGCAGGAGTGAGTCGCAAGGGACAGTTGAAAGTGCTTTGCAAAGCGGTCATGATACAGCTAAAATGCTGATCGGGCATTATCAATCAGAAAAAAAGGTATAGCGTTATTCATCTTCAGGATCACGAATGCTGTAAGAATTATTTTCTTCATCCTCCTCTCCTATTTTTTCGTCAGCATCATCATTTTCACTTCCCGGCACATCAAGATCCCTTCCGCTCTTATCCGATGACTCATTTAGTTTTTCCCCATCATCGTCTGTGCTATCCGGAGTCGCAGCATTCAGTTGTTCATCATCCAAGGTCGCCATAGACTCGACACTCCGCTGTAATAGATCCCTTTCTGTTTTGGTAACGTTAGAGTTTTTGTCAACCAAAATGTCTTCATCTGTATCTAACAGTTCATTTGCTTCTTCATCAGCGGATGAAATAGTTGTGTCAGCCATTTCACCCGGCGGCAATGGCCTAACATGCTCCTGCCCGGGAATATCTTTCACTTCCGGCAGATCGAGATTACCTTCATCAGGTTTTAAAAGTTCTTTATCTCTTTTTGATTCCGGTAGGTCACTTGTGGCTTTGTCATTCTTTTTTTGAATTGTTTTCATAAAAAAATATTTGAAGTGACAGAATAATATTCTACCAAGCAAAATCATGCCCGAATAATAAACCGGGTATTCTAAAAAATAAAACCGAGGGAATGTGGAATCTTTTTCCTATAAATTCTAAGGACTGATATTTTAATTATCAGCAGTAAAAGTATAACACCAGGCCTCTCCCTCTAAAACAGCCTCACCATCCTGTCGTGCAATTTTTATTTTTAATTGGGTCACCGGTTTTGTTTCATGTTTACTTATCACCTCCGCTTCAGCAGTAATTGTATCTCCAATAAAAACCGGGGCCGTGAATTTCCAGTTCTGGCTTAGAAAAACTGTGCCAGGGCCTGGCATATCCATCGCAACTAAGGCATGAAGAAGGCCGGTAGTTAATCCCCCTTGTACAACAAGTTTTTTAAATTTTGTTTTAGCCGCGAATGTCTCATCAAAATGAAGGGGATTATAATCGCCGCTCAAGGCGGCAAATGTTTTTACATGATCAGCAGTTAATGTGATACTTCGGGTTGCTTTTTGTCCTATAGAAATTTGCATAGTATTTATTGTTAGCAGCTAATTTACTCAATTTTGTTGCTTATTATCTTCTTCAATTTCTTCAATGGCTACTTTCTCTTTTTTTATCCCCTGTCTTAAAAGATAAAATAAACTCATGTAAATATTCGCTATCCATACTATTGAAAAACCGGCAATGATATACCCCCGCCAGTCAGCAAATAATAAATAATACCTGGTAATTATCAGTATAACTATAGTAACATAATGGCTGAAACAATATTCGCAAGTAAGCATGTAAAAAAGCTTCCTTAAAAGGAACAGCTTATTTCTCCTGCTATTCAATTCGCAAAACTTACGTGGTTCCTTAAATATTTCCTCATGTGTAACCGTCCATGAAATGCAGGCAACAGGAATAGCGATCACAAAAAGATAAATAAGCTGCAGATTTAAAGACATGACAAATGACTTTAATGAACAAACTTTATTGTTCAAAAGGCAAACCAAAACCAAGCCAGCATTTTGATTTTATAACCCAAATAAAAAACCTGGAGTTTCCGGGTTTTTTATTTGATATCCTACATACTAATTGTAAAAACTGCATTTCATTTTAAGTCTGTATAAACAACTCCCTGTGCATTCATCAGCGTTATTTCTGAAACACCATTTTTAATAAGAGTTACATGATACACTTCTTCGTTTCCGTTTGACACTCTTCGGGTAATGCTATATAAATTGTTTCCATAAGTATTGATCGCATTAGTGATCACTACATCTGGTACATATGTATTAAGTACAGGTAGAGAAGCTTTGAAGCTTTCACCCCTCATCATGTACCATGGCTGCGTATTATAATATACACGAACGATCCTGTTATTATCACTTTTGTAGGTTGCATACCACCAATCGCTGGTCATAGGCATCCAGGTTACTGTAGTTGCTGTAGGATAACTCGTCTCGAAATTTGTCTTAATAGTAACTGGCACTTGTGAACTATTAAACTCTGTATTAGTCGCTTTATACGTCGTCACTACTTCTTGTGCGTTTATTGTATAAGCAATTGCCAGGATAATTGCTGCGCAAAATATTTTTTTCATAGATAATAATTTTAAAAAGATTAAACAATTGATTTTATCTATGAGAAGAGAAACAAGAATGGTGCCCATGATTTTTTAAAATCCTTAATTACACAAAATGTGGTATTTAGATCAATTAAAAATCATTCTCTTCTTTCCGGGGTATGAACATTGAAGAATTGGTCAGGTAAAAAATTTCATCAGTATATGTAAATGGGCAAAATATTTCCACGACGCGAATTATTTATTCTTACTATCTGTTCCCGGCAGGATCATCATCATATAAACATATATGCCGAGGTTGTCAGATTGAATTTCATCGGCACCAATCGTTGCATTATTTAATAGCCGTGATCCACTGGGGTTAAGGCAACCCAATACTACCCGGTTTGTTTTAAAATTAATTGCTCCTGTTTTTTCCGGAACGATCATATAGGGAGATTCAGAATTTTTTCCATAAAATTTAAAACTATTGCCATTGAGCCTCATAAGGCTATTAAGACTCATGCCCGAATAAATACCATCTCTTGAATTCCAGACATTCTCGCTGATGATCCCATCATAATTTGAGATGGTGCCCGCATTCATGTTTCCGCCAATAATGAGGTAGGCTGGTTTGCAAAGATTCAAATTGTCTTCCCAAATAAAGACTGCCTGCCTGCTGGTCTTTGGAAACAAAACAGAACATTTTGCGACTTCTTTTTCAGAGAAATAATAAACATCTTTTATAACGTTCTTCTCGCCAAAAAAACTTACAAGATATTCGTGAGAATAAAACAGCAAAAGGTCTTCTGCAAATTGGATATCACCGGGCAAGGGAAGCACTTGCTGATTAATGGCCAATGAATAAAGAGTATCGTCATCCTGTTCAACGATCCTATTTGCCAACACCGAAATATTTTTCTTTTGAAAAAATATATTAATAGTGTCCTTTTCATTACCGCAGAAAAACCCTGCCTCCTTTAATTCCTCCAGGCTTTCGGTGTATTCCTTTTTTAAAGAAGTGATATAAGTAAATGAAGAATTATTTTTCGTATGAAATGTTTCAATGCTTCTTTTGATGTTCAATGTATCTTTTTTCTTTTTACTCTTCTCAGGTTTTAAATTATAAATATTTATCACGATATCATTCTGAAACCTGCTTCCTCCATGCAAAAACTTTTTCTTACTTAAATAGCTTTCAAGTTTTTTAGGTGAAAAAGAAGATACATAAAGAAAATCCTTAACAGAATATCCCTGGCCATGCACATTGCACACAACTAAAAATGAAATAAGAAAAAGTAAATATCCCCTCATAAAACAAGTTGTTCGTTAATACACTTTGACTGCGGCGGGGTTTTATCAGAATATTGGGGTGAAAATCACTAGGCAGGTATCAAATCATTCTCAATAACCATACCGGGAGAATGCTTAAAAATGTTCAGACTTCAAAATTACTAATTTATCACAAGCAATTGATATGCTTTTCAATGAATATTATTAGGATCTCCATTTAATAGTTCCTTCTTTGCTTTCTTTAACCCGAAACTTGACGATTTTCTTGATCAAAGGCAAGGGTAATTGCTTTTCAAGGGGAAATTGAACGGAACCTTCAGCAGTCTTATATTCTGAAAGCTCTTTGGCGAATGCTTTTATAGCAGATGGCATTGGATAAAACCCAATATGCTTTTTGAATACAGCAAATGTGACAAGTATTTTCTGGTAAGAATAGGCAGGCATACGCCATTTCAACTCTTCCTTAGCTCCCGGTGCTGCTACCCTGATGCATTCATGTAGTTTCCACAATTTTTCCTGTACTCCTGGTGGTGCAGAATAAATATATTCCTCTATCGTCTTCGGTTTCATTTGAATTGTTATAAAAATTAATTTCCCTTACTCGCCTGCCATATAAACCATACATTCAAAATTATATATAAGATCAAAACTACCTGCGACGCAACTATATCAAACTTATACGCTTTTGCAGCTTTATTCTTTTTAATAAGATTTAAAGAATATGCATTTGCAGCAATGGTCGTAAAAATAAAAAATAAGGTAACCCCATGCAACAGGTCAACCAATGTAAATGAACTCGATTCCGGCAACGCAGAATCAATAATATATTTGTTACCAATAACAGCGAACAATGCGCCAACCGTTAATCCGAAACGGGAGTCCATTCCATCTGCATGAATGTAAAAACATACATAGGAAATAAGGAATGCGATATACATTCCTAAAAACATTTTCCAAAACAATCCTGAAGCTTCACGGCTAACAACCAATCTTATTCTGAATGAGCTGTATTCTGTATGCGGTTTAGCAAGTTCTTCATCTCCAAACCCGGTTTCATACATTTTTATTCCTGTCGAAAGCAAACAACTATCGATGGACCAACCACGCAATGTAAATCGTGAATCATAATGCTGGCCAACTGTATCTGCCACAAAAACCATAGACCTGGAATCAAACTGGGAGTTCTCGAATGCGATCCGAAGGCTTTGCCTGTCAAAGGGGAAATTTCCAATTCTCCAGGAATCCTTCATTACACATTGCATTTTCATTTGCATAAATATCCTGTCATTGCTGCTATCGATTGTTACAAAAGATTTGGTTACAGTTTTTGCCTGTGGCACTTCGAGATTATTATAAAAATCAAAATCTTTGTTTTTGTATTTTAACCATATCCAAAAATTGACACTATACTCTTTCTGTTTAAAGTCGATATCATGTATGCTTGTAATAAAAATGCCTATGCTAACGGTATCCGGCTTTGTACCCTGTGCATTTGTACCAAAACAAACAAATGAAAAAAGAAAAAAAGAAAGTGCTCTATAAATAAATTTTTTCTTCATATAGATTCATTGCAAGCATGAAAGATAGAAAACTGTCAATTAAAAACAAAGTACTTCTACAACGTATAATTTATCGAATCTTACAGATGAGAAAGTATTATTTTTTAGTTTTTCCTGGCTGATGCATTATAAGTTTATTTATCTGGTCCCGGACAAGAATTGGCGACTCAGATTCTATTAGGTAGCTATGAAGTGAAGATCCATTTTCCCAGGTGTTGCTCCCATCTGCTGCTACTTTTATTTTGCCTGTTTGAATATTCCACCATGGCTTATATCCTTTTACTGCGATCAGTACAGCCGTTTCATCCCAACTCATTCTGCCTGCACTATCCTGTGGGCTCAACGGGATACAGATCCGGAATACATCTTTTACAGGGCTGTTTTTGATGGATCGATCATTTACCAATGGCAACCCTGTCTTTATTTTCATCCCTATTTCCACGCCGCTAAATAATATCGGAGTTTCCCAATTTTCAAAAACATTTTTGGAAGATGCTGCATCCATTCTAACATTGAATTCATTTCCGGCGGGAAAACTGCCTGCCATACACACCAATTGCTTCACTTTTTTCCTCACTAATTCTTTACCAGTAAGCTTTGAATATTTATCAGGAAGTGATTGAAGTAAGTCTGCAAGATTTGTAAGAAACCCTACTGTTATTATTGTTACTGATCCATCCGGTTGTGACGCCAATGATCTTCTATAAACTTCGATTGAGCTTAATACTTCATCATTCTTTTTTATTTTATGCGGATAATTTAAAAGAAGTGAGTCTGTCCAATGCTGACTGTCCTTTAATTCCAAAGCTTTCGATTTTGGAACACCAATCAACAGCTCCGGTCTTCTAGAATAAGTATTCAGTACATTAAATACTGCTGCTACTCCCTCGTATTTTGTACTGGCAACTGTGGCAAGAATATTAATATAACCACTGTCAGCAAATGCATGCAGTAAAGTAATAGCTCCTACATCATCATAATCCGGGCCCATATCGCTGTCAAAAATTACAGGGATAGGCTTAGTTTTTTGCGCCTGTGAAGAAATGGAGATCGTTAAGCAAAAGAAAAGTAATATCCTATAAATCACTTTTGAGTTTTTACTTTTTATAATATTCATTCCAGGTTATTGTCTTACCGGTTTTAGCAGATCGTCTTGCAGCATCAAGGATCTTTACAACAATATCATTTGTTTCAACGGAAGAAAGATCATATTTATTCATTTTAATATTACCGCGGATCACATTTGCAAAATAAACAAAGGGATCATTACGGTCATTGTTTAAGGCTGATGCAGTGAGAGTTTGAGCTTCTTTTTTTTCATCTTCTTTTATCTGCATATTTGTTCCGTCTTTACAAAAAACAAAACCGGTTTTCCCATATACTTGCATATCCTTACGACCAAAAGGCCAGTTCCATGATGCCTGTATGATCACCTGTGTCTTTTTATAAGTAAGAATGATCGTTGCTTCATCATCCACTTTTGGATATATCTCAGGTTTTATTTGTTGAGTAATTGCCGTTACTGTTAACGGAGTTTCTCCATTCATGAGCCATGTTGCAAGATCAGCTCCATAACAACCAAAATCGATCAAGGCCCCACCGCCATTTAAAACAGGGTCAGTAAGCCATTGCAGGAATTCAGCGCTGCAACCGATCTCGACCGGTCCACGATGACCAGTATGGAAAACTATTTTGCGTATATCTCCGATCAGTTTGTCTTCTTTAATTATTTGATAAGCTTTTGCATTACTTCCATACCAGGTAGTTTCATAATTAGTAAGCAAATGAATATTATACTTCTTTGCAAGTGCAAGCATCTTTGTTACATGTTCATTACTTACAGCTAATGGCTTTTCAACCATAATATGAATACCACGAGGAGCACAATACTCAACAACTTTTAAATGTTCATAAATACTATTAAAAGCAAGCACCGCCCCGGGTTTTGTTTTTTCAATAGCTTCTTCCATGGTATTATAAACAATGTTCATGTTATAGCCATATTTCTTTGAATATTTTTCCGCCAATGAATGATTTGGTTCTGCAATTCCGACAACTTCAATATCCTTTTTATTTTGGTATCCAAGAATCCAGCCCACATGGTCATGAACAAGACCGACTATAACTACACGCAATGGTTTTTGTTTCAAAGTATCATTTTGTGCTATCACCGGTATATAATTAGATATAATGAATATGGCTATCAAAAGACGCAAGAGCATGGTATTGATTTTTAGCAAATATAACTTTTGTAGTACCGGGCAGTTAAATTATGAACGGGCCAGTATTTTGGTTCAGGATGGCTAAATTTACAATCCAGATCAAAATTTAATTATGAAGGCAAAAATCATATTAAGTGTTACGGCAGTTATTATCTATTCAGTTGGATGTTCAGCACAAAATCCCCCGGTAGAAACTCAAAAACCCAATTCGGATTATAAACCTGCCAGAGCTGGGCAAACAAGGGTTGCAGGCGTCAAAACGAAAACACCTTATAAAGTAGATAAGCTCGCAGAAAAATTAGGACTTCCATGGGCCATCATTCCTTTTCCAGATGGGCGATTGCTAATAACTGAGAGAAGAGGTTCTATGCAGATCCTTGATGCGAAAGGAATTTTAGTAGAAAAGATCACCGGTTTCCCGGAAGTTGACGCATCCGGCCAAGGAGGCATGCTTGATGTGGCATTAGATCCCAACTTTAGTAAAAACAAAATGATCTATTGGTCTTTTTCAGAAAAGAATGGTGTTGGGAATCTTATGGCTGTTGCCAAAGGAAAACTCAACGAAGAGGAATCAAAAGTTCAAGACCCGGTTGTTATTTTTCGTGCAACTCCTCCATTAAAAAGCAGTATGCATTATGGTTCAAGACTTGTATTTGATAAAGACGGAAATCTTTTTGTCAGTACAGGAGAACGATCAATACTTGAGGGAAGAAAGCAAGCACAGTGGCTCAATTCCGGGCTTGGTAAAATTTTTAAAATAACAAAGGATGGTAAGCCTGCGCCGGGAAATCCTTTCATCAATCAAAAAGATGCAATGCCGGAAATATTTGCTTATGGATTTCGCAATGCACAAAGTCTCGATATCAATCCTGCAACCGGGGAAGTTTGGGAAGCAGAATTTGGTCCGAGAGGTGGAGACGAAGTAAATATCATAAGAGCTGGGAAAAATTACGGCTGGCCAATCATTACTTACGGGCTTGAATATTCAGGAGAAAAAGTTGGGGAAGGCATTCAGCAAAAAGAGGGTATGGAACAACCTGTTTATTATTGGGACCCGGTGCTTTCTCCAAGCGGAATGACTTTCTATAAGGGCAATGATATTCCAGAATGGAAAAACAATTTATTTATCGGCGGACTTAGCAGCATGCATATTGCACGGCTTGTTATTGAAAATAATAAGATAGTTGGCGAAGAAAGATTGCTGGATGACAAAAAAGAAAGATTCAGAGATGTTGCTTACTTCAAAGGTATGCTCTATGCCGTTACAGATGGTGGCAATCTATACAGGATCAGTAAAAAATAATAAGATCAACAACAAGTTTTATCTACTGGTTTTTGTGAATCTTGTCCCGGCTTGAAATTTGATGTTTCTTTTCTTAAGATATATGAAGAAAAAAGAAAATTTATGGGAATTGTTGCAAAGACTGGATGAAGAAGCTGGTCAGTTTAATTTTCATTTAAATGAAGCCAACCGGTATTTTGACAGTACTGCATTAGCAACAAAAAAATTATTAGAGAAGCATGAAAAAAGATTACACAAGCTGATCGGGAAAGTTCAAAGATCTCTAAGATCTTTCCAGGGGCAACAAATAAAAAAGCCAAAGAAAGATGTGTGATCGAATTGTGCTACCATATGATATAAGTAACCCCTTCGATCATTTGATATTGACGGCCAGATTTTAAACCTCCCTGGTAGCCCTGGCGGTCGAGTGAAGTGTACCAGCTAAAAGTAGCAGACCCGATACTTTTTAATTTTCCCCTTATAGATATATCATCAAATGTTGAGTAGTAAGTGACCTGGTTATTACCAATGGATTTTAGTTTACCACGGTATGCCTCATTTTCATATGAATAATAATAAGTAAAATCTTTTATGCCCGCTGTTTTCAATTTTCCTTTCACCGCTTCATTTTCCTGGTCAAGGTAATAGTTAAACAAGACATTCCCTATTGATTTTACTTTTCCAACCAATGCCGATTTTTCTGTAGATCCATAATAAGTAATTGAAGTGATGCCAATGTTTTTTACTTTACCGTTCAGCATAGAATCAAATTGCTTTTCATAATATTCCACTCTCCCCATATAAGCCTGTAATTTTCCGGGTTCTGTATAAAAACGACCCGGCTCCATTTCATTTCCCCATTCAATCACTTTGCCATCCTGCGAAATTTTAATGATGATCTTTTGATTTGTAATAAATGAAAGCGATGAAAATTCAGAGCCACCTGTAAAATTTACAAACTTCAAAGTTTGTGAATAGCCCGCACTATAAATCAAAAAGGGAATTAAGAGTGTTAATATTCTTTTCATATCCTCAATTACATGATGAAGGTAGAAAATTTCATTCACATCCGAACGCGGAACAATCGTATTTATACTCTTATTACTTGTCACAATCAAGAATCTTTCCCTAAATGTTTAACAAGGATTCTTTCCTGCTTAATTCTTAAACATTCTATTATCTTGTTTGTAAACTGATCCCTGTGAAAGACAAAAAAGTTGTTTTACTGATTGCTGTAATAGCAGTGTTCGTTATCTCATGCTCTGACATGGAAAAAAGCAGCTTTGAAAATAAGCCATTAGCTGTAAAAAAAGAAACCAGGGTTGTTAAGTCAAAGAAGAAAAAGCAAAAGATAAAAATTGGAACAACAGAAAAAACAAAAGATGAACCTATCTCTATAGATAACGAGAAAGAAGAAAAAGAAGTACCCTCATCGTCTGAAAATACTACGATTATAAATATTCTTACCAAAAAAGTGAATAACTATGCGATTGAAAATAATATGTCGACCGAATATTGTTTTTTGGTAGATATGAGTTTACCAAGTGGCCGCAATCGTTTTTTTATTTACGATCTTAAAAAGAATACGATCATTAATTCAGGACTTGTTGCTCATGGAAGCTGTAATGAAACATTTCTTGCCCATCCAAAATTCTCCAACGATTCTAAAAGTGGCTGTAGCTCCCTCGGGAAATTTAAAGTAGGAGAATTTTATACTGGTAAATATGGGAAATCATTCAGGCTCTATGGATTAGATAATTGTAATTCTAACGCTTATAAAAGGGCAGTCGTCATACATGGTTATGATTGTGTTCCGGATGAAGAAATTTATCCAAGAGTTCTTTGCAACAGTCTTGGCTGCGTGATGGTATCGTACAAATTTTTTGACAAGATCTCCGGCCTTATCAGGAAGTCGGAAAAGCCAATTGTGCTTTGGATATATCAATAAAACTCCGAAAGTTTATCTTGACCTCAAAACAAGACGTGTTTCTTTATTCTTTTTTAATAGCAGATCACTCCCCCTCACTTCATAGTGATCGATGCTGCTTAAGGTAGAAAGAAAAGTATTTTCAAATTCAATATCAGTACAGCTCATTTTTGTACTAAGCACTTCTGTAAATTTTATCGTCTTTTTATCTAAGCTATAATTTCCATTGATCTGGTTACAACCACCATTTCCCGAAAATCTTTTTTCAGCAATGTCAAAACTGATATGGGCATCCCTGCGGCCACCACTTTGCTGTACCGGCACACCTTTCATTTCCACCACTACCCATTCCTGGTGGCCCCACCCTGAATCTGGGGAAAGTTTTGGACTACATTTAAAAGCCGTGATGACAATAACTGCGAGGAATAAGTATTTCATGCTCCCTATTTGCTTTGGTCTTTGTATTATATATAAAACTGTGCCAGTCACTCTCATTTCTTTGTAAAGACTTGTACAAGATCCACATTGGCATATTTTTTTATGGTATTACCCATCGACATTTATTAATTTATAACCGAAATTTTAAACTCATTTAGTATGAAACGCTTAAAATCATTTCCGCTAACATTTTCATTTTTAATGTTAGCATTATTCATGAACATAACAACACAGGCACAAAAAGAGGAAAAAGACGATAAAATTATTGCTGACGCTAATATTGCTAAAGGAGACTTTATAAAAGCAGATGCTTTAATGCAAACTTTATTTACCAATTCTTATGGCTATGTTATTTTTCCTAACGTGGGCAAGGGCGCAATAGGAGTTGGCGGTGCCGCCGGCAATGGTGCCGTTTATCATAAAGGAACACTCATCGGCATGGCAAGTATGAAACAAGCTTCAGTTGGATTTCAATGGGGCGGACAAGCTTATCGCGAAGTCATTTTTTTTGAAACCGAAGCAGATCTAAACAGGTTCAAAGAAAATAAAATTGAGTTTTCGGGACAAGCGTCAGCAGTAGCAGTAACAAAAGGGGCTGCTGCTAATATAAA